>Ga0213853_10126435_pt1 | contig 14536 bp, 9 predicted proteins | sample ABR_2016_MetaT_FD_164456 | JGI IMG/M metagenome (GOLD analysis project Ga0213853, IMG submission 164456) | Metatranscriptome of freshwater sediment microbial communities from post-fracked creek in Pennsylvania, United States - ABR_2016... | ecosystem: Environmental > Aquatic > Freshwater > Creek...
CGGCGCGCTCGCGCTCGATGAACCGGGCCACCGCGGCGTGCATCTGTGGCGCGCGCAGCCAGTGCGCCGACAGCGTCTCGACCGGATCGAGGCCGCGTGCGAGCTTGTGCGCGCCCTGCGCGCCGCCCTCGAACACCTGCAGCCGGCGCTCGATCGCGAATTCGATCATCTGGTAGTAGCAGCACTCGAAATGCAGGCAGTCGATCGGCTCGGTCGCGCCCCAGTAGCGTCCGTACAGCGCGGCGCGCGCCGAATCGAAGACGCCCAGCGCGCTGGCCACCGGCTGGGCGCCGCGCCAGGCGCGGACCAGCATCAGGTGCTCGGGCATTGTCGCCCCCAGGCGCAGGAAGAACTCCAGGTTCAGGTACGGCGACGACCAGTGCGCGGCATAGGTGCTTTCGTAGCAGCGGTAGAAGTAGCGCCAGTCGTCCTCGGTGATGTCGCGGCCGGTACGTCGTTCGAGCCGCACGCCGGCATCGGCGACCTTGCGCCGCTCGGCGCGGATCTTCTTGCGCTTGGGCTGCGTCAGCGCGGCCAGGAAGTCCGCGAAATCCGTGTAGCCGCCGTTGCGCCAGTGGAACTGGACGCTCGAGCGGATCAGCATCCGGTTGCGCTCGAGCAGATCGAGCTGGCCGGCCGGCGCGAGCAGCACGTGCAGCGAGGACAGCTTCTCGCGCTGCGCGAGCGCGGTCAGCGCACGCGCGGCCGCGGCGCGCGCCGCCGGATCGATCGCCAGAAGGCGGGTTCCGGACACCGGCGTGAACGGAATCGCCGCGAGCCACTTGGGGTAGTAGGCCATTCCGCGCTGCTGATAGGCCTCGGCCCAGGACCAGTCGAACACGTACTCGCCGTACGAGTGCGACTTGATGTACATCGGCACTGCCGCGGCAAGCTCTTCACCTTGCCACAGCGTCAGGTACTGCGGCAGCCAGCCGGTCGCCTCGGCCGCGCAGCCGCTCGCGTGCAAGGCATCGAGGTAGGCGTGGTGCAGGAAGGGATTGGCATCGGCATCGCCGGTCAGCAGGCGGTCCCACGCCGCGGCGTCGATGCGCCCCGGATCGCTGAAAATCCGCGTGCCATAATTGCCTGATTGAGCGTCGATCTGCGGTTCCGGGCGAAACAAGTGGCTTCTCAAGTTCGTGTTGCGCTGGCCCAGATCAACTGCACCGTGGGCGACCTCGACGGCAACGCGCGGCGGATTCACGATGCGGCGCGCCGCGCCGCTCAGGCCGGCGCGGCGCTGCTGCTGACGCCGGAACTGTCGCTGTCCGGCTATCCGCCCGAAGACCTGCTGCTGCGGCGCTCATTCTACGAGGCCGCGGATGCCGCGCTGCTCCGCCTCGCGGCGCAATTGCTCGAGTTCCCCGGCTTGCGGGTCGTCGTCGGGCATCCGCTGGCGCGCGAGGGCCAGGTGTTCAATGCCGCGTCGGTGCTGCACCGGGGCGTCGTCGCCGGCACCTACTGCAAGCACGATCTGCCCAACTACGACGTCTTCGACGAGCGCCGCTACTTCACGCCCGACAATCGTCCGCTGGTGCTCGACGTCGACGGCACCGCGTTCGCGCTCAACATCTGCGAGGACAGCTGGTTTCCGTACGCGCCGGAATGCGCCCGCGCCGCCGGCGCCCAGGTCCTGCTGGTGCTCAACGCGTCGCCGTTCCACCTCGGCAAGCATGCGCTGCGCCTCGAGGTGATGCGCGCGAACGTCAGCCGCTGCGGGCTGGCGCTCGCGTTCGCGAACCTGGTGGGCGGGCAGGACGAGCTGGTCTTCGACGGCGCCTCATTCGTGCTCGATCGCGAAGGGCGCCAGACGATGCTCGCGCCGCAGTTCGACAGCGGCGTCCACTGCGTCGACTTCGTCGACGGCGTGCCGCAGCCGGGCAGCTGCGCGGATCTCGGCAGCATCGAACAGCAGGCCTACGGCGCGCTGCGGCTGGGATTGCGCGACTACGTCCAGAAGAACGGCTTTCCGGGCGTGCTGCTCGGCCTGAGCGGGGGCGTCGACTCGGCATTGACGCTGGCGCTGGCGGTCGATGCGCTCGGCGCCGAGCGCGTGCGCGCGGTGATGATGCCTTCGCCGTACACCGCGGCGATCAGCCTGATCGACTCGCGCGAGATGGTGCGGCGCCTGGGCGTGCGCTACGACGAGTGGACCATCACGCCGGTGTTCGATGCGCTGTTGTCGGTGCTGGCGCAGGAATTCCGCGGCCTGCCGTGGGATGCGACCGAGGAGAACATCCAGGCGCGCGTGCGTGGCACGCTGCTGATGGCGGCGTCGAACAAGACCGGATCCATCGTGCTGACGACCGGCAACAAGAGCGAGATGGCGGTCGGATACTGCACGCTCTACGGCGACATGGCCGGCGGTTTCGCGGTCATCAAGGACATCCGCAAGATGCTGGTGTACGCGCTGGCGCACTACCGTAACCGCGTCGGCGCGGTGATTCCCGAGCGCATCCTGACCCGCGCGCCGAGCGCCGAACTGCGGCCCGACCAGACCGACCAGGACTCGCTTCCGCCCTACGAGATCCTCGATGCAATCATCGAGCGATACATGGAAAGCGGCGCGAGCGTCGCCGAGATGGTCGCGGCGGGACTGCCGGAGGTCGATGTGCGGCGCGTCGTCAGGCTGATCCGCATCAACGAATACAAGCGGCGCCAGGCGCCGATCGGCATCCGGATCACGCATCGCGGATTCGGCCGCGATTGGCGCTATCCGATCACCAACAAGTTCCACGAGGACGCCGTCACGGGACTAGAATGAGCGGCGAAGGAGATACTGCCCGTGAAACAGATCACCGCGATCATCAAGCCGTTCAAGCTCGACGAGGTCCGCGAAGCGCTCGCTGAGGCCGGCGTCAGCGGACTGACCGTCACCGACGTCAAGGGTTTCGGGCGTCAGAAGGGCCATACGGAGCTGTACCGCGGCGCCGAGTACGTCGTGGATTTCCTGCCGAAGATCAAGGTCGAGGCCGTCGTCCCCGACAACCTCGTCGATCGCGCGATCGACGCGATTACGCGCGCATCGCGCACCGGCAAGATCGGCGACGGCAAGATCTTCGTGCGCGGCGTCGAGCAGGTCATCCGCATCCGCACCGGCGAGACCGGCGAAAACGCGGTCTGACCGCGCCTGGCGAAGCGATTCGTCAGGCCACGAACTGCAGCGAAGCGAGCCGGGCGTACAGGCCGGCGCCGGCCATCAGCTGCGCGTGCGTCCCGGATTCGACGATGACCCCCTGATCGAGCACGAAGATCGCATCGGCGCGCTGCACCGTGGCCAGCCGGTGCGCGATGACGATCGTCGTGCGCCCCTTCATCGCCTCCTGCAAGGCGAGCTGGACCGCGCGCTCGCTCTCGGCGTCCAGGCTGCTGGTGGCCTCGTCGAGCAGCAGCAGCGGCGCGTCCTTCAGGATCGCGCGCGCGATCGCGACGCGCTGGCGCTGGCCGCCGGACAGGCGCAGGCCGCGCTCGCCGACGAAGGTCGCATAGCCGTCCGGCAGCTGCCCGATGAATTCGTCGACGTGCGCGGCGCGCGCGGCGGCGAGCGCCGCGGATTCGCGGGCGCCCGCGAGCCCGTAGCGGATGTTGTCCAGCACGGTGCCTGAAAAGATCACGGGCTCCTGCGGCACCACGGCGATGCGCGCACGCAGGTCGGCGAGGCTTGCCGAACGGATGTCGACGCCGTCGATACGCAGCGCGCCCTGGTCGATATCGTAGAACCGCTGCAGCAGCTGGAAGATTGTCGTCTTGCCTGCGCCGGACAGGCCGACCAGCGCGACGGCCTGTCCGCTGCCGATCACCATGTCGAGGTGGTCCAGCACCAGTCGCCCGGGCCGCGACGGGTAGCTGAAGCAGACCTTGTCGAAGCGCACCGCGAGTCCGGCGCCGCCCCGCACGGTGGCCCCGGCCGCGCCGCTCGTCAGGGGCTGTGGCTGGGCCGGATCGGCGATCAGCGGCCGCGTGGCGAGCAGTTCCATCAGCCGCTCGGTGGCCCCGGCGGCGCGCAGCAGGTCGCCCCAGACCTCGGCGAGCACCGCGACGCTCGACGCGACGAGCATGATGTACAGCGCGGTCTGGCTCAGCTGGCCCGCGGTCGAGCGCCCCGCCATGACCTCCTCGACGCCGGTGTGCAGGCCGTAGATCAGCGAGCCGAACACGCCGGTGATGATGAACGCGGTCAGCAGCGCGCGGGTCCGCGTGCGCCGGATCGACGTCGCGAACGTGTTCTCGTTCGCGGCGGAGAAGCGCGCCGCCTCGGCCGCCTCCTGCGTGAAGCTCTGCACGACCGGAATCGCGTTCAGCACCTCGGCGGCGATGCCGCTGGTATCGGCCAGCCGGTCCTGGCTTGCACGCGACAGGCGGCGCACGCGCCGGCCGATGAACAGCGCGGGCGCGACGACCAGCGCGATGATGCCCAGCACGGTCACCATCAGGCGTGGGCTCGTCGCGATCAGCAGGCCCAGCCCGCCGACGAACAGCACGGCGCTGCGCAGCCCCATCGAGATGCTCGAGCCGACCGCGTTCTGGATCACCGTCGTGTCGGTGGTCAGCCGCGACAGCACCTCGCCGGTCTTGACGTTCTCGAAGAACTGCGGGCTTTGCCGCAGCACGTGCGCATAGACCGCCTGGCGCAGATCGGTCGTCACGCGCTCGCCGATCCAGGTCACCATGTAGAAACGCGCAGCCGTGAATACCGCGAGTGCGACGGCGACCAGGAACAGCAGCAGGAAGTAACCGCGCACGGCGATCAGCCGCGATCCCGCATCGACGCCAACGGCGGGCGCCAGGCCGTGGTCGACCAGCATCCGGACCGACAGCGGCAGTCCCAGCGTCGCCAGCGCGGCGAGCGCGAGGAACAGCATAGCGACGGCGATCCGGCGCCGGTAGGGCATCACGAAGGGCAGCAATCCGCGCAGCGGTTGCAGTCGCCGCGCGCGCGCATCGGCGGTTTCGGGCGGCGCCCGGCGCGGCGCCGGCGCATCACCGGTGTTCGGTGCCGTGCTTCGGGCCGGCGGCTGAGCCGCGCCCTGCATGGAAGTCTCGGTGCCGTCCATCGGGTCCGGGCCTGGAGTCTAGGAGCGCGCGGTGGAATCGGCCGCGCCTGCGCGGCCTGCGTGCCAGCCGGCAGCTTCGATAGTACTCAGGAAACGTGCCGCGACGATGACCGGCCCGAACCGGGCTCGGCTACACTCGACGCACAGGGCGTCGAGGCGCGCCGCGGCCTCATGCTTCGGGCGCGGCGGGCGGACGGGGTCACGGAAAGCTGGTGGATGATCGGCGGCGAGCGGCGACGCGGAACGGCGGCGCAATGGTGACGGTCGAGGCGATCCGCGCGGCGGCGGAGCGCCTGCGCGGCGAGATCGACGACACGCCGTGCCTGCATTCGCGCACCTTGTCGCAGATCACCGGCGCCGAGGTCTACCTCAAGTTCGAGAACCTGCAGTTCACGGCCTCGTTCAAGGAGCGCGGCGCGCTGAACTGCCTGGCGGGCCTCGATGATGCGGCGCGCGTGCGCGGCGTGATCGCGGTTTCGGCGGGCAACCATGCGCAGGGCGTCGCGTACCACGCCCAGCGCCTCGGGATCCCGGCGGTCATCGTGATGCCGCGCTTTACGCCGTCCGTGAAGGTCGAAGCGACGCGCCGTTTCGGCGCGGAGATCATCCTCAGCGGCGACACCTTCGACGACGCGCAGGTCGCCGCCGGCGAATTGGCGCGGGCCCGTCTCCTCAGGATGGTGCATCCGTACGACGATCCGGCCGTGATCGCGGGCCAGGGCACGATCGGCCTGGAAATGCTCGCCGCGCAGCCGCGGATCGACACGCTGTGCATCGCGATCGGCGGCGGCGGACTGATCTCCGGCGTCGCGACCGCGGCGCGCGCGCTGCAGCCCTCGCTGCAGGTGATCGGTGTTCAGACCGATCGCTTCCCGTCGATGTACGCCTGGTACAAGGGCGTCGCGATGCCGAGCGCCAACGCGACGCTCGCGGAGGGCATCGCGGTCAAGTCACCGGGCGTGATCACGCGCGAGATCGTGCGCCAGGTCGTCGACGACATCGTGCTGGTCTCGGAAGGCGACATCGAGCACGCGATCCTGCTGCTGCTCGAGATCGAGAAGACGGTCGTCGAGGGCGCCGGCGCCGCCGGGCTGGCCGCGGTGATGCTGCACCGCGAACGGTTCGCCGGGCGCCGGGTCGGGTTGATCCTGTGCGGCGGCAACATCGACCCGATGGTGCTCGCCGACATCATCGAGCGCGGCATGGTGCGTGCAGGGCGACTGGCTCGCATCCGCGTCGCGATCCGCGACGTGCCGGGCGAGCTGGCGCGCGTGGCCAACATCGTCGGGCACGCGGGTGCGAACATCGAGGAAGTGCAGCACCAGCGCGCGTTCACCACGCTGCCGGTGCAGAACGCTCAGCTCGAGATGGTGCTCCAGACCCGAGGAGCGGCGCACATCGAAGAGGTGATCGCCGCGCTTCGGGCCGCCGGGTTCGCGGCTCAAGTGGATGAGTATTGATGCTGGGCCGCGGTCGCAAACGCTCGACATCGATGGCCGCGCAGGGATTTCTACCTGCGGAACGGCGACCAACACTGGCCGCCGATTCTTCCGCTGCGATCGTTTCGTCCGCGCGCCTGCTTCAGTCAATGACCGAAACGCCTCCGCCGCCGCCAACCATTGCGAGATGGAGATCGCTGAGTTCGACCAGCGCCGACTTTGCCTCGACCGGTGCGCGCTCGCATTCGGCGGATTTGGCGATGACAAGGGTCCGATCGATCGCGATGTCCTTGAGATTCGATTCCATGATTAGCTCCAGTTCAGAAGTGGTAGCGGTTAGACAAAGACAACAATCGTCGAGATTTGTCTACAACAGTCATTAGACAAAATGAAGATCGGATTATGAAACTTAGAAACTGATGCACAATCGCGTGGAATCGCTTCGCGGCTATCAGCTACCGGAAACTTCGTGACTAGCGCACTCGAAACACTGAAGGTCGCCATTGCCGAGACGCAGGACGCGTCGAATCTCGGTGTTGTCGTGCACCTCGAGGCCGTTTCGTCCGAACTCAAAGCCGAAATTTCGGCGCCAACGAGCGGAACTCGCGAGCGTTTCGCCGAGGCGGCTCGCCTCCTGCATCGCATCGCGACGACAGACCCGTCTGCAGCCTGCTTTCAATGCTGCTTCGCGGTTGCCGAGTTCTATTTCTTCTCGGCGCAGGCACCGCTGGCGCTGCAGCCGATCGAGGACGCCGTGATCTGCGCACGCGCCATCGGCGATGACGCGATGGCGCGGCTTGCATTGAACATGCACGGCGTCTTGCTGGTCGACACTGGCAACTATGGCGGCGCGATCGAGTGCTACGCGGAGGCGCTCGACTTCGCGGCTCGCTTGCCGGATAGCCTGCCGGCGGCCGCGGTCTGGAGCAATCTTGGTCTTGCGATGGTGACGACAGCCGCGTACCACGACGGGATTGCCTGCCTCGAGTTGGCGATCGCGTTGACTTCGGCGGACGATCGCCCGGCGGCGCGTCGCATTCTCCTCGCAGCGCAGGCCAATGCTGCGCTGGCTCACTTGCATCTGGATAATTTCGGAAGCGGATTGCGCAGGATTCAGGACGCGATCGAGGCGGGTGGCGATCCCAGGTCTCCGCAGGAAATGGTCCAGAGGACGATCGTCGAGACGATCCACGCCAGATTGCTGCTCGAAGTGAAGTCCTACGCGGCGGCCAAGGAACGCGTGGCGATCGCCAAGCACTACGCGCTCACGTCGAAATTGGAGCGCGGCGAGCTGGACGCTTCGATGGTAGAGGGTCTTGTCGAGGTTCATAGCGGTCAGGTCGACGTGGGACTGTCACGGCTTTACCGCGTGCTGGAGCGGGCGCGCGTACAGAAGGGACAGTTGCGCGACGTGCTGATCGCGACCGTTAAGGCGCACGAGGTCGCTGGAAAGCACGATGTCGCGCTCGTCTACCTGCGTGAGCTGATGATGCATACCGCCGAATTGCGCAAGGCAAGCGCGTTGATGCATCAGCGGCTTCATCTGGAGCGCCTTGACCGCAACCACGGTGGTGAGGCGAACACCAACGTCGACGTGATCATGGAGCACCATCAGCAAGCGCTGCGCAACAAGCTCGCCAAGCAGGTCGCCAAGCAGGAGATCGTCCGCGCGCGCACCGAGATGCTCGAGCGCCTCGCGATCACCGCGGAGCTGCGCGACGATGCGAGCGGCGAGCACTGCTTCCGCGTCGGGCGGCTCGCTTCGCTGCTGGCGCAGGAGTACGGCAGCGACGACGAAACCTGCGCGATGATCGACCTCGCGGCACGCCTGCACGACGTCGGCAAGGTCGGCGTGCCCGACGGCATCCTGCTCAAGCGCGGCAGGCTCAACGACGCCGAGATGCAGATCGTGCGCGCGCACGCGACGATCGGCGCCGAGCTGCTCGCGCAGAGCAACGAGGAGCACCTGAAGCTTGCCGAGGACATCGCGCGCTTCCATCACGAGTGGTGGAACGGCAGCGGCTATCCCTTCGGCATCGGCGAGACCGCGATCCCGCTGGCCGCGCGGATCACCGCGCTGGCCGACGTGTTCGACACGCTGACGCACGATCGCGTCTACCGCGCGCGGCGTCCGATGCAGGAGGCGCTCGACGAGATCCTGAAGCTCAAGGGAAAGCAGTTCGACCCGCACCTGACCGACCTGCTGATCGCGCTGGTCGGGCGCCTGCAGCGCGAGGTCGGCGACCTGGATGCCCATCTGGGCATGGCGGCGACCCAGTCGACGTTCATCCGCGCGCGGCGCAAGATCGCCGACACGCTGCGGCGGGCGCACGGCGAACGGCCGCCGCCGCCGGCGGCCGCGGCATCGGAAGATTCCGACGAGGCCTAGTCGGACGCGGCGTCGACGGGGCCTTCAGCCGGCGCTATTGCCGCCGGGGCCGCCCAGCGAGCCGGGTCCCGGGACGACCGCGGCGACGCCCGGGCCGGACGCGCGCGGGCGTAGCGCGATCACGTCCGGCGGATTGCCGAGCGCGACGACGCGATCGACCTGGCGCAGCGATTCAGGGCGGTGGCTGACCAGCACCACGCCGACGCCAAGCGCGCGCAGCTGCGCGACGATGTCGCGCTCGCGGGCGAGGTCGAGCTGGTCGAAGGCCTCGTCCAGGAACACGATCTGCGGCCGGCGATACAGCGCCCGCGCCAGCAGCACGCGCTGTTTTTGTCCGCCCGACAGCGCGGAGCCCAGGCTGCCGACGATCGTGTTGTACTGCATCGGCATCGCCATGATCTCGGCCTCGATGCCGGCGATGCGCGCCGATTGCACGACCCGTTTCGGGTCGTGGGCCGGGTCGAAGAAGCTGATGTTGTCCTCGATCGTGCCGGCGAACATCTGGTCGTCCTGCAGCACGACGCCGAGCGCGGTGCGGTAGCTCGCGCGATCGAGCTCGCGGATGTCGCGCCCGCCGATCGCGAGCTCGCCCTCGCTGCGGTCGAGCAGCCCGACGAGCACCTTGACCAGCGTGGACTTGCCGCTGCCGGACGGGCCGCTGATGCCGACCGTCTCGCCCGGGCGGATCGCGAAATCGACACCGCGGAACACGTGGCCCTCGACGCCATAGGCGAAGCCCAGGCCGCGCGCCTCGATCTGCAGTGCGACACCCCGCGCGACGCTGAACGCGCCGGCGGCCGGCTCGGGCTTGGCCAGCGCGATGTCGGCAATCCGGTCGGCGTGCAGATCGAGCATCTGGAACTCGACCGCCTTGTCGATCAGGTTGTTGACCCGGCTCAGGAAAAGCTGCTTGAACGCCAGGAATCCGAACAGCATCCCGGTCGAGAAGCGGCCGTCGAGGACCAGCAGCGCGGCGAGCCAGATGACCGCGACGTTCTCGACGCCGAAGATCAGGCCGTTGGCGCCGCGCTGCCACAGGCCCAGGCTCTGCACGACGACCGCGGCGTTGCTGTGCTCGACGGTCAGGTTGCGGTAGGCGGAGCGGCGCTCGCCCTCGCGCAGGTTCATCTTCAACGCCATCATGCCGCGCAGCGTCTCGATGAAATGTGTCGCCGACTTGGCCTCGTGCGCGATCTGCTCGTCGAGCGCGCGCCGCGCCGGCGCGTACAGCGACCAGCGCACGACGCCATAGAGCAGCGCGGCGCCGAGCACCAGCGCGGTCAGCGCGGGGCTGTACCACAGCATCATGCCGGCGGTCAGGATCACCATCGCGCCGTCGACGACGGTCTCGATGAAGGCCAGCGTCAGCGTGCGCTGGATCGCGTCGACGCTGCGGAAGCGCGAGACGATGTCGCCGATGTGCCGCCGCTCGAACCAGACCAGCGGCAGGCGCATCATCTGTCCGAACAGCCCGTCGAGCAGGCGCAGGTTCAGGTGCGTCGAGAAATAGATCCCGAGCCAGCCGCGCAAGGCAGTGACCGCGACCTGCGCGAGCGCGAGCAGCCCGAAGCCGGCCGCCAGCACCGTCAGCAGGTCGCGGTCGCGGCCGACGACGACGCGGTCGATGACCAGCTGGACGAAGAACGGCGCGCAGATCGCGAAAACCTCGAGCACCAGCGACAGCAGCACGATCTGCGTCACGGTGCCGCCCATGCCCGAGGCGGCCTCCAGCAGCTGCCATGCGGACACCTTGCGGCGTTCGTCGCGCACGACGAATCCCGCCGCCGGCGTCAGTTCGGCCGCCACGCCGGTGTAGTGGCGCGAGGCGCGCTGCAGCGTCAGCTTGCGGCGCCCGCGCGCCGGGTCGTGGACGGTGATGCCGTCGGCGGACACCCGCGTCAGCACGACGAAGTGGTTCATGTCCCAGTGCAGGATCGCCGGCAGGCGCAGCTGGCCGAGCGCCTCGAGCGGTGCCTGCACGCCGCGCAGCGCGAGGCCCATCGAGTCGGCCATCGCCGCGATGTGCTGCAGCGTGACGCCCTTCATCGACGGCGACAGGCGCAGCCGCAGCGCCGCCAGGTCGGTGCGGAAGCCGTGGTAGCCGGCGATCATCGCGACGCAGGCGATGCCGCATTCCGGCGCCTCGCTTTGCAGGATCAGCGGCACCCGTCGCTTCAGGAACATGGCGGCCCGGCGGCGTTCGGCATGGCCCGGTCCCGGCTATTGCAGCCGCGCGCGCAGTGCGATGACCGGCTCGAATACCCACTCGAACACGGTGCGTCGTTCGAGCAGCAGGTCGGCGTTGACGAGCATGCCGGGGCGCAGCGGAACCGGCCGCGTGCCGGCGTCCACGGTCTGGCGGTCCAGCGCGACCTCGATCCGGTAGACCGGTTCGCGCGCGGTCAGCGGTCCGATTGCCTCGCCCTGCGACCAGACCGCCTGGCTGACGCTCGCGACCTTGCCGGCGTACTGGCCGAAGCGCTGGAAAGGAAACGCCTCGTAGCGCAGCACGACCTGGTTGCCGGGCACGACGAAGCCGATCGCGCGCGTCGGCACCAGCAGCTCGGCGTGCAGGCTGCTGCCGCGGGGCAGCATCGTCGCGAACGGACGATCGAGTGCGACCGAGTCGCCGCGCGCCACGGAGATCTTCGTGACCACGCCGCTGATCGGGGCGCGGATCACGGTTTCGCGCCGCGCGGCCTCCTGCGCGAGGTTCTCGGTGAGCACGCTTTGCTGGCGCTTGAGGCGCTCCTCCTCGGCGCGGCGCTGCAGGTCGATCGCCGGCAGGTCGGCCCGCGCGGAATCGAGCTCGCGCCGCACCGTGGTGCGCTGGCGCTCCGAGGCATTCAGCCGCGTCTGCTGGTCGAGCAGCTCGCTGCGCACCGAGCGCAATTTGTCGTCGGAGTAGAAGCCGCTGCGCGCCAGGTCTTCGGCCTTGGCGACCTCGGTGCGCGACTGCTCGACGCGCTGGCGCTGCAACTCGATCTCGGTGCCGATCTGCTCGATTTCGCGGTCCAGCCCGGCAATGCGCCGCTGCAACTGAGCGGCGCGCTGTGCGCCGAGCTGGCGGTCCTGGCCTTTTTCGGCCTCGACGGCATTCAGGCGCTCGTTCAGTTCGCGTTCGACGAGTTCGGTCGTCGCGCGACCGGCGATCGCTCGCTCGAGCGCCAGGCGCGCGATCGGCGCGCCGGCCTCGACGTCGTCGCCTTCGTGGACCATCAGCTCGGTGACGCTGCCGGATTCGGGCGCGCGGATCTGCGCGGCGCCGGCGTCGGGCGCGAGATAGCCGTCGACCCGTTCGCGGCGCGTGTAGTGGCCCAGGAACGCGAAGACGGACAGCGCCGCGGCGAGCGCGACGGCGGTGAGCGTGTAGACCCAGGTGGGGATCGGTTGCGCGATCGACAGTTCGCCGAGCGCCTTCTGGCGCTGTGCGTCGATCGCTTCCTGCCGGAACAGGCCGTTCATCGCAGGAGTCGGTCGCCGCGACCGGTGCGCGGCCTACAGCGCGCCGGCGACGACCTGGTTGAACCCGCCATCGACGTAGGTGATCTCGCTGGTGACGCCCGCGGCGAGGTCGGACAGCAGGAATGCCGCGACATTGCCGACGTCGTCGATCGTCACGTTGCGGCGCAACGGTGCATTGGCCTCGACGAAGTCGAGGATCTTGCCGAAATCCTTGATGCCGGCCGACGCCAGCGTGCGGATCGGTCCGGCGGAAATGCCGTTGACGCGTATGCCCTTCGGGCCGAGGCTCGCGGCCAGATAGCGGACCGAGGCCTCGAGCGAGGCCTTGGCCAGGCCCATCGTGTTGTAGTTCGGCACGACGCGCTCGGCGCCGAGGTAGCTCAGCGTGAGCAGCGCGGCGCGGCGCCCGAGCATCATCGGCAGCGCGGCTCGCGCGAGCGCCGGAAAGCTGTACGCGGAGATGTCGTGCGCGATGCGGAAGCTCTCGCGCGACAGGCCGTCCAGGAAATCGCCGGCGATCGCCTCGCGCGGCGCGAAGCCAATCGAATGCAGCATGCCGTCCAGGCCGTCCCAGCGGGCGCCGAGCGCCGTGAACAGCGCGTCGATCTGGGCGTCTTCGGAGACGTCGCAGGGCAGCACGATGTCGGAGCCGAACTCGTCCGCGATGTCGCCGACGCGCGCGCGAAATCGATCGCCGACGTAGGTGAAGGCGAGCTCCGCGCCCTCCCGGCGGCATGCCTTCGCGATGCCATAGGCGATCGAGCGGTTGGACAGGACTCCGGTGATCAGCAGCTTCTTGCCGGCCAGAAAGGGCATGTCGCGATTTCCTAGTGCCGCGTCGGCAGCGCGCTGCGCACGCTGGCCGCGGCACCGTTGTTCAGTCCCCCGCCGGACGCGGCGGCGACGGTCGCCCGGTGCGACGCCGGCGCGGACTTCTTGCGGCTCGCCGCCGCCGGATGCGCGACCGACAGCGTCAGGCGCTGGCCGGCGAACAGCGCATCGGAGCGCAGGCCGTTCCATAGCGCGATGTCGCTCGCCGCGACGCCCCAGCGCCGGGCCACCGTTTGAAGGGTGTCGCCGCGGCGCACCCGGTACGTGACCTGCCGGTGCAGTCCGGGTTCGGGGATCAGCGTGAAATCGGCCGCCAGGCTGTCGGCGTCGATGTCGTCTTCCATCGATTCGTCGCGCGGGATCAGGATCGTCGATCCGGCGCCGAGGCGGTAGCGCGAGGGGATCCGGTTGGCTTCGCGCAGCTCGGCCTCGCTCAGGCCGATGCGCTTGGCGAGCGTCGTCAGCGTCTCGCCGTTGCTCAGCCGGTAGGTGGTCCAGCTCGCCAGCGGCTGGCCGGTCGATTCCCAGGCCGCGAGATTGGCGCCGAAGGCTTCGACGCGATCGGCCGGCAGCAGGATGTTGGGCGCTGCCGCGCCGACGATGACGGGCCGGCTGAACGCGGGGTTCAGCGCGCGGAACTGTTCCAGCGGCATGTCGGCCAGTTTTGCCGCGGTCGCGACGTCGATGTCGCGCGCCTTGTTGACGGCGACGAAATACGGCTCGTTGCGGATCGCCGGCAACTCGATGCCGTAGCGCGCCGGCTCGCGGACGATGTTCTTGATCGCCTGCAGCTTAGGGACATACCACTGGGTCTCGCGCGGCAGGCGCAGGCTCGCGTAGTCGAGCGGTTTTCTCGCGTTGCGGTTGCGCGCCAATGCGCGGTCGATGCCGGCCTCGCCGCAGTTGTAGGCGGCCAGCGCAAGGTTCCAGTCGTTGAACTGCGCGTGCAGCGCCTGCAGGTAGTCGAGCGCCGCGCGCGTCGATTCGACGACGTCGCGCCGGTCGTCCTTCCAGGGGCTCTGCTCGAGCGCGTAGATCCGGCCGGTCGACGGGATGAACTGCCACAGGCCGACGGCCTTCGCGCGCGAGGTCGCGTCGGGTTGCATCGCGCTCTCGATGAACGGCAGCAGCGCGATTTCGGTGGGCATGCCGCGGCGTTCGATTTCCTCGACGATGTAGTAGAGGTACATGCTGGCCCGGCTAGCCATGCGCGCGATGTAGTCGGGCTGCGCCGCGTACCACTTGGTGCGGTTGGCCGCGAGGCCGGTATCGAGATCCTGCATCCGGAATCCCTGGCGGATGCGCGCCCACAAGTCGACGGGGCCATCGGGCGCGGCGGCGGCCGGCGCGGCTTGCGC
>Ga0213853_10488250_pt1 | contig 14525 bp, 11 predicted proteins | sample ABR_2016_MetaT_FD_164456 | JGI IMG/M metagenome (GOLD analysis project Ga0213853, IMG submission 164456) | Metatranscriptome of freshwater sediment microbial communities from post-fracked creek in Pennsylvania, United States - ABR_2016... | ecosystem: Environmental > Aquatic > Freshwater >...
CTCGCATCTGGCGCGCCGTCGTGCAACCCCTGTTCACGGAATGCTGGTCCCGGATGGCACCGCGAAGCGAGCGCGAAGTCAAGGAACTCGTGCGCCGCGCCACGTCCGACTGGCAGCAGGGAGCGGGCTATTCGATGGCCGTGGTCAAGCGGCAGTCGCATGAGTTTGTCGGCTGCGTCGGCATGCACTCGGTCGGCGAGACGCGCACGGTCTGGACGGTGGACTTCTTCATTCACCCGAATTTCATGAATTCGCCGACGGCCATCGAGGCGGTCATGGCGGTCGGTGACCTGACGTTCGCGGCGCTGGGCGCGCAAAAAATCTACGCGGCCTGCCCGGCGGGTCACGAGAGCTTCGAGCAGCTGCTTTACGACGCCGGCTTCATCGAGGCGATCCCGGCGGGCAGCCTGGATCACCGAACCCAGGAGCCGCGCGGCTCCAGCCTCTTCGAGATGCGTCGTGACGACTGGAAGGCGATCCGCCGCGAGTACTCGGACCACACCGGAACGCCCTCGCTCGCCTCGCTCGGCATCGCACGCACGCGCCCGCCGGCGCTCGAACTGCTCTGAGAGCGCCCGGCCGCGCGCCTCAGGCGCGGCGGGCCCCCGATTCGGGCAAGGCGGCGCGCGAGGCGGCGCTTCCCGAGAACATCACGCGGTTTCCCCCGTCGATCTTGGCGTCGTACATCGCCCGATCGGCGAGCCGCATGAGCCACTCCGGATCGCGACCGTGCTCCGGTGCCATCACCACGCCCAGGCTGGCCGTCAGGCTGGCCCCGCCCACATCGGTCGACGTCAGCGGCAGGGCGACTTCCCGCAGGATGCGTTGCGCGATGCGCTCGACATCCTGCACCTCTCCGCAATCGGGCATCAGCAGAGCGAATTCATCGCCGCCGATGCGGGCGACGGTGTCCTGCGGCCGAACGATGTTCTGCAGCCGGCGAGCGACTTCGCGCAGCACGACATCGCCCGTGGCATGGCCGTAACGATCGTTGATGGGCTTGAAGCCGTCCAGGTCGAAAACCAGGATGGCGCAGCCTGAATTGCGCAGCGCGCTCGTGGCCAGCGCTGCGCGCACCCGCTCGGACAGGAGCCGCCGGTTCGGCAGCCCCGTCAGGTCGTCGTGGCGCGCGTCGTGCTGTGCGTGGGCTTCGCGCCGGCGGATCACGTCGATATCGGCCAGCGCCATCACATACTCGCCCTCGCCGATCGCGCGCAGCGTGATCTGGCACCACAGCGACTGCTCCGGGGAGCCTGGCGCGACGGCGCGCCGCACGCGGATCTCGCGACTGACCGCGCCATCGGCTGCGGCAGCCCGCCCGGCCGCGGTCGCAACCTCGGTCCAGTGGCTGCCGTCGGAGAAAAGCTCGGCCACGGGCACCGCCGACAGCTCCTGCGCCGGCATCTGCAGCAATTGCAGGAACGCGTCGTTGCAGCGGGCCACCGCGCCGGCCTTCACGACGGCGATGGCCTGGCCGGTGGAATCGAGGACGCTGCGCTCCACGCGCAAGGCCTCGGCCAGGCGGGCCTCGCGCTGCTTGAGCGTGGTGATGTCGACACTGATCCCGATCGAGCCGGCGAAGTGCCCATCGGGCGTTTTAAGGGACACGGCGCTCACTGCCACGGTGATCTGGCGCTGGTCTTTCGTCACATGCGCCATCTCGACATCGCGCAGGGCGCGGCCGCTACGCAACCCGACCAAGGCCTGGCGCGCCGCCGTCTGGTCCGCAGCGGGATCCAGCAAGACTCCGATGGGCGCCCCGAGCAGGTCTTCGACCGCGTGCCCGTAGACGTCGCGGCAGGCACGCCGGCTCAGGAAGGTGAAGCGGAACGCTTCGTCGCAGGCCCAGATCAGATTAGGCGAGGCTTCCACCAGATCCTTGTATTGCGCCTTGCTCAGCCGCAGGCGTTCGTTTTCGAGCAGCTCGCGAACCGAGGCGATGGTATCCATGATCATCACGGCGCGGCGCGTCTTACCCTCTCCCGCCGCCGTATTGAACGGGACAAAATGCGATCGCAGTGCCAGACGCCCGCCCGAAGGACCGGTCCGGTAGTTCAGAAGATCGAAGGTGGGCTTGCCGTCCAGCGCGTGCTGCAGGGCCACCGCAAAACTGTCGTGCGAACCCGGCTGTAGCGCCAGCGCGCTGGTCCAGGTCGGGCGCAATTTCGGTTCGATGCGCAGGCCCCATCGCTGCACCCGGCCCGCGTGGGCGTGCACGACGCGGCCTGAGGAGTCGACCAGCCAGATCAGGACCGGGAGCTCCGAGAGCAGGTCCGAGCGCGCCACCGGCGAACGGGCCGCCGTGCTGCTCAGGCTCAGGACACCGATCAGGGCGCCGGCAGCGGCGCCTGGCCCCTGACGGCGCAGGCAGACCACGCGCACGGGTCGAGGTGTCCCATGGGCGTCGTTCAAGGTGATGCGTTCGTCGAAGGTCTGTCCCGCCGCGAGTTGTTCGCGGTACAGCATGTCCACGTAGGCACGATCCTCGGGCGGCACGAGGCCGGCGAGCGGAAAGCCATCCGGGTCCGATTCCGCATCGATCGCCTGAGCCGGTTCGAAAGTCTTGGGCAAAAACAGGTGCCCGGCTTCGTCGCGATACCAGACTTCCGAATCGTCGGTTCCGAGCCAGGTCGCCAGTCGGCGCGCGTCGCCGCCGAGCTCGCGGTCATCGCCGCGCTCGACGGTCGGACTGAGCGCGACGACGGCGATCATGGACTGTTCGCCGGACCTGCCGACACGGATGCGCGCGAGGGTCGGCTCGATTGTCGGCTGCTGCAGGTCCTGCTGCAGTTGCGCGTCGACCAGGCTCAACATCGCATAGCGTTCATCCGCCGGCAGATTCGCGTCGAGCGCCGTCGGCGGATCGAGCCTGAGCAAGTCGGCTGCGGGCCGCCCCAGGCACTTGGCGGCAACACGTCCCAGATAAGACTCGGCGGCGCGGTTAAGGTCGAAGATGCGGCCGTCGTAGACGCCGATCATCGGTGCGGACGCGGCGTGGATCGCAAGCTGAACGCCGCGCCGCGTCGAGCCCAGGACGCGTTCGATCGTCGCAGGCGCCTGACCCCGCAGCGGAGTCGGCACCTTTTCGCTGGACGACAAGCCGACCCAGGCAGCCGCAGCCAACCAGGCCAACAGCCCGAGGCAAGCCGCATGCAGCTCGCCCCACAAGCCGACGACAGCCAGCAAGGTCACGGCGCTCCAGCCAGCCAGAGCGGCCAGCCATCCACTGCGCCAGCCGCGCAGGCATACCGCGGACAGCAGGACGGCGGCCGACAGGGAGATCGCGGCTCGCACAGCGACATGGGCGGGGGACCCGGCCGGGATCAGCACCAGGAGGATCCACAGCCCTGCCTGTGCAATATGGGTCGAGACGTAAAGGACACCCAGCGATGCGCTCGGCGGCCCCGCGCGTGGCGCATCCAGGCCTCTTAACGCGATCAGGATGCGCACGAGCGCAATCGTGGCGGCGGTACCTATCCAGCCCCAACTGCCGAAAGCGTCCTGGCGGCGGCCGACAGCGGCAAAGAGGAAAATGCTCAACCAGACAGCGAACGCCGGCGCCTCGCGAAGGAAGGCCCGGCTCGCCTCGGCACTGCCGGCGTTCGACGGCCCGGCCGCGCGTCGGACGGAAGATTCCGGGCGGGAAGGCGGCCGCCTGGAGTTATCAGTCTGCATGCAGGACTTTCAGGCGAAGTCTTGATGTCGACCGATCTACCGCGCTTGCTCGAGTCGGGCCATTTGTCGTAGGTCTAGTGCAAAATACCATACCGTCTACATGGCAAAAGAATGCAAATCCTCTCATTGACATGGGGAAACTTACCCATGCACCCAGCAGATACCGGTACCCCCCGCGCGAACGCCCGCTTTCCCTGCTTCTTATCGGACCCTCAACGGTACCAGCCCATTTCTCGTTGGAACATGCTTGCGCGCGAAATCCGGGTTTTCCCGTAATCGCGACCTCGTACTCAGGAACCGCGTCGGCATGAATTATTGCGGCCGATTCGCTCCCTCGCCGACCGGCGCCCTGCACCGGGGCTCGCTGGTGGCGGCGCTGGCGAGCTGGCTCGATGCCCGCGCCCATGCGGGGCGCTGGCTCGTGCGCATCGAGGACATCGATCCGGCCCGCGAACAGCCCGGCGCGGCGGCGTCCCAAATCGGTGCCCTGGCAAAGCTGGGGCTGATACCGGACGAACCACCGATCCTGCAAAGCACGCGCACCGTACTTTACGCAAAGGCCCTGGGTGAGCTGGAAAGGAAGGCCCTCATCTACCCTTGCAGCTGCTCGCGCACGCAGATCGACGCGGCGGCGCGCGGGCTCGGCCTGGCGCCCAATGTCTATCCCGGAAGTTGCCGCGCCGGCCCCTGCGGCCCGCCGCCCTGGGCCTGGCGGGTCCGGGTCCAAGCGACCCCCATCGGATTCGAAGACCGCGCCTGCGGCTGGTTCACCCAGAACCTGCAGGAAGCGGTGGGCGACTTCGTTGTGCGGCGCGCCGACGGCTTATGGAGCTACCAGCTCGCCGTCGTCGTGGACGACGCGGCTCAAGGCGTTTCCGACGTCGTTCGCGGCACCGACCTTCTCGACAACACCGCCCGGCAGATCCACCTGCAGCGCCTTCTGGGCTTGCCGACTCCCCGCTACCTGCATCTGCCGCTGGTACGCACCGCCGCCGGCGAGAAGCTTTCCAAGCAGACCGGCGCCACGCCCCTGGACCTGCGCCGGCCCCTGCTCGAGTTGCAGGTGGCCTGGCAGCACCTGGGATTCGCGCCGCTGCGTGCCCAGAGCGTTGCCCGGTTTCTCGAACAGGCGCTTGCGCAGTGGCGGCGACGCTGGGCGGCCGCGCGGGCCGAGGCCGATACAATTGCAAGCAGCGAGCCGGTGCCCGATCGTGCAGGCACGGCGCGGCCTGGTGGAGCCTCATGAGCGACCCGACTCGCGCAGCCGACGCCGCAAGCTTGAAACGCCTGCTGCTGCAGTGCCGCCGCATCGCTGTGGTCGGCCTTTCCACCCGGTCCGACCGCCCGAGTTATGTTGTTGCCCGGTACCTGCTCGAGCATGGCTACACGATCATCCCGGTCAACCCGAGATATGCGCAAGTTCTCGGCCGGACCTGCTATCCGAACCTTGCTGCAGCGCACCGAGCCGAGGCTCCGATCGACATGGTCGACTGTTTCCGGCGCTCCGAGGACATCGAGCCGATTGCGCTCGAGGCCATCGCGATCGGCGCCCGCTGCCTTTGGATGCAGCAAGGCGTGATCAACGAGGCGGCGGCGGCGCTGGCGCGCAAGGCAGGTCTGGACGTGGTGATGGACCGCTGCCTGAAGATCGAGCACGCCCGCTTGCTGGGGAACTGAGCGGGTCGGATGCACCGGGCAACTTCGGGCGGCACCGCGGTCGGCCGGGATCCGGATCGCGAGTGCGAAAAGGCGACTTGACATGGCCATCGCCCTGATGACGGACATCCAGGCCAACCGGGACCTCGAGTGGACGCGCGAGCGTCTTCTGAGTCCCGCCCAGTGGCAGTTCCTTGCCACGCTGCCGCTGATGGTCGAGGACGCAAGCTTCGGCGAATCGACCCGGCAGCTCACGTTCCGGCCGGTGCCCTACGACCACGTCACCGCGGCGCTCAAGGTAAGCGAGGCGTGCCTGCCGGGCCGCCTGGCGACAGTCCTGCTTCACGGGGGCGGCGCTTGACCGGCCCCCTGGTCCTGGAAGCCGGCTGCCGGATCGACGGCTTCGAACTGCAGGAGTGCCTGCACCGCAGCGGCATGGCCACCCTCTGGCGCGTCGCCCATGGCGACCTGGCGCGTCCGGCGCTGATGAAGGTGCCGGCGATCCAGGATGATCCGGCGGCAATCGTCGGCTTCGAAGTCGAGCAGATGATCATGCCGCTGCTCGGCGGGCCGCACGTTCCCCGTTTCATCGCGGCAGGCGCCTTCGACGTACAGCCTTACATCGTGATGGAGCTCATCGAGGCGATTTCGCTGCGCGCGCGACTGGCGCGCGGTCCGCTTCCGGTGCAGGAGGTCGCCAGGCTCGGCATTGCCATCGCCGAAGCGCTGCACGATCTGCACCAGCAGGGCGTCATCCACCTGGACCTGAAACCCAGCAATATCCTGCTCTGCCCCGACCGCTCCGAAGGCGAGGTCGTGCTGGTCGACTTCGGCCTGGCCCGGCACGAGCGCCTGCCCGACCTGCTGGCCGAAGAATTCCGGCTGCCAATGGGCACGGCGGCCTATATTTCGCCCGAACAGGTGCGACGCGTGCGCGACGACCCTCGCAGCGACCTGTTCGCGCTTGGTGCGGTGCTCTACCACCTGGTCACCGGGCAGCGGGCCTTCGACCCGCCGGCCACCGTGCGTGGATTGCGCAAGCGCCTGTACAAGGCACCGGTTCCTCCGCGCGCCCATAACCCCGGCTGTCCGCCCTGGCTGCAGGAAATCATCCTGCATTGCCTGGAGGTCGATGCCGAGAGGCGCTACGGGTCGGCGGCTGAGCTGGCTTTCGATCTGGCCCATCCCGACGAAGTGACGCTGAGCTTGCGATCCGGGCAGGCAGGCAGCGAGCCCTTGGCATCGACGCTGCGCCGATGGATACGCGCGCATGGCGATCCGCCGGCGCAACGCAAGGTTACCGAGCAGTTGCAACGCGCCCCGATTCTGATGGTGGCGATCGACCTCTCACAGGAATGGGAGGCGCTGGCCGAGGCTTTGCGGACGGCGGCCCGGCGGCTGCTGCAAAGCGAGCCCGATGCGCGCCTGGCCTGCGTGTCGGTCTTGAAGACGGCGCGGATCGGCCTGGACGCCCCCGCTGACCCATCGGGTCGCAATCTGCACGTCAGACGGCTGGTCGAACTGCAGCACTGGGCCCGCCCGCTGGCGGCGTCTGCGGCCCGCATCACCCATCACGTCCTGGAGGCGCCCGATCCGGCGCTCGCGATCATCGACTATGCACGCGCCAACGGCGTCGACCATATCATCATCGGTTCGCGCGGAGCCTCGAGCCTGCGTCGCTACCTTGGCAGCGTTTCGACCCAGGTCGTGGCGCAGGCGCCGTGCACGGTCACGGTCGTGAAGCTTGCCGGCGAAGAGGCGCTCCGGACCCGGCACGCCTGAAAAGCGGCAGCGCCAGGCTAGACAACATGGCCCCCGTGGCGTTGGCGGGGGCGGGTGAATCGAGAGGTCTGCCTCCAGTCGTATCGTGGATTGCGCGCGTAAGCGCGTAGAGCCACATGCAGAACGCCGATGGGCGATGTCTGCGACGATCAGAGGAGGCAGACCATGAGTGACGATATCACCGCATATGTCGGCTTGGATGTGCACAAGGGTTCGATCGCGATCGGGGTTGCGGAGCCGGGGCGTGCTGCGCCGCACTTTGTGGGTACGACGGGTCCGGATCTGGCCGAGTTGACCAAGGCACTGTCGCGCCTGGGCCGCCCCGAACAAATGCTGCTGGCGTATGAGGCCGGGCCGTGCGGCTACCCGCTGGCGCGGCAGTTGGCGGCGCGCGGCTACCGATGCGAGGTGATCGCTGTGGCCAAGATGCCGCGCAAGCCGGGCGAACGGATCAAGACGGACCGGCGCGATGCGCTGGCGCTGGCCCGTTACCTGCGCGGCGGTGAACTAACGCCGGTGTGCGTTCCGGACGAGCGCGACGAGGCGATGCGGGATCTTTCGCGGGCCCGGGAGGATGCCGTCAGGGCCCGCCTGAAGGCGCGGCAGCAACTGAAGGCGATGCTGCTGCGCCACGGGCGGCCCTACACAGGCAAGGGGGCCTGGACGCAGGCGCACGAGCGTTACCTCGCCAGGGTGGCCTTCGAGCACACGGCTCAAGCGATCGCCTTTACCGAATACCGCAGCGCCGTGCGCGAGGCCGATGAGCGTGTCGAGCGGCTGACCACCGCCTTGCGTCAGCAGCTTGCCGACTGGCGCTGGGCGGCCGTGGTGCAGGCGCTCATGAGCTTGCGGGGTATCGACTTCGTCGCCGCAGTCACGCTCGTGGCCGAACTGGGCGATCTGTCGCGCTTCGCCCATCCCAAGGAGCTGATGAGCTATTTGGGCCTGGTGCCCAGCGAGTACTCGACCGGCGAATCGCGCGTGCAGGGAGCGATCACCAAGACCGGCAACGGCCACGTACGCCGTGTCCTGATCGAATCGGCCTGGGCCTACCGGCACCCGGCCCGAATGGGCGAAGAGATCACCGTACGCAACCAGGGTCAACCCAAGGCCGTGCGCGACATCGCCTGGCGTGCGCAGCTGCGCTTGTGCGGCCGGTTCCGCCGTTTCGCCGCACGAGGCCTGCCCCACAACAAGATCTGCGTGGCCATCGCCCGTGAACTGGCCGCTTTCATCTGGGACGTGGCGCGGCATGCGCCGGGCCTGACCTGAGGCTATCGCAACGAATCGAACCCACTGCCGGCAAGGAGACGCGAACCCGAACAACACGCCTCTCCCACCCGATCGGAAACGCGACGCGCGCAAACGATGAGGGGAATCCTCGAAAGCGCTACGTGGGCATCCTTGCGATGATCCCCGCTCCTAGATCGAGGCAGCCCCGCGACGGACCGATGAAATGCGGTAACCAGCCCGCGGATATCAGACTGACCCATCGTCGCTTCGAGCACGCGTCGCGTTCCCCATCGGGTGCAGCGCCCCGGTTCTCCGAAACCTCGGGGTACACCAGATACGCGCTCGTTCGCGAAAATCCCCTCGCGCCGACTTGACACGAGGGGCCATATCAGCGCTTGGTGCCGCCGAGCAGTGCGGCCACGCGGACCGTCTTGACCGGCGCCTTGAGCGTTTCCTGCGCCAGAGGTTCGTGAGCCTCGACCCCGATGGACGGCTCATAGGGCTGCGAAAAGAAATCGTCCATGGCCGGCACCGGGCGTGCGGCGGGCGCCGCGGACGCACCGCTTGGAGCCCTCATGCGGCTTTCTTCCTGGCGCGCACGCCGCACCGGCTTCAAATCGACCGTCACGGGTTCGATGCGCCGCTTGATGAGCTTTTCGATCGCCGCGACCGCCTTGTCGTCGGCCCCGCTCGCGATCGTGATCGCGCGGCCCTCGGCGCCCGCTCGGCCGGTGCGGCCGATGCGGTGTATGTAGTCCTCCGGGGCGAACGGCACGTCGTAGTTGATCACCGCCGGCAGCTCGGAGATATCCAGTCCGCGGGCCGCCACGTCGGTGGCCACGAGCACGCGCACGGTGCCCGACTTGAACGCCTCCAGGGCCTTCATGCGTTCGTCCTGCGTCTTGTCACCGTGGATCGCGTCGGCATTGATGCCGTCGCGTTGAAGCTGGCGTGCCAGCCGGCGCGCGCCGATTTTCGTGTTCACGAACACCAGCACCGCCGAGAGCTCGGGCTCGCCGAGCAAGGCAAGCAGCGCCCCGTACTTCTCGGATTCGTGCACATGAACCAGGTCCTGGCGCACCGTATCGGCGGTCGAATTGCGGCGCGCGACCTCGATCAGGACCGGATCGTTCAGGAAACCGGCCGCGAGCTTCTTGATTTCCTCGGAGAACGTCGCCGAGAACATCAGACTCTGCCGCTCGCGCGGAAGCAGGTTAAGGATGCGCGAGATATCGGGCAGAAAGCCCATGTCGAGCATGCGATCGGCTTCGTCGAGCACCACGACTTCGACCTGGCCCAGCGACGTGTTCTTCTGTTGCAGGTGATCGAGCAGGCGCCCGGGCGTGGCCACCAGGACCTCGACGCCTCCGCGCAAGGCCTCGGTCTGCGGATCCATGCCGATGCCTCCGAAAACGATGGCGGTGCGCAGCGGCGTGCGCGCCGCGTACTGCCGGACGTTGTCACCCGTCTGGTCGGCCAGTTCGCGCGTCGGCGCCAGGATCAGCGCGCGCACCGGATGCCGCGCCGGCGACATGCTGGTGCTGGCGTTCGGCAGCAGCCTTTGCAGTATCGGCAGGGCGAAACCGGCGGTCTTTCCGGTGCCGGTCTGTGCCGCGCCCATCACGTCGCGGCCTTTCAGAACGATCGGGATCGCCTTGGACTGGATCGGCGTGGGCTTGACATATCCCATCGCCTTGACCGCTTCGATCAGGCGGGCGTCGAGACCGAAATGTTCAAAGTCCGAGTAGTCGGACATCAGTGCCCGGAGCGACGGCAGGCTCCGTCGGGTTGAAGCTGCCCGGCCACGTCTGTCATCACGTGGCGGGGTGATCGGAGGACTTGCGGAATTTGGCGACCCAGCGCATTCATGGCACAGTGTAGCGCGCCTGCGGCATTTGGGTCGGGACCCACCGCGGTTGCCGGGGGAGGAAGGATGAACCGACGCATCGAGACGAGCCGCAAAGCGCTTTTAATCGTCGGCGGATCGCTGCTGGGCACCGCCGCCTTGATTCATGCGCAACCGTCCGGGCTGTCACGCACGCTGCTTGCGCGCGAAACGGTCTCTGTCCCCGGGCGCGAGGCGGTCGTGGCCAGGGTCGAGATCGCCCCTGGAGCTCGTGCGGGCCGACACACGCATCCGGGCGACGAGATCAGCTACGTGTTGGAGGGCGAAGCTGAACTGCTGATCGACGGACAGGCGCCGCGCCATCTGAAGACCGGGGATGCTTTCGTGATTGCGGCCGGGGTGGTCCATGACGCGCGCAACGACGGGGCCGCACCGGCGCGCATCGTCGCCGTCTACGTCGTCGACAAGGACAAGCCGCTCGCCACGCCTGCGCTGGCGGCCGCCGGCACCACCAAGCCCTGACCGGCACCGGGACGCATCGCCTTCGCCTCGTTGAGCGCCGGCAGCATGGACGCGCTGGCGCCCCTGCTGCAGATCGTCCTGATCGATCTGCTCCTGAGCGGCGATAACGCCCTGGTCATCGCTCTCGCCTGTCGCGGCCTGCCGCCCCGCTTGTGGCGGCGGACCGTCATGCTCGGAACCCTGGCCGCCATCGGGCTGCGCGTGCTTCTGACGGCAGTCGCCGCGCTTTCCCTGGACACCGCCTACCTGAAGCTGACCGGCGCCGTCCTGCTGCTGGCGATCGCGGTCCGCCTGACGGCCGACGACGGCGAAGCGCAAGCTGCCCGCCACACGAGCGCCGCAAATGCCAGCGTCCGCAGGGCGGTCATGACGATCATCGTGGCCGACACGGTGATGAGCCTGGACAATGTCCTGGCAGTCGCGGCGGCCGCGCGCGGCAGCCTGCTGCTGCTGACGCTCGGACTGCTGCTGAGCATCCCCATCCTCGTGCTCGGCAGCGTCCTGGTGGCGCGCATCCTGCAGCGTTTCCCGGTCCTGGTCTGGGCCGGGGCCGCTCAGCTGGGCTGGATCGCCGGGGTCACGGCACTATCGGATCCGGCCCTGGCAACCTGGCTCGGGCGCCAGCCACACGCCCTGTCCTGGCTCATACCCCTGGCGGGCATGGTCTACGTGCCGCTGCACGGACTGATCCTCCGCGCCTTGCGGCGCGGCAGGCAGGGCAGGGTCCCCACGGAGCGGACCGACGAGTAGGCAAACCTCAAAGGGGGTCGAAGAAAATGCCAAAGGATTTTGACCTGGTCGTGATCGGCGCGGGCTCCGGGGGCGTGGCGGCTTCGCGGCGCGCCGCCTCGTACGGCGCGCGCGTGCTGATTGCCGAAGCCGACCGCGTCGGCGGAACCTGCGTGATTCGCGGCTGCGTGCCGAAGAAGCTGATGATGTATGCCGCCGGGTTCTCGCTGGCGCTGCACGAGGCCGAGCGCTTCGGCTGGAACGGAGCGGCGACGGCGCAATTCGACCTGGAGCGGTGGGCACAGGCCAAGGCGCTCGAAGTCGACAGGCTCGAGCAGATCTACCGCAGCCTGCTCGACGAAAGCGGCGTCGAGCTGGCGCAGGCTCGGGCGCGCCTGGAGTCCGACGGCACAGTGCAGGTCGGCGAGCGCCGCGTGAGCGCCGACCGCATCCTGATCGCCACAGGCGGTTCGGCCTCGCGCGATGCTCTGCCGGGCCTGGAGCTGGCGATGAGCTCCAACGAGGTGCTCGACCTGAGGACGAGGCCTGCCTCGATGCTGGTGATCGGCGGCGGCTATATCGCGGTCGAATTCGCCAGCATTTTCGCCGGCATGGGGACGGACGTGACGCTGGCCTTCCGCGATGGCTGGCCCCTGCGGGGCTTCGACCTGGACCTTCGCAAACGGCTGGCTCAGGCGCTGTCGGCCCGCGGCGTGGCGATCGCCGCCGGCACGCCCCTACGAAGCCTGCAGCAGGCTGCCAAGGGGTTTGAGCTGCATCGCGAGGACGGCACGGTGCTTACCGGCCAGAGCGCCCTGAACGCCACCGGTCGGCATCCAAACACCTCCGGCATCGGCCTGCAGGCGGCAGGGGTGCGGCTGGACACCCGCGGCGCCATCGCCGTGGACGAAGACAGCCGGACCTCGGCCGAGGGCATCTGGGCCGTCGGCGACGTGACCGGCCGCAAGAACCTCACGCCCGTCGCCATCGCCGAAGGACGGGCCTTCGCCGACTCGCAGTTCGGCCGCCAAGCCGTTCGAGTCGACCACCGGACCGTGGCCAGCGCCGTTTTCACGGAGCCGCCCCTGGCGACCGTCGGCCTGACAGAGGCGCAGGCGCTCGAGCAAGGGGCGACCGACATCTACGAGACGGAATTCCGTCCGATGAGAACCGCTTTTGCGGGAGGCAGCCAGCGCAGCTACATCAAGCTCGTCGTCGACGCCTTGAACGATCGCGTGCTTGGGATACACATGATCGGTACCGACGCGCCCGAGATCATCCAGAGCCTGTCGGTCGCGCTGACCTGCGGCGCGACCAAGCGCGATTTCGACCGGACCATGGCCGTGCATCCGACCGTGGCCGAGGAATTCATGCTGCTGCGCCAGCCGGCCCGCCGATTCAGGGCCGCGAACTCGAGCGGCGGGCGCAGCTGAATGGAGGCAAGCCGGAACAGGTATGGGCCAGCTTGCTAATCGCCGGATTAATCGTCTTTATGAGACCGCTCGCTTCGCTGATCCGGTCCGCGGCGCATTTCCGCGATACTTTGCCAAGGCGAGGGCTGATGCTTAACTCGGCGGTGCGCTGCACATCGGACTACGTACTTCCACCTGTGCAACCGTATTTTTCCCTAGACCGCACCGGTCTTTCAGCGCCCTAAAAGAGCATCGCAGATGCTATGCTTTTCCGCCAAGGCGAGAGGCAAGAAAAGCCTGCCGGCCGGTAAGAGACAGTATGAATTTTCGATGCGATAAAGGAGGCGCAAACCATGCGTAGGCTTATTTTTGGACACCTCGTTTACTTCTATACGCCAATAGGCATCATCCTCTGCATCCTCGGGATCCTCAAGGGAGGCGGTTGGGTCTGGACGGGTGTCGGCATCTTCGCGTTCAACATCGTCTTGGACACGGTGACGGGCGGGATCCACACGAAGGGCGCCGCCATCAGCCGCGACGGCAAGCCGCTCGGCATTCCAGCGATCCTGAACAACATGATGTACGTGCAGTACGTGCTGTTCGTCATCCTGCAGTTCGCGCTGGCTTGGCGCATTTACCAGTACACCGCGGGCACTCCGATCGGCGTGGCCGAGTTCGATGGCAACGGCTACATGACGGGAATCACCGGCTGGCAGCTGATCGGTGCGGTCATCAGCGCCGGCATGCACCAGGGCCTGGGCATCATGTTCGGCCACGAGCTGGCGCACACCAAGGGATTCGGCTTTATGGTCTCGCGCTTCATGATGGCGCTGTCGGGCGCGGCGCACTTTTGCTTCGCGCACGTCTACAACCACCACCTGGAGCTGGGCCGCGCCTGGCTGGGGCCTGAGAACAACAAGATGGGCGACGACTGCGACCCGGCCACGTCGCCGCGCGGCCGCAGCCTGTATAAGCACTTCGTGATCTCGCACGTCGGCCAGTCCTACTTCGGTTACCTCACCGAGAAAAAGCGCCTGGCGCGCCAGGGAAAGCCCTTCTTCTCCTTGAGCAATCGCTGGATCCGCGGCTACCTGATGAGCGTGCCGACGATTGTTCTGTTCGGCTATGCGGGCTACGCCGGCGGCGGCGTCGGCGGCATGCTGCTGGGCCTGCTGTGTATGCTTTACGTCTGGATCATCTCGAACTTCGAGCTCGAAGCGCTCAACTACATGGAGCACTACGGCCTGATCCGCGTGAAGTACCAGCCGATCGAGTATCGCCACAGCTGGGACAATGACAACATGTTGACGAGCTGGGCCTTCATCGAGATCGGCCGCCAGGCCGACCACCATGACCGCGGCGAAACCCACTTCTGGGAACTGTCCAACGTTGGCGGCGCTCCGAGCGGCGCACCGAACGCGCTGATGGGCTATTACACCGAGTTCTGCCTGGCGCTGGTTCCGCCGTTGTGGCACGCCGTGTATCGCAAGAAGCTGGCGGTTTGGGATCGCGACTTCGCCTCGCCCGAGGAGCGCAAGATCGCCGACGAGATCAACCGCAAGGTCGGCTACGACGTTCCGTTCAAGGAAGTCGAGGGCATGTCCCTAAACGTCCAGCACGTCTGACAATGCGCATCCTGGAGGCGGCCTTGGCCGCTTCCAGGACGCGGC
>Ga0213853_10581823_pt1 | contig 14476 bp, 17 predicted proteins | sample ABR_2016_MetaT_FD_164456 | JGI IMG/M metagenome (GOLD analysis project Ga0213853, IMG submission 164456) | Metatranscriptome of freshwater sediment microbial communities from post-fracked creek in Pennsylvania, United States - ABR_2016... | ecosystem: Environmental > Aquatic > Freshwater >...
CCGATCCACGTCAACGCCATGATGCCTCGACAATGATCAAGCTCTACCAGTTTGCCCCGGCGCTCGGGTTGCCGAATGCTAGCCCCTTCTGTATGAAGATGGAGACGTACCTGCGCATGGCCAACCTCCCATACGAGGCCGTGAACAGTGGCGACGTGTTGAAGGCGCCGAAGCGCAAGCTGCCGTACATCGACGATGGCGGCACCATTGTCGCCGACACGGCCTTCATCATCGAGTACCTCAAGGGCCGGTACGGCGACCCGCTGGATGCTGCACTGTCCTCGCTGGACGGCGCCTTGGCCACGGCCTTCCAGCGCCTGCTCGAAGAAGACCTCTACTGGGCGATCGTGCACACCCGCTGGTCGCAGGAAGACGGCTGGGCGCTGACGAAGGCGGCTTTCTTCGCCGGATTGCCGATTCCGTTGCGCTGGATCTTGCCGCCAATGGCGCGCCGTGCGATGCTATCCGAGATGCGCGGCCACGGAATGGGCCGCCATAGCGCGCAAGAGATCTACGCGATCGGCCGTCGCGACGTCACGGCGGTCGCCGACTTTCTCGCTGACAAGCCCTTCCTACTGGGCGAGCGGCCCACTTCAATCGATGCAACGGCCTACGCCTTCTTGGCGAATCTGCTTTGGGCACCGGTGGAATCACCGATCCGCCAGCATGCACAGGGCCGGCCCAATCTCGAAGCGTATTGCCAGCGCATGAAATCGCAGTACCACTTCTGAGCATCCCAGGCCCATGCCCGGGCCCTGCGTTCGCGAAGAAACGATGTCCCAGATGCGCTACAAAGCGAACGGCAGCGCCGTCATGACCGATACGTCATTGCGGCGAGCCCATGGCGTTGACGGACGCTGTGGTGCGAGCCCGCTTCTGAGCATGGTCCGCAGGTCGTCGGCCACAGTGGTGAGCGGCGAAAGCCGCATCCCGTTTGTGAGATCGAGTCGGATTCGACGCCTTGAAAGGCGCTGCCCTTCGTCGACCATGATGGAGCAGACGATGGCGATGCGCAAGCGGGAAGACGAGTTGTATCCGAACGCAGCCGGGATCGATATTGGGGCGTCGAGCCAATGGGTGGCGGTGCCGCGGCATCTGGCCGCGGTGGCGGGCTGCGAACCGGTGCGCGAGGTTGGCGCGATGACCGACGATCTGAATGCGCTGGGGGCGTGGCTGGTGAGCCTGGGGGTGGACACGGTGGCGGTGGAGTCGACCGGCGTGTACTGGATCCCGGTGTTCGAGGTGCTGGAGCAGCACGGGTTGCAGGTGCGGCTGGTCGATGCGCGGCAGCTGAAGTATGTGCCAGGGCGCAAGAGCGATGTGCAGGATTGCCAGTGGCTGCAGAAGCTGATGAGTCTGGGGCTGCTGCGCGCGGCGTGGCGGCCGAGCGCCGAGGTGTGCGTGTTTCGGGCGGTCATTCGACCGCGGCCGGCGAGCACCAAGTCTCGACCCGATGCGGAAATTCCCGTCGGGGAAACAAGAACCCCTGCGAAAAGGGGTTCGTGATGCTCGTGGTGAACCTATTTCAGCTGCACAACGTGCAGGACGATGACCGTCTTTCCTGTGTTCTTCAGACCGTAGGGACGCTCCTCCGCGACGAGCCTTGACTCTCCGGATTTCCACACAATGGTTTCTTTCGTTCCGTCCTCGTAGGTGCGCTCAAGCGTCCCGCCCTTGATCGCGTATACGGCGCGCATGGGCCGCTTCACGCTTGGTCCACTATCCCCAGGCTTGAATGTCGCTTGGTATACGCGCAGTTTGTCGTTCTGCGCTATCTCTTTGACCACCACTTCGCCCGCTTTCGCCTTGTCCTGCGCCATCGCGGGCGTTGCAACGATACCCGCCGCAAGAAACGCCGGGATCAGCAGCCCTACTAATACGGTACGTATCCTTCTCACGATTTGCTCTCCTCCATACGTCCGTAAATGGACGGGCAATTACTCTACGCTTCTCCTGGAGCTACCCGCTGCGACCGAATGACGGCTTCGGGCCGTCTACGGCTGTCGGTGATTCTATGCCGGGCAGCCGGTAACGCTGCACTGCGGACATCATGCTGCCATGCGTCGAACACCCGCAATAGCCGTTCAACTCACAAGTTCGAGCGCAGCTCGTAGTTCGGCGTGCTCGAATGCGGGCGCGAAATCCTCGACTTCTGCCGCGGTCAGGCCCACGGCAGCGCTCATCGCCTCGTGACGCCAGTCACCCACGGCAGCAAGCACCTTGGCCAGAACGGTCAGGGCGGCAGGCGGGTCCAGGTAGAAGTACGCCGCCTGCTGGAGCAAGGTGCGCACCGATGTGATGGGGCCGATGTCGTCGCTCAACCACATCTTGGACTCCCGGTCCTTGTCCGGAAAAGGATTCAGGTCGAAGGCGGGCGCCAGGCGATACAGGCCGTTGGCCACGTGCAGGAAGCCCAGGTTCTGCAGGTGGTCATCGACATTGGTGACGAGCAGGTTGTAGGCCAGGCGGCGCCACAGATGCCGCGCATCGTCCTTGGCCGCAATGCAACGGCTGTTCATGACGTCGACCACCTCGGTGTAGTTGTGCTCCTCGTGGCTTGAGGCTTGCAGCATCGAGGCGGCCGACAGGTAGGGGATGCGCCCGTTTTGGGCCGCGCGGTCGAATCGACTGATGACGGGCACCGCCGCGACCCCGACGACGATGCGCGCCGGCGCCGCGTCGATGCCTTCCTACTGGGCGAGGTGCAACGCGAGCACCTCTCCGCGCGTGACGTTACGGTCGGCCCCTTCGCTGGGAAACTTGCCCAACGCCAGCGTCCCGTCCTCGTCCAGCACCGTGCACTTGGGCCGCATGCCGCCGAGCGACGTGCCCTTGCCCTGCAAGTAGGCCAAGTCCTCCGCGGATTCCTGGCCGCGCTCGACCGCACGGCTCGCGTTGACCATGTGTTCGAGTTCCAGCAGTGGCGGTGTGGCGCGTTGCCCTTGCTCCACCGTGCGCAGGACGGCATCCTGGGCGTCGCGCAGCCGTAGTGCGCCGACGCGCCTGAAGTCGTCCGCGGCGCACAGATAATCGAGCTCGGTGAGCGCCTTGAGGTCCGGGTTATTCTTGCGCGCCTTGGCGTGGGCGCGGGCGACGATGCGTCGCCCCCAGGCATCGGGCGCGGTGTCTGCCAGTGCGAAGAAGAAGCGTGAGTCATCGTGGGTGGGTGCGCGGCGGACCTGGTGCCCGGATGCGAGCTCCAGGTCCGGGGACACGGTGAAGCGCTCTTTATTGCGAAACCAGCCGTCGGCATAGTTGAAGGCCGAATACTCGCGTGCTCCGTCCTTCACGTAGGTCAGCTGTCCCACGTGCTCGCCATTCCGGCCGATGCACACGTCGAGCTGCGTTTTCTCGGTCCGTGCTGCGGACCGCGCCGCGCAGGCCATCACAACGCTCCGCTGGCCTTGCCGGGCTTGGGCGCGCGTACGCGTACCGGGACCGCTCGTCCATGAGTATCAGGCCGAAGCCATCCTGGGCCGAGTCCAGCAGTTCACTGAGGCGGCTCAACTCGCCGAACACGTGCAGGGCGCGCGCAACGTGCTGCAAGGAGACGCTCGGATTTCCTTCCTCCATGCGGCGCACGGTCATGACCGACGTGCCGATGCGTTCGGCCAACTTGGCCTGCGACAGGCGTCGCCGGCGACGTGCCAACGACAGGTCGGCGCCGAGCTTCTTGACCGCACGGAGCACTTGCAATGGGATGGGTGTTTCCATAAGTGTTCTTGAAAGTTCACTGGGATAAATTAAGTGTTCTCTTCAAGAACGTTATAGCTCGGAGCCATCGTTTTGGTCGAGAAGCGATCCGTCTTAAGTGCTCTCTGGTGAACGCATAAATTCGTTAAGAGTACATATTTCAACTTGCAACGGCCTCATCGACCGATCGGCCGACGCGGTGCCGTGAGCGGCGGGAGTGATTGGACGCGCGGCCTCAGTCGGATTCGCGCGGCATGGCGATCCCGCCCAAGCTTTGGGATCTGGCCGTGAAGCCGGCACGGCGGCACGGCGCTTGACCATCGCTACCTGGCGCATTACAAGCTCGTACGACATCATCGCGACACGTGCGCCGTCCAGCGGGGCGAGCGTCAATGCACACGACGTCCGCGGCTAGCGGCACTCGCACCCTTCTCAACGGCGCCCCTGCTGGGGCTTCTTCCTCGCCCGGGATGCCGAGCGCCGCGCCGGAACCTTGCCGATCCGAGGATCACCGAGCAGGACCAGTGCGCAGGCCCGAAGCGCAGCGTCCTCGAAGTCCGCTGCATCGGCGGGCAGGACCTGCCAGCCCGTGACCTCCTTGCCGAGCACGCCGATCGATCGCATCTGTGGAAAATCGCGCCGAAGGCTTTCGTGGTGCTCCGACGTCGTCGCGAGCCAAACGCCGTTGTCGGTCTTTGCGCCCGGCTTGTCGCGCAGGATCAGGACGATCTTTTCATCGACATAGACGGCAACGCAGCCGAACATCGGCCGCGTCCTGGGCGATAGGGCAGCGATGGCCTCCAGCACGAATTCGTGGGGGACGCGCTTGCCCCGGGCGGCGACGCGCAACGCGTCGTCGAATCCGTACGGGTCCGTCTTGCGCCGTGTTCCACGCATCGGATTGAATGGGTCCCCTTGCTGCTTGTCGTCGACGCCCGGCCGCCGCGCTCAGACCGCGAGCGGCGCCTCCTGCATCGCGGCGACCTGTTCGCGCAGCTCCAGGATGCGGTCCTCCCAGTAGCGCGGCGTGTCGAACCACGGGAAGGCCGCCGGGAAGGCCGGGTCGTCCCAGCGGCGCGCGATCCATGCGCTGTAGTGGATCAGGCGTAGCGTGCGCAGCGCCTCGACGAGATTCAATTCGCCGCGCTCGATCTCGGCGAAGTCCTCGTAGCCGTCGACGATGTCGGCCATCTGGAGTTGCATCTCGGCGCGGGTTCCGGACACGAGCATCCACAAATCCTGCACCGCGGGGCCACTGCGGCTGTCGTCGAAGTCGACGAAGTGCGGACCGGCATCGGTCCACAAGACATTGCCCTCGTGGCAGTCGCCGTGCAGGCGAATCGCGCGCAGCGCGCCGGCGCGCGCGTAGCACGCCCGCACGCCGTCGAGCGCCTGCGCAACGACGCCGCGGTAGACGCCTTCGAGGTCCGCCGGCAGCCAGCGCTGGTCGAGCAGCCATTGGCTCGGCTCGACGCCGTAGGATTCGACGTCCAGCGCGGGCCGCACCGCGTAGGCGCGGCTCGCGCCGACCGCGTGGATGCGCCCGATGAATCGCCCGAGCCAGGTGCGCACCGCCGGGTCGGACAGTTCGGGCGCGCGGCCGCCGCGGCGCGGAAACACGGCGAAACGGAAGCCCGCGCTCGCGTGCAAGGTCCTGCCGCCAATCGCCAGCGGTGCGACGACCGGGATCTCCTGCGCCGCGAGCTCGGCGAGGAACGCGTGCTCCTCGGCAATCTGCGCGTCGGACCAGCGCGCGGGCCGATAGAACTTGACCACGACCGGCGCGCCATCCTCGACGCCGACCTGGAACACGCGGTTCTCGTAGCTGTTCAAGGCCAGCAGCGAGCCGGATGTGCGCCAGCCCGCGGCATCGATCGCGTTGAGCACCGTGTCGGGCGTCAGGCCCGCGAACGGGATCGTGCCGGCACCGGCGCCCGGTGCGCGAGGCGCCCGCTCCGGCGGCGCGGGCGGCTGGCGGTCATCGTCGTCGAGTTCCTGCATCGTGCCGGCATGTTACCTTTGGCGCCCCGCCGGCCAGCCGGCGGCCCAAGGCACGGGCGGCGCCGCCGTCCGTGCGACGTCCGGAGCCCGGCTTCATGCCCCACGACTACCTGCGCCGCATTCTCAATGCGCGCGTCTACGACGTCGCGATCGAGTCGCCGCTCGACCATGCGCCGCAGCTGTCCGAGCGCCTCGGCAACCGCATCCTGCTCAAGCGCGAGGACCTGCAGCCGGTCTTCAGCTTCAAGCTGCGCGGCGCGTACAACAAGATGGTCCAGCTGCCCGCGGCGCAGCTCAAGCGCGGCGTGATCGCCGCGTCGGCCGGCAACCACGCGCAGGGCGTCGCGCTCGCCGCGCAGCGCCTCGGCTGCCGTGCCGTCATCGTGATGCCGGTGACTTCGCCGCAGGTCAAGATCGACGCGGTGCGTGCGCGCGGCGCCGAGGTCGTGCTGCGCGGCGACTCGTATTCGGACGCCTATGCGCATGCGCAGGAGCTCACGGCGCGCCGCAAGCTGACCTTCGTCCATCCGTTCGACGATCCCGACGTGATCGCCGGGCAGGGCACCGTCGGCATGGAGATCCTGCGCCAGCACCATCCGGCGGACGACGGACCGATCCACGCGGTGTTCGTCGCGATCGGCGGCGGCGGACTGATCTCGGGCGTCGCGGCCTACATCAAGGCGGTGCGGCCGGAGATCAGGATCATCGGCGTGCAGACCGAGGATTCGGACGCGATGGCGCAGTCGCTGGCCGCCGGGCGCCGGATCGCGCTCGCCGAGGTCGGGCTGTTCTCGGACGGCACGGCCGTGCGCCTGGTCGGCGAGGAGACCTTCCGCCTGTGCCGGGTGCTGGTCGACGAGGTGATCCGCGTCGATACCGATGCGCTGTGCGCGGCGATCAAGGACGTATTCCAGGAGACGCGCTCGATCCTCGAGCCGGCCGGCGCGCTCGCGGTCGCCGGCGCCAAGGCCTACGTCGCGCGCGAGAAGATCCGCCAGCGCACGCTGGTTGCGATCGCCTGCGGCGCCAACATGAATTTCGACCGGCTGCGCTTCGTTGCCGAGCGCGCCGAGGTCGGCGAGCAGCGCGAGGCGGTCTTCGCGGTCACGATGCCCGAGGCGCGCGGCAGCTTCCGCCGCTTCTGCACCCTGGTCGGCGAGCGCAACGTCACCGAGTTCAACTACCGGATCGCCGACAGCGCGGCAGCGCACATCTTCGTCGGCATCCAGATCGCCCGCCGCGGCGACGCGCGCGCGCTGGCACGCGCGTTCGCCGGCGCGGGTTTCCCGACGATCGACCTGACCGACGACGAGCTGGCCAAGCTGCACCTGCGCCACATGGTCGGCGGCCGCTCGCCGCTCGCGCACGATGAGCTGCTGTATCGCTTCGAATTTCCGGAACGGCCCGGCGCGCTGATGCGCTTCCTGAATTCGATGTCGCCGAACTGGAATATTTCGCTGTTCCACTATCGCAACCAGGGCGCGGACTATGGCCGCATCCTCGTCGGCATCCAGGTGCCGCGCAACGAGAAGCGGCGCTTCAAGGCCTTTCTCGGCGCCCTGGGCTACCGCCACTGGGACGAAAGCGCGAACCCCGCGTACCGCTTGTTCCTGGTCTAGAAATCCGCCAAGCCGATGCGCGCTCAGGCAATCAAGCGCGCCAGCGAAAACGCCACCGCCGCGGCGATCCCGCCGATCGCGAAGGTCTGCAGCGCCGACTGCACCGGCATCGCCCCCGTGAAGCGCGCCTTGACGTAGCCGAAGGCGGCAAGCGCGACGAGCGTCACGCCGGCCGACCAGGGCAATGCCTGGCCCACGGTCGCCGACACCATGTACGGCGCGAGCGGGATCACGCCGCCGGCAATGTAGGCGCCGGCGATCGTCACCGCCGAGTAGCGCGCCCGGGTGGGATCGGGTTCCTCCAGTCCGAGTTCGAACCGCATCATGAAGTCGCGCCATGCGATCGGGTTCGCGCGCAACCCGTCGATCAGCGGCCGGAAGTGATGGGCAGCCAGGCCGTAGCGTTCGAAGATCTCCGCCACCTCGAGCGCCTCCGCTTCGGGCTTCTCGACGATCTCGCGTTCCTCGCGGCTGCGCTCCGCCATGTAGTGTTCGCGTTCGCTGCGCGCGGCCAGGTAGCCGCCCAGCCCCATCGCGATCGCGCCCGCGGCGATCTCGGCAGCGCCGGCCGTCAGCACGATATTGACGCCGGCCGCGGCGCCGCTGATGCCTGCGGCGAGTGCGAACGGCACGGTCAGGCCGTCGGCCATGCCGATCACGATGTCGCGCACCGTGTTGCTGGCTTCGAAATGCGTTTCGTGGTGCAAAGGGGTCCCTAGGGCAGGTCGGTGCCGGTGAACGCTTCGCGCAGCGAGTCCGACCGGCCATCCGCCGGGAAGGGGAGATTCCGGGCGAAACGAATGACCGCCGTCGCCGCGTCGTCGTCGGGCCGCTCGACGAGCTGCAGTGCCGTGCGCTGCGGGGCATCCGCGGCCTGTCCCCGTCCCTCCCCCCGACCCTGGCCCGGCGCGCCGCGGTCGCCCTCGGCGCGCAGGCTGCGGAAGTCGAACAGTGCCGAGTCGGCGAGATGCGAAGGGACTACGCGGGTCAACGCACGAAAGACGTTCTCGACCCGTCCCGGATGATCGCGCTCCCAGTCCGCGAGCATCTGCTTCATCTGCCGGCGCTGCAGGTTCTGCTGCGATCCGCACAGGTCGCAGGGGATGATCGGGAAGGCCTTGTAGCGCGCGTACGCGGAGATGTCGGCCTCGTTGCAGTAGGCCAGCGGCCGGATCACGATGTGGCGGCGGTCGTCGGTGCGCAGCTTCGGCGACATCGCCTTGAGCGTTCCGCCGAAGAACAGGTTCAGGAACAGCGTCTCGACGAAGTCGTCGCGATGATGGCCCAGCGCGATCTTGGTCGCGCCGAGCTCGTCCGCCGTGCGGTAGATGATGCCGCGGCGCAGCCGCGAGCACAGCGCGCAGGTCGTCTTGCCCTCGGGCACCTTCTCCTTGACGATCGAATACGTGTCGGCTTCGACGATCCGGTAGTCGACGCCGAGCGTGCGAAAATACGCCGGCAGCACGTGCTCGGGGAATCCCGGCTGCTTCTGGTCCAGGTTCATCGCGACGAGCCGGAACGCGATCGGCGCTTTTTTCTGGAGTTCCATCAGGATCGTCAGCAGCGCGTGGCTGTCCTTGCCGCCGCTCATGCAGACGAGGACGACATCGCCGTCCTCGATCATGTTGAAATCGGCGATCGCGCGGCCGGCCTGGCCGACCAGGTGCTGGCTGACTTGAATGAAGCGGCGGGACGTGGTCGACACGGAAAGGCCTTTCGCGGCGGCCCATTGCGACGACGGCGACGGCGCGCACCATGGCCCGAAGTCTATCCGCTTGGCGCGCCCGGGGGCCTTCCGGCCGCCGGGCGCCATGACGACGCCGGCGACGGCCGTTCCAGGGGACGTAGACATGTCCGGTCGTACCGAACCCGCCGCGCGGCGCAAAGTGATCGAAGCGCGCGATCTTCGTCCCGCAGCCGGATGAACCGGGATGTCGCTCGCGTACCGATACCTGTTCCCGGCGCTGTGGTTGTCGTGGGCGGCCTACTGGTGGATCCGCTCGCTCGACGTCAAGACGGCCGTCCGTCGCGAACCATTGGGCTCGCGCCTTCTGCACATCGTGCCGCTGGTGCTCAGCGCGCTGCTGCTGTGGCCGGATCGATTTGCGGTGCCGATTCTCGGCGACTCCTTCCTGACCCGGGCGCCATGGAGCTTCTGGACCGGCGCGGCGCTGACCTGCGGCGGCCTGCTGTTCACGGTCTGGGCGCGCGTGCACATCGGCCGGAACTGGAGCGGGACCGTGACGGTCAAGGAGGACCACCAGCTCGTCACGAGCGGTCCCTATGCGCTGGTCCGCCATCCAATTTACAGCGGACTGCTGCTGGGCTTCATCGGATCGGCACTGGCGCGCGGCGAGTGGCGCGGCGTGCTTGCGGTGGCGCTCGCGATCTGGGCACTGTGGCGCAAGCTGCGCGTCGAGGAAGCGTGGATGCAGGAACAGTTCGGCGAGCGATATCGGATCTACGCCCGGCGCGTTGCGGCGCTGATCCCGTTTCTCTTGTAGATTGCCGCGTCGCCGGCGTCGCCGGCGTGGCCGCACCCGTTCGCCGGGCGCGCGTCGCGAAAACGCTACGATTCGCGCTCGAGCCACTTCGCGTGCTCCAGGAGCGGTCCCCGTGACCTCCATCGATCCTATCGCCGGCGATGCGGCGATCTGCGCCCGATTCGCCTATGCCTCGACGCTGATCCGCGAGGCCGGCGCCATCGCTTCGGAAGCCTTCGCACGGCTCGATTCGCTGACGGTGCGGCAAAAGGGCGCGCACGACCTCGTCAGCGAAGCGGACGTCAATACCGAGCGCCTGATTCGTGATGGCATCGCGCGGCATTTTCCGGCCGACGGTTTCATCGGCGAGGAGACCGGTGACAGCCGCACGGGTACCGGGCCGGGACAGGTCTTGCCGCAGGGAACCTGGGTCGTGGATCCGATCGACGGCACGCAACCGTTCCTGAGCGGCATCCCGAACTGGTGCGTCTCGATCGCCTTCCTTTGGGAAGGCAAGCCGGAATTCGGGCTCGTGTTCGACCCCTCGCACGACGAACTCTTCTGCGGCGGCCGCATCGTGGCGCCGACGGTCAACGGCCGCCCGATCGCGGCCAGCAGCGCGACACAGCTGTCGGCTGGGCTGGTCAGCATCGGCTTCAGCGGCAGGACGTCGCCCGGCTTTCTGCACGAGGCGATGACGCGGCTTCTGGACGGGCAGGGCATGTTCTTCCGCAACGGTTCGGGCGCGCTGTCGCTGACCTATGTCGCCGCCGGCCGCCTGCTGGGTCACTGCGAGCCGTTCATGAACTCCTGGGACTGCCTCGCCGCGATGGCGATCATCCAGGCGGCGGGCGGACGGGTCAACGATTTCCTCGTCGGCGATGCGCTGCTGCGCGGCAACCGGGTGGTCGGTGCCGCCGCGGGCGTCTACGATGTGCTGCTGGCCATGTTGGACGCGACACCGCAGCGATGATGTCGCGTTCGTCAGGAACCGCGCGCAGATGATCCCCCGCTGAAGATGAATCCCGAAACCATCGTCCAGGAACAACTCGGCGCCTACAACGCGCGCGATCTCGAGCGCTTCGTGGCGACCTGCGCGACGGATGTGGAATTGATTCGACGGCCGCTCGCGGCGCCCTCGCTCGTCGGGGTCGCGGACCTCGGCGAGTTCTACCGCACGCAACGCTTCAACCGGCCGGCCCTGCACGCGGATCTGGTCAACCGGATCGTCATCGGCAACAAGGTCATCGACCACGAACGCATCAGCGGCGTGCACGACGCGCCGTTCGAGGCGGCGGTGGCCTATGAGGTCGTCGCGGGCCGGATCCGTCGGGTTTGGTCGTTCCTGGCCGATCCGGCCGTCCGAGCCGCCGAACCGGCGCAGGTGGCACATCCCGTCGAGCCGATCGAATGAATCCCACGCCGCCGGATGGCGCCGGCCCGTCCGCCGCCGGCCGCGTCGCGACGTCCGCGATTCATCGCGACCGGATGACCGCGACGCTGGACGGCGATTTCGTGGTCTTCCTGATCGGCATGCGGATCAATCGTCCGCTGATGATCCACAAGTGGCTGCCGGTCGCCCAGGCGATGCCGCGCATGATCCGGGAACTCCATCGCCAGCCCGAGCTGGGCTTCATGCATGCCGAAATGTGGTTCGCGAGGACGATCATCCTGGTCCAGTACTGGCGCTCGATCGACCAGCTGCTGGCCTACGCGGCCAGGCGCGAAGCGGCGCACCTGCCCGCCTGGCAGGCGTTCAATCGGGCGATCGGCACCGACGGCTCGGTCGGCATCTGGCACGAAACCTACGCGGTGTCGCCGGGCCGCCACGAGAACGTCTACGTGAACATGCCGGCGTTCGGCCTCGGGCGCGCCGGGCAGCTGCAGCGCGCGTCGGGCGGCCGACAGTCCGCGGCGGGCCGGATGCGCGCCGGCGCCGAATAGCCGCGGGGCGCGGCGCATCGCGCGACGCTCAAGCCGACTTGAAGCGCAGCACCTCGATGCCGACGGCGCCGACGTCGCGGTAGACGTCGGGCTTCTCGCTCGTGACGCGCGCGGCGACGACCTTCGGGTGGGCGAGCAGGCCCGCGACCAGTTCGTCGACCAGCGTCTCCTGCAGGTTGATGTGGCCGCGTGCGACGCGCTCGTGGATCATCGAGCGCACGAAGTCGTAGTCGACGACCTCCTCGAGCGCGTCGGCGCGCGGCGTCGAATCGGACAGGCGCACGAACAGATCGACGTCGAGCAGCAGGCGCTGCGGGCCTTCCCGCTCGGCGGCATGCACGCCGATGTGGGCGTTCACCGCAATCCGCCGCAGGAAGATGCGGCGGCACGACGCGAGGCGCGGATCCGGCAGCCAGGCACTCATCGGGTTTCCCTGCTGCCGCGCGCCGCGGGCGCGGCGGGGTCCGCGCCGCCCGGCGTGCCCAGGGCATTCTTTTCGGTCGCGAACATCACGTCGCGCGCCGATGGGGCCAGGTGCTGGCCGGCATCGACGGCCAGCACCGATCCGGTGACCGCGCGCGCGTTGACGAGGTAGACGACCGCCTCGGCGATGTCGAGCGGGCTCGGCCCGCGGCCCAGCGGCGTCGCCGCCGCGGCGCGCGCGAAGCCCTCGGCGGTCTGGTCGGTCGACGGCAGCGTCAGTCCCGGCGCGATGCCGACCACGCGCACCCTGGGCGCGAGCGCCTGAGCCAGCAGCCGCGTTGCCTCGGCCAGCGCCGCCTTCGACAGCGTATAGCTGAAGTAGTCCGGGTTCGGGTTCAGCAGCTTCTGGTCGAGCAGGTTGACGACCACGCCGTGGGCGCCCTCGGGCAGTGCCGCGTGCAGGCCCTGCGCGAGCAGGATCGGTGCTGCGGTGTTGACGCGCACCATGTCGAGCAGGCGCTCGGTCGAGAACCCGGCGACGTCGTCGTACGCGAAGCGGGACGCATTGTTGACGACGACATTGACCCGGCCGAGTTCGTCGCAGCACTCCGCGAGCATCGAGCGAACGCCGCTCTCGACCGCGATGTCGCGATTGATCGCGAAGGCGCGCCGGCCGGTGCCCTCGATCTCGCCGACCGTGATCGTGGCGTCGGCGCGCGAAGTGGCGTAGTGCAAGGCGATGTCGTAGCCGTCGCGCGCAAGCGCCAGCGCGATCTCGCGCCCGATGCGGCGTGCGCCGCCGGTGACCAGGGCGACTCCTTTGGCGTGGGGTGGGCGGCGTGCGTTCATCGGGGCTGCCATGCGTCGCGGCGGGATCGAGCGGCGGGATCGAGCGGCGGGATCGGGTTGCGCGTGATCGCTAGGCGGTCCAGTGTAGCGAGTCCGCCGGCGCCGCGCGGTGCGCGCCGGGAGGGGGCCGCGCGGTGCGCAAAGGGACACGGCGCCGGTCCATCTACCGTCTAGATAGAATCGCGCACCGCGTTGACCGCTGTCGCCGAGCGCCGTTTGCCGCCCTCCCATTCGAATCCGTCCCGGCTGCCCGATCCCGATCCGATCGCCGCCGCGCACGGCGAGCGCGTCGCGGCGCACCTGCACGCCGCGATCGCCGCAGCCGGCGGCTGGCTGCCCTTCGATCGCTTCATGGACCTCGCGCTCCATGCGCCGGGTCTGGGTTACTACGCGGCCGGCGCGGCCAAGTTTGGTCCCGACGGCGACTTCGTCACGGCACCCGAACTGTCGCCGCTGTTCGCGCGCGTGCTGGCGACGCAGGTCGTGGAACTCTTCGACGCGATCGGACCCGGGCCCGGCCGGATCCTCGAGTTCGGCGCCGGTACCGGCGCGCTCGGCGCGGAACTGCTCGCCGAACTCGGGCGGCGCGGCGTCCCGGTGGCTGCCTATCAGATCGTCGAGACGTCGCCCGACCTGCGCGAGCGCCAGCGCACGGCCCTCGCGGGCGGTTCGCGCGATGGGTCCCGCGCAGCGCACGAGTCCCGTGGGCCCCTTGCCGTCGAATGGCTCGATCGGCCGCCCGAACGCCACGTCGGCGTCGTGCTGGCCAACGAAGTGCTCGACGTGATGCCGGTCAAGCTCTTCGTCAAGAACGCCGCGACCGAACCGGACGCGGTGCACGAGCGCGGCGTCGTCGCGACCCCGCACGGCTTTGCGTTCGAACAGCGCCCGGCGCCGCCGGATCTCGCCGGGTCCGTCGCGCGGATCGAGGCGGAATGCGGCGCGTTCGAGCCGGGCTACGGGTCGGAGGTCGGCCTGGTCGCGCGCGCGTGGGTCGCGGGCATCGGACAGTGGCTCGCGCGCGGCGCAGCGCTGCTGATCGACTACGGTTTCCCGGCGCGCGAGTACTACCACCCGCAACGCCTGATGGGCACGCTGATGTGCCACTTCCGCCATCGCGCGCACGCCGATCCGCTGTGGTGGCCCGGGCTGAACGACATCACCGCGCACGTGGACTTCAGCGCCGCGGCGGCGTCCGCGCACGCCGCGGGGCTCGACGTGCTCGGCTACACGTCGCAGGCCCACTTCCTGATCAATTGCGGGCTGGTCGAGATGATCGGCCGAGCCGGCGCGGATGGATCCGCGCCGGCCGATCGCGCCGCGCTGCGGCTCGTGTCCGAGTCCGAAATGGGCGAACTGTTCAAGGTCCTGGCCGTCGGACGGGGACTCGCGCCGGCGCTGCGCGGCTTCTCGCGCGGCGACCGCACCGATCGGCTCTGAGCGTCAGGCCGGGGCGAGCGCGCG
>Ga0213853_10261641_pt1 | contig 14400 bp, 13 predicted proteins | sample ABR_2016_MetaT_FD_164456 | JGI IMG/M metagenome (GOLD analysis project Ga0213853, IMG submission 164456) | Metatranscriptome of freshwater sediment microbial communities from post-fracked creek in Pennsylvania, United States - ABR_2016... | ecosystem: Environmental > Aquatic > Freshwater >...
GGCGAGCTTGGCGCGGGTCGCCTTGAACGAGGTCTGGTTGACCTTGTTCTCCAGCATCCAGTCGCGGGCGAACCGGCCCGACTGGATGTCGGCCAGCACCCGCTTCATCTCCGCCTTGGTCTCGGCGTTGACGATGCGGGGTCCGGAGACGTATTCGCCGTATTCGGCGGTGTTGGAGATCGAATAGTTCATGTTGGCGATGCCGCCCTCATAGATCAGGTCGACGATCAGCTTCACCTCATGCAGGCACTCGAAATAGGCCATCTCGGGGGCGTAGCCGGCCTCCACCAGGGTCTCGTAGCCGCCCTTGATCAGCTCGACCAGGCCGCCGCACAGTACCACCTGCTCGCCGAACAGGTCGGTCTCGCATTCCTCCTTGAACGAGGTCTCGATGATGCCGGCGCGGCCGCCGCCGATCGCCGAGGCATAGCTCAAGCCGAGGTCATGGGCGTTGCCGGAGACATCCTTGGCGATGGCGATCAGGCAAGGCACGCCGCCGCCGCGCTGGTATTCCGAGCGCACGGTGTGGCCGGGACCTTTCGGGGCGATCATCAGCACGTCGAGATCGGGGCGCGGGTCCAAGAGGTTGAAGTGCACGTTGAGGCCGTGGGCGAATACCAGTGCCGCGCCCTTCTTCATGTTGTCGTGCAGGTGCTCGCGATAGATGTCGCCCTGCAATTCGTCGGGGGTCAGCATCATGACGAGATCGGCCCATTTGGCGGCTTCGGCGACTTCCATCACCTTGAAGCCGGCGGCTTCCGCCTTCTTGGCCGAGGCCGATCCCTTGCGCAGCGCGATGGCGACGTCCTTGACGCCGGAATCCTTCAGGTTCAGCGCGTGGGCGTGGCCCTGGCTGCCATAGCCAACGATGACGACCTTCTTGCCCTTGATCAGGTTCAGGTCGGCGTCGCGATCGTAATAAACACGCATGGTCGTTTCCTCGAATGGGTGGCCAAAATCGGCCGGTTAATCAGGCTGTTAGGTGGACGGGACCGCCGGTCGCCCGGAAATTTCCGGCGTTGTCTAGAGCATTTTCGCAAGCTTGGGAAATCCTCTTCTCGCATGGCGCGGTGCGGCATCATGCGTCCACGAAGACCGGATAGAGCGAGGCGAGCAGCACGAGCGCCATGATCACGTTGAACGCCCGCACTGCTTTTTGGAAGGTCAAGACCGGCCGCAGCGCGCTGCCGAACAGCGTCCAGATCGATGTCGAGATCACCCCAAGCAGCAGGCTCAGCGCGGTCTGGATCGCGATATTCCACGGAAAACGGGCGATCGCTGCATAGGCGGTGATGGTGCCGATCACCATCACCCAGCCCTTGACGTTGACCCATTGGAAAACCGCCGCACCCCAGAACGTCATCGGGCCGTGCCGGCCGTCCTGTCCCGCTTTCGGCGGCCCGGACGTCGCGATCGCGGCGGCAAGGTAGAGCAGATAGGCAGCGCCGGCATACTTTAAGACCGTCTGTAGCGTCGGATAGGCGACGAAGATGGTCCCGAGGCCAAGGCCGACCGCGCCGACCATGAAGGCGAAGCCGACCGTGATGCCGGCGATGTGCGGTACCGTGCGACGGAAACCGTAGGTCAGTCCCGACGACAGCACCATGATGTTGTTCGGCCCCGGGGTGAAGAACATCACGATGGCGAAAATCACGAAGGCGATCAGCAGCGAGTGTGACATGCAAGGCTCACCGTAAGGCTCACGCGATCTTCGGCAGGATTTTCGGACGCCTGGCCAGCAGCATCACGGCAATGCCGCCGATCACCGTGACCATTCCGGCGAGCCGCAGCGGCCCGAATTTCTCGCCGAACACGATGCTGGAGGCTCCGGCGCCCACGAACGGCACCAGAAGCGCGAACGGCACCACCTGCGTCGCCGGGTAATCGCGGAGCAGCCGGCCCCACAGCCAATAAGCGATTGAGGTTGAGAGGCCGCCGAGAGCGAGCATGCAGATCAGACCGGTCAGCGACATATGCACGAGCGCCTGCCAGGTCGGTTGCGGCCCGTTGCTGACGAGCGCCAGCGCAAACAGCGGTATGGCTGCGACCAGGCACAACCACGCGAACGGGTCGAACATCCGCACCCCGTTGGCGCGCCGCAGCAACAGGTTGCCGATCGCAAAGCTGATCGGGCAGATCATGATGATCGCGAATGCGCCAACGCTGAAATCGTAGCCGACCGTGCCGCAAATCATCAGCAGTCCCGCCGTGGCGATGCCGATGCCCACGGTCTGCATCGGCGTCGGCAATTCACGGAACACGAGCGCGGCAAAGGCGATGGTGAACAGCGCCTGGCTTTGCACGATGACGCTGGACAACCCGACCGGCACGCCGTGCGCGATGGCAAAGGCTTGCGCCAGGAACTGGCCGAGAAACAGCGTGAAGCTGATCGCGATCAGAAGCGGCCAGGATACATCCGGCTTGCGCACGAACAGGCACGGCAGCGCCGCGATGGCAAAGCGCAGTGCAGTCATCAGCTCCGGTGAAAATTCATCGAGCGCGATCCGGCTTGCGACGAACGCTAGCCCCCAGATGACCGCCACCAAAACGGCGATGCAAACATCGACGGGCTTCATTTTTTTGCTCTTGTTTCTAGCCCTGCTCGCCGGATTTCGGTTTGCGCAAAAGATACGTGCCGTGCAGCGGCGCGTGATAGTCCGCCGACACCAGCGTGAAGCCGGCTTCGGTCAGCATGCGCTCGATCACCCAACCGAAGGTCGAATATTCGTCGCGCATATGGGTAACGACGCTGTCGCGCTCAAAGTCGTGGTTCTTGATGTTGAAGTCCGCCCATTGCTCGACGTCGCGCTCGGAGCCATCGGGCATGCTGACGAACACGATATCGCGCAGGTAGAAATTCGCGCCCGGCTTCAGCGCGCCATGGATCCGCGACAGCGCCACCGCCTTCCAGAAATCCGGCAGGTGATGCAGCGTGAATTCGCTCACAATGAGATCATACGAATTGGGCTGATAGGCAAAGCTCAACAGCCCCGCCGACTGGGTGCGGATCGAGACCTTGCGGTCCTTGGCCTGGATATCGGCCAGCGCCAGCATCGCCGGCGAAATGTCGATGGCGTCGACCTCGGCACCCATTAGCGCGGCCTCGCAGGCCAAGACGCCATTGCCGCAGCCGATATCGGCGACCCGCCATCCCGGCTTGACGCCGAGTTTGGTCAGCGTGGCGCGGGCGCGCAGATCGCTGTCGGCGTGGCGGTCGTAGATCGAGGCGACCGCGGAATCCAGACCAATCCGCCGCCGTTCATTATAATACCAGTCGCGCGCCAGCATGTTTCACATCCCTTCAGGCCCGCGCCCGATCGCGGCGACACCGGTGCGCGAGACCTCGACAAGCCCGAGCGGGCGCATCAGGTCGATAAACTGGTTGATCTTGGTGGTGTTGCCTGTGATCTCGAACACAAAACTCTCGGTGGTGGCATCGATGACGCGGGCGCGGAAGGCGTCCGCCAGACGCAGCGCCTCGACGCGATTGTCGCCGCCGCCGCGCACCTTGACCATCGCGAGCTCGCGCTCGATCGAGCGGCCGGACAGCGTCATGTCGACGACGCGGTAGACCGGCACCATGCGGTCGAGCTGGTGCTTGATCTGCTCGATCACCATCGGCGTGCCCGTGGTGACGATGGTGATGCGGGAGAGATGTTTCTGGCTCTCGGTCTCCGAGACGGTGAGACTTTCGATGTTGTAGCCGCGCCCCGAAAACAGTCCGATCACGCGCGCGAGCACGCCGGGCTCGTTCTGCACCAGCACCGAGAGCGTGTGCGACTCGGTCGGATCGTGGCGTTCTTGCAGGAAATAGGCGGATGCGGGCTGGTTCATGGTCGTCCCCTTTGATCTCTCGTTCGTCACGCCGCCCGCTCTGCGGCGCTGGTTGAAGCTTCCTGCCCTATCCATCGGCGGAACAGATCGAAATCGATATTGCCGCCGCTCAGGATCAGCCCGACGCGTTTGCCTTGCAGCTTCTTCTTCTCTTGCAGGGCGGCCGCCAGCGCGGCAGCGCCGGCGCCTTCCGCGAGGTTATGCGTATCGGTCCAGTAGGCGCGGATCGCCGCGCCGACCTCGTCGTCGGTGACCTGCACGATACGGGAAGCGCCCTTGCGGATGATGGCGAGCGCGTCTGCGTCGGGGACCCGCGTCGCCATGCCATCGGCCAGCGTGTCGCTGCTGTTCGTCATCACCACGGTGCCGGCCTCGAACGACAGGGCATAAGACGGCGCTTCCGTCGATTGCACGCCGACGATCTCGGTGGAAAGACCCAGCAGGTCGCGCGCCATGATGCAGCCGCAGATGCCGGAGCCCTGCCCGATCGGCACATAGAGGACATTGAGATCCGGGGCCTTGCGGAGCAGTTCAAGCGCATAGGTGGCGACACCCAGCACCAGATCGGGGTGAAATGCCGGCACGATGTGCAGCCCGAGCGCCTCTGCCTGGCGATAGGCCTCTTCGCGCGCCTCCTGGAAATCGTCGCCATGCTCGACGAGGTTGGCGCCGAACGCGCGCATGGCGCGGTTCTTTTCCACCGAATTGCCGCGCGGCACATAGATGGTGACCGGCAAGCCGTACCGATGTCCGGCAAACGCGAGACTTTGGCCGTGATTGCCCCGCGTCGCCGAGATCAGCCCGGCCACCTGGGGACGCTCACGCGTCAGGCGGTCAACATAGGTGAGGCCGCCGCGCACCTTGAAGGCGCCGATCGGGGTGTGGTTCTCGTGCTTGACGACAACCGCAGTGCCGAGCCTTTGCGAGAGCAGCGGCCACGCATGCGCCGGCGTCGGCGGCACGGCGCGGCCGACGACTTCATGCGCCTGCTCCAATTGCGTGAGATCAAACATCTGAAGCCCCCTCACACCAGCGCCTTGCCGGCGGCGAAGGCGGTCGCGGTGACCTCGTCGGTCGCCTGCTCCGGCAGCAGCATTTCGTTGTGCGCCTTGCCGGAAGGGATCATTGGGAAGCAATTCTCCAGCGCCGCCACCCGGCAATCGAACAGTACCGGGCGCTTGACCGAGATCATCTCCTTGATCGCGCCATCGAGATCGGCGGGCTTGATCGCCTGGATGCCGACGCAGCCGTAAGCCTCGGCGAGCTTGACGAAATCCGGCAGTGCCTCGGAATAGGAATGCGACAGCCGGTTGCCGTGCAGGAGCTGCTGCCACTGCCGCACCATGCCCATGTACTGGTTGTTGAGGATGAAGATCTTGATCGGCAGTTCATGCTGAACCGCGGTCGACATCTCCTGCATCGTCATCTGCACCGAGGCGTCGCCGGCGATGTCGATCACGAGGCTGTCGGGATGGGCGACCTGCACGCCGAGCGCCGCCGGCAGGCCGTAGCCCATCGTGCCGAGACCGCCCGAGGTCATCCAGCGGTGCGGTTCCTCGAAACCGAAGAACTGCGCCGCCCACATCTGGTGCTGGCCGACTTCGGTGGTGATGTAGGTGTCGCGGCCGCGCGTCAGCTCGAACAGGCGCTGGATCGCGTATTGCGGCAGGATGACATCGTTGTTCTTCTTGTACGACAGCGAATTGCGCGCGCGCCATTTGGCGATCTCCTGCCACCAGGCGCGGATATCCGGCTTTTTCGCCTCCGCCTTGAACACCTGCAACAGATCGCCCAGCACGTTGCCGGCATCGCCGATGATCGGCACGTCGACGCGGATGTTCTTGTTGATCGACGACGGATCGATATCGATATGGATCTTGTTCGAGCCCGGCGAAAACGCATCGGTGCGGCCGGTGATGCGATCGTCGAAGCGCGCGCCGACGCACAACATGACATCGCAATCATGCATCGCCATGTTGGCCTCGTACGTGCCGTGCATGCCGAGCATGCCGAGCCAGTTCTTGGCCGAAGCCGGATAGGCGCCGAGACCCATCAGGGTCGAGGTGATCGGAAAGCCGGTGAACTCGACCAGTTCGCGCAGCAGCCTTGAGGCCTCGGGCCCGGAATTGATGACGCCGCCGCCGGAATAGATCACCGGCCGTTCGGCGGCGGCAAGCAGCGCCACAGCCTTGCGGATCTGGGCGGCGTCGCCCTTCACGCGCGGCGCATAGGAGACGTGGACGTCGGATTTGCGCGGCGGATGATAGGTGCCGACCGCAAACTGCACGTCCTTGGGCACATCGACCACGACCGGCCCGGGCCGGCCGGTAGTTGCGACGTAAAACGCCTCATGCAGCACCTTGGCGAGATCGTTGACGTCGCGCACCAGCCAGTTGTGCTTGGTGCAGGGCCGGGTGATGCCGACAGTGTCGCATTCCTGGAACGCATCGTTGCCGATCAGATGTGTCGGCACCTGGCCTGTGATGCACACCAGTGGAATGGAATCCATCAGCGCGTCGGTCAGCGGCGTCACCATGTTGGTGGCGCCCGGCCCGGAAGTCACCAGCACCACGCCCGGCTTGCCGGTAGAGCGCGCATAGCCTTCCGCCGCGTGGCCGGCGCCCTGCTCGTGGCGCACCAGGATGTGCTCGACGTCGCTTTGCTGGAAAATCTCGTCATAGATCGGAAGCACCGCACCGCCGGGGTAACCGAAAATATGCTGGATGCCATGGTCGATCAGCGCGCGCACGATCATGGCAGCGCCGGTCATCTGGTTCGGATCGTGGCTTGTCTCGCTCATGGCTTGTTCCTTGGCTTGCTCCGGATTCCGCTGTTGCGGGCGGCTTGTTCGATTTGCACTTCGGGAAATAAAAAAGGGCCTCAAGGGGCCCCATGCACACCGCCTGAATTTGGAATGGCCTCAGCCATCCCCGGCGGTGGGCCTGGGTACGACGACGATAAGGACTTTGGTAATAATATTACGCATCTAGCAGCTCAAACTTCCCAAAGGTTGCGCGACCATAGCCGCGATTGCCCGAATGTCAAGGCAACCCGGCGCCCGGCGCGATTTGGGGCAGATTAGCGAGGTTCCGGCGGTTCGGCGAGTGCGAATTTGCTGCACCGGTTGCAAAACCTCGTCATGAGCGGGCATCGGCGCGGTCCAGCCACTCACTTGCCGCCTCCGGCCTCACCCACTCGAACTCCGGCAATTGGTGCCGAAACCAGGTGAACTGCCGTTTTGCATAGTGGCGGGTGTCGGCGCGGCCGATCGCGGCCGCCTCGTCCAGCGTGAGTTCGCCACGGACGTGACGGATCAGCGCCGGCACGCCATGCGCCTTCATCGCCGGCAGCAGGGAATCGAGCTTTCGCGCCGCGAGTGCCGCGACCTCCTGCAGCGCGCCGGCCTTGAGCATCGCATCGAAGCGCGCATCGATCCGCGCGTACAGCGCCTCGCGCTCGGGCTCGAGGAACAGCGCGCGGAATTGCCCTTGCGGCAATAATGGCGGCAGGCCCTCGCGGTGCCAGTCGATCAGTGAATGCCTGGTCGATTCGACGACTTCCAACGCACGTGCGATGCGGGTGCGGTCGCGCGGCTTTAAGCGCTGCGCGGAAGCCGGATCGCGCCGCGCCAACTCGGCATGCAATGCTTCAACGCCATCGCGCTGCAGCCTTGCGCGCACGCCTTCGCGTATCTCAAGCGGGATCGGCGGCACCGCCGATAGCCCGCGCGTCAGCGCCTTGAAGTAGAGACCGGAACCGCCGACAAAAATCGGCACACGGTTTTGTGCCCGCGCCTCGCTCAGCATCTTTTCCGCGTCCGCCACCCAGGCGCCGGCGGAAAAGTTCACGCTGGCGTCGACATGGCCGTAGAGCCGGTGCGGTACCAGCGCCTCCTCTTGCCGTGAAGGCCGCGCGGTGATGATGCGGAGATCGCGATAGACCTGCATGGAATCGGCGTTGATCACGACACCGCCGACTTTTTGTGCAAGCTCAAGCGCCAGCGCCGACTTGCCGCTGGCGGTCGGCCCTGCGATAAGCACGGCCTCATGGCTCTTTCGATGCGAATTCACTAAATGTCTCTCGTCGCCACACTCATCTGCAATCCAGCCAACCCCGCGCTCGACCAGACCATAGTCGACGGCGCACTCGCCGTGCTGCCTTCGCCGGGATCAGCAGAGTGGCTGTTCGACGAAGTCGCGGTCGATATCCCGTTCGACGGCAGCGAGGATATAGCCGCCATCGAGAACCGCCTGCGCCAGGCGCGCGGCGATCTGCCGATCGACATTGTGGTGCAGCCTCGGGCGTTCCGGCGCAAGAAGCTTTTTCTGGCCGACATGGATTCCACCATGATCGGCCAGGAAGTCGTCGACGAACTGGCCGATTTCGCCGGGCAGAAGGCATATGTCGCGAAAATCACCGAACGCGCGATGCGCGGCGAGATCGAGTTCGAGCCGGCGCTACGCGAGCGCGTCGCGCTGCTCAAGGGCCTGCCGGTCGGTGTGGTCGGTGAAGTCCTGAAAAAGCGCATTACACTGACTGCGGGCGGCCGCGAGCTGGTCATGACGATGCGCGCCAACGGCGCCTACAGCTGCCTAATCTCCGGCGGCTTCACGGCATTCACGAGCGCGGTCGCTGCGATGCTCGGCTTTCAGGAGAACCGCGCCAACGAATTGATGGTCGAGGACGGCAAGCTGACCGGCGAAGTCAGGGAGCCGATCCTGGGCCGCGCGACAAAACTCGCGACCCTGATCGAGCTCACCGAATCCTTCGATCTCGACGACATCGACACGCTTGTGGTCGGCGACGGCGCCAACGATCTCGGCATGATCCAGCACGCCGGCCTCGGCGTCGCCTATCACGCCAAGCCCGCGGTCGCGGCGGCTGCGGCAGCACGGATCGACTACGGCGATCTCACTGCGCTGCTCTATGCGCAGGGGTATCGGCGCGAGGAGTTTGTGGAATAAGTCTCGCTGTCATCACCTGCGAAAGCGGGTGATGCAGTATTCCAGAGACGTTAGTGGCTAAAACGAGAAGCCGCGGTGTACTGGATACCCCTTGGGTTCACGACACAAGTGCAACACCTGCTAGGGTGTTGTGGCGATGGGACAATGTTATGGCCAGCTCAGCCTTGAGGAGCACGTTGAGATCTATCGCCTGCATGCAGGCGGTAGATCTCAAAACGAAATTGCATCTGCGCTCGACCGGGCGCCGTCGACGATCATCGGGAACTGCGGCGCAATTCCCGGCCTACCAAGGTCTGGACCGGGGGCTACGAGCCTGTCCGGGCTCAGCAATTGGCCGAACGCCGGCGCCGGTGGGATGGCCGCTTCAAGCTGGCGCAGGAACATGGTCGTGTCATCATCAGCCACGAGTCAATCTATCGTTTCATCTATCATCGTGCGGCTCAGAAGGATTGCTGGCATCGCCTGCTGCCGCGCCGCAAACGAAGACGAGGGCACCGTCCAGGACGCAGCCCCGTCAGCCCCATCAAACAACGGCGTTCGATCACCGAACGCCGCCGAGGTCGAAGGCCGCGGGACGCCGGGCCATTGGGAAGCCGACTTCATGCTGTTCGCCCGATGCGGCCAGGGGTTGCTGGTTCTCCATGAACGACAAACCCGCTTCAGCATCGTTCAGCATCCGGTCGATCGAAAAGCTGTCCTCACCGTTCGGACCATCGCTCATCAACTCGGCAAACTTCCACAGGCGATACGCAAGACCATCAGTTTCGACAACGGAAACGAGTTCGCCGAGCATCACAGGCTTCACCAAACCCTCGGCATCCAAACCTTCTTCTGCGATCCCCATAGTCCCTGGCAGAAAGGCGGCGTGGAAAAACTCCATCGGACGCTTACGACGCTCGCTGCCCCGCAAAACCGACCTCAAGCTCATCACGGCAGCCGCCCTCAAGCGGCACGTTCAGCGCCTCAACGATACCCCACGCAAATGCCTGGACTTCAAGACGCCCGCCGAGGCATTCTCAAAACTCAAATCAATCGTTGCACTTCAAACGTGACTCCATCCCCCGCTTGCGCGGGGTATGACATCACTGCACGCTGAGCGCCACGAAGCGCAGCTCGCCGTCGCCGTTGGCGACCAGCAGCAGCACGGATTTCTTGCCGTCCTTCTTCAGCTGATCGACGCGCTTCTTGATATCGGCGGCGCTTGAGACCGCCTCCTGCGCCACCTCGACGATGACGTCGCCGGCCGACAGCCGCTTGTCGGCGGCATCCGACGTGCCGTCGACACTGGTGATGACGACGCCTTTGACGCTGTCCTTGATCTTGTACTTGCTGCGCAGATCCTTGCTCAGGGTCGCAAGATCAAGCCCGAGCGCCTTCTGCGTCACCAGCTTCTCCGCAGGCTCTTCCTTGGTCTTGGCGGACGCCGGCTGCGCCTTGTCGGGATCTTCCAGCCGCCCGAGCGTCACTTTCTTGGTTTCTTCCTGGCCCTTGCGGATCACGACCACATCGACTTCCTTGCCGACCGCGGTATCGGCCACCACGCGCGACAGGTCTTTGGGGTCCTTGATGTCCTTGCCGTCGAACTTGACGACGACATCGCCGGGCTCGATGCCCGCCGGTTTCGCCGGGCCCTTGTCGTCGACGCCGGCCACCAGCGCGCCGCGGGCCGGCTTGATGCTGAGGCTTTCGGCGATCTCGTCGGTGACCTGCTGGATACGGACGCCGAGCCAGCCGCGGCGAAGCTCGCCGAACTGCCGGAGCTGATCGACGACGCCGGCAACCGTCTTCGACGGCACCGCAAAGCCGATGCCGATCGAGCCGCCGGAAGGCGAGATGATCAGTGTGTTGACGCCGATCACTTCGCCGTCGAGGTTGAACAGCGGGCCGCCGGAATTGCCGCGGTTGATGGCGGCGTCGGTCTGGATGTAGCTGTCATAGGGGCCGGAACTGATGTCGCGGTTCTTTGCCGAGACGATGCCGGCCGTGACCGTGCCGCCAAGGCTGAACGGATTGCCGATCGCGACCACCCAGTCGCCGAGCCGCAGCTTGTCCGAATCGCCGAACTTGACCGCGACCAGCGGCCGCGGCGGCGCGAATTTCAGAACCGCAAGATCGGTCTTCTTGTCGATGCCGACGATCTCGGCCTTGATCTTGGTGCCGTCATTCATGATGACGTTGATCTCGTCGGCGTCCGCAATGACGTGATTGTTGGTCACGACGATGCCGGAGGTGTCGACGATGAAGCCGGAACCGAGCGAATTGGTCTTGTGCGGGGCCAGATCGCTGCTGCCACCGCCTTTGCCGCCCGGACCCCGGCGGTTCTTGAAGAAGTCGTCGAAGAATTCCTCGAACGGCGAACCCGGCGGCAGTTGCGGGATGGCGCCGCGGCCGTCGCCCTTGGCCTCGACGGTCTGCGAGGTCGAGATGTTGACCACCGCGTCGATGACTTTCTCAGCGACGTCGGCGATGCCCTCGGGGCCACGCGCGAGCGCCGGCACTGAGATCAGCGCGCCGGTGGCGCCAAGGCAAATCGCCGCCAGGAAGGGGCGCAGGCGATGGCTCAAGGCTAGGGTCGCAGCGGTCATGTCAGCTTCTCTCCAGAAACGAAAAAAGGATTTTCGAACGTCACAGTGCGCCCGAACGGGGTGGCGGCGCAAGCATCTCGCTTCAGCACTTCTTCGTCATAAAGGCCGCTAATACGGCGAAAAACGGACCGCCACCGCACCAGCTCCACCCAGCGACTCAAACCTGGCGACGAACCGCCCAGATCAGGATCAGGCCGGCGACCGCCGAGCCGATGCCGACCACGCGCAGGATATTATCGGGTGTTGCCAGCGCGCTTTTCATGGCCTTGCGCATCCATGCCGGGCTTGCCGCGAACAGCAAGCCTTCGATTACAAACAGAATGCCCACACCGATGAGGAAGTCGGCGAACGCTATGGACCTCATCGGACCGGAACCTCCCGTTTTATCTTTTTCTGGTTTTTGGCAAGGGCGACGCTGTTGGCTTCGTCCTCGCGGTCGTCGTCTGGCGTTAGGGCTTCGGCGCTGTGGCTGCCGGTGGCGCGGCAGGAGCCGCCGCGGCTGGCCTGCCCGACGCGCTGCCGAAATATCTGAAGAAATCGGAGTCCGGCCGCAGCAGGAAGCGGGTGTCGCTGCTCTTCAGCCCATTCTCGTAGGCCGTCATTGAGCGGTAGAACGCGAAGAAGTCCGGATCCTTGCTGTAGGCCTCGGCAAACAGCCGGTTGCGCTCGGCATCGCCCGCGCCGCGGGTTTGCTCCGCGGTGGAATTTGCCTCGGCGACGATGACGGTGGCTTCGCGATCCGCATTGGAGCGGATCTCCTGCGCCTTCTGGCCGCCCTGGGCGCGGAACTCGGCGGCCTCGCGCTGCCGTTCGGTCTGCATGCGCTGATAGACCGCCTGGCTGTTCTGCTCCGGCAGGTCGGCGCGACGGATACGCACGTCGACCACCTGGATGCCGTAGCCGTCGGCCTCATGATCGAGCTGGTCGCGGATCCGCGCCATCAGCGCTTCGCGCTCGTCGCGCACCACCTGGATGAAGGTGACCTCGCCGAGCACGCGGCGCAGCGCCGCGTTCAACAGCGTGGTCAGCTGCAGATTGGCGGCCTGGATCGAGCCGACACTCTGGTAAAACCGCAGCGCGTTCTTGATGCGATAGCGGGCGAAGGCGTCGACCACCAGCCGCTTCTGATCGGAGGCGATCACTTCCTGCGACGGATTTTCGAGATCGAGAATGCGCTTGTCGATCGAGATCACGGTGTCGATGAACGGCGCCTTGAAATTCAAGCCGGGCTCGGTGACCACTTTCACCGGCTCGCCGAGCCGTACCACCAGCGCCTGCTCGGTCTGCTGAACGGTGAAGACCGAGCTGTAGCCGACGATCAACACGACGAACAGCAAGATCAGCGCAACTATTCCTGTGACCGGGGACCTCATCGCGTGGCTCCGCTCTGTTGCGACGGCTGGCCGGCGGTGCCGGGCGCCCCGGGGCGCCGTGCGGTCAGTTCGCTCAAGGGCAGATAGGGCACGATGCCCTGCCCTGAAGGACCGCCGTCATAGACGAGCTTGTCCGAACCGCCGAGGACACGCTCCATGGTCTCGAGATAGATTCGCTCCCGCGTGACGTCCGGCGCCTTCTTGTACTCTTCATAGACTTTCAGGAAGCGCGCGCTCTGGCCCTTGGCTTCGGCGACCGCCTGCTGCTTGTAACCTTCGGCGACCTGGAGGATCTGCGCCGCGCGTCCCCTGGCATCGGGAACGACGCGATTGGCATAGGTCTGTGCCTCGTTCTGCAAGCGCTCGAGATCGGCGCGCGCCGCCTGCACGTCGCGGAATGAATCGATCACCTGGGCCGGCGGATCGACCTTCTGCATCTGCACCTGGGTGATCTGGATTCCGGAACCGTAGCTGTCGAGCGTCTTCTGCATCAGTTCCTGGACGCCCTGCTCGGTGGTGGTACGGGCGCCGGTCAGGATCGGTTGGATGTTGGCTTTGCCAACTGCCTCGCGCATCGCGCTTTCGGCGACCGCCTTCACGGTGCCTTCGGGATTCTGGATGTTGAAGAGGTAGTCGCCGACGCCGTCCGGCTTGATGCGCCACAGCACGGTGAAATCGACGTCGACGATGTTTTCGTCGCCGGTCAGCATCAGGCTCTCTTCCGGCACGTCGCGCATGGTGCGGCCGCGCCGCGCCGGATCGTCGATCAGCGTCATGCCGATCGAGATGGTGGAGACGCGCAGCGCCTTCGGCAGCAGCGCGGTCTCGATCGGATACGGCAGATGATAGTTCAGGCCCGGCTGCACGGTGCGCACATGCTTGCCGAAGCGCAGCACGACGCCGAGCTCTTCGGACTGGACCCGGAAAAATCCGGACAGTCCCCAGATCGCGACGGCGCCGATCAGGATCAGCGCGATGCCGAGGCCGGAGAAATAGCCGCCGGGCAGGAGCTGCTGCAGCCGGTCCTGGCCGCGCCGCAGCAGGTCTTCGAGATCGGGCGGCCGCGGCCCGACCGGTTGCGGGCCGCTTCCCCACGGCCCTTTCGGACCCGAGCCCCACGGACCACCGCCCTGATTCTTCCACGGCATCGACGCTCTCCTCCGCGGGGCCCTTCAAGGCCAAGAGGCCCCCGTCCCGCAATGTCGGCAGGCTTTATAGGGGACGGCTCCGGCCCTTACAACGCAAGCTTATGGCCCAGAGCAGCTATGCCTGAGCCGGGTTTTGTCAATGTAAACATTGCCGAATGCAGTTAATGGCCGCGATTCGCGTAAATCTCGCTGACACAAAGAAGCTTGTGGGCCGGCCGGCAATGGTCGTAATCCAATAAGCCAGAGATCGAATATCCGAGCTTGCGAGACTACCTGCTGATGCCCCCTCCCGTGCAGATGCCTTCGATTTCATTCGTCGTGGCCAGAAGTAGTCCGTCTCATATCATTGGGATCGATAATAAGCTGCCGTGGCATCTACGAACGGACCTTCAACGCTTCAGAAAGATTACGTTCGGCCATGTGGTGTTAATGGGTCGAAGTACGTTCGACTCTATTGGTCGGCCACTGCCCGGACGCACAAACGTCATTTTGTCCA
>Ga0213853_10057517_pt1 | contig 14378 bp, 11 predicted proteins | sample ABR_2016_MetaT_FD_164456 | JGI IMG/M metagenome (GOLD analysis project Ga0213853, IMG submission 164456) | Metatranscriptome of freshwater sediment microbial communities from post-fracked creek in Pennsylvania, United States - ABR_2016... | ecosystem: Environmental > Aquatic > Freshwater >...
GCGGATTGATTTCCAGCATCGCCATGTCCTTGGCGACGAAGGCTGCGTAGAGCTGGCTCACCAGCTTCTCCGCCTGCTTGGCGAGGTCGCCTGACAGATTGAGCGCCTTGGCGACGGTGCGGCCGTGATGGCTCATGATGCCGGTCGCAGGATCGACCGAGAAGGTCACGATCTTTTCCGGTGTGTTGTGGGCGACGTCCTCGATGTTGACGCCGCCTTCGGTCGAGACCACGAACGACACTTCCGAGGTTTCGCGGTTGACCAGGATTGAAAGATAAAACTCCTTGTCGATGTCGGAGCCTTCCTCGATGTAGAGGCGGTTGACCTGCTTGCCGTGCGGCCCGGTCTGCACCGTCACCAGCGTTGCCCCCAGCATCTGCCTGGCGAATTCTGAGACCTCAGCGGGCGATTTGGCGATGCGCACACCGCCCTTGTCGCCGGCGCTTTTCTCCTTGAACTTGCCCTTGCCGCGGCCGCCGGCGTGGATCTGGCTCTTCACCACCCAGATCGGGCCGGGAAGCGCTTTGGCGGCGGCAGCGGCATCGGCGGCCCGCAGCACCGGCACGCCCTTTGAGATCGGCACCCCGAACTCGTTCAGCAGCGCCTTGGCCTGGTATTCATGGATGTTCATTAAGCCGCTCCCCCAACCCCTGTTGCGTGAATTCCAAGGATGAATTCCACCAATTCACACCAGTTTTGACGCTGGCATACCATATACCACGCAAACCTCAAGCACCCCAGGCCCGACAGCCGATCTCCGGCCAATAACTCAACGCAATCAGCGGCCGAGGAGATCGGGCGCGATCTTCTTGCAGGCGTCGACCAAGCCCTGCACCGCACCGACCGACTTGTCGAAGGCCTCGCGATCCTTGCCCACCAGCTCGATCTCGACAATCCGCTCGACGCCCTTCGATCCGATCACGACGGGCACGCCGACATACATGTCCTTCACGCTGTACTCGCCATTGAGATAGGCGGCGCAGGGCACGACGCGCTTCTTGTCCCTGAGATAGCTCTCGGCCATCGCGATCGCGGACGCCGCCGGCGCATAGAACGCCGAGCCGGTCTTCAACAAATTGACGATCTCGGCGCCGCCATTGCGGGTGCGATCGACAATCTCGTCGATCCGCGCCTGCGAGGTCCAGCCCATCTTGACGAGGTCGGGCAGCGGAATACCGGCCACCGTGGAATAGCGCACCAGCGGCACCATGGTGTCGCCATGGCCGCCGAGCACGAAGGCGGTGACGTCTTCGACCGAGACGTTGAACTCGTCGGCGAGGAAATAGCGGAAGCGCGAGGAATCCAGCACGCCCGCCATTCCCACCACCTTCTTGTGCGGCAGGCCCGAGGCCTTCTGCAGCGCCCATACCATGGCGTCGAGCGGATTGGTGATGCAGATGACGAAGGCGTCGGGGGCGTATTTCTTGATGCCGGCGCCGACCTGCTCCATCACCTTGAGATTGATGGACAGCAGATCGTCGCGGCTCATGCCCGGCTTGCGCGGCACGCCGGCGGTGACGATGCAGACATTGGCGTTGTCGAGTGCCTCATAGGAATTGGCGCCGGTGAAGGCCGCGTCGAACCCGTCGACCGGCGAGGACTGCGCGATGTCGAGCGCTTTGCCCTGCGGCACGCCTTCGGCAATGTCGAACAACACGACGTCGCCGAGCTCCTTCAAGCCGATGAGATGAGCCAAGGTTCCGCCGATCTGACCGGAGCCAATCAAAGCAATCTTGTCGCGCGCCATGGAAATCTGTCCTTTGAACCCGAGCCGGGAGGGAGTAGCAAAGCTGAGTTTGGTTATCCCTTTCGACCGACCCGTTCAAGTCGCGCCGTGCCCAATTGCTGATCTTGCCGCAAATTCGACCAGAGCTATGCCCGCGCCCCCCTCCCCACCGTCATTGCGATTCACCTTATCGGCCTATCGGTCGGGTCGATGGATTGCCTCGCGGAGCTTGTCATCGGGCGGGCATTCGCGGCGACCCGTCGGCTCGCAATGCCGGAGGAAGCGTCAAGTCTCCACGAGGCCCGTGCTCGACCCGCTCGCCGCGGAATCCTTGTGTCCGTGGGGCAACGCCAAATAAGACTCCGAACTCATCTCGATCAGCCGCGACGAGGTCCGCTTGAATTCGTTGGCCTCATAGCCCTCAGTCGCAAGATACAGCGATACCGGATTGGCCGCGGCGGAGGCCATCAGCTTCACGGCATTGTCATAGAGCGTGTCGATCAGGGTGATGAAGCGCTTGGCGGCATTGCGCTCGGCGTGATCCATCACCGGAATGTGGTCGATCATGATGGTATGATAATCGTGGGCGAGACGCAGATAGTCGGACGCCGCGAGCGGCATTTCGCACAATTGCCTGAACGAAAATCGCGCAACGCCGTGCGCGGTGCAGGGCACGTGCAACACCCGGCCCTTGATCAGGATATCGCGCGGCTTGCATGGCGCGTTGCCGGTCATCTTCGCCCAGGCCTGGTCGAGCGCGATGTCGGCGTCTCGGTCGGAGGGCACCAGCCACATCTTGACACCCACCAGTTTCTCGAGCCGGAAATCAGTGCGCGCATCGAGCCGCAACACGTCCATGTGCTGCTCGATCTGCGCGATGAAGGGCAGGAACAGCGCCCGGTTCAGCCCGCCCTTGTAGAGATCGTCGGGCGCGACGTTGGATGTCGCCACCACGACGGTGCCGAGTTCGAACAGCTTTGCGAACAGCCGGCCCAGGATCATCGCGTCCGCGATGTCGGTGACGTGAAATTCGTCGAAGCATAACAACCAGGCCTCGTCGAAGATCGCCTGCGCCGTGCGCGCGATCACATCGGCGTCGGCAATCTCGCCGCGCGCGATTTGCTGGCGGTAGCCATGGATGCGCTCGTGCACGTCGGCCATGAATTCATGGAAATGCGCCCGTCGCTTATGCTCGACCGGATTCTGCTGGAAGAACAGGTCCATCAGCATGGTCTTGCCGCGCCCGACCTCGCCATACACGTAGAGGCCGCGCGGCGGCGCTCCGTTCTTGTCGGTAAACAGCCGGCCGAGCAGGCCCTGCTTGCGCACCGGCTTGTAGTCCGAGAGCAGCTGTTCGAGGTTTGCGAGGGCATCGGCGGCCTCCTCCTGCGCAGGATCGGGCTCGATCGCGCCGGAGGACACCAGCGCCTGATAATGGGCGCGGAACGAGGTGGGCGGGGTAGACAGCATGACCTACCTTACGGCCCACGGCGCCGAAAATTGCAAGCCGTGAATTGCGGCTTAGGGGTCTGCGCCAACACAAACCGTTACGCGCTCAGCGCGTAGGAATCTTCCACCACATAGGGTCCGCCGCCGGTGGAGGCGCGGGAGGAGAACAGCACGAAGCGCTCTGCCTTGAAGACCCGGCTCGGAAAATAGCCGCGCACCGACAGATAATCCGCAACGTCCTGGCTGGAGGCATCGTGCAGCCGGGCCAGCGTCACATGCGGGGTGAATTTGCGCCCCTCCGGATCGAGCCCGATCCGCTGCATCAGCCGTTCGAGCTCGGCCTGCAGCTCGATCAGAGGCCGGCTCGGCACGATCGACGCCACCACCGCGCGCGGCTTGCGCCCGCCGAAACTCGACAGGCCCTGCACCGTCACCTCGAACGGCTTGCGGTTGACGCGAAACAACATCGAGGCGATCTCGCCCGCGGAAACGCCGTCGATATCGCCGATGAAGCGCAAGGTGACATGATAATTTTCGGGATCGATCCAGCGGGCGCCGGGAAGGCCGCCCCGCAAGCTGGAAAGCGTCTGGCCGATCTCGGCCGGGATTTCCAGTCCAGTAAACAAACGCGGCATCGTTAGACTCCCGATGCTTGGGTCTGATCTCAAGGATACTAGATCAAACCCCTAAACAAATTCCGGCGACGAATCACCGATTTCTATTTTCTACCCGACTTATGTGACTCTGCGAAGCATCCCCGATTAACCGACCGGAAACCTCCGGTAAACCACCGGCGCCATTATCCATTGCCCGCATCCGTTGCCGGTTTTTCAACTGCGCTGCCCCCTTATGGTGCCGAGAAATGCCTGAACGGTGGGCAGCATATTTCTGACAATGATGTCGACGCCCTCCGCCGTCGGATGCATGCCGTCAGCCTGATTGAGCCTGGGGTCGGCGGCGACGCCATCCAGGAAAAACCGATAGAGCGGCACGTCGAATTTTTTCGCAAGATCCGGATAGATGGTGTTGAACTGCGCCGCATAGTCTTGGCCGTAATTCGGCGGCGCCAGCATGCCGCACAACATCACCGCGATCTTGCGCGCTTTCAGCCGGCTCACGATGTCCGAAAGTGCGGCGCGGGTGACGGCGGGGTCGGTGCCGCGCAGCGCATCGTTGGCGCCGAGTTCGACAATCACGGCCTCGGTTCCCGCGGGCACCGACCAGTCGAGCCGGTCGCGGGCACCCGAGGAGGTATCGCCGGACACCCCGGCATTGATCATGTCAACCTCTATCCCCTTGTCTTTCAATGCCTTTTGCAAACGCGCCGGAAACGCGGCCGGGCCCGGCAGGCCGAGCCCGGCGCTCAAGGAATCGCCCAGCACGACCATCTTGACCGGCTGTGCAAATACCGGTCCGGCCGTCAGCAACGCGGCCGTCAACACGAGCATGTGCATGAACAATCGCGTCCGCCTCTCGACCGCGCCCGCGAAAGTGCCATATGACCGAGCCATGGATAGCCTCATCGAACCCTCGCAACTCGGCGGCCTTGCGCCGGACACCATTTCCATCTCGAACGTCAACCTCTCGCTCGGCGCGGGCGCGGCGCGCGTTCATATCCTCAAGGATATCAGCCTGCGCGTGGCATCGGGGGAAGCGATCGGCCTGATCGGCCCGTCGGGCTCGGGCAAGTCTACGCTCTTGATGGTGATGGCGGGTCTAGAGCGTCCTGACAGCGGAGAGGTGGTAGTCAACGGCACGCCTTTCAATGCCCTCGACGAGGACGCGCTGGCGCGCTTCCGCGGCCGCCAGGTCGGCATCGTGTTCCAGTCGTTTCATCTGATCCCGACCATGACGGCGCTGGAGAACGTCGCGGTACCGCTGGAGCTCGCGGGCGATCCCGACGCCTCGCGCCGTGCCGCGCAGGAACTGACCTCGGTCGGCCTTTCCGACCGCCTCCACCACTATCCCACGCAATTGTCCGGCGGCGAGCAGCAACGCGTCGCGCTTGCCCGTGCTCTCGCGCCCGACCCGGCGATCCTGGTCGCGGACGAGCCGACCGGAAATCTCGATGAGGCCACGGGAAAGCAGATCGTCGATCTCTTGTTCTCCAAGCATGACGAACGCGGCATGACCCTGGTGCTGGTGACCCACGACACCTCGCTCGCGGAACGCTGCGACCGCGTCGTGCGCTTGCGCTCGGGCCGGATCGACGGCGAGACCACGCAGCGCAGCGCCGCGTCATGAGCATCGTAGCCGAGCGCATCGGCGGCGGCCGCGCGGCGTCACTTTCGCTGCGCTACGCCTTGCGCGAATTGCGCGGCGGCCTGCGCGGCTTCTACGTCTTCATCGCCTGCATCGCGCTCGGCGTGATGGCGATCGCGGGCGTCGGCTCGGTCGCGGCTAGTCTTAGCGAGGGGCTGGCGCGCGAGGGCCGCGCGCTGCTCGGCGGCGATGTCGCCTTCGTGCTGTTCCAGCGCGAGGCCAAGCCGGACGAAATCGCCTTCCTGCGCTCGCGCGGCGAGGTATCGGTTGCGGCGACGTTACGCGGCATGGCGCGCACCAGCGACGGCCGGCTCGCCTTGGTCGAGATGAAGGCGGTCGATGGCTCTTATCCGATGCTCGGCGAGCTCACGCTCAATCCGAAACTGCCGGTCAATGAGCTCCTCGCCGAGCGCCAGGACCCTTCCGGTACCGCGTTCGGCGCCGCGGCCGATCCGACCCTGTTGGCGCGGCTCGACTTGAAGATCGGCGACCGCGTCACCATCGGCAACGCCACTTTCCAGATCAGGAGCGCCGTCGATGCCGAGCCGGACAAGCTCGCCGGCGGCATCGGCTTCGGTCCGCGCTTTCTGGTCAGCCAGGCCGCGCTGCATGCGACCGGATTGCTGCAGCCCGGCAGCCTGGTGCGCTGGGCCTATCGGGTGAAATTGCCCGATCAAGCGAGCGGCGAGCGCGCGACGGCGGCCCTGATCGACGATGCGAGGGCGGCGTTGCCCGAGGCCGGCTGGGAAATCCGCAGCCGCTCCAACGCCTCGCCGCAGCTTGAGCGCACCATCAACCGTTTCACGCAATTTCTGACCCTGGTCGGTCTCGCAGCACTGCTGGTCGGCGGGGTTGGCGTCGCCAACGCCGTGAAAAGCCATATCGATCGCCGCCGCGACGTGATCGCCGCGTATAAGGCGCTGGGCGCCACCGGCCGCGAGGTGTTTGCGATCTACCTCACGCAAGTGATCGTGCTGGCCGGCATCGGCTCCATCATCGGGCTCGCCGCCGGCGCGGCACTGCCCTTCGTCATCGTCGGCCTGTTCGGCAAATTGCTGCCGCTGCCGGTGGTGCCGTCGCTGCATCCGGATGAGCTGGCGCTGGCGTTCGTCTACGGTCTCTTGACCGCACTCGCCTTCGGCCTGTGGCCGCTCGGCCGGGTCCATGACGTGCCGGTGGCGGCGCTGTTTCGCGAGGCCGTCGTCACCGTGTGGCATCGCCCGCGCTGGCGCTATCTCGCGCTGATGGCGGTGGTGATCGCTTCATTGGTCGCGGTCGTGATCGGGCTCGCCTACGACAAGCGCGTCGCATCCGTGTTCGTCGCATCCTCGGTGCTGGTGTTCGCGCTGTTGCGCGGCATCGCCGCCGCCCTGATGGCGCTGGCGCGGCGCCTGCCGCGCACGCGCATCACGATGCTGCGGCTCGCCATCGCCAATATCTCCCGCCCCGGCGCGCTGACGCCGTCGGTGGTGATGTCGCTTGGCCTCGGCCTCGCCGTGCTGGTCACGATCACCCAGATCGACGGCAATCTGCGCCGGCAATTTCTGGCGGCGCTGCCGGAGCGCGCGCCGTCGTTCTACTTCATCGATATTCCCGCCAGCGAAGCCGCGCACTTTGACACTTTCCTCAAACAGACGCTGCCGCAATCGAGCGTCGAGGACGTACCGATGCTGCGCGGGCGCATCGTCGCCGCCCGCGGCGTCGAGGCGGAAAATCTCAAGCCCTCGACCGATTCCGAATGGGTGCTGCAAAGCGACCGCGGCCTGACCTATACCGGCGAAATCCCGAAGGGCTCCAAGGTGGTGGAAGGCAAGTGGTGGGGCGCCGACTATGCCGGCCCGCCGCTGGTCTCGATGGAGAAGAAAATCGCCGACGGCTTGAAACTCAAGATCGGCGACGAGATCGTGGTCAACCTGCTGGGCCGCGACATCCCTGCCACCATCAGCAATCTGCGCAACATCGACTGGCAAGGCCTCGGCATCAATTTCGTGCTGGTGTTCTCGCCGGGCGCCTTCAAGGGCGCGCCGCATACCCATATCGCGACGCTGACCGAAACCCGCCCCGACGCCGCAAGCGACGCCCGCATCATCAAGCAGGTGGCCGACGCGTTTCCGATGATCACGAGCGTGCGGGTGCGCGAGGTGATGGAGACCATCGGCTCGGTGGTCACCAACCTGGCGCTGGCGATCCGCGGCGCCAGCGCCGTGACGCTTGTTTCGGCGATCCTGGTGCTGGGCGGGGCGCTCGCCGCAGGCCACCGCCATCGGGTCTACGATGCCGTCATTCTCAAGACGCTGGGCGCCACGCGGGTGCGGCTGCTCGGCGCCTATGCGCTGGAATATCTGATGATCGGTTTTGCCACCGCCGTGTTCGGCGTGATCGCAGGCTCGGTGGCGGCCTTTTTGATCGTGACCCGGCTGATGACCTTGAGCTTCGTCTGGCAGGCCGGCAGCGCCGCGGGCGTGGTGGTGGCGGCACTGATCGTCACGGTGGGGCTGGGGCTTGCCGGAACCCTGCTGGCCTTGAACCAGAAGCCGGCGACCGTGCTGCGCAATTTGTGACAAATTGAAGCACCGGCGCGGTCGAGGTCTTTATGGAATTCATATTGTTTATGGAATTTGCCCATGCAAATCATGCGGAAGGGCGACATTCGGCCGCGCATGGAAGCTTGCGGCCGATGTGCTAGTTTCCCACATGAAGCATGGGTTCAGGTAGAAGGCTTGATGACACAAAATTAATGTCCGCAAACCGCTCTATCTGAGATAGATTTCAAAAAAGCCGGCGCCGCAAACCCTTGCGCTCCGCCGGACCAACAACGGGAATTCGACCATGTCGGACCTAGACCGCAATTACCCCTCTCCCTTCGGCCGGGCCGCCGGGCGCATTGACGCCGCGACCGTCGACGCCGGTCTGCGCGCCTACATGCTGCGCATCTACAACTACATGACCATCGGGCTCGCCATCACCGGGCTTGCCGCGCTTGGCGTCTATATGGCGGCGGTGACCACCGATCCGTCGGGCGCCGCGGCCAAGATCGGCAACGCGTTCCTGACGCCGTTCGGCTACGCGATGTTCGTGGGCCCGCTGAAATGGCTGTTCATCCTGGCGCCGCTCGCCATGGTGTTCGTGATTTCGGCCGGCATCAATCGCCTTGCTCCTGCGACCGCCCAGCTGCTGTTCTGGGTGTTCTCGGCGCTGATGGGCGTTTCGCTGTCCTCGATCTTCCTGGTGTATACGCACACCTCGATCGTGCGGGTGTTCTTCATCACCGCTGCCTCGTTCGGCGCGCTCAGCCTTTACGGCTACACCACGCGGCGTGACATGACCGCGATGGGCTCGTTCCTGTTGATGGGCCTGTTCGGCATCATCATCGCGAGCCTGGTCAATCTCTTCATCGCGAGTTCGGCACTGCAGTTCGTGGTGTCCGTGGTCGGCGTATTGGTGTTCGCGGGCCTCACCGCCTGGGATACCCAGCGACTGAAGAACGACTACATCTACGGCTACGCCTCGCAGGGCGGCGACGTCGCGGAGCGCGCGGCGATCACCGGCGCATTGTCGCTGTACCTGAACTTCATCAACCTGTTCACGCTGCTGTTGCAGCTGCTCGGTCAGCGCGAGTGACCACCTGCTTCAGGCGGATCGATCAAGAGCCCCGGCTCGCAAGGCCGGGGCTTTTCTTTTGCGCAAAGGAAAAATAATCTCCGCGGCATGTCCGCGCTCGAAATCCGGCCCGCCACCGAGGCCGACCTCCCCTCCATCACCGGCATCTATGAGCACGCGGTGCGCTACGGCACCGCGACCTTCGAACTGATCCCGCCCGATCTGGCCGAGATGACGCGGCGCTTCGGTGCGCTGATGGATGGCGGCTTTCCCTATTTCGTCGCGGCGTTCGACGGCCGGGTGGTCGGATATGCCTATGCCGGCGCCTACCGGCCAAGGCCCGCCTACCGCTTCACCGTCGAGAATTCGCTCTATCTGGAGCCCGCGATCCATCGGCGCGGCATCGGCCTCAAATTGATGCAGCACCTGATCGCAGCATGCGAGGCGCGCGGCTATCGGCAGATGATCGCCGTGATCGGCGATTCCGCCAATGCCGGATCGATCGGCGTGCACAGCAAATGCGGATTTCAGATGATCGGCACCCATCCGAATGTCGGCTTCAAGTTCGGCCGCTGGCTCGACACCGTGACGATGCAACGCGCGCTCGGCGAAGCCGCGACGACGGTGCCGGCGGAAGACGCCCTGCCAATATCGCAATAACCGATTTGTAGGGTGGGCAAAGCGGAGCATGCCCGCCATTCAAGACGATCATTGAGATTGATGGTGGGCACGGCGCAAACAGCGCATCTGCCCACCGGCAGCTACGCGAGCCGGCTACACCACCGCCAATTTGCGGTCGATCGCCAGCAGCACCCGGTCGAGCTCGTGGCCGCGGCGCAGGATCAGCCCGGTCGCCGAGATCACGCTGTACATGCCCTGCTTGCGCGCGAGCCGCGGATCTTTTTCGATACGATAGATCGGCACTTCGGAGGCGCGGCGGAACACCGAGAACACGGCGCGGTCCTTGAGAAAGTCGATGGCATAATCGCGCCATTGGCCATCGGCGACCATGCGCCCGTAGAGATTCAAAATACGATTGAGTTCAGGACGATTGAACGTAACCCGGTTCGGCCAGGGAGCGGGCAAGGAATTCGCATCGGCGGGACGCACCGCTGCGCGATTCGCGCTTGGATCGGCATCCTCCGACATCAGACTCATGGGACGCGCCTCCTGTCATGTCAGTGACATGATTGCGCCAACCGCGCGCGGCTGCAAGAGGGGGTTTGTCGATCCGTTGCAAACCGACACGGCCGACAGGCCCAAACGGCCCCGGCAAACACAGTTTCCAGTGCCCTTTTGGATTTGACATTCGCAATCCCTGTTCACGGATCCGATGAGCCAATGTCGAATCCGCCGCACGAACGTCACAGGATCGTTAGCGGAATCATAATACCGCCCCACTTCCGCCAACCGCATGCCCTCCTAGGTTGCGATAAGGTATCGTGCGTTGGCCCGGTCCTTTCGGTTCCGGATTCCTCAGCCCCCAGCCCCCCGGGATTGTCGGGATCGGGCCTATCGCACGAGTTAATCCCCATCTTGGGCCAACGAGAGTTGGTCCTTTTTCTTTTTGGGGTTAGCGCGGAACAAACGTTCTTTTGCGCACCTGGCAGGCTTGGCGCCACCATCGCGACATGACCCGTTCGGCAATTTCAGCGGAGAATCAGTGCAGCGACGTGTACGCCGCGCCGAGCATCGGCCCGGGCCTGTCGCGACTGCCGTCCTGGACGTAGACCGCCGCGGCATCGACGCCTTCGCGGGAGATGTTTTCCAGCGGCACGGTCCAATTGCCGGCGCTGCCGTTCCAGTCGCCCACCTTCAGAAGGTTGCGCACCACGTTGTGGTAGGTGATTTCGCGACCGCCATTCTCGCCGCGGCCGATTGCGATTGGCACCGCTTTGGAGACCGAGCAGATCCAGACTTCGCCGTGCGCTGCGGTCGGTGCCTTGCTGGCCGCCACCGACACGTTGATCTGCTTGCCGATGATCGACATCGTCACCGGCACCGACATCACGCTACCGCTCTTCGTCGTGTCGTCGATCGCGCCTTCGATGCCGGCGCGATCGCTGCCGATGACGTGGATCGATCCATTGATGATCGCTTGCGGCGTGTAGACGTCGCGATCGCCGCGCACACGCGAATAGGCTTTCTGCCGCGCCGAAAACCGCGCATCCGCCAGCGTGTCCTTCCAGCCGAGGTAATCCCAATAGTCGATCGGCATGCTCAATGCGATGACGGAGGGATCGTTGGCGAGTTCGCCGATGATCTTGTCGGCGGGCGGACATGACGAACAACCTTGCGAGGTGAACAGCTCCACCACCGCACGCGGCTCAGCGGCATGCACCGGACGGACGATTGCAATAATCGCGCATACGCCGAGCGCACCGGACCATCGTGAGATAGAGCTGTAGGCCATCATCGCTGTCATCGTTGTACCTAAGCATCATCGGCATTATCGCCGTTAAAGGTTACGATCCGTATCCGGATTGGTACGGTCATGATCTTTAAGGGAAAAATCATGTCCTAAACGAGCGAAAGCGGCCCTTGATAGGCCGCCTTCCTGCTGCCCGCCACTCACTTCGCGGTGAGCCGCCAATCACAAATCCGCGTCAGGCGGCCAGTTTGCGCAGCACATAATGCAGGATGCCGCCGTTTCGATAATATTCGAGCTCATCCAGTGTATCGATGCGGCACAGCAACGGAACGCGCTGCAGTGAGCCGTTGCCCGATACGATCTCCGCGGTCAGCTTCTGGCGCGGCTTCAGATCGCCCTGCAGGCCCCGGATCGTCACGGTCTCGTCGCCCTTCAACCCGAGCGACTGCCAGGACGCGCCGTCCTCGAAGGTCAGCGGCAATACGCCCATACCGACCAGGTTGGAGCGATGGATGCGCTCGAAGCTCTGGCAAATCACGGCGCGGACGCCGAGCAGCCGCGTGCCCTTTGCGGCCCAGTCGCGCGAGGAGCCGTTGCCGTATTCGGCGCCGGCGAACACCACCAGCGGCACATGCTCCGCCTGGTACTTCATCGCGGCGTCGTAGATCGACATCTGCTCGCCGTCGGGCCAGTGCTTGGTCAGGCCGCCCTCGGGAATGTTGCCATCGGCGCCCTTCAGCATGAAGTTCTTGATGCGGATGTTGGCGAAGGTGCCGCGCATCATGATCTCGTGATTGCCGCGCCGCGTGCCGTATTGGTTGAAGTCGGCGGGGCGCACCTGATGCTCGCTGAGGAATCTGCCCGCAGGCGACGTCAGCTTGATCGAGCCGGCCGGCGAGATGTGGTCGGTGGTGATCTTGTCGCCGAACATCGCGAGAATCCGCGCATCGACGACGTCGGTGATCGGCTCCGGCTGCTTCTTCATGCCTTCGAAATAGGGCGGATTCTGCACATAGGTCGAGCTCATGTTCCAGCGATAGGTCTCGCTCTCGACGGTCTTGATCTTGCGCCAGTTGGTGTCGCCCTTGAACACGTCGGCATACTTCTTCTTGAAGATCAATGCGGTCACGAACTTCTTCATGAAGGCGTTGATCTCCTTGGTGGTCGGCCAGATGTCCTTCAGGTACACCGGCTTGCCGTCCTTGCCGGTGCCGAGCGGCTCGCTCGCAAGATCCTTGGTCACCGTTCCCGCCAGCGCGTAGGCCACCACCAATGGCGGCGAGGCCAGGTAATTGGCCTGCACGTCCGGAGAGACACGGCCCTCGAAATTGCGGTTACCGGACAGCACGGCGGCGGCGACGATGCCGTTGTCGTTGATCGATTTCGAAATCTCTTCCGGCAGCGGGCCGGAATTGCCGATGCAGGTGGTGCAGCCGAAGCCGACCAGGTTGAAGCCGACCTTGTCGAGATCGGTCTGCAATCCGGAATTGGAAAGATATTCGGCGACCACCTGGCTGCCCGGCGCCAGCGAGGTTTTCACCCAGGGCTTTGCCTTCAGCCCCTTTGCCGCGGCGTTGCGCGCGAGCAGCCCCGCGCCGATCAAGACGCTCGGATTGGAGGTGTTGGTGCAGGAGGTGATCGCCGCGATCACGACGTCGCCATGGCCAAGATCGAAATTGCGGTTCGCGACCGCATAGCGGTGCGAGGCATCCGCGGCTTTCTTGTATTCGCTGGTCATTGCGGATGAAAAACCTTGCGCGACCGCGGGGAGCGCGACGCGGCCCTCGGGACGCTTCGGTCCCGCCATCGACGGCACCACGTCGGCAAGATCGAGCGTCAGCGTTTCCGTAAATACCGGATCGGGCGACTTGGCGGTGCGGAACAGGCCTTGCGCCTTGGCATAGGCGGAAACCAGCGCCACCCGCGGCGCCGTGCGGCCCGATGTCTTCAGGTAGTCGATGGTGGCAGCGTCGATCGGGAAGAAGCCGCAGGTCGCGCCATATTCCGGCGCCATATTGCCGATGGTCGCCTTGTCCGCGACCGAGAGATGGTCGAGGCCGGGACCGAAGAACTCCACGAATTTTCCGACCACGCCCTGCTTGCGCAGCATCTGCGTCACCGTGAGCACGAGGTCGGTGGCGGTGACGCCTTCCTTCAGCTGACCCTTGAGCTTGAAGCCGATCACTTCGGGCAACAGCATCGACAATGGCTGGCCGAGCATCGCGGCTTCCGCTTCGATGCCGCCAACGCCCCAGCCGAGCACGGCAAGGCCGTTCACCATGGTGGTGTGCGAATCAGTGCCGACCAGTGAATCCGGATAGGCGACTTCGAAGGTGCCGGTCTTCTTGCCGACCTTCATCTTCTCCTTCTTGGTCCACACCGTCTGCGCGAGGTATTCGAGATTGACCTGATGGCAGATGCCGGTGCCGGGCGGCACCACCGAGAAATTCGAAAACGCCTTCTGGCCCCATTTCAGGAATTCGTAGCGCTCCTGGTTCTGCTTGTATTCCTCGACGACGTTCTTGCCGAAGGCCTTGTTGTCGCCGAAGAAGTTCACGATCACCGAGTGGTCGATGACGAGATCGACCGGCACCAGCGGATTGATCTTCTCGGCATCGCCGCCGAGCTTCTGCATGGCGTTGCGCATCGCTGCGAGATCGACCACCGCCGGCACGCCGGTGAAGTCCTGCATCAAGACGCGCGCGGGGCGGAACGCGACCTCATGCTCGAGCTTGCGGCTCTTCAGCCATTTGCTGACCGCGACGATGTCGTCCTTCTTGACGGTGCGGCCGTCTTCATTGCGCAGCAGGTTCTCCAGCAGCACCTTCATCGAATAAGGCAGCCTGGAAATCCCCTTCAGACCGTTCTTCTCGGCGGCGGGCAGGCTGTAATAGACGTAGGTCTTGCCACCAACCTTGAGGGTCTTCTGGCATTTGAAGCTGTCGAGCGAGGTCATGTGAGGAAATCCCA
>Ga0213853_10502017_pt1 | contig 14301 bp, 11 predicted proteins | sample ABR_2016_MetaT_FD_164456 | JGI IMG/M metagenome (GOLD analysis project Ga0213853, IMG submission 164456) | Metatranscriptome of freshwater sediment microbial communities from post-fracked creek in Pennsylvania, United States - ABR_2016... | ecosystem: Environmental > Aquatic > Freshwater >...
CGCCGCGCCGCCGGCCGCGGTGGCGAGCCCGCCGCCGGCTGCGCGCACCGTCGCCGACGTGCTCGCCCGGAGCCAGGTCGCGGCCGTGATGGACGAACTCGATCGCGACCTGGTCGGCCTGGCGCCGGTCAAGCAGCGCGTCCGCGACATCGCCGCGCTGCTCGTGATCGACACGCTGCGCAAGGGACTGGGCCTGCCGGCGGCCGCGCCGAGCCTGCACATGAGCTTCACCGGCAATCCGGGAACCGGCAAGACGACGGTCGCAATGCGGATGGCGGAAATCCTTCACCGCCTCGACTACATCCGCAAGGGGCATCTCGTCGCCGTCACGCGCGACGACCTGGTCGGCCAGTACATCGGCCATACGGCGCCGAAGACCAGGGAAGTCCTGAAGAAGGCGATGGGCGGCGTGCTGTTCATCGACGAGGCCTACTACCTGTACCGCCCCGAGAACGAACGCGACTACGGCCAGGAGGCCATCGAGATCCTGCTGCAGGTGATGGAGAACCAGCGCGACGACCTCGTCGTGATCCTCGCGGGCTACAAGGATCGGATGGACACCTTCTTCAAGTCCAATCCCGGCTTGAGTTCGCGGATCGCGCACCACCTGGACTTTCCCGACTACGCGCACGGCGAGCTGATGCAGATCGCCGCGAAGATGCTCGATGCGATGAACTACCGAATGGCCGACGACGCGCGCGCGGCCTTCGCCGAATACCTGACGCTGCGCCTCGCGCAGCCGCACTTCGCCAATGCCCGCAGCGTGCGCAACGCGCTGGACCGCGCGCGGCTGCGCCAGGCAAGCCGGCTGTTCGCGCAGCCCGGGCGCGAACTGACGCGCGAAGACCTCACGACGCTCGAGGCGAGCGACATCCGCGCCAGTCGGCTTTTCGCCGGGGACGCCGCGAACCCCGCGAAGCCCGCCTAGCCCGCCACCGGAGATCGCCATGCCGCTTTCGCAGCGCCGAACCCTGACCCGCTATCTGATCGAGGAGCGCCGGCGTTTTCCCGGCGCCAGCGGCGAGCTGAACGCGCTACTGCTCGATATCGCGCTCGCCTGCAAGGCGATCGGCCGCATCGTTTCGTTCGGGCAGCTCGGCGACTCGCTCGGCGCGGCGGCCGTGCCGCAGGCCGGCGCGGTCAATGTGCAGGGCGAGGTGCAGCAGCCGCTCGACGTGCTGTCCAACGAGATCTTCATCCGGATGAACGAGTGGAACGGCCACCTTGCCGGCATGGCTTCCGAGGAGATGGCCGATCCGCGGCAGATCCCGCCGGTGTACTCGCGCGGCAAGTACCTGCTGGTGTTCGATCCGCTGGACGGTTCGTCGAACATCGACGTCAATGTCTCGGTGGGCAGCATCTTCTCGATCCTGCGCGCGCCGCAGGACGTCGTCGACAGCGGGCGCGACGTCGTCGAGGCCGACTTCCTGCAGCCGGGCGCGAAGCAGGTCGCGGCCGGCTACGCGATCTACGGCGCCGCGGTGATGCTCGTGCTGACCGTCGGCAACGGCGTCGCTGGGTTCACGCTGAACCCGAACCTCGGCGAGTTCGTGCTGACGCATCCCGGGATCCAGGTGCCGCCGGACACGCAGGAGTTCGCGATCAACAGCTCGAACAGCCGCTTCTGGGAGCCGCCCGTCAAGCGCTACGTCGACGAGTGCCTGGCCGGCAAGACGGGCCCGCGCGGCAAGGACTTCAATATGCGGTGGATCGCGAGCATGGTCGCCGAGGCGCATCGGATCCTGATGCGCGGGGGCGTATTCATGTATCCGCGGGACACCAAGGATCCCGGAAAACCCGGCCGCCTGCGTCTGCTCTACGAGGCCAATCCGATCGGCTTCGTGATCGAGCAGGCGGGGGGACGCGCCAGCACCGGCCGCCAGGCGGTGCTCGATGTCGCGCCGACCGCGCTGCATCAGCGCATCGGGCTCGTGCTGGGCTCGAGGCACGAGGTCGAGCGCATCGAGCGCTATCACCGCGAGCCGGTCACCAAGGATCGCGGCAGTCCCTTGTTCGCCGAGCGCGGCCTGTTCCGCGACTGACGTGGCCGCGGCCGCCGCGCACGCCCGCTCCGGCCGTCGCCCGCCGCGGCTCCCCGAGATTCCCGCATCCCGATCGAGGTACACCCATGTCCGAGCGACATCCCATCATCGCGATCACCGGCTCGTCCGGCGCCGGCACGACGTCGGTGACGCGCACCTTCGAGAACATCTTCCGGCGCGAGGGCGTCAAGGCGGCAATCATCGAGGGCGACAGCTTCCATCGCTACGACCGCAAGGAGATGAAGCAGCGCCAGGCGGAGGCCGAGAAGCAGGGCAATCGGAACTTCAGCCATTTCGGCCCTTCGACCAATCTGTTCGCCGAGCTCGAGCAGCTGTTCCGCGCCTACGGGGAACGCGGCACCGGCAAGCGCCGCAAGTACCTGCACAACGCCGAGGAAGCCGCGCCGTACAATCAGGACCCGGGCACGTTCACGCCGTGGGAGGACGTACCCTCCGATACGGACATCCTGTTCTACGAGGGGCTGCATGGCGCGATCGTGTCGCCCGAGGTGAACATCGCGCGCCACCCCGACCTGCTGATCGGGGTCGTGCCGGTCATCAATCTCGAATGGATCCAGAAGCTGTGGCGCGACAAGAAGCAGCGCGGCTACTCGGCCGAGGCGGTCACCGACACGATACTGCGGCGCATGCCCGACTACGTGAACTACATCTGCCCGCAGTTCACGCACACCCATGTCAATTTCCAGCGCGTGCCGTGCGTCGACACGAGCAATCCCTTCATCGCGCGCGACATTCCCTCGCCCGACGAGAGCATCTGCGCGATCCGCTTCGCAAATCCGAAGGGGATCGATTTTCCCTACCTGCTGAACATGATCGACAACTCGTGGATGTCGCGCGCCAACACGATCGTCGTGCCCGGCGGCAAGATGGAACTGGCGATGCAGCTGATCTTCACGCCGTTCATCTGGCGCATGATCGAGCGACGCAAGCTCGCGCTCGGCGCGTTGTAGTGGCACGCCGTCCGGCCGCCGGGCCGACGCCACGTGCGGCGCCTCCTGTCCATCGTGTCGATCGCGTCCATCGCATCGATCGTGCCGATCGCACCCATTCGAATCTGCCGATGAAAGACCGCCCATGAGCACCCAATCGACCGACCGCGTCCTGCGCCCCGACAACGGCCAGCGCAACGAGATGGCCAACGCGTTGCGCGCGCTCGCGATGGACGCCGTGCAGCGCGCCAATTCGGGCCATCCCGGCGCGCCGATGGGCCTCGCCGAGGTCGCCGTCGCGCTGTGGAACCGGCACCTGAAGCACAATCCGCGCGATCCGGCGTGGCCCGATCGCGACCGCTTCGTGCTGTCCAACGGCCACGGTTCGATGCTGCTGTATGCGCTTCTGCACCTGACCGGCTACGACCTGCCGATCGAGCAGCTGCGCAATTTCCGCCAACTGCACAGCCTGACCCCGGGACATCCCGAGGTGGGCCTGACGCCCGGCGTCGAGACAACCACCGGGCCGCTCGGGCAGGGCCTCGCGAACGCGGTCGGCATGGCGCTCGCCGAGCGCCTGCTGGCGGCCGAATTCAATCGCCCGGGGCACGCGATCGTCGATCACCGCACCTATGCAATCGTCGGCGACGGCTGCCTGATGGAGGGAATCAGCCATGAGGCCTGCTCGCTGGCCGGCGCGCTGCGCCTTGCGAAGCTCACCGTGCTGTACGACGACAACGGCATTTCGATCGACGGCGAGGTGCGCAACTGGTTCACCGACGACACGCCGCGGCGCTTCGAGGCCTACGGGTGGAACGTGATCCGCGAGGTCGACGGCCACGACGTCGCGCGCGTCGACGCGGCGCTGCAGCAGGCGCGTGGCTCCGACCGCCCGACGCTGGTCTGCTGCCGCACGACGATCGGCAAGGGCGCGCCGACCCGCCAGGGGACCGCGAAGGCGCACGGCGAGCCGCTCGGCGCCGACGAGGTCGCCGCAACCCGCGCGGCGCTCGGCTGGAGCGCGCCGGCCTTCGAGATTCCGGCAGCCGACTACGCGGCGTGGAGCGCGGTCGAGTCCGGCGCGCGCGCGCAGGCGGACTGGACGAAGCGCTTCGAGGCCTATCGCCGCGAGCACCCGCAGCTTGCCGCGGAACTGCAGCGCCGCACCGGCGCGCAGCTGCCGGCCGACTGGGCCGCGCTGAGCTCGCCTTTGCGGGCCGGGCTGGCGGGCGACGGTGCGGCGATCGCGACGCGCAAGGCCTCGCAGAATGCGATTGCGCAGCTCGCCGGCGCGCTGCCGGAACTGCTCGGCGGATCGGCCGACCTGACCGGATCGAATTTCACCGACTGGAAGGGCGCCGTGCCGGTGCGCGCCGAGGCGCTCGCCGACGGACGCGGCGGCCGCCATATCAACTACGGCGTGCGCGAGTTCGGCATGGCCGCCGTGATGAACGGCATCGCGCTGCACCGCGGCTACGTGCCGTTCGGCGGCACCTTCGTGACGTTCTCGGACTACAGCCGCAATGCGATCCGGATGGCCGCGCTGATGCGCCTGCGCGTGATCCACGTGCTGACGCACGATTCGATCGGCCTCGGCGAAGACGGCCCGACGCACCAGCCGATCGAGCAGGCGGGCAGCCTGCGCCTGATCCCGAACCTCGACGTCTGGCGCCCCTGCGACCAGGCCGAAACCGCGGTCGCCTGGCTGCACGCGGTCGAGCGCCATGACGGTCCGTCGGCGCTGCTGCTGTCGCGCCAGGGGATGCCGGCGATGCCGCATCCCGTCGACGCCTACGCACAGATCGCGCGCGGCGGCTACGTGCTGGCCGACGCCCCGGGGCCGCGTGCGGTGATCGTCGCGACCGGATCCGAAGTCGGGCTCGCGATGCAGGCGCAGAAGCGGCTGCAGGACGAGGGTCTCGCGGTGCGTGTCGTCTCGATGCCGTCGACCTCGGTATTCGATCGCCAGGATGCCGCGTACCAGGCGGTGGTGCTGCCGCTGGAGCTTCCCGTCGTCGCCGTCGAGGCCGGGTCCACCGCGCCCTGGGGCAAGTATGTCGGCCGCACCGGTCGCGTCGTCGGGATCGACCGCTTCGGCGAATCGGCGCCGGCGCCGGCCCTGTTCGCCCACTTCGGCCTGACGGCGGAAGCGGTCGTCGGCGCGGTCCGCGAGGTCGTCGCACGATGAGGTCGCCAGGACACATCCCTCGGCTGGCTGCCTGCGATGTCGGGATGAATCGGCCATTAGCCCGATGGCGGAGTGGATGTAGACGGACCATCGAGATAGCGCATAGACGCTAGTGTTTATTAAATATCGCAGATTTCACGTTCACACTTCGTTTTAATCTATTGAAATATAACAATAAATATTTCGAGATTAGTGGCCATTGGGGCAAGGATCGATTGATTAATTTGATTGACTTTGATGCGCCGCAGCATAAAATGCTGTTTGTGCGATGCAGCACAAACAGCGAAGCGCAACGGCCAATCCGGTCGAACGCTCGCCCGAATCGACTGACCAGGAGAACGCCATGATCCCGACCCCCTCGCAATTCGCCGAAATCCAGAAAGGCCATGCCGACGCGCTGAGCGCCTACAGCCACGCGCTGTTCAACGCCGCCGAACGCCTCGTGCAACTGAACATCGCGACCGGCAAGGCGATGCTGCGCGACTCGACCGCTGCCGCGCAGAGCTTCGCCGGCGTCAAGGATCCGCAGGAATGGCTCGCGCTGACCCAGGGCTCGGCGCAACCGGCGATCGAAAAGCTGGTCGGCTATACCCGCAGCGTCCAGGGAATTGCCAGCGGCGTCGGCGCCGAACTGACGAAGATCGTCGAAGCGCAGGTCGCCGAAGGCAACCGGCAGGTCGCCGAGTTCGTCGAGACCGCGTCGAAGAATGCGCCGGCCGGATCGGAATCGGCAGTCGCCTGGCTGAAGAACAGCGTCGCCGCGGCGAACACCGCGTTCGACACGATGAACCGCGCCGCGCAGCAGGCCGTCGACGCGACCGAGTCGAACTTCGCGGCGGTCTCCGCGGCGGCCGGCGAGGCGATCAAGCCGCGCGTGCGCAAGGCGGCCTGACGCCGGGGGTGCCGCGGCCGGCCGGCTCGGCAGGCCGCGGCGAACGCGGGACGCAGCCGCAGCGCGCAACACGCAATACGTAATACGCAGTACACAACGGGCGGGGGCCCCGCAAGGGTCCTCGCCCGTTTTCCTTTTGATGTGCACCGCGGCACGGCAAGTGCCGCCGTCGGCGGGTCCCCGCGCGCGATGGCAGAATCGCGCACCGTCAGACCCCGACCAGGAGCACACGATGATCCTCGAGATCGCAGACATCCGGATCAAGCCCGAAAGCGCCGCGCAGTTCGACGCGGCGATCCGTCACGGCGTTGAGTCGGTCATCGCGCACGCGCACGGCTTTCGCGGCTACCGGGTCACGCGCGGCATCGAGACGCCCGAGCGCTTCGTGCTGATGATCTTCTGGGACACGCTCGAGGATCACATGGTCGCGTTCCGCGGCTCGGCGGCGTTCCCGCAATGGCGCGCGATCGTCGGGCCGCACTTTGCGGCTCCGCCCGCCGTCGAACACTTCACGCTGATCGCCGGCCGCGAGCCTGCCGGCGGCGCGCACGCCGGCTAGCCGGCCGCATCGCGCTCGCCGCGTTGCAGCATGCAACGCCGCGAGCGCGGCGGCGCATCGGCGCGATCGCGGCGACGGCAATCCGTTCGCGACGCGCACGCGGATCTTCGCCGGCACGCCATTGCTTGTTAGACTGCCGGCGGCTCGCGACTGCGGCACGTGCGGCATGCGTGCAGTCTTTTCATCCGGCATAAGAAGGGACAAGGAGGCGGTAATGAGTGTTCCCGTTTCGATGAAGGTCAACGGCAAGGCGGTCACGGCGACCGTCGAGCCCGATACGCTGCTCGTGACGTTCTTGCGCGAGCACCTGCGCCTGACCGGCACGCACGTCGGATGCGACACGGCGCAGTGCGGCGCGTGCACGATCCACGTCAATGGTCGCGCAGCCAAGAGCTGCAACATGCTCGCGGTCCAGGCGCAGGGCGCCGAGCTGACGACGATCGAAGGCGTCACGCCGGCCGAGGGCATGCATCCGATGCAGGCCGCGTTCAAGACCTGCCATGGCCTGCAGTGCGGTTTCTGCACGCCCGGCATGGTGATGAGCGCGATCGATCTCGTCACGCACCATCCGCACGGCGACGAGCAGCAGATCCGCGAGGGCCTGGAGGGCAACTTCTGCCGCTGTACCGGGTACCACAACATCGTCAAGGCCGTGGCGCTGGGCGCCAAGGCCATGGGCGTCTAGGGGGCCGATCATGAACGATCCGAAGGTAGGTTTCATCGGCAAGTCGGTCGAGCGCAAGGAGGACTACCGTTTCCTGACCGGCCAGGGCCAGTACACCGACGACGTCACGCTGCCCAACCAGACGCATGCGGTATTCGTGCGCAGTCCGCTCGCGCACGCGAAGATCCGCTCGATCGACACCGCGGCCGCCGCGAAATCCGATGGCGTGCTCGCGGTCTTCACCGGCAAGGACCTCGGCGCGATCGGTGGCCTGCCCTGCGGCTGGCTGATCACCTCGATCGACGGCACGCCGATGAAGGAACCCAAGCATCCGGTACTCGCCGAGGACAAGGTGCGCCACGTCGGCGACCAGGTCGCGCTGGTCGTCGCCGAGACGCTGGCCCAGGCCAAGGCCGCCGCCAGTCTCGTCGACGTCGACTACGACGCCTTGCCGGCGGTCGCCAACACCGCGACCGCGGCGGGCGCGAAGACCGCGGTGCACGACATCGCGCCCGACAACGTCTGCTACACGTGGGGATGCGGCGACAAGGCCGCGGTCGACGCGGCGTTCGCCAAGGCTGCGCACGTGACGACGCTGGAATTCGTCAACAACCGGCTGGTGCCGAACGCGATCGAGCCGCGTGCCGCGAATGCCGTCTATTCGCGGGCCGACGACAGCTACACGCTGTACGTCGCGAACCAGAATCCGCACGTCGAACGGCTGCTGATGACCGCGTTCGTGCTCGGCCTGCCCGAACACAAGGTGCGCGTGATCGCCCCGGACGTCGGTGGCGGCTTCGGCTCGAAGATCTTCCTGTACGCCGAGGACACCGCGCTGGTGTGGGCCAGCAAGCGCGTCGGCCGGCCGATCAAGTGGACCGCCGAGCGCTCCGAGAGTTTCCTGACCGACGCCCACGGGCGTGATCACGTCACGAAGGCTGAGCTCGCGCTCGACGCGGCCGGCAAGTTCCTCGCGCTGCGCGTGCACACGACCGCCAACCTGGGCGCCTACCTGTCGACCTTCGCGTCGGCGGTGCCGACGATCCTCTATGCGACGCTGCTGGCCGGCCAGTATGCGACGCCGGCGATCTACGCCGAGGTCAAGGGCGTATTCACGAACACAGCGCCGGTCGATGCGTATCGCGGTGCCGGGCGTCCCGAGGCGACCTACGTGGTCGAGCGCATCGTCGAGACCGCGGCGCGCGAGCTGAAGCTCGATCCGGCCGAACTGCGGCGCCGCAATTTCATCCACGCCTTTCCGTACGCGACGCCGGTCGGCTTGACCTACGATACCGGCGACTACGACGCGACGCTGAACCGCGCGGTCGAACTCGCCGACGTCAAGGGCTACGCGGCCCGCAAGGCGGCGAGCGCCAAGAAGGGCCTGCTGCGCGGCATCGGCTACTCCTGCTACATCGAGGCCTGCGGCATCGCGCCGTCGAACGTCGCCGGCGCGCTCGGTGCGCGCGCCGGCCTGTTCGAGGCCGGCGAGGTCCGCGTGCACCCGACCGGCAAGGTGACGGTCTTCACCGGATCGCACAGCCACGGCCAGGGCCACGAGACGACCTTCGCGCAGGTCGTCGCCGACAAGCTCGGCATCCCGCTCGACGACGTCGACATCCAGCATGGCGATACCGGGAAGATCCTGTTCGGCATGGGCACCTACGGCAGCCGCTCGCTGGCCGTCGGCGGAACCGCGATATTCAAGGCCGTCGACAAGGTCATCGCGAAGGGCAAGAAGATCGCCGCGCACATGCTCGAGGCGGCCGAGGGCGACATCGAGTTCAAGAACGGCGAGTTCCGGGTCGCCGGGACCGACCGCAAGAAGGCATTCGCCGAGATCTCGCTGTCCGCCTACGTGCCGCACAACTATCCGCTCGACAAGCTCGAGCCCGGCCTCAACGAGAACGCGTTCTACGATCCGACCAATTTCACGTATCCGGCCGGCTCGTACGTCTGCGAGGTCGAGGTGGATCCCGCCACCGGCCTCGTGCGCGTCGACCGGCTGACGGCCGTCGACGACTTCGGCAACGTCGTCAACCCGATGATCGTCGAAGGGCAGGTGCACGGCGGTCTCGCGCAGGGCATCGGCCAGGCCTTGCTCGAAGGCGCCCACTACGACGCGGAGGGCCAGTTGCTGACCGGCAGCTTCATGGACTACGCGCTGCCCCGCGCCGACGACCTGCCGTCGTTCATGGTCGAGACCGCGAAGGGCACGCCCTGCACGCACAACCCGCTCGGCGTCAAGGGCTGCGGCGAGGCCGGTGCGATCGGTTCGCCGCCGGCGGTCATCAACGCGATCACCGACGCGCTCTGGCATCTCGGCGTGCGCGACGTGCCGATGCCGGCGTCGCCGCATACGGTCTGGAAGACGATCCGATCGGCCGCGAAATAGCGCGGGCCGGCAACCATTCGGAACCAATCTACGAGGAGACAAGAATGGCGATGAGTTATCAACGCCCGACCACGGTGGCCGATGCGTCCCGGCTGGCGACCGGCGATCTGCGCGTCCTGGCCGGCGGCCAGTCGCTGCTGCCGTCATTCAAGCTCGGACTCGCGGCGCCCGACGGTTGGATCGACCTGGGCGGCATCCCGGACCTGGTCGGCATCAAATCCGACGGCAAGACGGTCACGATCGGCGCGATGACCACCCACGCGGCGGTCGCCGCGTCGGCGGACGTCATCAAGGCGATTCCGGCGCTTGCGGTGCTGGCCGGTGGAATCGGCGACCGGCAGGTGCGCAACCGCGGAACGATCGGCGGATCGCTCGCGAACAACGATCCGGCGGCCTGCTATCCGGCCGCGGTGCTCGGGCTCGGGGCGACGATCCACACGAACACGCGCCAGATTCCCGGCGATTCGTTCTTCGTCGGAATCTACGAGACCGCGCTGAAGCCCGGCGAGATCATCACCGCGGTGAGCTTTCCGGTGCCGATGAAGGCCGCGTACGCAAAGTTCAAGCAGCCCGCGTCGCGCTTCTCGATCGTCGGGGTGTTCGTGGCCCGGACCGCGGCCGGTGCGCGGGTCGCGGTGACCGGCGCGGCGGCCTGCGCGTTCCGCGTCAAGGCGCTCGAGGATGCGCTCGGGCGCAGCTTCACGCCGGGGGCCTGCGACGGCATCACGGTGCCGGCGACCGGCTTGAACACCGACCTTCACGGCAGCGCCGACTATCGGGCCCACCTGATCCCGATCATCGCCAAGCAGGCCGTCGCCGCCGCGGGCTGAGGCCGTCGCGGGCGGGTCGCGCCACCGGGTGCTGCGAGCGGCCCCGGTGGCGCGTTTGTGGAGAGGGCTATGAGGACATCGATTCGGCTTGCGCTGGCCGGCTGCGTGCTACTGGCGTCGGGGGCGGCGACCGGCGCCGATCTGCGCATCGGCATGATCCTGCCGGTGACGGGGCCGTTCGCCGCCTATGGCAAACAGATCGAGCATGGCGCGCGGCTTTACCTCGCCCAGCACAACGGCGAACTGGGCGGCATGAAGGTTGTGCTGCTGATCCGCGACGACACCGGCATCGCGCCCGAGATCGACAAGCGCTTCGGGCAGGAACTGGTGGTCAAGGACAAGGTCGACATTCTCGCGGGCTTCTGCCTGACCCCGTCGGCTTTCGCGGTTGCGCCGATCGCCACCGAGGCGAGGAAGCCGATGCTCGTGCTGAACGCGGCGACATCGGCGATCACGACGAAATCGCCTTACATCGTCCGCACGTCGATGACCTTGCCGCAGACGACGGCGCCGATCGCCGCCTGGGCGGCAGCCCACGGCATCCGCAAGGTCTTCACGCTGGTCTCCGACTACGGCCCCGGGCACGACGCCGCGGCGCAGTTCAAGACGACGTTCACGGCCGCCGGCGGGCAGGTCGTCGACGAGGTCACGGTGCCGCCGCGCAACCCGGACTTCGCGCCCTTCCTGCAGCGCGTCAAGGACGAGAAGCCCGAGGCGGTATTCCTGTTCGTCCCGCCGGGCGAGCAGACCATCGCATTCATGAAGGGCTACATCGAGCGCGGCCTCGACAAGGCCGGCATCCGGCTGATCGGAACCGGCGACCTGACCGAGGAGGACGGTCTCGATGCGATCGGCGACCCCGCGCTCGGCGTGATCACGTCCTTCCACTACGCCGAGGACCATCCTTCGCCGGAAAACAAGGCCTATGTCGAGGCCTACGCCAAAGCGTATCCGAGCGACCGGCCGAACTTCATGTCGGTTGCCGCCTATGACGGCATGCACCTGATCGACTTGGTCCTCAAGAAGACCGGCGGCAGCGCCGATGCCGACAAGTTCGTCGAGGCGGCCAAGGGCCTGCAGTGGATCAGCCCGCGCGGTCCGATCCGGATCGATCCGGCCACGCGCGACATCGTGCAGAACATCTACATCCGCAAGGTCGAGCGCGTCGGCGGCAAGCTGCAGAACGTCGAGTTCGACCTGACGCCCGATTTCAAGGATCCGGCGAAGCCGTAGCGCGCCCGCCGGGCCGCCCGAAAGCCGCACGGCCCTTCGGGCGCAGCGACATGGAAGCTCGATGATTCGGCGCCCGACCGCGCCCGGCCGGTCCAGTTCGCGCGCCGCGCTCCGATGACCATCCTGTTCGACGGCGTCGCCTATGGCGCGCTGCTGTTCCTGATCGGCGTCGGCCTGTCGGTGACGCTCGGATTGATGAATTTCATCAATCTGGCGCATGGCGCATTCGCGATGTTCGGCGCTTACGTCTGCGTGGTCCTGGTCGGGCGCGCGGGCGTCCCATTCCTGCTCGCGGTCGTGCTGGCCGCGATCGCCAGCGCCGCGCTCGGCGCGCTTCTCGAGCGCCTGCTGTACCGGCGACTGTACGGGGCCAGCCCGCTCGACCAGGTCCTGTTTTCGATCGCGCTGGTCTTCATCGCGATGGCCGCTGCGCGCTTCCTGTTCGGCGCCGGTCAGCAGGCCTTGCACCTGCCGGCGTATCTGCGGGGCCAGTTCAATCTGCCCGGAATCGACATCGGCGTCTACCGCTTGTTTCTCGTCGTCACCGGACTGCTGATCGCCGGCGGACTCCAATGGGCCGCGACGCGCACGCGCTTCGGCGCGCAGCTGCGCGCGGCCGTCGACAATCCACGGATGGCCCGCGGCGTCGGCATCGACGTCGTTCGCGTATTCGGCGTGACCTTCGCGCTGGGCTGCGGATTGGCCGGGCTCGGCGGGGCGCTCGGCGTCGAACTGCTCGGACTGGATCCTGGCTTTCCGGTCAAGTACCTGGTCTACTTCCTGATCGTCGTCGCGGCCGGCGGCAGCGGCAGCGTCGGCGGCACGTTGTTTGCCGCGGTGCTGCTCGGCATCTGTGACGTCGCCGGCAAGTACTACGTGCCGCAGGTCGGCGCCTTCATCATCTACGCGATCATGGTCCTTATGTTGATCTTCCGGCCGCGCGGGTTGTTCGCGCGCGGCGCCGGACGCTGATCGCGATGGCGACAAGCGGGGCCGGACTCGATCCGCTCGCGGCCGCTGCCGCCCGGCTGCGCGGCGCGGGTCGCTGGCATCGGTCCGAAACCCTGTTCTGGCTGCTTGTGCCTGCGGGATACTTCGGGTTCTCCAGCGACCTGGTGCTGCTGGCGCAGATCGCGATCACCGCGCTGTTTGCGCTGTCGCTCGACCTGATCCTCGGGTTCGCCGGCATCGTGTCTCTCGGGCACGCGGCGTTCTTCGGCATCGGCGCCTATGGCGCCGGCCTGCTCGCGCAGCGCGGTTGGGGCGATCCGCTGCTCGGCCTCGGGGTCGCGAGCCTGGCTGCGGCGGGCGCCGGATTCCTGTCGAGTTTCCTGGTGCTGCGCGGAACCGACTTGACTCGACTGATGGTCACGCTCGGGATCTCGCTGATGCTGTTCGAGGCAGCCAACAAGATGACCGGCCTGACCGGCGGGGTCGATGGCATGCAGGGTATCGAGATCAAGCCGCTGCTCGGCGTGTTCCGGTTCGATCTCGCCGGCCGCACCGGTTTCCTGTACAGCGCCGCGGTGCTGTTCGTGCTGTTCTGGATCGCGCGCCGCATCCGCTACGCGCCGTTCGGCAGGGGCCTGAACGGGATCCGCCAGAATCCGGTGCGGATGCCGGCCCTTGGCATGCCCGTCAATGCGCGCCTGGTCGCGATCTACACGGTGGCGGCGGGCTATGCCGGCGCGGCCGGCGCGCTGCTGGCGCAGACGACGCAGTTCGTCTCGATCGACGTGCTCGGCTTCACGCGCTCGGCCGAACTGATGCTGATCGTGGTCCTCGGCGGCACCGGAACCTTGTACGGGGCCTTGATCGGCGCGATCGTGTTCATGATCGCGCGCCAGGGCCTGTCGCAGCTGAATCCTGAGTACTGGGAATTCTGGCTTGGCGCACTGTTGCTCGCCGTGGTGCTGTTCGGGCGGGGAGGGATCGTCGGCATCGCGCAGCGCGTCGTCGAGCGGATCGCGGCGCGCGGAACCGGGGGGGCGCAATGAGCCCGCCGGGCCGCCTCAAGGGCTCATGGCCCCGCGAGCGAAGCGAGGGGGTATCCCAATGAGCGCGGCCGGAATGCACGGGCAAGCGGCGACGAGCGCGCCCCAAGGGCGCAGCCGCGGGGCGCTCAATGCGCTCGAGACGCGCGGACTCGTCAAGCGCTTCGGCGGCTTCGCCGCGACGAACGACGTGTCGCTGGCCGTCGCGGCCGGAGCACGCCATGCGCTGATCGGTCCCAACGGCGCGGGCAAGACGACGCTGATCAACCTGCTGTCGGGCAGCCTTGCGCCGAGCGCCGGCAGCGTGCTGCTCGAAGGCGCCGACGTCACTCGGCTCGGCCAGCATCAACGCGTGCGCCGCGGGCTGGCGCGTACGTTCCAGATCAACCAGTTGCTGCCCGAGATGACGCCGCTCGAGGCAGTTGCGCTGGCCGTCTGCGAACGGCGCGGCCTGGGCGCACGCTGGTGGCGCGCCCTCGGGCGGCGCGACGCGGTGATCGACGAGGCGGCCGGCCTGCTGCGCGTGCTGCGCCTCGAGGAAGTGGCTGGCCGGC
>Ga0213853_10350117_pt1 | contig 14285 bp, 15 predicted proteins | sample ABR_2016_MetaT_FD_164456 | JGI IMG/M metagenome (GOLD analysis project Ga0213853, IMG submission 164456) | Metatranscriptome of freshwater sediment microbial communities from post-fracked creek in Pennsylvania, United States - ABR_2016... | ecosystem: Environmental > Aquatic > Freshwater >...
CTTGAACGTCGTGTTTCCGAGATCGGTCAATTCGCCGCCGATGACAAGATGAAGCAATTGCTGCGGGGCACCGTCTGGCATAGTTGTTTTTCCTAAAGAGAGATGCCCGGCAAGCGCGATTTCGAAAGACGCCCGTAACGGTGTATTCACGGCAACGGGCGGTTCCGAAAATGCGAGACGATGCTCGCATGACGATCGTGTCCCGCAGCCACCAGCACCCCGTGCGCCACTTCCGGCCGATTGTAGAGGATCGTATCGCCGGAGAGCGCCGTCATCCTACCATTCGCTTCCTGCACGATCAAATTGGCCGCGGCAAGGTCCCAGTCCCGGCTTTGTCCGCCTGCAAAAGCGGCATCGAGATTGCCTTGCGCGACCCGGCAGAGCCGAAGCGCCAGCGATCCGATCCGCGGATGCAGCGTAATGTCTCCGGCTGAGCGGTTGAGCCGCTCGACCAGAGGCTTTGGGCCGGCGATGCGGGGAAAATCCAGATCCGTGCCGCTTGTCGCATGAATCGGAACATCGTTGCGCGTCGCAGCCTGTCCGCGCACCGCAAAGAAGAATTCATCGCTCGCCGGCGCGAACACCGCCGCAAGCACCGGAGATGCGTCCTCGACCAGTGCTGCGCTCACGCACCAGTCTTCGCGGCCGGCGAGATAGGCGCGGGTGCCGTCGATCGGATCGACGATCCATACCAGCCGTTTGCCAAGGCGTGCCTCGTCGTCGGCGCTTTCTTCCGATAGCCAGCCGTAGTCCGGCGTCGCCGAGCGCAGTTTGCTCTCCAGGAGATCGTTGACCGCGATATCGGCTTCCGACACCGGCGACGAGGCACCCTTGATCCAGTTCTTCAATTCGGTGCGGAACAGCGACAGCGCGAGCCGGCCGGCCTGCCGTACGGTATCCTTCAGCAGCGTCGCTTCGCGGGTCAGAATCTCGGCATCAGCGTCCGCCAAGCGTCAATCCTTCGATGCGAACCGTCGGCGCGTTGATGCCGTAACGGAATTCCAGATTGTTGGCCGGGACAAGCGATTTGAAGATCTCAAGCAGGTGACCTGCGATCGTCACCTCGCTGACCGGATAGGTGATCTTGCCGTTCTCGATCCAGAACCCGGAGGCGCCGCGGCTGTAGTCGCCGGTGACGCCGTTGACGCCGGAGCCGATCAGATCGGTGACGTAAAATCCTTGGCGGATGTCGGAGATCAATTGCTCCGGCGTGGGCTCACCTGCTTCGAGATGAAGATTATACGGTCCCGGCGATGGCGAGGACGACACGCCGCGATGGGCGTGCCCGGTGGTGACCAGTCCGAGCTCCCGCGCGGTCGCGGAATCCAGTAGCCAGGAGGTCAGCACGCCAGAATCGACCAGGGCGAGCCTTTTGACCCTGACGCCCTCGGCGTCGAAGGATTGCGAGCGCAGGCCGCGCTGGCGCAGCGGATCGTCGATGATACGAATGTCCCTGGAAAAAAGCTGCTGGCCGAGACGATCCTTCAGGAAGCTCGTCTTGCGCGCGATCGACGTGCCGTTGATCGCGCTGACGAGATGGCCGACCAGCGAGCCGGACACCCTGGGATCGAATACCACCGGCACCTTGCAGGTCTCGACCTTGCGCGGATTGGCGCGCGCCACGGTGCGCTCGCCCGCGGTGCGGCCGACCTTGGCCGGCGACTCGAGATCGGAGGCGTGCGGCGCCGTGGTGTAGTCGTAGTCGCGCTCCATGCCGGTGCCGTCACCCGATATCGCGGTCATCGAGATGCCCTGGCTCGAGCGCAAATACGAGCCGTGGAAGCCGTCGCTGGTGACGAGTACCATGCCGCCGATCCCCGCCGAGGCCGATGCGCCGCCCGACTTGGTGACGCCCTTGACGCTAAGTGCTGCGGCTTCCGCCTCATAGGCGCGGCGCTCCAGCTCCGATGTCGCGGGAATCTTGGGATCGAGCAGATCGAGATCGGGAAAGTCGCGCGCAAGCAGCGAGGGATCGGCAAGGCCGACATATTTGTCGTCGGGCGCGACGCGGGCCATGGCGACCGCGCGCTCGGCGAGTTTGGCCACGCCATCGCCGCTCACGTCATTGGTCGAGACCACGGCCTGGCGTTTTCCGACCAGGACCCGCAAGCCGACGTCGTCGCCTTCGGAGCGTTCGGATTCCTCGACGCGCCCGTCGCGCACCTCGACCCCTTGGGAAATGCCGCGCACGGCGACCGCGTCAGCAGCGTCAGCGCCCGCCCGCCTCGCCGCCTCGACCAGGCGCTGCGCCAGCGCGTTCAGGGCCGATTGATCGAAGAGGTCGGAAGTAGCGGGGTTGCGAGAAAGCGGCGATACGGTTGATGGTGAAGAGATCACGAACGAAATCCCTGACATTGAAGACGAAGCGAAGGCAAATCAGCAAACCCATCAGATGTGCCCAATTGACGCGGACTTCAAGCACTTTCACGCCGCTAGAGCCTAAGAATTTCGCTTGCCCTGCAAGGTCTCGTCAATCATGCGGACCAAGGTCTTGTCAATCATGCGCGGCGATGGAAGGCCAGTGACGTCGGGTTAACCAGCCTTTTTAAGCCGAAACGGACGCGAGGGCGCTTAAGGTCTCGCGTATCGACCGGGAACATAATCCCGGCGGGGAGACTAAAGCCGTGAGGCGTCAAACAGCAACAGGTGGGATCAATCCCGCCGGGTCGAGCCGCGCATTGCGGCTCGACCCTCTTTCCCTGCCCGTCAGCTTCAACGCCCACGACACCCGTGCAGATGGCGGCGTGCGGCAGATCGAACTTCATCGCGAACGCGTCGTGCTGCGCCGTGCGGTCCATGGCATGCAAATGGCCGTCAAGGTTCGCGTCAGCGATTTCAAAGGCGTGGCCCTTCGCGGCAGCGACGACGCGCAGATGCTCGTCCTGGTGCACCGCGATCCGTCGTTGACCATCCCGCTTTGCGTAAGCGCCGATCGCGAAGAGATCGCGAGCGCCTGGCAGATGTGGAGCGAGATTTTCGCGCTTCCGCAATTGCAGGACAACGAGGCGCACGAGCCGGCGCCGCGGCGGCGGCGGCGCAGTGCGATCCGGACGCGGCGGCCGAAATTTCTGGTGCGGCGGCGCGCCGGCGCTTTGCTGAATCCTGCCAATATTTACCGCGGCGACCGCGAGATCATCGCGCGCGACTAAACGGCCCGCAGCACCGCATCCGCGAGCAGCCCCGCAAACAACAACCCTCCGGCATCGCGGTTGGATTTGAACAACCGAAGGCACAACGCGCTATCGCCGATCTCGAGACGGCTGATTTGCCAGACAAGATGCGCCGCAAACGCGGCAAGTCCGATCCAGGCTGGATAGCCTGCTCCCGCAAGCCCCAGTGCTGCGCCGATCAGGACCACGGCCAATCCGTAAAACACCATCATCGCCTGATGGGTCTTGGCGCCGAACAGGCGCGCGGTCGATTTGATTCCGATCAGGGCGTCGTCCTCGGCATCCTGATGCGCATAGATGGTGTCGTAGCCGATCACCCAGGCGATCGAACCGGCATAGAGCACGAGCGCCGTCGGATCGATCCGGCCGAAGGTGACGGCAAATCCCATCAGCGCGCCCCATGAAAAGGCCAGGCCGAGCACGATCTGCGGCCACCAGGTGATCCGCTTCATCAACGGATAGACCGCGACGATGACGAGCGAGGCGGTGCCGGTCATGACCGCGAAGCGGTTGAATTGCGAGAGCACCGCAAGGCCGATCAGCGCTTGCGCCAGCAGGAACACAAGGGCCTGCGGCACGCTCACTTGTCCCGCGGGTATCGGCCGCGACCGCGTCCGTTCCACCATGGCATCGAGATCGCGGTCGGTGATGTCGTTCCAGGTGCAGCCCGCGCCGCGCATGACAAAGGCGCCGAGGAAGAACAGCGCGATATTGAGCGGCAAGCGGCCAAGCTCGTGCGCGATGCCGGCGGCGAGCGCGACCGACCACCAGCATGGCATCAACAATAGCCAGGAGCCGATCGGACGGTCGAGCCGGGCGAGCCGCAAATAAGGCCGCGACCACGACGGCGCGCGGGTGTCGACCCAGTTGCCGGTGGCGTCGGCAACACGGGCGGCGTCGCTCATCTGAAGCTTGTCATCGCGCGAGAACGTTGCCGTTCAGCGTATCGAAGGTGCTGCCGCCCTTCTTGGTCGGCGTCGCCTCCGGCAGCGCCGCCGAAGAGCCTAGCACCTCGCTCAGGCTCGGACCGGCCGGGCCTCTGGTCTGCACCTGCTGTGCGACGTCGCAGACCTTCTTCTGCATGGCCTCGGTGTTCTTGTGGCCGCCCTTCAGTTGTTCGGCGATCTGCGGCGGGATTCCGCACTTCGCGGAATTGGCCTCGACATATTTGATCATCTTGATTTCGGCCTGGGAGAAATTTTGGATCAGCTTGCAAGCCTCGGCTGGCTGCGCGTGCCGGTCGCTCGCCGCCTTGATCAATTTGCCGCGCTTCTCGGCGTCTTCGCGCAGCGGAATGAAGCCCTTCATGCACGCATCCTGGGCACCTCCTGCCTGCGGCGCCGCCGACGGCGGGCGCTCGAACTGCGACCCCGTGACGGGTGCGGCGCCAGCGCTCGGAAACGGCGATGAGCTCGCGGGAGGCGCGCCGAGGGATACGGTCGGTGCGGCCCCGTTTACCGGCGGAAATGCCGGATCGTTCGGCTGCACGGTCTGGCCGGGCAGCGGGGCGGGAAATGCGCCTTGCGCGCTGGCCTCTCCGGCATAGACGGCAATGATGGCCAGCGTCAGCGGCACGATCAGGCGGCGGATGGTCAAGGTAAGTTTCTCCGGCGAGGTCCGATGCAATGCTCCCCACGTCTTCGCAAGGCGACGCACCATTTCCGATGAGTGCTATTTACGATTCCTGCCTTCGCTTAACAACCCGGGGAATTTGGCAACAGCGCGGCGCAGGGCCGCATGGCCGCCGATAATTGCCCCATGAATCTAGCCCTTTAGGCTAAAAGCGAGCTGTTCGGCCAACCAAATTGGAACATCACCCGATGCCGCAATTCGACTTTCGTGCGCCCCGGCTGTTTGTCGACGCCGCTTTGAGTGTGGGCGAGACGGTCGCGCTCGCGCGCGAGCAGAGCAACTACCTCGGCAACGTGCTGCGGCTGTCCGCGGGCCACACCATCCTGGTCTTCAACGGACGCGACGGCGAGTGGCAGGCGCGGATCTCGGGCCGGAAACGGCCGGACACGCTCACGATCGACGGGCAGACCCGCCCGCAGGACCGCTCGGGCGACCTCGCCTACGTCTTTGCCCCGCTAAAACACGCCCGCCTCGACTACATGGTGCAGAAGGCGGTCGAAATGGGCGCGTCTTCGCTGCAGCCGGTTCTGACCCGTTTCACGCAAGTCGCGCGTGTCAACACTGAGCGGATGCGCGCCAATGTCATCGAGGCGGCGGAACAATGCGGCATCCTAAGCATCGCAGAGGTCGCCGAACCCAGGCCGCTTGATCGTTTCCTGCAAGCGCGCGCAGCCCAGCGCCTCCTGGTTTTCTGCGACGAGGCTGCCGAGGTCACAAATGCGTTAGCGGCGCTTAAGAACGGCCTTGACGTCTCGGAAGGGGTAGACGTCCTGATCGGCCCCGAAGGCGGATTTGCCGAGGAAGAGCGCGCGATGCTGGCTGGGCAGCCCTTAACTTTAAGGCTTTCGCTGGGGCCGAGGATCCTGCGGGCCGATACCGCTGGCGTGGCGGCGCTGGCGCTGGTGCAGGCGGCGATCGGCGACTGCTCCGGGAAGTAAACGGCTTGGCGGGGCGTTAAGACGCTCGTTAAGACAGTCGTTAAGACACTTGCCCGATCCCTGTCGAAACGCCCTCGCAGGCGTGCTAAGGCCAGCGCCAAATTACCGATGGAACCCGTTTTTCGGGCCTTTGAACGCGCTATGACCACCGCCGCCCAGAATGTTGCGACCGGAACCGCCCGCTGGGCGGAGGCCCTGCTATTGTCGTTCGCCCAGGCCGGCTACAGCAGGGCCGAGCCTGCGATCCTGCAGCCGGCCGAGCCGTTCCTCGACCTCTCGGGCGAGGACATCCGCAAAAGCCTTTACCTCACGACCGACGCCACCGGCGAGGAACTCTGCCTGCGTCCCGACCTCACCATTCCGGTGGCGCGGGATTATCTTGCCTCGGGCCGCGCCGGTCAGCCGACCGGCTTCAGCTATCTCGGGCCAGTGTTCCGCTATCGTGGCGGCCGGGCCAGTGAATTCCTGCAGGCCGGCATCGAATCGTTCGGCCGGCAGGATCGCGCCGCGGCCGATGCCGAGATGCTCGCGCTCGCGCTGCAAGCCACCCACGCATTCGGGCTGAGCGAGGTCGAAATCCGCACCGGGGACGTCGCGCTGTTCAATGCCCTGATCGATGCGCTCGGGCTTTATCCGGTTTGGCGGCGGCGCCTGGTCAAGGATTTCAACCGCAACATCAGCCTCACCCAGGACATCGAGCAGCTGACGCTTTCAACCGCGCCCGGCCGCAACGAATACGAGGGCGTGCTCGCAGCCCTTGCCGGCTCCGACCGCAAGGCGGCGCTGGCGCTCGTCACCGACCTGATGTCGATTGCCGGCGCCACTAATGTCGGCGGGCGCACGGTGGCCGAAATCGCCGACCGCTTTCTGGAACAGTCGACCTTGAAGGCCGGCGCACTGCCGCGCGACGCGCTCACCATCATCAAGCGCTTTCTCGCGATCTCGGGCGATCCCGATGCTTCGGTAGCCCGACTGCGCGCGCTCGCTACCGATGCCAAGCTCAATATCACCGCGGCAATCGACGAATTCGAAAGCCGCGTCGGCTTCATGGCGGCGCGCGGCATCGACGTCCGCAACACGCGCTTTTCCACCTCGTTCGGGCGCGGGCTCGACTATTACACCGGCTTTGAGTTCGAGCTGCACAACAAGGGCAACGGCATCGAGCCGCTGGTCGCCGGCGGACGCTACGACGGATTGATGACCCAGCTCGGCTCGAAGACGCCGATCCCGGCCGTCGGGTTTTCGGTCTGGGTCGAGACCCTCACCGAAACCGGCCGCAAGAAAGGCGCCGGCAAAAGCGGGGGCGCCTCATGAGCGCGCCCTTCGTTCTCGCGGTACCCTCGAAGGGCCGCCTGCAGGAGAATGCCGAAGCCTTCTTCACGCGCGCGGGCCTTGCGCTGGCGAAGCCGCGCGGCGCGCGCGAATATCGCGGCACCATTGCGGGCATCGACAATGTCGAGATCGCCTATCTTTCGGCGAGCGAGATCGCCTCGCAATTGGCCCGCGGCGCGGTGCATCTTGGCGTCACCGGCGAGGATCTGGTGCGCGAAAGCATCGCCGATGCCGACAAGCGCGTGCTCTTGATCGATAGTCTCGGCTTCGGCAGCGCCAATGTCGTGGTCGCCGTACCGCAGGCCTGGATCGACGTCCGCACCATGGCCGACCTCGACGATGTCGCCGCAGGCTTCCGCGAGCAACATAACCGGCGGATGCGGGTCGCGACCAAATACATCAACCTGACCCGGGCGTTCTTCGCTTCCCACGGCGTCGTCGATTACCGCATCATCGAAAGCGCCGGCGCGACGGAAGGAGCGCCCGCCACCGGCACCGCCGAGATGATCGTCGACATCACCACGACGGGCGCGACGCTGTCCGCCAATGGCTTGAAGGTGCTCGATGACGGCGTGGTCCTGCGCAGCCAGGCCAATCTGGTGGCCGCGCGCGACGCCGACTGGTCGAGCGAAGCCCGCGAGACCGCGCGCGTCATCCTGGACCACATCGCCGCACGCGCCCGCGCCAGCAAGTATCGCGAGGTGCGCACGCGCTTTGCCGGCTGCAACGATGCGCTGCTGGCGGAAGCGCATAACCGCTTCGGCGTGGTGTCGCCGTTCGGCGGACCGACGTCCTCCGGCATGGTCACATTGCACTGCCCGCCGTCGCAGCTTTACGCGCTCGGCAGTTTTTTGCGCGCGCACGGCGCCGACACGGTGTCGATGGCTTCCCTCGACTATGTGCTCGACCGCGAAAACCCGCTGTTCGCCAAGCTCGAGGCCTTCTTGCGACAATAAGGCCTGAGGCCGCCGTAGCGACAAGGCGCCGCGATTGCCATATGTTGTTGGGCAACAAAGGTTGGAATCTGATCAAATGCTGCTGGGTACGGATGTCTCCAGTCTGACCACCACCTCGGCGACCGCCGCGGCGCAGGGACTATCGATCGTCGTGCCGGTCTATAACGAGGCGGCAGGGCTCGCCGCACTGCATCAGCACATCAGCGACCTCGCAAGCGCGCTGCGGCAGCGTTACCGTGTTCCCTGCGAGGTCGTCTATGTCGACGACGGCAGCACGGATGCGACGCTGTCGATTGCCAACGGCCTCAAGGCAGACGCGCTCGATGTGCAGGTGGTGTCGCTGTCGCGCAATTTCGGCAAGGAAGCGGCGCTGATGGCGGGGCTCGACCATGCCAGGCGCGGCGCCGTGCTGTTCATGGACGGCGACGGCCAGCATCCGCCGGCGCTGGTCGAACAGCTGGTCGGCCACTGGATCGATGGCGGCTTTGACGTGGTCTATACCGCAAAAGCGCATCGCGAAAACGAATCCTTGCCGCGCCGCCTTGCGGTGCGTGGCTTCTACGCCGTGATCAATTGGGGCGCGCGGCAGAAGATCCCCGAGGATGCCGGCGATTTCCGCCTGCTGTCGCCGCGCGCGGCCGCGGCGCTCAGGCAGCTTCCCGAGCGCAACCGCTTCTTCAAGGGGCTGGCAAGCTGGATCGGCTTCCGCCAGATCCGCGTCGACTACGAGCCCGCGCCGCGCGCGCACGGCGTGACCACCTTCAACGCCGGCCGGCTGCTTGGGCTTTCGATCGAAGGGCTGACATCCTTCTCGGTGGCGCCGCTGCGCTTTGCGAGCCTGCTCGGCGTGCTGCTCGCCACGGCCGCCTTCCTGTTCGGGCTGTCGATCCTGTGGGAAGTCTTCACCACCGGAAAGCAGGTTCCCGGCTATCCGTCGCTGGTGGTCGGCCTGATGACGATCGGCGGCGTGCAGCTGATCATGATCGGCATCGTCGGAGAATATATCGGCAAGATCCTGTCCGAACTGAAGGCGCGTCCGATCTATTTCGTCGCCGAGCACAGCGAGAAGCGCTTCGAGGCCGACGAGGGCGCCGAGCAAAGCAAGCGGACCGCGGCCGAATGAACGATGCCGCCTGGTGGTCCGATTCTAACGTTCGCATCGAGGAATCACGGCAAATGGTAGCGAACGTCAAATCCGCTCCACTAGTGCGCCGTATCTTCCTGTGCGCCGACGATTACGGCATCAGCCCCGGCGTCAATCGCGGCATTCGCGACCTGATCGAGCGCGGACGGCTCAACGCCACCTCCGTCATGGCGGTGGGACCCGCGGCCGGACGCGACGAGATCGCCGCCCTGCAGGATGCCGTCGCCAACAGCGCGCGCTGCGCCATCGGCCTGCACGTCACCCTGTCGGCGCCGTTTCGTCCCCTGACCATGCATTTCCGCCCGCTCGACGGCGGCATGTTTCCGAGCTTTCCGAAACTGCTGCGTGCCGGCCTGTTCGGGCGCCTCGATGTCGAAATCATCCAGGCGGAGCTGATGGTGCAGCTTTCATCGTTCCGCGAGATGTTCGGACGCAATCCTGATTTCGTCGACGGCCACCAGCATGTGCAGATCTACCCGCAGGTGCGCGACGCCTTTCTGGCGGCAGTGAAGGCGGCGGCGCCGAACGCCTGGGTTCGCCAGGCCGGCCGCAACCAGCCGCTGACGGCGCGGCTCTCCTCGCCGAAGGCGCTATTTCTGGATACTTTGAGCGCGCAATTCCGTGCCCGCGCGTCGGCGGCCGATATCGCCTTCAATCCCGGCTTTGCCGGCGCCTATGATTTTTCCCGAAAGCCCGATTTCGCGGTGCTGATGCAACGCTTTCTCGACGAGCTTCCGGCGGGCGGCGTGATCATGTGCCATCCGGGCTTCGTCGACGAAATCCTGATCGGGATCGATCCCTTTACCGTTCAACGCGAGAGCGAGCACGCTTTTCTCGCTGGTGATGATTTCCCCCGCCTCCTGGACGCGAATAAAGTTACATTGTCCTGATATTGCTCAAGAAAGCGGCGCGGTGTTGTGGCGCCTACAGAAATTTAATCCCGACCCGCACTAGCTCGGACACAAAGCTCCCCTACATTCCCACCGCGCTTTCCGGGACCGCCAGGAGGACTGCCATGACACCGCAAGAACGCCAATTGGTTGACGAGCTTTTCGACCGGCTTTCCAACGTAGAGAGTGCGCCGCGCGATCCGGATGCCAGCAACGCCATCGCGCAGGGTTTGCGGAAGGCTCCCAACGCCGTCTATGCGCTGGTGCAGACCGTGCTGCTGCAGGATGAAGCGCTCAAGCGCGCCAACAGCCGAATCCAGGAACTGGAGCAGGCCCATGCGCCGGAGCAAAACCAATCCGGCGGGTTCCTCGATTCGATGCGCGACCTCATCTCCGGGCAAAGCCAGTCGCGCGGCTCGGTGCCCAATGTTCCCCCGCCGGTTCCGAATCGTCCGGTGTGGAACAGCGGCCAGGTGCTGCAACAATCGCAATCCCCGGGGCCGTACGATCAGGGGCCCTATGGCCAGGGATCTTATGGACAAGGATCTTATGGACAAGGATCTTATGGACAAGGATCCCATGAACAGGGCTATGGCCAACCGTACGGACAGCCCTATGGCACGCCGCAAGGGCCGTTCGGCGGCGGCTCGTTCCTGGGAACCGCGGCAGCGACCGCGGCCGGAATGGTCGGCGGATCGCTGCTTCTCAATAGCATCCGCTCGATGATGGGTGGCCACAAATATGGCGTCGCCGATGCCGGCGCCACCGGCGACAGGTCTGCAAGCCCGTGGAGCGATCAATCCGGCAGCACGCTGGCGCGCGATGCAGGGATCAACGACATCGGTTCATCCAGCCAGCGCGGCGACGATGATTCGCGCGCGGGATTGTTCGATACCGCCTCGAACGACGATGGCGACATGGATCATGATTCGGACGGGTTTGACGACGACGACGACGGCGACTACGCCTGACCTATTGCTCAAGAAGAAACGGCCGCCCGATCCGGCGGCCGTTTTGATTCCTCCATCACGAAACGATCAGATCACGACCACCCTGGCGCCGACATTGACGCGGCCGTAGAGGTCGATCACGTCCTCGTTGCGCATCCGGATGCAGCCCGACGACACGTTGGTGCCGATGGTCCAGGGCTCGTTGGAGCCGTGGATGCGGTAGAGCGACGAGCCGAGATACATCGCTCGCGCGCCGAGCGGATTTTGCGGGCCGCCTTCCATGTGCCGCGGCAGATCCGGCCGGCGCGCCAGCATTTCCGCCGGCGGCGTCCAGTCCGGCCACTGCTTCTTCGCCGAAATCGTCTTGACGCCCGACCAGGTGAAACCGGGCCGCCCGACGCCGATGCCGTAGCGCAGCGCCTTGCCGTTGCCCTGCACCAGATACAGGAACTTGTTGGGCGTATCGACGACGATGGTGCCGGCGCTCTCCTTGCCGATGTAGTCGACGAGCTGCCTTTGATATTTGGGATCGAACGGGTGCTGCGCGGGATCGCTCGCCTCCTGCTGCGGATCCATCGGCACTGCCTGACCGGGCGATCCGTAGTAAGGCTGCTGCTGATAGATTCCCTGCTGCTGATGGGGCTGGCCCTGCAAGGGACCATCGCCGAACAGGAATTCGATGAAGCCGCCGCCCATGTTGGAGGCGGTTCGCACCGGCGCGGGCTGCGCCGGCTGGCTTGAATAGATCACGGCGGGTTCGGGCAGCGCCGCGGCGTCGATTGCGGCAGCCCGGTCGATACCCGCGCCGAGGAAGAACGCGCCGCCAAAGAGCGCCAGGGACATTGTTTTGAACATCGACGTACTCTGTACTGTTTCGTCTTGAACTGTTCGTGTTGCGAACGCCGATCGGCGCCCCTGCACGGCGCCACTTAAAATCAAAACCGCATCGGTTTGGTAAACGGAATCGGCATTTCGATTCACCACATCATCAATTCGCCGCGGATTTGTCCGGTAGCGTTTATTTTCGATGAACACGCATGCCGCGTGGTTAATTCTTGGTGTGTCGCGGCGAGCTGGGTGCTTTGCGCGGAGGTTCCCGGCGTGAACTCGTTGTTAAATCGCCTCGGGCTAAAACTCGCATCAGCGAGTTGGGGGAAGAATTTCATGCCGGTTCATCGCAAGCGTTTTCGTGTTGAAGAAGCCTTCGTCGGCGAAATGACAATGCCTGACATCGCGGACGGCGGCGAACCCGGCCCGATGCACAACGAGATCATGACCGAGCTGCGCGCGATCCGCGCTCAGATGGCCAGCGCGAGTAACAGCATGGTGCCCGCAGCGGGCGATCCATCTGCTCTGCGCCAAATTGCGGAGACCCAGGCGATGCTGGAAACCTATCGCGCCCAGATCGAGCAATGCGAGAAGCTCAAGGTCGAGCTCGACCTCATTCACGATGCGATCAACCGCACCAAGCGCGAGATCGCGGTGCTGCACGGCAAGAGTTTTGACGGCCAGGAAATGGCCAAGGTCAATGGCGAGCTCGGGGCCGTGGTCGGCGGCAGCGAACAGGCGACGCAGCAGATCCTCGAAGCCACCGAGGCGATCGATCAGGCGGCGACCGCCCTGTCCAGCAGCGTCTCGCCCGATCAGCAGAAGCTGCTCAGCGAGGAAATCCAGGAGCGCGTGGTCTCGATCTTCGAGGCCTGCAACTTCCAGGATCTCACGGGTCAGCGCATCAGCAAGGTGATGAGCACGATGAAGTTCATCGAGCAACACATCAACGCGATGATGGAAATCTGGGGCGGCGTCGACGCGATCAAGGCGCACGCCCCGCCGATCGTCGATACCAGGGAGGGCGACGCCCGGCTGCTCAATGGTCCCAAGCTGGATGGCGACGTCGGTCACGCCTCGCAGGACGATATCGACGCCCTTTTCAACTAGCGCAAAGCCGAGCAAGACGAAAACGCCGGCAGGATGCCGGCGTTTTTCTTTTCAGCGCCAAGCGTGAAACAGTCGCGGATCAGGCGCGCGGTCCGCAGCGGACATAGACCATGTTGCCGTAGCGGGTCGCGGCATCCTTGTCGACGAAGCGGGTGATCAGCACGCGTCCGTCGAACGAGACGATCTCGCGATCCTGCTCGCCGCCGGCCGGGCCGGGCGGACCGATATAGTTCTTGCCGCTCTGGCTGCCTTTCAGGCGCAATTCCTGCGGTGTCGCCTGGTCGGCCAGATGCATGATCACGCCGCCGGACTGACCGGCGCCGATCACGTAGGGCTGCTTGCATTGGGCCAGCGCGGCTTTTTCGGTGCGCGCGCGGTCGGCCGGGTTCTGGAACGAGGCAAGGCCCCAGCGGCCGACGATCTCGTCGGAGCGGATGGTGGCCGGCACGTCCGGCGCCACGCCTGGTTCCGGGGCGGCGGTCGGGGAGGAGGACGACAGGCTGAAGCTGCTGCATGCGCCCAGCAAAATCGTCAGCGCCGAGATGACCCCCAGCTTGGCCATCGTCCGCGCGGTACCTGAACTGAGCATGCTATCCCCCGAGCAAATTGATGGCCGCTCCCGTCGCGCAGCCAACCGCAAAAATGCTGCCGGAGCAATGACGTCCCGTAAATTACGCCGGTGCTCCGAATTGGTTTCCGAAATCATCCTATATTGGCCTCACCAAGGCCTTAAGCCCTTTGCTTGACAGGACCGGTGCCAAGCCATATTTCCGGGCGCATTATTAGCACTCCGAGACAGCGATTGCTAAGGGTGCAAGCGGTTTCGACCCGCGATGGTGTCGAAACCGGCCGCATTCTTGATCCGACAACCGAGCCTCCAAAGGGAAACGTCATGGCTAAATCCAGATTTCGTCCGCTGCACGACCGTGTCGTGGTCAAGCGCATCGATGCCGAAGAAAAGACCAAGGGCGGCATCATCATTCCCGACACCGCCAAGGAAAAGCCGTCGCAGGGCGAAATCACCGCAGTCGGTCCGGGCGGCCGCGACGAAAGCGGCAAGCTGATCCCGATCGACGTCAAGGTCGGCGACCGCGTGCTGTTCGGCAAATGGTCGGGCACCGAGGTCAAGCTCGACGGCGAGGAACTCCTGATCATGAAGGAGTCCGACATCATGGGCGTGCTCGCTTAGAGTAGACCTAAACACAGCCGCCTCACCTTTCGTCATGCCCGGACTTGATCCGGGCATCCATCGTTTCTTCGAAAAAGCGATGGATTGCCGGGTCAAGCCCGGCAATGACGATCAGGGAGTTTGGTTCGTCGTACCAAAATTCATCA
>Ga0213853_10091988_pt1 | contig 14269 bp, 14 predicted proteins | sample ABR_2016_MetaT_FD_164456 | JGI IMG/M metagenome (GOLD analysis project Ga0213853, IMG submission 164456) | Metatranscriptome of freshwater sediment microbial communities from post-fracked creek in Pennsylvania, United States - ABR_2016... | ecosystem: Environmental > Aquatic > Freshwater >...
ACGAAAGGGAAATCGACAAATGGCAAAAATCACGAACGTCCGCGTCGGCGAATCGCTGGTCGGCGACGGCAATGAAATCGCGCACATCGACCTGCTGATGGGACCGCGTGGCAGCGCGGCGGAGATCGCCTTCGCCAATTCGCTGACGAATAACAAGGACGGTTTCACGTCGCTGCTGGCGGTCGTTGCGCCGAACCTGGCCTGCAAGCCCAACACGCTGCTGTTCAACAAGGTCACGATCAAGGGGGCCAAGCAGGCCGTGCAGATGTTCGGACCGGCACAGGCCGCCGTTGCGCGCGCCGTGGCTGACAGCGTCCAGGCCGGCGTGATCCCGGCAGACGAAGCGGACAACCTGTATGTGCTGGTCGGCGTGTTCATCCACTGGGATGCCGCGGACGACAACAAGATCTTCGATTTCAACTATCGCGCCACCAAGGAAGCGATCGAGCGCGCTGTCGCCGGCACGCCGACGGCTGCCGAAGTCACCGCCAAGAAGGGTTCGGTCAAGCACCCGTTCTCGCCCAAGTAAGAGCGCGGTTCGATCGGGGAAAAGCGGCCCTCCGGGCCGCTTTTCTTTGGGGGAAGGCGAGCCGGCCTGCCCGGGCCGGCGTGGTGCGACTCGGCAGTCAGCGAGCCAGGCCGGACTGCAGCGCGATGATCGCCTCGGCCCATCGTGGTGCGGGGCCGGCCAGTGAACGCGCCGGCCAGGCCAGTTCGGCGGTTCCGGCCAGCAGCAGTGGCGCCGCGGGTCCTGCCGCGATGTCCGGCAAGCGGAAGGCCAGGTCCTCGACGAACTCGATGCACAAGGCATCGATCGGCGCGCGCGTCGAGGGCAGGCGAATCTGCCGCCGGCCGATCCTGCGGACTTGCTTCCACGGAGCGAAAAACGGCTTGTGGAAAGCGCCGTTGAGCCAGATGGTCACGCCCAGTTCGGAAACCTCGATGATCGGCAGCTGCGCGAAAAGCCCAAGCGCGCAGGCTGCGGCGATCGCCAGGCCCGCGATCAAGGCCGCCCATTCCGACGCGGCGGTCCCGGGCCACCACGGGACGGCCAGCAGCCGTGCGCCCGCCGCCAGCGCGGCCAGCAGTATTCCGGCCGCCAGCCCTAGCCTCGGACTGATCCGATTGAGCACAATGCGAACTGGACGGATCAGGATAGGGGCTTGCATCGGCGCCTTGACGCCGGACCGCCTGCCTTGCGGTCCCGCTCGATGCGCACTTTAACCCGACAGGCGAAGGCCCCGGGCAAGTCCCCAGACTCCTTGCCCGAGCGCGTATCTGGGCGTGCGCCTGCCTGCGTCGCCACCGGCTGTTGCATTTGTCCGACTTAACCCTGGTTTCGTAGGGATTTGCCGACCGGTCAGAGTCTATCGCTCACCTACAATGGCGGGTCCTGAAAAGTCCGCGGGCACGATGTGCCTGTGCAGTCGATGAAAATCATTCTGGCTCAGCCGCGCGGCTATTGCGCGGGCGTCGTACGCGCGATCGAAATCGTCGAAAAGGCTCTCGAGAAGTTCGGAGCGCCGGTATACGTGCGGCACGAGATCGTGCACAACCGCCACGTCGTCGACAGCTTGCGTGCCAAGGGTGCCCGCTTCGTCGAGGAGCTCGACGAGGTGCCCGTCGGCGCGGTGACGATCTTCAGTGCCCACGGGGTCGCGCGCAAGGTCGAGGACGACGCGCAGCGCCGCGGCCTTTCCGTCCTGGATGCAACCTGTCCGCTGGTGTCCAAGGTCCACATGCAGGGGCAGCGTTACGTCGACCAGGGCCGCACCGTGATCCTGATCGGGCACGCCGGGCACCCGGAGGTCGAAGGCACGATGGGGCAGCTGACGGCGCCGGTGCACCTGATACAGACGATCCAGGACGTCGAGGCGCTCGACATTCCGCGCGATGCCTCGCTCGCCTACATCACGCAGACGACCCTGAGCGTGGACGATACCCGGGCCGTCATCGTCGCGCTGCGCGCCCGCTTCACGAATCTTATCGGGCCTGAAACGCGCGACATCTGCTACGCGACGCAGAACCGCCAGACGGCCGTGCGCGAGCTGGCCAGGCTCGTGGATCTGATCCTGGTCGTGGGCGCGCGCAACAGTTCGAACTCGAATCGTTTGCGGGAAATCGGCGAAGAGGCCGGAGTTCCGAGCTATCTCGTGGCCGATGGCAGCGAAGTCATGCCGGACTGGCTGCAGGGCCGGCGGGCGATCGGCCTGACCGCGGGCGCCTCGGCGCCGGACGTGCTCGTCGACGATGTCGTGGCCGCGCTGCGTCGCCATGGCCCGATCGAGATCTCGACGCTGCCGGGGATCGAGGAAAAGATCCAGTTCCGCCTGCCGACACCGCTGCTCGAGACGGCAGTCCAATAGGCGAAACCTTGCTTCGCGAAGTCCCGACTGCGCCCACGTCTGCCGTACGCAGAGGGGGAATTTGGCGCGATGGATGGCCGATGGCCACTTTTGGAATTCTTGATACGGGAGTCGCAACGTGGCGATTGCATTGCACGAGGCCTTGACGGTCGGCGCCTATGTCGTGCGCCAGCATCTGGCGGGCCGCAAGCGCTATCCGCTGGTTCTGATGCTCGAACCGCTGTTCCGCTGCAACCTGGCCTGCGCCGGCTGCGGCAAGATCGACTATCCGGACAAGATCCTGAACCAGCGCATGTCGGTGGCCGACGCGCTGGGGGCCATCGACGAGTGCGGCGCGCCGGTCGTCGTGATGGCGGGCGGCGAGCCTTTGCTGCACAAGGACCTGCCCGAGATCGTGCGCGGGGCCATCGCGCGGCGCAAGTACGTCACCGTCTGCACCAATGCGCTGCTGCTGGAAAAACACCTCGACAGTTACCGGCCGAACAAGTATTTCAACTGGTCGATCCACCTGGACGGCGACCGCGGGATGCACGACAAGTCGGTGTGCCAGGAGGGCGTCTACGATCGCGCGGTCGCGGCGATCAAGGCCGCCAGGGACCGCGGCTTCAACGTCAACATCAACTGCACCCTGTTCAACGACGCCGATCCCGAGCGCGTCGCGCGCTTTTTCGACGACGTCAAGGCGATGGGCGTCGGCGGCATCACGGTCTCGCCGGGATACGCTTATGAACGCGCCCCGGACCAGCAGCATTTCCTGAACCGGAAGGCGACCAAGGAACTGTTCCGAAGCATCTTCCGCCGCGCGAAGGACGGGCTGGGATCGAAGGCCTGGCCTTTCTTCCAGTCGAGCCTGTTCCTCGATTTCCTCGCCGGCAACCAAACTTACCACTGCACGCCCTGGGGCAACCCGACGCGCACGATTTTCGGCTGGCAGCGCCCCTGCTACCTGCTCGGCGAGGGCTATGCGAAGACCTTCAAGGAGCTGATGGAGACGACCGACTGGGACCGCTTCGGCGTTGGCAACTACGAGAAGTGCGCCGATTGCATGGTGCACTCGGGCTTCGAGGCCACGGCCGTGAGCGATGCGATCCGCAAGCCCTGGAAACTGGTGCGCCTGGCGCTCACTGGAGTGCGCACCGAGGGCCCGATGGCGCCCGAAGTGCCGACCAGCCGCCAGCGACCGGCCGAGTACGTGTTTTCCCGCCACGTCGCCGAAAAGCTCGAAGCCCTGAGCGGCAGCTGACCGCCTGTACTGTCGGCTTGGCAGTCAGCGGCCGCTAGTTCGACTGTTGCAGGCGGGCGCGCAGGGCGTCGAGTTCCTCGATCAGATCGGCCACCAGCGCGGCCAGCTCCGGCGCCGCATCGAATGCCACTTCCATCTGGCGGATATGGCGCGTGCGCCGTATCTCGCGCAGACCGAATCGCCACTGCACCGGGTCGCCGTCCGAGGCCTGCAAATGGCCCAGTTGCACGTGCACGGCAACCCACTCGGGATCGACCGCGCACAGGCTGCATAGCTGCTCGAGCGTCAGGCAGACCTCGTCGAGCAACTCGCCGGTGAGCACTTCGCGCTCATCCATGGACTTCGCCCTCCTGCGCATCGCGTGGATCGAAGGGCAGGTCGCGCGCCATGGATTCGTACAATTCCCGGGCACGCGGCGTATCGGCGGGCGGCAACACGACCCGCACGTCCAGCTCCAGGTCGCCGGGTGGATCGCCCGGCATGCCCCGGCCCTTGACGACCAGCTGGCGGCCGCTCTGCGCTCCCGGCGGTACGCGCACTTTCAGCGGGCTGCCGTCAGGCAGCTTGATCCCGATAACGGCGCCCAGCGCGGCCTCCCAGGGCGTCACCGGCAGTTCCACGCGCAGGTCCCGTCCCAGCACGCGAAAACGCGGATGAGGCTTGAACTGCACCTCGAGAAACAGGTCACCGGCCGTCTCGCCTCCCGCGCCGGGCGATCCCTGGCCGGCCAGGCGGATCAGCTGGCCCTCGCGCACTCCGGCGGGAATCCTCACTTCCAGCGTCCTTGACTGCAGCACCACGCGCCCGTGATCGTCGAGCTTGGGTGCGCGCAGGCTGATCTGCCGGAGGGCGCCGCGCCAGGCATCTTCGATATCCAGCAGGATCTTGGCGTGATGATCTTCGCCGCGAAAGCGCGCCCTGGCGCCGCGACCGCCGGCCGCATGTCCCATGCGGCCGAACAATTCGGAGAAGAAGTCGGAAAACTCCTCGCTCTGGGCGCCGTGGCTGCCATCGCGACCCCGTCCCGCAAACTCGAATCCCGCATCCCAATCGGGCGGCGGTTCGAACTCTTCGCCGGGTGCGCGGCCGCGGCCGAGCGCGTCGTAGGCGGCGCGCTTTTCGGGGTCGGAAAGCACCGCGTTGGCCTCGTTGAGCTCTTTCATGCGCCCTTCGGCGTCGGGCTCCTTGCTCACGTCGGGGTGGTACTTGCGCGCCAGCTGGCGGAACGACTTCTTGATCTGCTCGGCCGTGGCGTCGCGCGCAACGCCGAGGATTTCGTAATAGTCCTTGAATTTCAACCGGTCCCCCAGAGCGGCGGTTCGATCGACGGGGCCGCAAGCGCGGCCGTCGGCGGGGCTCGATGCCGGCTCAAAGCGTACTCCTGCGGCGCCCGTGGCCCGTGATGGGCGGCGGGTGCCGCTGCCCAAATGACCTGCCGGACGGTATCGTTGACGAAAACAGGGGCGCGCGGATTTTCATCACGCCCGAAAGGAGCCGATGGACACCGAACTCAAGAGCCTGAACCACGTGCAGGCGACGCTGACCGACATGGCCCTGCGCTTCGGCCCCAGGCTGCTGGTCGCGGTCTTGATCCTGCTGGCGGGCTTCCTGGTCGGAGGCTGGCTGGCACGGGCGAGCGACCGCGGCCTGCATCGCTTTGCGCTCGAGCCGCCGGTGCGACAGCTGCTGGTCAGGCTGGTCCGCGTGCTCGTCCTGGGACTTTTCGCGATCATGGCGCTGCAGAACCTCGGGGTCGAGCTGCTGCCGCTGATCGCGGGCATAAGCGTGGCCGGTGCCGGACTCGCGCTCGCCACGCAGGGCGTGCTGAGCAACGTCGTTGCCGGGCTGACGATCATTTTCACGAAACCCTACCGGGTCGGCGAATTCATCTCGATCATCGGCGTCGAGGGCACGGTCGAGACGATTTCGCTCTTCAGCACGGTCCTGACCCACGCCGATCGCTCGATCGTCGTCGTGCCCAATCGCAAGATCGTCGGCGAGATCCTGCATAACTACGGGCGCATACGCCAGGTCGAGGTCGGGGTCGCGGTCGCCTATGGCGCGGATCTGAAGCTTGCCCTTTCGACCGTCGCCGAACAGGTGCGCGCCAATGCGCGCGTGCTCGCCGAGCCGGCGCCGCAGATCGTCATCGCCGGCCTGGCCGATTCCGGCGTGCGCATCGCCGCCAGGCCCTGGGTAGCGGCTGGCGACTTCGGCGTGGCCGAAACCGAGTTGAGCCTCAAGATCCTCGAGGCGATCCGCGAGCGCGGCATCGACCTGTCGCCCTCGCAGCGCGAGGTGCTGCTGCTGGCTTCGCGCGACGGCTCAGCGCCGGACGCGCGGCGCTGACCAGCCGAGGTTCGGCCCCAGTTCCGAGCGCGCTCCCCGCAGCGCCCGCATCGCGCGGTAGGTGTCGGCGGCCAGGCCGATCAGCGCAGGCAGCTGACCCGGGTGGGCCAGCAGCGATGCGAGTACCGCCATCGGATCGATCCGGCCATCGGTGCGCATGCCCACGATGGCTGCGGGCGGCAGCGAACGTTGCGCCGGATCGCCGATGACGCGCAGCACGGCGAAGGGCAGGCCGGCCTGCAAGGCCAGGCGCCCGGCCACGTGCGATTCCATGTCGGCCGCCGCCGCCGCGGTCGCCGCGTACAAGGCGAGCTTGTCGCGCGTGGGGACCAGGGGGCTATCGACCCCGGCGATCGCAGCGCGCACCGCCGTTTCGATCGAGCGGCGCATGCGTTCGCTCCAGGCGCGATCGGTCGCGAAGCGATGCGGGCCGGCGAGCACTTCGTCGGCGATCACGATCATGCCGGGCGCCATGCCGGGATCGAGGCCCGCGGCCAGTCCGAAACTCAGCACGGCGCGCGCGCCCTGAGCGAAGGCCTGGCGCATCTCGGATTCAAGGCGCACCGGATCGCCACCGCCGGCGATCGCGCGCACAGTCGGCGCGGCGACCAGCCGTGCTTCGGCTCGCAGGCCGCACACGACGATCAGTTCGGGTGCCGGATTGTGCATGGCATGGCGATCGCCGTGGCCTGCGCCCGCGGATTGCGAACCGCGTGACCCGGAGCCGAGTTCCGGGCCGGCGCGTGGAACCCGGCGCTACATGCCGACTCGGATCGTCCCGTTGGCCACGCCCTTGAGGTTGCGATAGCGCGCCAGTGCCCAGAGGGGGAAGAACTTCGAATAGCCGTGGTAGCGCAGGTAGAACACGCGCGGAAAACCGGTGGCCGTGTAACGGGACTCGGGCCAGAAACCGTCGGCAGCCTGCGTGCGCTGCAGGTATCGGATGCCTCGCTCGACCGCCGGGTGGTCGACCTGGCCGGCCGCCATCAGCCCCAGCAGGGCCCAGGCAGTCTGCGAGGCCGTGCTCGGAGCCTGTTCATAGCCACGGTAATGCAGCCTGTAGCTTTCGCCGTCCTCGCCCCAGCCGAAATCCGGATTCTGGATCGATACCAGCCATTTCACGGCCTTTTCGACCTCGACCGAATCGGCCGCGATGCCGGCCGCGTTGAAGGCGCACAGCACCGACCAGGTGCCGTAGATGTAGTTCATGCCCCAGCGGCCGTACCAGCTGCCGTCGGCTTCCTGGGTGCGCCGCAGGTAGGCCAGCGCGCGCTCCAGGCCTGGGCGGGAGGAACGGCGCGGACCGAGCTGGGCGAGCATCGAGACGCAGCGCGCCGTGACATCGGCGGTCGGCGGGTCCAGTAGCGCGCCGTGATCCGAGAACGGGATGTGGTTCAGGTACTCGTGGTCGTTGTCCGCGTCGAAGGCGCCGAAGCCGCCGTTGCGGCTTTGCATGCCGAGCACCCACTCCAGCGCGCGCGAGACCGAGGTGCGGCAATCCGGAAGATCCTCGCCCTGGTGAGCGCGCGCTGCGCGGTCCATCGCCATCACGACCACGGCCGTGTCGTCGATGTCCGGGTAGTGCGGATTGTTGTATTGGAAAGCCCAGCCGCCGGGACGCAAGCCCGGGCGCGTCATGGCCCAATCGCCTACGGTGTCCAGCACCTGGCGCGGCTTGAGCCAGGCCAGGGCGCGCGCCGCCTGCCGCGAGGCCACTTCGCCGCCGACCTCGAGCAAGGCGTGGGCGGCCAGGGCGGTATCCCACACCGGCGAGACGCAAGGCTGGCAATAGGCCTCGTCGTCCTTGACCACGAGCAGCCGCTCGACCGAGGTGCGCGCCGCGGCGCGGTCCGGGTGGTCGGTGCGATAGCCAAGCGCGTCGAACATCATCACCGAATTGGCCATCGCCGGGAAGATCGCCCCCAGGCCATCGATTCCGTTGAGGCGCTCGGTCGTGAATTCGACGGCGCGGGCGATCGCCCGGCGGCGGGCAGCGGCCGGAAAATGGGGCTCGAACCGCTTCAGAAGGCGATCGATCAGCTCGAAGATCTGGCTCCAGGGGAAGCGGTGATGTTCGCCCTTAGGCCAGCGCCGCACTTCGTCAGGCGGCGTGAGGAAAAGCTCGGGAATCAGGATGCCCCGCGGATTACGTGCCTGCGGGCGCAGGGCATTGAGCACGGTCAGGGGCACCAGCACGGTGCGCGCCCAGTACGAGATCTTCGCGATATGAAAGGGAAACCAGCGCGGCAGCAGCATGATCTCCACCGGCATGACCGGCACGCCGCGCCAGGGGATGGCCCCATACAGCGCCAGCAGCGATCGCGTGAAGACATTGCTCGCCGCTGCGCCGCCGTGAGCCAGGATGGCCTCCCGTGCCCGCACCATGTGCGGCGCATGGATGTCGTCGCCGATCATCTTGAGCGCGAAATAGGCCTTGACGCTGGCGGAGATGTTGAAGCGTCCGTCTTCGAACAGCGGCCAGCCATCGTGCTCGCCCTGGATCCGGCGCAGGTAAGACCCGATCTTGGCTTCCAGGCCGGTATCCGGAGCCTCGCCGAGCCAGTGCACCAGCAGCACGTACTCCGAGGGAATCGTGGCGTCGGCCTCGAGCTCGAAAACGAAATGGCCGTCGGGGCGCTGCTGTGCCAGCAAGGACCTGGTGGCTTCGGCGATCGTGCGTTCGATCGGCCCGACGGCCAGCGCCGAAGGGACGATGCCGGTCTTGGGCTCATTGCGCACCAGCGGCATCTTGAGCACGTTGGAGCGCGCGACGCGGCGCACGGCCTCGGCCGGAAGCCCGGTGCGAAAGCGCGATACCGCGCGCGTCAGGCGGATGAGCTTGACGCTGACTTTGCGGACCGGGTTACTTGCCATCAGAACAGGCCATGACGCAGGATGGTCAGCAGCAGCCTGGATTTGGCGACACGCACGCGCTTGCGCGGCGGCGCGAAGCCCTGCTTGACCATCTGGTCGAGTATGCCGCGATACACGGTGGCCATCAGGCGCGGCGAGCGGACGACGGCACGCTGGCACTGATCCATGATCGCGCCGGCGCGCTCGAAATGTTCGCGGGCGCGCGCCACCACGGGCTGGCAGGCCTGCGTGATCTGCGCGTGCCTCAGCACCATATCGGGTTCGGTCGAGTCGATGCCGGCACCGGCCAGCGCCTCGCGCGGCAGGTAAAGCCGCCCCATTGCGGCGTCCTCGTCAAGGTCGCGCAGGATGTTGGTGAGCTGAAGGGCGCGGCCCAGCTCGTGCGCCAGCGCCCTGCCATGCTCTGCGGGCACGCCGAAAATCTTCACCGACAGACGGCCGACGGCACTTGCGACGCGGTCGCAATAAAGGTCGAGCTGAGCCCAATCGGGGCCCCGGATATCCGCTTGGGCATCCATCACCATGCCGTCGATGATAGCGTCGAAGTCCGGCTGTTCCAGGTCGAAGCGGCGAATGGCCGCCGTCAGGCCACCCATGGCCGGTACGGTGTCGCGTCGATGGTACAAATCGGCGACCTTCAAGCGCCACTGCGCCAGCTCGGCCAGGCGTTCCGGACGGGGGCCGGTACGGTCCGCGATATCGTCGACCGCCCGGCAGAACGCGTAGACCTGAAACATGGCCTCGCGCTGCTCGGCGGGCAGGATGCGCAGGGCGGCGTAGAACGAACTGCCCTGCGCGGCCGGCTCGGCGGACGGGGCCGTTGTCGTCGTGCTGTCGATGGCCTGCGTCATGTCAGCGCTCTCCGGCGCGGAAGTTTCGCCGTCCTGCCGGCGCGCCACAGGCGCGCAGCAGGCGGCGGGTGAGCTCAAGGGAGCTGGCGCGGGCCGCCAGCGCGAGTGCCGCCATTTTGGAAAGATGCACGGGTTCGCTCAAGGGGTCGCGCGTGAGCAGCCACGCCGTGAGCTTGCGGGCCACGGCGACGATGACCGCAGTCTCGGCGCCCAGGCGCAGGTTGCGCACGAACAGCGGCAGGTCGGCTGCCGCCGGCAGCAGGGCTTCGGTTTTCCGGGCCACCTCGTGCAGGCAGGCGAGCAGGGCCGGCGAGGCACGCGGCTCGGACAGTGCCTGCACGCTCAGGCCATGGGTCTGAAGGCTGTCGAGCGGCACGTAGACGCGGTCGAGCTCGCGATAATCCCTGGCGCAGTCCTGCAGGTGATTGATGATCTGCAGGGCCGAGCACAGCGCGTCGCTCGGCTCCCAGGTGTCGCGCGATTCGCCATGCACGTCGAGCACGAAGCGTCCCACCGGCATCGCCGAATAGCGGCAATAGGCCATCAGTTCGTCCCAGTCGCGGTAGCGCCGCTTGGTCACGTCCTGGCGAAATGCCGTCAGCAGGTCCAGGGCGTGCTGAGGCGAGAGGCCGCGCGCCGCGCATTGGGCCCGGAGCGGCCGGGCAGCAGGGTCGACATCACGCCGTCCGAGCAGGGTGTCTTCCAGGCCCTGCATCAGTTCGAGCTTGCGCTCGGGCGCCAGCGTCGCATGATCGGCGATATCGTCGGCCGCCCGCGCGAAGCGGTAGTAGGCGAAGATCGGCGCACGCAGCGCGGGCGCGATCAGTCGCGAGGCCACCGGAAAGTTCTCGACGGTCTTGCCGGTGCCGTAGTCCTCGGCGGTCTTTATCGGCGAGCTCAATCGACTTCCTTGGAGCTAAGGGCCGGGGGTGAGGGCCCAAGCGCTTGCGCCCGGCCCTTCCACATGCCGCCGCGGCCGCGCGCGTGCTGCCAGGCGCTGTCCAGGGTGAATCCGAGATAGACCGCGGCGATCGCCGGCAGCAGCGGCGCCCACAGGGGCGAGCGGCCGTAAAAGCGCAGGGTCGGCCAGAAGCACAGCGCCATCAGCAGCCAGGCGGCGATGGCCATCGACTGCGAGGGGGCCGCACCCGCGATCGCGATCACCGGCGCGGCCAGGTACGCGAGCGACAGGCCGGCTACGGTGCCGGCCAGCCGCCAGGGGGAATAACGCAGCTGGGCATAGGCCGAGCGCGCGACCATGCGGCGGATGTCGCCGAAATGGGGATAGGGGCGCAGGCTGCGCACCCGCTCGGTCAGGCCCAGCCAGACCGGGCCCTGCTGCTTCAGGCGCGCGCCAAGGGCGCAGTCGTCGATGAGGGCGCCGCGGATCGAAGCGATGCCGCCGGCCGCGGCCAGCGCGCGCCGCCGCACCAGCATGCAACCTCCGGCCGCAGCCGTAGTCCGGCGGTCGCTGCGATTGACCCAGGCGAACGGATAAAGCATCTGGAAAAAGAAGATGAACGCGGGAACCAGGGCGCGCTCGGCCAGGCTTGCGCAGCGCAGCCTGGCCATCAGGGAAACGAGCGCGCAGCCGCCCGCTTCGGCGCGGCGCACCAGGCTCGTCAGGGCGTCGGGCTCGTAACCGATGTCGGCGTCGGTCAGCAGCAGGAACTCGGGTGGCGAAGCCGAGGACTCGACGCTCGCCACCCCCTGACTGACGGCCCACAGCTTGCCTGTCCAGCCCGGCGCCAGCGCGGCGGCAGGCAGCACCGACAGGCGCCCCGGGTGGCGCGCGCCGAGCTCGAGGGCGGCCCTGGCGGTGCCATCGTCGCTGTGATCATCGACCAGGACCACGTGAAACGGCCCCGGATAGTCCTGCGCCAGCAGGGAGGCGAGCGATTGCGGCAGCATGTCCACCTCGTTGCGCGCCGGAACCACGGCCACCACGGCCGGCCAGTGCAGGCCTGCGGCGGGCGCGCCCTCGAGCGTGCCGCGATCGAGCTGGCGCTGCGCGCGCCAGAAGCCGCCGCGCCCCAGCATGAGATAGATCCATACCGCCAGGGCCAGGCCCGCGAGCATGGTCTGCAGGGCGGGCGTGCTCATCGGATCATCGAAGCCTGGCGGAACCAGGCGATCGCATCCCGCAGGGCCTCGAGGACCGGCCGATGGCCGTAGCCGAGCTCGGCCTGCGCCTTGGCGCTGGTGAAGAACATCTTGTAGCGTGCCATGCGTAGCCCGTCCATCGTCGCGAAGGGTTCGCGCCCGGTGAAACGCGCCGCCAGTTCGGAGATGAAGGCGATCGGGTAGATCGCGCGCCGCGGCAGCTGCAGGCGAGGGGCACGACGGCCGCTCAGGCCCGCGATCATCGCCAGCATCTGCGCCAGGCTCAGGTTCTCGCCGCCGAGAATATATTGCTGGCCGATGCGGCCGCAGCGCAGCGCCAGCAGGTGACCCTGCGCCACGTCGTCGACGTGCACGAGGTTCAGTCCCGTGTCGACGAAAGCCGGCATGCGCCCCGATGCCGCCTCGACGATGATGCGCCCGGTCGGCGTCGGCCGCACGTCGCGCGGTCCGATCGGCGTCGAAGGGTTGACGATGACGACCGGCAGCGACTCCTCCTGCGCCATCCTCAGCACCAGCGATTCGGCCGCGACCTTGCTGCGCTTGTAGGCCCCGATCGCGGTCTGTTCGGTCAGCCGGTAGCTCTCGTCGGCGGGCGTGCCATCGCTGTTCAAGCGCAGCGTCGCGACGCTGCTCGTGTAGACGACGCGCTCGACGCCCGCGGCCCGTGCGGCCCGCATGACGGCGCCGGTTCCTTCGACGTTGTTGCGCACGATCTGGCCGGGGTCCGGTGCCCACAGCCGGTAGTCGGCCGCGACGTGAAAGACGTAGCGGGCACCCTGCAGCGCCTGGCGCACGGCCGCCTCGTCGCGCATGTCGCCCTCGACGATCTGCAAGCCCGGCAGATCGAGGTTGGTGCGCGGGCTGCTGCGGCGAACCAGCGCGCGCACGGCAAGGCCCGCCGCGAGCAGCGTGCGGGAAACCGCCGAACCGACGAAGCCGGAGGCGCCGGTGACGAAAGCCAGATCCAAAGTCGAGGCCGATTCGAGGCGATGACAGGTGGGGGTCAAGCTTATCGGAACCGGCCGTCGACGCCCGCTCGCGCTGGGCAGGCGCTTCATGAACTTTGCACGGTACGCCCACCTCAAGGAACTCGGCCCCCGGGAACTCGGCCCCCGGCCGTGGATCTTCGCGGCACGGGTGAACCGGGGCATTGCGCTTTCCGAGTCTGTGCTGCAGGTGCCGGCCAATCGATTCGGCCACAGCGCGTTCTCGGTCGGGCGGCTCAGGATCCCGCAGGAGGTCATCACGCTGTCGGTGTTCGTGCCCTTGGCTTGTTTCTTCCTGTTCCGCGCCCGCTGGGGTGGTGGCTGACCGCGGCCTGAAGCTCAGCGGCCGGCATCGGGATGGGAGGCCGCCAGATCGGCGAGCTGCGCCGGGCCCAGGCTGCCGTCGTGAAGGCTGCTGGCCACCAAGGCTCCGGCGGCACCGGCGCGCATGCACTGGCGAAGATCCGCCAGTGAACGCACGCCTCCGGCCGCGTACAAGCGCCCGGACCAGGCCTTGCCGCCGAGGGCTACGATCAGGTCCAGGTCCGGACCCAGGCCGCTTCCCACGCGTGCCAGGTTCATGGCGATCACGTCCGCGGGCCAGCACCGGGGGTCCTGCAGGACTTCGATCGGCCCGAGAAAATGGGCGCCGCGAAAATCGAGCGACAGCACCGATCGCCTCGAATCGGCCGGCGCGCCGAGCAGCCCCGGCGCGCTGCGCCCTGTCATCGACTCCGAGGCCAGCACCGCCGTGCCGCGCAGGCGGATCGTCTGGAGCATGCCGGCATCCCGGATGCCGGCGTCGATCCACAGCTCGAGCGCGGGCGCGCTGCGCCGCACCCGGTCGATGAGCTCGAGCTGAGGCGCGCCGCCCTGCAGCGCGTCCAGGTCCGCCAGGTAAAGGCGCCGGAACGGATGCAGGCCCAGCAGTCCCGCCACCACGTCCTCGACGCGCGCCGACGCGCAAAGCGTCGAGCGGATCGGTCGATAATGCGCGCGATCGCCATGCCGGGCGTGCACGACCAGCCCGTCCATGAGGTCGATCACCGGAATCACCTCGAAGGGTGCAGCCAGGTCGTCGTGCGTATTCATGTGTTCGAGTTTATCGGCGGCGGCGGCCTGGCCGGCGCCCCGCTGCCCCGGTCGCTGGTGCGCGAAGGCGACCTGATGGCGCGCGCGCTGCTGACCGATCTCCTGGAACTGCCCGGGCTGCAACTGTCCTATTCGCGCGACGCTCGCCTTGCGGCCCTGGATCTGCCGCAGGCCGGTCATGTGCAGGTCCACTGGCGTGCGGCGGGTTCGGAACCGCATCGGGCCCTGGAGTGCGAGATACGAGGGGTCGACGCGGTGTGGCCGATCGCGCCGGAAACCGGCGGCGAACTCGAGCGCTGCGCACGCGCCGTGCTTGCGGCGGGGTGCGGGCTCATCGGCGCGCGCCCCGAGGCGATCGCGCTCGCGGCGAGCAGCAGCATCACG
>Ga0213853_11114895_pt1 | contig 14224 bp, 12 predicted proteins | sample ABR_2016_MetaT_FD_164456 | JGI IMG/M metagenome (GOLD analysis project Ga0213853, IMG submission 164456) | Metatranscriptome of freshwater sediment microbial communities from post-fracked creek in Pennsylvania, United States - ABR_2016... | ecosystem: Environmental > Aquatic > Freshwater >...
CCACATGAATTCGCGCGCCTCCAGGATGCGGAAACCCAGGCCGTCGTTGACCGCGATCATTTCCGAGACGATCACGACGATGAACGCGGTGCCGATGCCGATGCGCATGCCCGTCAGGATGAAAGGCATCGCCGCCGGCAGCATGACACGCCGGAAAACGGCTGCGGAGCCGGCGCCGAGGTTGCGCGCGGCCCGCACGTACAGGCGGTCGACGCTGCGTACGCCGGCAATCGTATTCATCAGCACCGGAAAAAATGCGCCGAGCGCGATCAGAAACACGGCCGGCGGGTTGCCGAGCCCGAACCACAGGATCGCCAGCGGGATGTAGGCGATCGGCGGGATCGGCCGCAAGACCTGCAGCAGCGGATCGAACAAATCGTGCAGGCGCCGGCTCGCGCCCATCAGCAGGCCCAGTGGCAGCGCGAGGCCCGTGCCGATGACAAAGCCCAGCAGCACACGCAACAGGCTGGCGGCGGCATCGCGCACCATTTCGCCGGAAAGCAGCCAGGCCAGCCGTCCCTGGCCCGGCTCGATCGCCTGGGCCGGCGCCAGCGCCTGCGCCCAGCGGTGCAACACCGCGGACGGCGCAGGAAGCACGATCGGCGACACCCAGCCGGAGCGAGCGCATAGCTCCCAGGCGAGCAGGAGGATCGCCGGAACCCAAAGTCCGCGCAGCCGCGAAAAGTGCTCAGGCATCGAGACGCCGGCCGCCCTCATCGCTCGCCTCCCCTCGCCCACACGGTGGGAGACGGGCCGGGGTGAGGGCGGCGCGGAAAGGAAGCTTCACTTCACTTTCAAATCGGCCTTGGCTTCGCGCAGCAGATCCAGCCGCACCCAGTCGGCCGCGCGCGGTGGACTGGCCATGCGGCCGACCCCGTACTTTTGCATCGCACGGGTTGTGATGTCCATGTGCTCTTCGCTCAGGTCGTAGGTGTAACTGGCGTTGCTCATGGCATCTTCGAAGTCCTCGGCGCTGAGCTGGCCCTTGAACATCTGCTCGCGCACGTAGCGTTGCGCCAGCGCCGGATCAGCACGGAACCGGGCCGTCGCCTTGACGAAGCATCGCATCACGCGCAGCGCCAGCGGCCGCTGCGCATAGAGCTTCTCGGACATGACGAGCACCCGCGAGGGCTCGCCCATCGGCGTGTCATACGGCTTGAGCACCTCGACGCCGATATGGCGGTTCAGCGCCTGCGACGACTGCGGCTCGGACTGGCACATGGCATCGATCTGGCGCGCTGCCAGGGCCTGGTTGAGGTCGGCAAACGCGAGGAACACGATCTGCACGTCCTTGCCCTCGCGGTCCGACCAGCTCAGCCCGGCCTTCTCCAGTTCGGCGTAAAGCAGCAGTTCCTGCGCGCCTCCTCGGGTCACCCCGACGCGCTTGCCCTTGAGGTCGGCGAGCGCACGAATGCCGGAATCGACACCAGCGACCAGGCGGGCGCCGCCCCGCGCGAAGCCGGCGACGGCCACGATGGGCACGCCGTTGGCGCGTCCCGAGATCGCGCCATCGGACGCGAGCGCGGCCAGGTCGATGTCGCCCGAGACGACGGCCGGCAGGATGTCCGGACCTTTGGGAAAGAAGCGCTCCTCGATGCGCAGGCCCTCGCCCGCGCAAACCTCCTTCATGTAGGAGACCGCCCCGTAGTGGGCGAATTTCAGGTTGCCCAGATGCACGACCTCGTCGGCGCGTGCCGCCACGGCGGCCGCCAGCAGCAGGCACAAGACGAAGTGCGGGCGGGCGAGCAGGGTGAAGGATTTCAAGCTCATGTGCCTCCTCAAGTCAGCACCCTGCATCGCGGAACGAGGTCCGCCCGGTGCGGGCTGCAGGTATTCTGAGCCATTTCGTCCGCGTTCCCCATGTCCACCCTGCATCGCCTGGTCGGCCGCACGGCCTTGACCGTCGTTCTTGCCATCCTCGCGTGGCCCGCAGGTGTGCTGGCCTGGGGTCCGCTGGGGCATCAAACCGTCGGCGCCGTGGCGCAAGCTCGCCTGACGCCGCGCGCCGGCGTGCAGCTGGCCATCCTGCTGGCCGATGACCGTGGACGCGACAACGCGCCCTCGGGTCGAACCACCCTGGCGCAGATCTCGACCTGGGCCGACGAGATTCGCGGCGGCGCCCTGGATCATCCTGCCTGGCATTACGACAACATGCCGGTCTGCCGGCAGCTTGGGCCGATCCCGCGCGAGCCCGACTGGTGTCCCGGCGGCGAATGCGCCAGCGCGCGCATCGGCAAGCTGGCGGCCGTGCTCGCCGACGCGGCGCGCCCGCTGCGCGAACGCAATGAAGCGCTGAAATGGCTTGTCCACCTGGTCGGCGACCTGCATCAGCCGCTGCACGCGGCCGATTTCGCCGAAGGCGCGACCCGAGTGCCGGTCGAGCTCGAAGGCTGGACCGATAAGAGCGCGCTCAGCCTGCACGGTGCCTGGGATGTGCGCCTGGTCAGCGCCGCCCTTCATGTCCGGCAGGGGCAGCGCCCCTCGGCCGCGACGCTCCGGGCCCTGGTCGAGCGCGCCGGTCACCTGGATCCGGCGCAGCGTCGCGCTCCCCCCGCCGCCTGGCTGGCGGAGTCCAACCGCCTGGCGCGCGGGGTCGCGCTGGACTACCCCGGCTTCGCCTGCGGAAAAGTTCCGGCGGCGCCGATCGTGCTGAGCCGTGCTTACCAGAACAAGGCGCAGCGTGTGATCCGCGACCGGCTCGCGCTGGCTGGTGCGCGCCTGGCATATCTGCTCAACGGCGCACTCGACCCACCCGTCGCCCCCCACTGACGACGTCCCCGGCGCTATTGAGGCTTTCCAAAATGCTTGTCGACCATTTTGCGAAAGTTCAATCAATACCGTCGAACTTCACGCCCTGCGCCAGGGGCAGCTCGCCCGAGTAGTTGATCGTGTTGGTGGCGCGCCGCATGTAGGCTTTCCAGGCGTCCGATCCGGACTCCCGGCCGCCGCCGGTTTCCTTTTCGCCTCCGAATGCGCCGCCGATCTCGGCCCCCGACGGTCCGACGTTGACGTTGGCGATACCGCAATCGGAACCGTCGGCAGCCAGGAAGCGCTCGGCTTCGCGCTGATCGAGCGTGAAGATCGACGAAGACAGCCCGGCGCCGACGGCGTTGTGTTCGGCGATGGCGCTGTCGAGGTCCTCGTAGCGCATCACGTAAAGCACGGGCGCGAAGGTCTCGCGCAGGACCGGGCCGCATTGCGAGGGCATGAGCACGATTGCCGGCCGCACATAGTAGGCATGGGGCCAGGCTGCCGCGTGAAGGCGCTCCCCGCCGTGCACGCGGCCGCCCAGGCAACGGGCCTGCGCCAGTGCCTCCTGCATCGCCTCGAAGGCGCGAGCGTCGATCAGCGGACCGACCAGCGTGCCGTGTTCCAGCGGGTCGCCGACCTTGATCGACGCTGCGACGCCGATCAGCCGCTCAACGAAGTCCAGGCCCAGGTCTTTGTGCACGAAAATGCGCCGCAGCGTGGTGCAGCGCTGGCCGGCGGTGCCCATGGCGGCAAAGGCGACCGCGCGCAGCGTCAGCGCCAGATCGGCGCTGGGACCGACGACGGCGCCGTTGTTGCCTCCCAGCTCGAGCAGGGCCCGCGCGAAGCGCTGCGCCAGGCGCGGCGCCAGCGCGCGACCCATGGCGGTGGACCCGGTGGCCGAAACGAGCGGCACCCGGGCATCGTCGGCCAGGGCCTGCGCCACTTCCGGACCACCGATCAGCAGCTGCTGCAGACCGTCGACAGGCGTTTCCAGGTCGGCTTCGTAGGCGCGCGCGGCGCGCTCGAACAGCGCCTGCACCGCCAAGGCCGTGAGCGGCGTCTTTTCCGAGGGCTTCCAGATGACCGGATCGCCGCACACCAGTGCCAGCGCTGCGTTCCAGGCCCAAACGGCGACCGGGAAGTTGAAGGCCGTGATGACGGCGGTGACTCCAAGGGGATGCCAGGATTCCATCATGCGATGGCCGGGGCGCTCGGAGGCGATCGTCAGGCCATAGAGCTGGCGCGAAAGACCGGTGGCGAAATCGCAGATATCGATCATTTCCTGCACTTCGCCCAGGCCTTCCGAGAGGATCTTGCCCGACTCGATCGACACCAGCCGGCCCAGATCCTCGCGCGCATCGCGCAGCACGTTGCCGAGGCGACGCACCAGCTCGCCGCGCCTCGGTGCCGGCACCCGGCGCCAGCGCACAAAGGCCTCGTGTGCAGCCGCCACCGCGGCCGCCGTGTCGGCGCCGCTTGCCCGCGGCAATCGGGCCAGGACGCCGCCGTCGATCGGCGTGCGGGCAGTGATCGACGCTGCAGCCGCGGTGGCGCCGTCGAGCGCCGGCGCCTGGACTCCGAGCCTCGCGAGCAGCTGCGCCGTTTGCGCCCGATACGAGGACGAATCGTTCATCATCGCAAACCGCCCCTCGGCCCTTATTTCGCCTTCTTGACCGGACGTCGCCACAGCGGGATCGACGTCTGGCGCGCGCGCGCCACCGTCAGGCCGCCGGCCGGAACCTCGCGCGTGACTGTGGAGCCGGCGCCGACCGTGGCGCCGTCGCCGACGACGATGGGCGCCACCAGCACGCTGTTGCTGCCCACATTCACGTCCTGGCCGACCACGCTGCGATGCTTGTTGGCGCCGTCATAATTGGCGAAGATCGTTCCGGCGCCGATGTTCGAGCGCGCGCCGACCTCGGCGTCACCGATGTAGGCCAGGTGATTGGCCTTGGCCGCGTGTCCGACGGTGCTCGCCTTGACCTCGACGAAGTTGCCGATGTGGACCTCGTCCTCGAGCAGCGCGCCCGGACGAAGTCGTGCATACGGTCCGACAAGGGCCGATGCGCCGACGCGGCAGCCGTCCAGATGCGAAAAAGCCCGTATTTGCGCGGCGCGCCCGATGACCGCATCGCGCACGACGCAATATGGACCGACCCGCACTTCGTCACCGAGTTCGACCTTGCCTTCGAACACGCACCCGACGTCGATGAAGACGTCGGCGCCGATCGCAAGCTCGCCGCGCACGTCGATGCGCGCCGGATCGGCCAGGCTTGCGCCCTCGCTCATCAGTCGCTCGGCGGTCCGGCGCTGGACGATGCGCTCGAGCCCGGCGAGCTGCGCCTTGCTGTTGACTCCCAGCGTTTCCTCGGGATCGCGCGCCAGGCAGGCGGCGACCGGGATGCGGTCGGCCACGGCCAGGGCGATGACATCGGTCAGGTAATACTCGCCCTGGGCGTTGTCTCGGCCCAGCGCATTGAGCCACTTCACAAGGCGCCCGGTGGGGGCGGTCAGGATGCCGGTGTTGACCTCATCGATCGAGCGTTGCTCGGCGCTGGCGTCGCGCTCCTCGACGATGCGCAGGATGTGACCGTCGGCGCCGCGCACGATGCGCCCGTAACCGCCAGGCTCGGCGAGCCGCACCGTCAGCACGGCCACGCCGCCGGCTGCAGCCCCGACCAGCGCCTGCAGCGTCCGCGGCTGCACCAGTGGAACGTCGCCGTAAAGCACCAGCGTCGGTTCGGCTTCATCCAGCCAGGGCACGGCCTGCTGCACCGCATGCCCGGTGCCGAGCTGCGGCTCCTGCGTGACGAACAGCAGCCCGGGATCCGACTTGAAGGCTTCGCGCACCCGCTCGCCGCCATGGCCGACGACGACCACCAGGCGGGCCGCCTGCCCGAGCGCGAGGGTCAGGGTACGCGCGCTATCGACCACATGGGCCAGCAGCGAGCGCCCGGCCAGCTCGTGCAGCACTTTCGGCAGGGCCGAGCGCATCCGCTTGCCCTGGCCTGCCGCCAGGATGACGATGTTCATGCTCGTGACCGCACGCTGCTTGTCCTCACCTCTGGCCCCTCGCCCACCCGCGTGGGCGAGGGCCGATCGATGTTCCCGGCCGCCGGCTCTTCGCCCTCATCCCCCGGCCCCTGTCCCACCTGCGTGGGCGAGGGGAGAATCCGGTCGTCTCTGCCGCAGGCGCGAGCGAGCGCAGATTTCGGTGCCCTTCCCCTGCCGGCTCAGACAAGGGGAGATTTCACTTCCCTCTCCCGCTTGCGGGAGACGATGCGCGCCCAGCGCGCGGGTGAGGGTGACGGCCGATTATAGGGAGCGCCTCAGCGGCGGCGCCAGCTCTGCCAGACTTCCCGCCCCGCCAGCACCGGCACGGATTCGCCCGGTGCAATCGGATGCCGCTCGATGCACCCGAAGTTCGGCGCCAGAAGCGCGTCGAGTTCCTCCTGGCGGATCGCGAAAGGAGGACCGCGCCGGCTCTGCGTCTGGACGGTTTCGTCGACGAAGAAAAAGCCCGCCAGCAGGCCTGCGGGCCTCGTCAGCGCGGCAACGCGTCCGGCCCACTGCGGCCAGCGCGCCGGCGGCAGCGCCGGCAAGAAGGTCCTTTCGTAGATCCAGTCAAAGGCTGGCGACTCGAACGTGAAGAAGTCGGCCTGGCGGACCAGCCGCCGCGCCCGGCCGCCGAGGCGCGCGCCGGCGCGTTCTATCGCGGCAGGCGCAAAGTCGATGGCCGTCACCGCCATCCCGGCATCATCCAGTTCGCCCGCTTCCCAGGCGCTGCCGCAACCCGGAATCAGCACACGCGCACCCGGGGCGATGCGCCCGCTGGCCACGAAGCGCCGCAATGCCGGGGGTGCCGAGCCGGCGTCCCAGGGAGTGACCCCGGCCCCGAAGCGTTCGTCCCAAAACTCGGGAGCTCCTGGATCGCGCGCGTGGAAGTTGGACACGCCGGCGCCGACCGTTCAGAAGTGCGGGAAAGGAAAACCGAGGAAGGCCCAGCCGAACATCAGCGCGATGGCCGCCAGCATCGACACGCCGAGGGCCAGCAGACGGTTGCGATGCTCGGCCGTGCGCCGCAGCCGTTCCAACTCTGCCAGCACGCGGTCCTGGCTTTCGACGGTCATCAGCGCCTGCGCTGCCAGGCGCGGGATCTGCGGCAGCAGCTGGCTCCATTGCGGCAGCTCGACGCGCAGCCTGTCCACCAGTCCGGTCCAGCCGACCTGGCGCTTCATCCAAGCCTCGAGAAACGGCTTGGCGGTCTTCCACAGATCGAGCTCCGGATCGAGCTGGCGCCCCAGACCTTCGATATTGAGCAGGGTCTTCTGCAGAAGTAGCAGCTGCGGCTGGATTTCGACGTTGAAGCGCCGCGAGGTTGCGAACAGGCGTACCAGCACCTGGCCGAAGGAGATGTCCTTCAAGGGACGGTCGAAGATCGGCTCGCAGACGGCGCGGATCGCGCTTTCGAGCTCGTCGATGCGGGTGCCGCGCGGCACCCAGCCCGATTCCAGGTGCGTGATCGCGACGCGCCGGTAGTCGCGTTGGAAGAAGGCCAGGAAATTGCGCGCCAGGTAGTCGCGATCGGTGTCGGTCAGGGTACCGACGATGCCGAAATCGAGCGCGATATAGCGGCCGAGGTCGGCCGGGTCCACGCTCACCGAAATGTTGCCCGGATGCATATCCGCGTGAAAGAAGCCGTCGCGGAAGACCTGCGTGAAGAAGATCTCGACGCCGTCGCGCGAGAGCTTCTTGAGGTCCACGCCGGCCTCGCGCAGGCGCTCGACCTGGCTCACCGGCACCCCGTGCATGCGCTCCATCACCAGGACGCTTTCGCTGCAATAGTCCCAGTACATCTCCGGGATTCGCAGCATCGAGGAGCCGCTGAAATTGCGGCGCAGCTGCGAGGCATTGGCAGCTTCGCGGTTCAGGTCGAGCTCGTCGTGCAGCGTCTTGCGGAACTCGTCGACGACGTCGTGCGGCCGCAGGCGCCGGCCGTCGCGCCAGAGCCGCTCGACCAGGAAGGCGGCGGCATCGAGCAGCTGCAGGTCGCGATCGATGACGCCGCGCATGCCGGGTCGCAGAACCTTGATCGCGACCTCGCGGCCGGCGAGCGGCGCGTGGGCCAGCACCCCCAGGTGCACCTGGGCGATCGAGGCGCTGGCCACCGGCGTACGGTCGAACGCGGAAAACACCTGGCCGATGCTCCGACCCAGGCCGCGCTCGATCTCACGCTGGGCCAGCTCCGAGTCGAACGGCGGCACGCGATCCTGCAGTCGTGCCAGCTCGTCTGCGATGTCGGGCGGAAGCAGGTCGCGGCGGGTCGAGAGCAGCTGGCCGAACTTGACAAAGAGCGGCCCCAGGCTCTCCAGGGCCAGGCGCAGGCGCTCGCCGCGCGGACGGCCGAGCCGACGCACCGATGCGGCCAGGCGGACTGCTCGCACCAGCAGCGGATGGCTCAGGTTCGACAGAGCGATCTCGTCGAGCCCGTAACGGAAAATGACCCACAGGATCCGAAGCAGACGCAACAGGCGCAGCATCGCTCAACCCCGCGGAGCGTTGCGCAGCCGCGCGGCGCGCTGCGTCCGCAAGCCCGAATCGCCCTGGACTCGCATGGATCGCTCAGCCCAGCCGGTCGATGCGGTCCGCCAGAAGCTCGACGGCCTGCGCAACGGCGGCAAGCTCGGCGGTGAACCGGGAAACCGGCGCGCGCGCGAGGAGCACGGCCTTTTCTCCCGCGAGGTAGTCGGCCGTTTGAGTGGCCAGGCGCCGGCCGCAGTCCGCGGCCGCCGCCGCGAGCGCCCGGCATGCCTCGGACAGACGAACCGCCGCCGCATCCCCCACCAGGCGCGAGAGGTCCTGCTCGAAATCCGGACGCAGCCGACCCGCCAGTTGCGACAGGACCTGCGCCAGTTCAGCGTCGCCCGAGATGTGCGCGTCGCGCATGAGATTGGAGCAGTCGCCCAGTGCCCCCGCCAGCGCCTGGCGATCGAACTCGATCGCCACGTCGGGCGGGGCGTCCGAACGCTGCGCCAGCCCCTCGGACGTGATCGCGAACTGCAAGTGCAAGGGCCCTGCCTGCAGGCGCACCGCGCGCCCGGCAAACGGCCGCAGCGCGTCCCGCGCCCAGCCTTCTGCCGCCAGCAGGTGATTCAAGCCGCGCACGACAGCTTCGGTAGCAATGCTTTGCAGCACGGAATGGGCCGGCAGGGTCTACGGTAGCGGTTGAACTGGCTGGGGCGGCCGCCGCGCGCTGAGCGGTTCAGGCCGCCGGGCCGCGAGCGATACCGGGTTCCGGGAGTCGGGACGGGAGCGATTGTCGCATTCAGCGCGGCCCGGCGTCGCGCCGAGGGTGCAAATCGGACTCAGTTGAGCTGCTGAATGCCGCTGAGCTGCCAGCCGCCGGAGCCGTCCACCGCGCGCGACAGGTTCCAGACTTCGTCGAGCCGCTCATCCTCGTCGTTGACCCGCAGGACGCCGGAGAAACGCACGCTGGCGCGATGCTCGCCGCGGTCGGTCTCGATTCCCAGCAGCTTGGCCTCCAGCTTGACGACGTCGGTCCGGCTGGGCGCCACCCGCACGCGCAATTCGTGCGTCAGCGCATTGAACATGTCCTCGGTGGCGCACTCGCCGAGTTCAGCCAGGTCGGAACGGTCCCAGGCCGACTGCAGGCGAACGAAACAACGCTTGGCACTGGCCAGGAAGCCGGCCATGTCGAAGTCCTCCGGCACGCCGAACGGCCGCTCGGCGATACTGCGCGCCGCAGCCGCTGACGGCGGCATGACGATCGGGACGGTCCGCAGGCGCGGCTCGACGATCCTGAGCGTCTTGGGGCCAGGCGCATACGATGGGCCGCCGATGCCCTGCCAGGCTTCGTTCCATGCGGCGCTCGGTCCGTCCGGACTGCGATAACGCCGCGCAGCGACTTTCACCAGCACGACGCTGGCGATGCCGCCGACCAGCAGCAGCATCAGCAGCGGGGCCACGGCCGACCCGAATCCGAGCCGACCGGCCAGAGCGGCCAGTCCGAGCCCGCCCGCGAGGCTGGCGAGCGGCGCCATCCAGGAATTGCGCGGCGCAGCCGTATCGGAAGCGGTCGCGGGACCAGAAACTCCTGGCCCCGCAGGCAGCGCAGGCTCGGCGCTCGACGATCGGCTCATCGCAACCGCTGGCGGCAGGGCGCGCTCGCCCGCGACGGCCTGCTGCCCGCGAAGCGCCGGGCTCAGGGCCAGCGCCAGCGCGGAAACGAAGGCGGCAAAGCGGGCCCGACTGCAGTTTCCCCACCGACCTGCGATCCGGCCGGCGCACTGGCCATGAGCGGGACCGATGGTCATGTCATGCATAAAAAGGCATAAAAGCTCAGGGCTAGAAAGTGAAGCCGACATGCAGTGCGCAGATACCCGCCGCGAAATTAAACCATTGGACCTTCTCGAGCCCGGCCTGTTCCATCATCTGCGCCAGTTCGGATTGAGACGGATGCACGCGAATCGACTCGGCCAGGTAGCGATAGCTGGCCGCGTCACCGGCGATCCGCCGGCCGAGCCAGGGCATCATGCGCATGGAGTAGGCGTCGTAAAGCGGCGCCAGCGGCGTCCAGACGCGCGAGAACTCCAGAACCAGCAGGCGCCCTCCGGGCTTCAGGACGCGCCGCATCTGCGCCAGCGCCAGCTCCTTGTGCGTCATATTGCGCAGGCCGAAGCCCACGACGACGACGTCGAAGCTGCGGTCGGCAAAGGGCAGCGCCTCGGCGTCGCAGCGCACAGCCGGTGCGACCCGACCTTCGTCGAGCATGCGATCGCGCCCGGCAGCCAGCATCTGCTCGTTGATGTCGGTCAGCACCACCTGCCCGCCGGGCGCGAGCTCGAGCGCCATGGCGCTGGCAATGTCTCCCGTGCCGCCCGCCACGTCGAGCACGCGCATGCCGGGCCGCAGCTGCGCTTGGCGCACCGTGAAGGATTTCCAGAGCCGGTGCAGCCCGCCCGACAGCACGTCGTTCATCAGATCGTAGCGGGGTGCGACCGAGGTGAACACGCGCCCCACTTCGCGCGTCTTCTCGTGCTCCGAGACGCGCTTGAAGCCGAAATGCGTGGTCCGCTCGGCATTCATTGACGATTGCTCAGTGCTTGGTGCCGCAGCGCTTGGCCTCGGTAACCGTGCCACCGGCCGGCGCATCGCGACTGGCGTCGGCGAGCCGAAGCTGCTCCAGGTAGCCGGCCCACAGCGCCTCCTGGTTGATACCCAGGTGGTAGAGCAGGTCCCAGGAGTAAATGCCCGTCGAGTGCCCGTCCGAAAAAGTCGGCTGCAGGCCGTAGTGACCGACCGGCTCGAAGCTATCGATGGTGACATCGCGCTTGCCGGCCTGGAGCTGCTCCTGCCCCGGCCCGTGGCCCCTGACTTCAGCCGAGGGCGAATGCACGCGCAGGAACTCGTAGGGCAACTTGAAAGTCTTGCCGTCGCTGAAAGAAATCTCGAGCACCCGGGACACCGAGTGCAAGGTGATCGCTGTCGGCGCCGGAGTGACGGCCTGTCTGCTCATGATCGGTTCAGCTCCTCAAGAGCGCGCCAGCTTGAAATCGTCGGCCTTGAAGCCTACGGTGACCAGGCGAGGCGCACTGGGCGGATTCGGTTTGCAGCTTGGCGCGCCTGACAGGAGTCGAACCTGCGACCTACGGCTTCGGAGGCCGTCACTCTATCCACTGAGCTACAGGCGCGCATAAGAGGGCAGCTTACCGACTGCCGCAGTCAGCGTCCAACCGAAGCGAGGGGGAATGCCGGACCGAAAGGGCGAACTTCGACCCGTGCGTGGGCATGGCGTGCGCAAAGCCTGCCCCGACGCTACTCGGCGGTGCCCTCGATATACTGGCGGCCTCTGCCACGGTGAGGGTTTCGATGAGTCAGTCCAAGCGCATTTTCCCTCTGAGCCTGCTGGGATTTGTCGTTGCGGCTTTTCTGGTGCTTATCGTCGGTCTGGTGTTCTTCGCGCCTTCCAGCACGGCGGCGGCGGGCTCGATGACGGCCGATGCCATTGCCGCCCGGCTGGCTCCGGTCGCGCGCCTGGATCTCGCCTCCAGTGCCCAGGCGCATGCGCTGCGCGGCGGCGAAGCGGTTTATTCAGGGCTCTGCGTCGCCTGCCATGCCACCGGCGCCGCCGGCTCGCCCAAGCTCGGCGATAAAGCCGCATGGAAAGCGCGCATCGCCCAGGGCTTCGATACGCTGGTCAAGCACGCCACCGAGGGCTACAAAGGGATGCCGCCCAAGGGTGGCGGGACCGACCTGGATCCGCAGGAAGTGGCTCGCGCCGTGGCCTGGATGGCGGACCGAGGCGGGGCGTCGTTCAAGGAGCCCTGACCGGGCTCAGTGCTGCCAGCACTGGTCGGGGGGGCTTGTGCCGCTGACCGTCTTGGCGCCCGCGTTGTTGAGCGTCAGGGCGCCGCAGGCCGTGTCATCGAAAGTTGTATTCCCGCCGGCCGGGCAGGTCCCTGACTCCGCGCAAGGCGTCGCCGTCAAGGTGAAATCCTGAACGGCACTGGCAGCGTTCGTGAAACTCAGGGCAATCGTGTAGGTCGCGGGTCCGCCATCCGTGGGCGCGAAGCCGAAGGCACTCGGCAAGGACAGGGCGGTTCCCCCCGCAGCGTTCTGACAGCCCTGCGGATTACTGAAGTTGTAGCAGCCGTTGGCGGTGTAGTTGCGTTCCAGGAACTGCGCCGCCTGCAGCAGCGCCGCCTTGGCGGCCGAGCGCTGGCCACGGACGACATAGGCGTTGTACGAAGGGATGGCGATCGCAGCCAGGACCCCGACGAGCACGACGACCATCATCAGTTCGATCAGTGAAAAGCCGCCAGGGCGCGACACGCCGCGAACGGCCGGCGGGTTGCGCAATTTCGAGGTGCTTTGCGTCACAACGGCGCCTCTTATCGGCTCAGCTCGTGCCAGGAGATGCGACCCTTCTTGAAAATCGTGGGTGTGCACAGCGACGTCGAGCCGCTGGTCCCGCCCGCCAGGGTGATGTCGCAGCCGCTTCCGCCGCCTCCGCCTCCGCCTCCGCCGCTTCCGCCCCCGCCGCTTCCGCTTCCGCCTCCGCCGGCGCCGCCAGCCGAGGAGAACCTCGTGAAGCCTTCGATCACTCCGACGTTCGATTGCTCGCCATCGAAGGCGGTACCGGTGCCGCTCGACGAAAAGAGGTTGACGCCTCCGACCTGGTTGGTGCTTGCCGAAACCGCCATGATCCAGCCGGTCCCGCCGCCGCTGCAGGAACCGGCGCTTGGAATGACCGTCGCGTACAGCACCACGCCGTCAACCAGAACCGGCGAAATCGTCACGCGCTCGCCGCTGGTCGGCAGGCTGATGTACCAGCCTTGCTTGGGTGAGGCCACGGCGGTGTTGCTGATGGTGCGGAAGCCCCCGCTGGTCGTCACCGTCTCGGCCTGCAGCGCGCCCTGGCCACCCGTGATCGCAGTGCCGTTGTCGGCGATGCCATACATGGCCTGGCTCGAGGTCGTGAGGGTATCGCCGGTCGCAAAGAGGCGCCCGGTGCCGAAATAGACCATCGTGCCCGGAATACCCGGCATGGGCGTACCCAGCGCGGGCGCGACGGTGATCGGCTGGCAGGTGGTCGGCACCGCCGGAGGGGCGACGACGCAGCTCGCACCGCTGGGCGAGGCGGTAAAGAGCGGGGCCGGCGAGGTCGAAGACCCGAAGGCGACTTTCCAGCCGGTCGGCGAGGCGCTGCTCAGGTCGAATTTCCAAAGGTTTCCCTGCAGGTCGCCGGCATAAACGACGCTTGTCTGCACGCCGCCGATCGGGCCCAGGGCAACCGGCCCCAGCCCGTTGGCATTGTTGGTATTGGTCGCTGTGCAGGTCGAGGTCGACGCGACTCCCGACGTATCGATCTTCGTGACCGCCCCGTTGTAAAGGTTGACGATGAAAAGCACGGCGCAGCCGCGCTGGCTCAGGTAACCGTTGCCGAACACGGCGGCCCATTCGCCGTTGTTAAGGCGGGCGATGAACGGCTTGCCGATCGGGTAGCCCAAGTCGGGGTCGCCGTTGGGATTGATTGCCGACTGTGCGTCCAGGTCCCACAAGACTTTGGCTGCCGCACCGCTTCCGCTTTCCATGGAGCTGGGGTCGGTCACGTCGATCGCGAACACGCCACCGCCCGATCCCGCGGTGCTGCTCGGTCCGCCGGCTCCGGTCGTCCCGACCAGCACGGTCTTCCAGGAGCAGCTGGTCGGTCCCGTACCCACGCAGGCGTCGCCGACATAAGGAGTCTGGTCAACGTAGAACTGGTGCGAATAGGTGGGGCTGGCCAGTGCCGGCATCATCGTCAGCAGGCTGTGCGGAACGTAGCCGAAAACTTCCTTGCCATTGGTCGCGTCGAAACCATGCAGCATGCCGTCGTTGGCGCCGACGTAGACCATGCCCTTGCCCTGGTAAGTCGTGCCTTTGGTGCTGGCCTTCGTCGTGATGAAATTCA
>Ga0213853_10120917_pt1 | contig 14197 bp, 11 predicted proteins | sample ABR_2016_MetaT_FD_164456 | JGI IMG/M metagenome (GOLD analysis project Ga0213853, IMG submission 164456) | Metatranscriptome of freshwater sediment microbial communities from post-fracked creek in Pennsylvania, United States - ABR_2016... | ecosystem: Environmental > Aquatic > Freshwater >...
CGGAACGCCTCCGTGATGCCGCTCGAAATGAAGGCCGGAGGCAGTGAGGTTGCCGAGCGTCCTGTCGAGCGGCGTCATGCTCCACGAGGAGTATTCGTTCGCGGTCGGATAGCGCCAGCGCACCTCGGTCTCGAACTGCGATCGCGATCCATAGCCGCCGTCGGCGCCGACGGGACGGCCCTGCTCTCTGGTCGGATCGGCGGGCACCGGGAATCGCTGCGCTCCTGCAGGCGCTTTCGGATCGGCCGCCTGCGCCACACCGCCGGAAACTGCGGCCGCCCCGAAGGCGGACCCGGCAGCGAACAGAAACCGGCGGCGGTCGGCACTTGTCCGCCCCGGGAACATTCCCTCGGTACACGGGCAATCCAGGTCCTGAAGAGGGCGGGACGCGAGGTGGCGCTCCTCGGCCCTGATCATTTCATCGATCAGCCGCTGCGCCTTGTCCTCGCATTTCGGATTGGAGATGCCGCTCATGACGCTCCTTCCTGGGGATCCGAGGCTTCCGGCCGTCCCCCACTCATCGTCTTGCCGAGAGTCTAGACGGTCCCGCGAAACCCTCAGCAGGCAGCTCTAGGTCCGGCCGGTGCCCGGCCTGGGCGGGCGACAAGGCGGATCATATGGAGGATTGTCCCGGAGCCGCGCAGCAGCGCTCTTGCGGCGGCGGCCGCTCAGCGGCGTGGAATCTCGAACAAGGCGTCTTCGGCCACGGCGAAAACCCGGTCGCCCGCTTCACGTTCGAATCCGGCTCCACCGGTGAACTCGCCGAAAGACGGCAGCACCATCAGCGCGGCGCGAACCCAGAAACAGGGCAGTCGCAGCGAGTCGGCGCGCCCCTGCAGGTGTATGCACGGATGCAGGTGGCCGGCCAGCGCGAGCGCTCCCGGTACAAAGCGCGGTTCGTGGCAGAAGGCGTATTGGCCAAGCCGGTAAGGTTCGGCCTCGACCCGAAGCAGCAACTCGGCGGGAGCCTGTCCCGCGGCGCGATCGTGGTTGCCTTCGACCAGCACGCATTCCAGGCCCGCGCAGGAGCGGCGCCAGAGCGTCAGCGCGGCCACGGTGTCGGGCGCGTACGAGTGGCGCGAATGAAACAGGTCGCCGAGGAAGATGACGCGACGGGCGTCCAGCGCTTCGATCAGGGCCGAGAGGCGCCGAAGGTTCGCATCCGTGGTGCCGCGGGGCACCGGTACTCCCTGCGCGCGGAAGCTTGCGGCCTTGCCGAAGTGGACGTCCGCGAGCACCAGCGTGCGCTGCGCTTCCCACCAGGCCGCCCGCTCGGGAAGCAGGCACCAGGCGGCGCCGCCCAGGTCGATGCACTGGCCCAGCTTCACTTCCTGCGGCTGCCCTGAGTCGGAGGTTCGTCGTACAAAGCCAGAGGTCGGCTCCCGATCCGCTTGCGCCTTGAGTTTCGCGCTCGGAGCGTCAAAGCGGCTTGATCTCGTACCCGCGCCGCTTGAGCAGCTCAACGAGGCCATCGTCGCCGAAATAATGCAGGCTGCCGACAGCGATCAGGTAGACGCGTCCGTCCTGCAGCAGCCGATCGATCGAGCTCGCCATGCCGGCATTGCGCTGCGTGACCATGCGCTCGAACCAGCGCGTCTCGGCCGGATCCCGGCCGTGACGGACCCGCTCCAGATAGGCCTGCATGGCAGCGGCATCCGAGCCGCGCCAGGCCGCCACCACGGTTTTCAGATCGCTTTCGGCCTCACCGCTGCGAATCGCCTGCACCGACTCGCGCAGGAAGTCGACCTGCTCGGGCCAGGGCTGCGCATCGAGCATCGCCAGCTGCGCCTCGATGCCTTCGATCTCCAGGATCGGCTTGTGCAATTCCTGCGCCTGCTGGGCCAGGTAGGCTTCAGTCGCGTACTGCGGCAAATACCCGAGCTGGGTGGTCTGCAGGATCGCCAGTTCCATGGCGAGCAGCCAGGGCTTCATGCGCCAGGCGACCTGGGGCGATAGCCCGAACCGGGTCAGCAGGCCTTCGCAATCGCCTTTCAGAGGCGCCCCGAGGCGCTGATCCAGGCCGGGCTCGGAAGCGTCGAGCATGGCCATGGTCGCCAGCGCCACCTCGTTTCGCTGGGACTGCGACACGTCGTCCTCGAGCACGATCGCATCGGCCTCGGCAATACGGCGTTGGGTGTCGGCGTCGGGAGGGTAGTCGGAGGCCAGACCCACATGCAGGGTGCCCATCAGGTAAGCGTGGCGGCTGCCTTTGCGCGCCTCCCAGAGGAAGCCGTGATGGTCCGCGGCGCCCAGAGGCGAGGTGGCCGCCGATGCCGGGGGGGCCGCCGCAGCGGCCTCAGGTGCGGCCCGGCAGGGAGCCCAGCACAGCGCGGCCAGCAGGATCGCGGCCGCGGTGCGGCCGGGCGAACGAGCCGGGCGCCCGCTAAACAGTGCAGGCCTCCGGCGGCGCCGGTTGCAAGGGCAGCGCGAAGCGGATCACGTGGGAGTCCGATTCATCGCGATGGGGAACGTAGCCACGCGCCAGCATCAGCTGCTGCATCGTGTCGTTTTCCTTCAGGACATAACCGAAGATCTCGGCCACCTGGCGGTTGCGGCCGCAGTCTTCCAGCACGCCCATCATCGCATGACCCAGACCGCGTCTCTGCCAGGAATCCTCCACCGTGACGCCGAACTCGGCGCGCTCGCGGTCGGCCAGCCGGGAATAGCGCCCGATGGCGCGGATCTCGCCCGGATCCCCGTCCAGGTCGATCGCGACGAAGGCCATCTCGCGATCGTAGTCGATCTGTGTGAAGCGGATCAGCTGCTCGACCGACAGCTCGCGCACCGGAGCGTGCATCCGCATGTAGAGCGTGCGGCTGGAAAGGCGCGCGATAAAGCGCCGCTCGGCCTCGGCATCCTCAGGGCGGATCGGCCGCAGCAGCATGCGCGTCCCGTCCGGCAGCACCAGTTCACGCTCCAGCGACTTCGGGTACGGGTGGATCGCCAGGTGCGAATAGGCCGCATCCGGCAGGCTGGACCGCGCGTCGAGCCGCACGCGCGCATCGAGCGCGATCACGCCGTTTTCGTCGGCCAGCAGCGGATTGATGTCGAGCTCGCGCAGGCAGGGCAACTCGCAGGCCAGCTCCGATACCCGCACCAGGGCATCGATCAGGCGGTCCTGGTCGACCGCGGGCATGCCGCGAAACGTTCCCAGCATCCGGGCGACGCGCGTGCGGCCGATCAGGTCCGCCGCCAGTAAGCGGTTCAGCGGCGGCAGGGCCAGGGCCGAATCGCCGACCACCTCGACCGCGATTCCCCCCATGCCGAAGCTGAGCACCGGCCCGAACGACGCATCGCGCGCCAGGCCGACGATCAGTTCGCGACCGTTCGGCCGCACGATCATTCTCTGCACCAGCACGCCGACGAAGCGCGCCTGCGGCGCGCGTTGCAGCACGCGCTCGCGTATCAATTCGAAACCCAGCGCCACCTCGTCGGCACTTTTCAGCGACAGCAGGACCCCGCCGACCTCGCTCTTGTGCGTGACGCCTTCGGCTCGAACCTTGAGCACGACCGGAAAGCCGATGCTCTCGGCAAGTTCGCGCGCCTGCGCCGCGTTGCTCGCCAGGCGCCCCTGCGCGACCTCGATGCCGCAGGCCGCCAGCAAGGCCTTGGACTCGTCTTCGGCAAGGACCTCGCGTCCAGCCTTGCGCGCCGTCTCCGCGATCTGCCGCGCGGCGGCAAGATCGAGCGGCTGCGCGCCCGGCGGCGTCGGGTCGCTCGGAGGCGGTAGCTGCAGGCGCAGCTCGCGGTTGCGCACATGCTGCGCCAGGAAGGCGAATGCCTCGACGCCGTGTTCCGGGCTGGCAAGCGCTGCCAGACCCGCGTTCTTGAACACGGCCCGTCCCCGGGCCGCGTCGCTTTCGCCCAGCCAGGCCAGCACGACCGGCTTGCGGCTCGCCGCCACCGGGCCGAGCAGGGCTTGCGCCGCCTCGTCGGAGGCTGCTCGTATCGTCGGGCAGAAAAGCACCAGCACGCCGTCGTTGTCCGAATCGGCTGCCAGGATGTCGAAGGCCTGCGCGATGCGAGCGGGATCGGCGTCGCCGACCACGTCGATCGGATTGGCGTGCGACCAGGTCGGCGGAAGCACCGCGTCGAGCGCGCTGCGGGTGGCCTCCGACAGCGTCGCAAGCGAGATCCCCTGCTCGGCCACGGCATCGGCCGCCAGCACTCCCGGGCCGCCGCCATTGGTCAATATCGCCAGCCGCGATCCTTTCGGCATGCGGCCGCTCGCGAGAGTCTCGGAGGCAGCGAACAGCTGGTCGTATTCGCGGATGCGAATCGCGCCGACCCGCCGCAGCGCGCTTTCCCAGACGCGGTCGTTGCCGGCCATCGCGCCGGTGTGGCTGAGCGCGGCACTCGAGCCGACGGTGTGACGCCCGGCCTTCAGTACGACCACCGGCTTGATGCCGGCCGCTGCCCGCACCGCCGACAGGAAAAGGCGCGGATCGTGCACACCCTCGAGGTACAGCGCGATGCTGCGCGTCTGCGAATCCATCGTCAGGAAGTCCAGCAGTTCGGCGAATTCAACATCGGCTCCGTCGCCGGTCGTCACCACCGATGAAAAGCCGAATCCCGCCGCCCAGGCGTAGTCGAGCAGCGCGCAGGCCACGGCGCCGGACTGCGACACCAGGGCTACGCTGCCCTGGCGCGCCGGCGTTCGCGCGAAAGTCGCATTAAGGCCGATCGAAGGCCGCATGATGCCCAGGCAGTTGGGCCCGAGCAGGCGAACCCCGTGGGCACGTGCAAGGGTCAGGACCTCGTCCTGAAGCTTCCTGCCATTGGGCCCGGCCTCTGCAAACCCGGCGGAAAGAATCAGCATGTTCGGCACGCCGCAAGCCCCCGCTTCGGCCACCAGGGCCGGCAGCGTGCGGGCAGGCGTGACGACGACCGCCAGTTCGGGCGCCTGAGCCAGGGCTTGCAGGGACGGCACGCAGGGACGACCCTGGACGCTGGTCCATTTCGGATTGACAGCATCCAGGCGGCCCTGGTAGCCGCCCTTGACCAGGTTGGAAAAAACGTCGTGGCCGAGGGCTTCCTGGCGCTCGGTTGCGCCGATCACCGCGACCGATCGCGGCGCCAGGGCCGATCTGAGGTAATGCGTGTCTTCCATGGTCCCGTCCATCCTGAACCGAACTGCGGCGAGCTCCTAGCAGGCGCTCAGGCCTTGCAACGAGCCTGGCAGCGCGCGCAAACGCAATCCGCGGCGCGCGCAGGATCGGATTCAGTCGTTCGAACCTGTCCAATCCTGTGCGTCGATGCGCGCGTAACATTCAGCGCGTAACATTGATGGCGCAGTGCAACATTACCTCTTTTCGGCGACCGGCGTTTGACACCAAACAGCCGGTACGAGAACTCAATTGACACATCGCAAGAGGCGCCGCGCCGATCACTGTACCCTGTGTATGCGATGCTGTTGTTGCCTGTGAGGTTCAGATGACAACCCTCGAGGAAGTGCGCTGTCGAGAGCTTCTCGAAGTTCGAAAGAAGCAGCTGACCGAACAGGTGGGTGATCGGCTGCACCGTCATGGGCTCGAAGTGCATCCTGACGCCGCCTTGCCGCGGCGCTCCGAGGACACCGACGACGATGCCACCGCCGACGCCATGCGTGAGGCCGACGTTGCCGCGCTTGAACGGGCCGCCCACGGGCTGGCTTTGATCGACGCCGCCTACGAGCGCCTGAAGGGGGGTCGCTACGGGATATGCGTCGATTGCGGCGACCCGATCCGACCCGAAAGGCTGCTCGCCTACCCGGAAGCCGCACGCTGCTCGCCCTGCCAGGCCCTTTTCGAGCGCGCGCAAGCACGCCTGCCCCATCGCGTGCCGTTCTGAGCGCGGCTCGCGTCGCCGCCTCAGACAGTCCGCCGGCCCTGGACCGAAAGCCCCATAGAATCGGGGCATGAACGTCCATGGAGTGCCGTATCGATCGATCTGGCCGGTCGAGCGCCGTGCCGTCGGTATCATCGACCAGGCCAGGCTGCCTTTCGAATTCACCACGCTCGAGATCTCCGATTGCTCGGCCATGACGCGCGCCATCGCGCAGATGAACGTGCGCGGCGCGCCACTGATCGGAGTGGCGGCAGCCTACGGCGTGGCCCTGGCGATGAACGAGGACCCCCGCGACGCCGCACTCGAGCTTGCCTGCGCCGCTCTGGCAGCGAGCCGGCCGACGGCGGTGAACCTGCGCTGGGCGCTGGCGCGCCAGCGCCGCCTTCTGGAGGGCCTGCCTGCCGGGCAACGCGCCGCGCAGGCCTGGCGCGAGGCGCTCGCCATCGCCGAAGAGGACGTCGCGATCAACCGCGCGATCGGCTCCCACGGCTCGGACCTGCTGGCGCAACTGCATGCGCGGCTGGGGCGCACCGTCAACGTGCTCACGCATTGCAATGCCGGCTGGATCGCCACGGTCGATTTCGGCACGGCGCTGGCCGGCGTGTACCTGGCGCACGACGCGGGCGTTCCGCTGCACGTCTGGGTCGATGAAACCCGCCCCCGCAATCAGGGGCTGCTCACGGCCTGGGAGCTGGGAGCGCATGGAGTGGGACACACGATGATCACCGACAATGCCGGCGGCCACCTGATGCAGCATGGCCAGGTCGATATCGTGCTGGTCGGGGCCGACCGGGTCGGTCGCGACGGCGCCGTCTGCAACAAGATCGGCACTTACCTCAAGGCGCTCGCGGCCCACGACAATTCCGTGCCGTTTTACGCCGCCGTGCCTTCGCCGACGATCGACTGGGAGCTCGCGGATGCCGAGCGCGACGTCCCGATCGAGCAGCGGCCGGCCGAGGAGCTGCGCATCGTCCGCGGCAGCGCGCCCGGGGGCGGGCGGGCGACGGTCGAACTCTTCGACGCCGGCGTCGCCGCGGCCAATCCCGCTTTCGACGTCACGCCGGCGCGGCTGGTGACCGGCGTCATCACCGAGCGCGGCATCGCGGCGCCGGGACAGCTGGCGGGCCTGTTCCAGGAGCGGAGCACCCTGCAATGACCGACGCCTCCTCCGCCGCCGCCGCCGTCAACGAGGATGGACCGGCGCTGCGTGCGCAGCTGATCGAGACGGCGCTCGAGACGGTGCGATGCGGCTTGAACGTCAACAAGTCGGGCAACGTCTCGGCGCGCTGCCGGCGTGGCGCCGTCGAAGGCATGCTGATCACGCCGACCGGCCTGCCCTACGGGGCCTTGCAGCCGCAAGACCTTGCCTTCGTGAGCCTGTCCGATGGCCACGGAACGGGACCGCGAGAAGCCTCGAGCGAGTGGCGCGTGCACTTCGACGTCCTGCGGGCGCGTCCCGAATTCGGCGCCATCGTTCACACCCATTCGCCGGCGGCCACGGCCCTGTCCTGCCATGGCATGGATCTGCCGGCTTTCCACTACATGGTGGCCGTTTGCGGAGGACCCGACATCCGATGCGCGCCCTACGCGACCTTCGGCACCCAGGCGCTGTCCGACCATGCCCTGGCCGCCCTCGAGGGACGCAAGGCATGCCTGCTCTCCAATCACGGAAGTCTCGGCTGCGGTGTCGATCTGGACAGCGCGCTCGCCATGGCGCTGGAGCTCGAACACCTGGCGCAGGTGTACCTCTTGAGTCGCCAGTTGGGAGAGCCGCGACTTCTGGACGAAGAGGAAATGCAGCGCGTGCTCGAGAAATTCCGTTCCTCGTACGGGCAGCGCACTTGATTGTTGCGCGAAACCGCGACCGGGCCCGGTCGCCCGGCGCTCAAGCCTGCGCCATCGACCTCGAAGCAAAGAAGGCAGTGTTCATCCATTGCCCGTCCCTGCCCCCGGTTCGTCCCGGCGCACACATTGACTTCGAAGCTCGCCGGCCCCGCCTGCCCCTGCGCTCCGGGGGGAGGCGAAAACGGGTGCGACAATGCACGAAGATCGTTGCTCGAAGGCTCCGTAGGGGACACGGCATTGCCTAGTGGGGCCGGATCCGAGAAAATGCGACCCGACGCTCGACCGGATTCGCCCGCCGCCGGGCCCGGCACACCCTGCCGGTCGAACCCCGGCGCGCCCTGGGACCTCGACTTGTCATACTCGCCGACTTCCGCCTTCAACGACGCCCGCTGATGGCCGCCACTATCAGACGCTGGTCGGCCGCGCCGCTCGCAAGAGACGCCAGTCATCCCCTCGAGGGGAACGTCTGCGCCACGATGTGGCCGACGCGCACGCTGGTCGACCGTGAACGCTGGTTCGATGAGCTTTACGTCTGGACCGAGGGCTTCCAGGCCACCACGACCCAGCGTGCCCGCATCCAGGTGGCCGCGCTCGACCATGGCCTGCGCATGCTCGATTGCGAGGCCTCGACCTCCGTGGCCATCACCCTTTCCTTCGGCACGGCCGAGCGGCACCTGGATGCGATCGTCCGGCGCCTGCAGCTGTATCCGCTCGTTTCACATCGCGTCGTCGTCATCCTGCGCGGCGCGCTCGATCGCGTCCGCTCCCAGTACCGCATACGTGCCTTCGTCGACTATCTGCGAGTGGGGCAGATCTCCGTCGGCTACCGGGTATCGGCGCCGCGCATCACGATGGAGATCCGCACCCTGGATCTGGTGCAGCCGGAGTTCGCCAAGGTGCTGGCGCCGGCATCGGACCGCCCCGAATTCTGGAGGGACTTCGTTTCCGAAGCTCGCGTCGCGGGCATCGCCCCGCAGGCACTGATCGTGGCCGGCCTGGAAACCGAGCGGCAGCTCGAGCTGGCGCGTCAGGCCGGCATTCGCTTCGGCCAGGGCTCGGCGGTGCGACCTTCCTTCGAGCCGCCCGATACGCACGACCGGGAAGCCGGCGAGAGCGGACCGCAGCTGCCCGACCCGCCCACCCAGTCGCCGTTCTTCTGAGGCCAGGCCGGGGCGCAGCCGGCTAGCCCTGGCGCTGCAGGCGCTTGAGCAGCCCGGCCGCTTTGGGCAGGCTGCGCCGCATCTGCCGCCGCGCCCAGCGTTCGGCCATCTCCAGGATCTGTCTCGAGGAAGTCAGCGATGGCATCACCGACAAGGTGACCTGGATATCGTTGACCTCGCCCAAGGTCTGCTGAAGGCGCGCCAGCAGCTTCAGGCTGCGCGCAGTTGACCGTTTGCCCATGATCGGAGCCAGCAGTTCGCAGGCGTAGCGCTGGCGCTTGGCCAGGATGCGCAGGCGGTGCCGCTGCGCGACCGACAGCCGCCCGATCCGGGTTCCGGCCGCCAGCAGCCTGCGGTGCCCGCGCTGCAGTTCCGATGGCGCCGCAGTCCTGAGTTCCCGGCCGGCCGCATGCGGCGCCTGCGCCCACTGCAGCAGCCGGATCGCCGTGCGCGCAAACAGCGGCGAGGCGAGCGTCTGGCTCAAGCGCCGGCGTCTCATCTGGCGGCGCCGTTCGGCACGCGCCATGAGCCGGACCCAATCGGCCTGCCCCTCGCATCCGATGGCCTTGCCGAGCGCTGGCAGCCATTGGGTGACCAGCACGTCCCAGTCCCGCACCTCGCCGTATCGATCGGAAAGCCAGCGCAGGTCGCGCGCGACCGGATCGTCGGCGCTGGCCGCGCCGAGCAGCCTGAGCGCCGAGCGGGTGCGTCGCAAGGCCACCCTGGACTGGTGCACGAACTCGAGGTCGGTGCCGATCGATGCCCCGGCGACATTGGCCAGGACACGGCTGACGCCGAGCTCGAGGATGCGCCGCGCCGCCGACGAACAATCCATCGGGGCCTCGAGCGCAGCCGCGAATGTCTCGGCACCGGCGCCGGCCGGAATCGCGACGCTGCGATCGGCGAGGCGATAACCGCGCATGGCCTTGGACTCGACGCCGGGCATCAGGGGCAGCGCGGCGCGACCGCGGCCGATCAGATCCAGCGCCAGATCGAAGACCGCGGCCGTGTCGCCCGCGCGCATTTCCAGTTCGAGCTCACTGATCGGTTCGCGCCTGCGCCCGGCTTGCAGGTATCCGCGGTCCAGGGCGAGTTCGATCACGGACTCGCCGATGCGTACTTCGTGCACGGTCCGCTCGAAGCGGCTACGAAAGACCGGCGCGAGCTGCGACCGGGCGCCGCCGAGCAGCTCGGCCAGGGGCGCATCGGCAAGGCGCGAGGGCGCCAGCCGCGGGCCGGCCACCGGCACTTCCCATTCGCCGCGCCGGGTCAGGGCAGTGTCCGTATTGCCGGTCTTGAGCGTCTGGACCCAGCGCGCTTCACCTTCGACTTCGATGCGACGGACCCTGAGCGCAGCTCGGCGCGACAGCAGCAGGCGCCCGGGGGTATCGAAATAAACGCTTTCGATCGTCAGCGCCTTCGGCGGACCATAGGCCAGCAGGCGCTCGCGCAGCGCTGCGTGCGAAGCCTCCGGGACCAGAAGCTTGAGTTCGATCTCAATGGGCGCCGCGCCGGCCTCAGCTGGCGCGGCAGCTTGCAGCGTCGGTTGCGCAGCGGCCGGTGAGGCGCGGCGAGCGGGCGGCATCGTGAAGGCGCTGTAACTGAAAAAGTTGCGGATCCGGGCGGGCGCCTGCGCGCTTTTTCTGGGCTCGGTTCGCCGATTATCCCCGCAAGGCGGGGCCGACGGCCAGTGCCGGCCGCCTGCCAGTCGCCGGCGCCGGCGACCACCGGGCGCCTGCACCCTGCAAAGCACTCGCTAACGTGGCAAACTTTGGCCATGGCAAGAGTCGAACGCACATTGAGAATCCTGATCGTGGATTCCCATGGACAGCCCGTACGCTGGGCGGCGCTCACCCGGGCGGCCCGCTACTACGCTTCCGGCAAGGTGTTGACCGACCTGGGCGAGAATCTTTTCGCGATGAGCGGGGGCCTTCAGGAAAGTTCCGGATTAAGGTCGGAATTCCTCACGAGCTCGATTGTGATGATCCGCGGGCGCCACCGCCTGCCGATCGGGCATGTCCACGTCGGTCTGACCAAGCACCGGCTCTTCGCCCGCGATCGCCATGTCTGCGCCTACTGCGGCGTCCAGTTCAACGAGCCGGACCTGACGGTCGAGCACATCGTCCCGGTGTCACGCGGCGGCCGCCACGACTGGACCAACGTCGTGACCGCCTGCCGCTCCTGCAACACGCGCAAGGGCAACCGCCGTCCCGAAGAAGCCCACATGCCGCTGCTTTTCGTACCCTATGCGGTGTGCCGCAACGAGGGATTCATCCTGAGCAATCGGCGCATATTGGCCGATCAGATGGCGTTCCTGCAGGCAACGCTTCCAAAGCACTCGCGCTGGGCCCATTCCTGAATCGATCTCAGGACATTCGGGCGCGAAGCAGGCGCGAGAAGCTGCCGGTGAAGTCCGCCTTTACATAGGCGTCGTGCTTGAACGCGCTCTGAACCGCGGCGGGCTGCAGTTCGCAATCCACCCGGCCGGTCGCGCGATGGTGCATAGCCCCAGCCGCAACGCCCGCGCCCGCGCCCGCGCTTTCGATCAATGCCCATAAGGTGGCGCCCGAGACGCCGTCAAGAGGCGGCGCGTGGATTTCCAGGCCATCGGCACGCCGTGCAATGCGCCGGTAGCTCAGGCGCAGCTGCCCGTCATCCGTCGCGCCGCGCGCAAAGACCACGACCGGCTTGGCGTGCAGCACGAGGCCGACGCGGCGCATCTGCGAATATGGAAAACCCGCCAGGACGTAGACCTCGGCCTGAGCCGCACCGGCCAGATCCTCGAGGCCGGAGCAGCGCCAATGGGCCCGGAGCAGGCCCGCACCGCGACGGCAACCGATGCGAACCGCGGCCAGGTCCGCGGCCGGATCGACCAGCACGAGCGGCCTGGCATCCCGCAGCCAGAGAATGCGCCCCGTTTCGCCGAGCGGCAGCCCGAGGTCGCCGGCACTGGCACCGTCGTCGAAAAGATGCCGGCAGGTCAGCAGCAGCAGCGAGCTGCCGTAGCTGTAGAGCGCGCCGCTTGCCAGCGGCTCGGCCCGGCCGTTGCGCAGCGCCAGCACCGGAACGGCGACCCGCGCCAGCGCCTGCGCCACGGCGCGCGCGCGCGCCGAGCCGACTTCGGCGTCGATATCCAGGGGCTCGGTGGCCAGGGCCGCCCAGCTCATGCGATTGCCTGTTGTCCTGTAACAGCCAATTCGGACGTGAAAGACGCGTCTGGGCGAGCCGGATGCGGCGAAGTGAAACGGGCCCGCGAGTTAACGCCCGCGGGCCCGCATTGATCGCAGCGGCCTTGATTACTTCAGGTGCTTGCTTACGTACTTGGTCAGCTCGAACATCGTGGCCTGGGCCTTACCGAACAGCGGGCGCAGCTTGTCGTCGGCGTTGATGTTGCGACGATTGACCGAATCCTGCAGCTTGTTCTTCTTGATGTAGGCCCAGATCTTGCTCGTGACCTCGGTGCGCGGCATCGGCGTCGAGCCGATGATCGCAGCCAGCGGGCCGGTGGGCATCAGGGGCTTCATGAACGCCGCATTGGGCTTGCGGGCGCTCTTCTTCTTCGCCGCCTTCCTCGGGGCCGCTTTCTTGGCGACCTTCCTGACGACTTTCTTGGCCGCCGGTTTCTTGGTCGCCTTCTTCGCTGACTTCTTCGCTTTCTTGGCTGTTGCCATCAAAGATCTCCTGTTTGCGAATGGAAAAGGCACAGCGACAGCGTTCTTTCCTTCACCAGAAATGCGAAGAGCGCTCTCGTTGCGTGCCCTGAATACTAGGCCAACCGCGACCAGAATCAAGTGTTTTCAGAGGGAAATCGGCGACGCGCGCACAAAATTTTTCCGATTCTCCGAGGGAAACCGGGCCGGGCCAGACGTCGCGCGATGCGGCGAAAATCGGATCGACCTACAAGATGTAGCTCATATGCGCCCGCCGGTACAAGCATTTGTGGTCCCTCGGTCCGCGCTCGGGCCGCTTAAGCGCGGCGCCCTCGTTTTCCGCGTCCGAGAACGCGCCCTGCGCGACCGATGCGGCCGATCGCCCCTCGCTCAGGCGGGGCCGGCGGCCTGCTCGAGCTCGGCGACCATGCGCCGCACCCGCTGCTGAAGGGACTCGGTACTGAGCTGCTCGCGCAGCCTCTCGACCATCAGCGGAAACGCGAACGGCGTGGGGCGCGACGGCGCATTGAAAAGCACGGTCTGGACGCGCATCGCCGCGAGCGCCCGTCCGAGCCGGCCGAGCTCGAGCTCCTGCTCGAGCACTTCGCGTTCCGCCTGGGCCAGCAGCCGGTTGCCGGCGTCGAATCGGCGCAACACCTCGTACAGCAGTCCCGAGGAGACCTGCAGCTGGCGGGCGCTCTTGCCCTGCCCCGGGTAGCCCACGAATACGAGGCCCGCGACACGCGCGATCTCGCGAAAGCGCCGCTGCGCCAAACCTCCCGCGTTCAAGCTTTCCAGCACGTCCGCCAGCAGCCGCTCCGGTCCTAGCAGCCTGCGCGGGGCCTCGCGCCAGAGCTGGCGCCAAGGAATTGGGTGCGCCGACAGCAGCTCCAGGCCGTAGTCGTTCACCGCCATCGAGACGCTCGCCGGCTGCACCTGCCCGGCGCGGTAGGCGAGCAGCGCCGCCAGGCCGGCGTGAACCGCCCTGCCGGCGAGCGGATAGACGAACAGGTGGTGACCCTCCTCAGTGTGCAGCGACTCGACCAGCAAACCGCGCCGCCCCGGCAGGCTCGAGACGCGTTGCTGCAGCTCGAGCAGCGGGCGCACGGCCTGCAACTCCGGGGAATCGAAGCGGCCGGCGCGCGCCAGTTCGAGCTCATCGAGCAGGGCATCGGCCAGCTCGCCGGAAAACGGCAAGCGCGTTCCGGCCCAGCGCGGCACCGCGCCGGCGCGGCGCGTGGACTTGCGCACCCAGGCCACCATGTCCTGCACCTTGACGAGCTCGAGCACCCGGCCGGCGAATAAGAACGATTCGCCCGGGTGAAGGCGCGCGATGAAGTTTTCCTCGATCGCCCCCAGGCCGCGGCCCCCCGTCTCACGCACGCTGATCGAGGCCTCGGCCGTGATGGTGCCGATGCCGATTCGATGGCGCCGAGCGATCTGCGCATCGGGCACCTCGTAGCGGCCATTTTCGCCGCGCGCGATCCGGTGGTACTGCGGGTAGGCGTTGAGCGAATCACCGCCGCGGCCGGCGAAATCCAGCGCCCAGGACCACTCCTCGTCGCTCAGGTCGCGAAAACTCCAGGCGCAGCGAACTTCCTCGAGCAGTTCGCCCTCTTCGAAGCCTGTGCCCAGGGCGACGGTCACCAGATGCTGTACCAGCACGTCCAGGGGGCGGCTGGGTGCCACGCGCGCCTCGATGCGGCCGGCGCCGGC
>Ga0213853_10607201_pt1 | contig 14091 bp, 9 predicted proteins | sample ABR_2016_MetaT_FD_164456 | JGI IMG/M metagenome (GOLD analysis project Ga0213853, IMG submission 164456) | Metatranscriptome of freshwater sediment microbial communities from post-fracked creek in Pennsylvania, United States - ABR_2016... | ecosystem: Environmental > Aquatic > Freshwater > Creek...
GGCCGCGCTTGCCGCGGACGTCGGCGCGGCCCTGGCGCACGGCGTGCGGCGGGTCGACCGGTACTACGCGGCGGCCGGAGCGATCGGCGTGCCGTTCGACGAGCCCGCCGATGCGCAGGCCTTCGTCAATCTGAACACGATGGGCGAACTGCGCGACGATGAGCGGCGCTGAACTCGATATCGCGTCGGCATTCGCGGTGCTGACCGGGGCGCTCGCGCCCTTGACCGCGACCGAACGCGTCGCCGCGGCGCGGGCCGCCGGGCGCGTGCTGGCGGGTCCGGTGCGCTCGGCCGTCGACCTGCCGGCATTCGACAACGCGGCGATGGACGGCTACGCGCTGCGCGCCGCCGACACGGCCGTGCCGCCGGTCGCGCTGCGGGTCATCGGCCGCGTGCTTGCGGGCAAGGTGTTCGGGGGCCGGATCGGGCCGGGCGAATGCGTGCGCATCATGACCGGCGCGCCGCTTCCCGAAGGCAGCGACGCGATCCTGGTCCAGGAGGACGCCGAGCTCGACGGCGACCGGCTGTGGATACGCGCGCCGCTGTCCGTGGGACGCCACCGGCGGCTGCGCGGCGAACACGTCGCGGCCGGCGCGACCGTGCTCGAACCCGGGCGCCGCCTGCGCGGGGCCGATGTCGGACTCGCGGTCAGCGTCGGTGCGACCGGCCTCGCGGTGTTTCGCCGCCTGCGGGTCGGCGTGCTGTCGACCGGCGACGAACTGCTCGATCCACCGGCGCCGTTGACCGGTGCGCGTTCCTACGACGCGAACCGCCCACTCCTGATCGCGGCACTCGCGCGCGACGGCGTCGACTCGCTCGACCTGGGCATCGTCGCCGACGAACCGGCGGCCTTCGACAAGCTGCTGGTCCACGCCGCCGCGCTCGGGCTGGATGCGATCCTGACGACGGGCGGCGCCGCCCAGGGCGACGCCGACATCGTCCGGCGCGCGACCGGCGTCCAGTACATCCCGCTCGCGGTGCGACCGGGGCGCGGGATCGCCTGGGGCCGGCTCGATCCGGGCCGGCCGCTGGCGCTGCTCGGCCTGCCCGGCAATGCGGTGGCGGCATTCGTGATCTTCAACCTGCTCGCGCGACCGGTGCTGCGCCATCTCGCCGGCGAGGCGGCAAGCCCGCCACGCGGCATCGCGGTTCCGCTCGCGCACGACCTGCCCACCAAACCAGGCCGCATCGACTACCAGCGCGGCCGCTTGCTGCGCGATGCCGGCGGGCGACTGGTCGCCGAGCCGCTCGCGCAGCAGGGCTCGGCGATGCTACGCACCGTCAGCGAGGCCGACGTGCTGCTCGCCGTCGGACCGGGATCGAGGCCAGGACCGGGTACGGGTCATCGCGCCGGCGACCTCGTCGACGCGCTGCTCCTCGACGCGCTCGAGTGAGACCGCCGGGCCGCGCGTTCCATACACCATCAGTGGTTGAAGCGATGGCAGCTTCGGTCCTCTTGGGGAGGATGGGTTACGAGGGGGCCTGCTGCCCCCTCGTGCTCCCCCAGCCCGAACACGAGCGCGGCGAAAAGGTCGAGCAATGAGTCTGCCGGGCCGCCTCGAAGTCGCGCAGCCCGGCAACCGAATGGGGAAGGAGCTTCGATCCGGCTCCGCGGATCCGTCCGACCTGCCCCCGCGCAGCGCGGCCCGCTTCGGCCTGAACCTGGTCGCCTTGGCGGGCGGCCTCGCAGCCGTCCTCGCGGCAAGCCGCCGGTGGCCCGGGGATGGCCTCGCGGCGGGCCTCGCCGGCTGCGCGGCGATCGCCGTCGTGATCATCGCCGACGACGGACAGCTGACGGTCCGTCAAGGCTTTAGGCCATAGACCGTCAGCTGTCCGTCGCCGGCGATGTAGACCCTGCCGTTGGCGACCGTCGGCACCGTGAACTTGACCGCATTGCCGCAGGTCTCGGTTGTGCTTGCGTCGCTCGTGTACAGCGGCTTGCCCAGCCCGCTCGCGTCGTAGGCGCGCAGGATCGCCGGACCCGACGCGTTTCCGTTCGCGGTGCCGTTCGCATGCGTGTCGAGGACCCAGACGATCGCGCCCTGCGCCGCGGCGCCGGCCGCCGAGATCGACGGCGTCGCGCCCGGGAAGGGGTAAATCTCGGCGCTCTGGGCGCTCGGCATCGCCACGATCGTCGCGTTGGCCACCGGATAGGCCTTCAGGAAATCTGCCTGCGCGGCGCCATAGATTGCATTGCGCCAGACCGCCGGCGTGCTGAAGAAGCCGCACGACACGGAGCCGGCACAGCCGCCGGACTCGGTCGCGAACCCGACGGACAAAGTCTGGACGTCGGTGTCACCGGCAGCGGAGTAGCGGCCCATGTTGTCGCGATCGACGAGGTAGAAGTTGCCGGACTTGTCGACCGCAACAACCAGGTGCGGGTGCGCTGCCGAACCCATCGAATCGGGCAATACGACGACGCCGCCCGAGCCGAAGTCGGAATCCGTGGCGTTCATCGCCGAATACGCGGTCGGCGTGAAATAGTCCTGTGCGGCGAGCGTGCCCAGCGCGACCCTCAGCAGCGATTCTCCATAGGCGTTCGACGCGCTGTCGAAGATCCCATTGCCGGTCGAGAAATAAATGCCGCCGGCCGCGTCGAGCGCGGGCCCGGAGCCGCTCATCCAGATTCCCGCCTGGCCCGACCCGACCGGTGCGGTGTTGAAGACCGCCGTCTGCTGCAGCGTCGCCGCATCGTACCCGATCAGCCATCCCGAATAGTCGCCGTTGTCGCCATGCGACCCGAGCGGAACGTAGACGATCCCGTTCGCGAACAGCAGCGCCGGACGCTGCGCCTGGATCAGCGGCGTGAACGTGCGCCCGCCGCTGGCCGATGCTGCGGCGCTGACTTCGACGGCGGCCGTCGCCTCGGCGCCGCTTGCCAGCGCCAGCGCATGAAGCCGCAGCGCGTAAGCGCCGGTCGCGCTGTTCTTGGTCTTAGCGACGACGTAGAGTTGCCCGTTGGCGATCACCGGCGTGCCGGTGATGCCGACCTTGCCCGGCAGGTCGTCGGTTGCGTTCGTGTCCGCGGCGTCGACGGCGCCCAGGTTCGGCACGGTCGGCGCAACGAAGCTCACGTACCAGTAGACCGTGCAGGCCGGCGCGTCGGCATCGAACGCGTAGACGCTGTCGTTCTCGGTGGCGACGATCACGACGTTGTGCACGCCGCCGGCGATGGCCAGGTGGGCGGCGTACAGCGGCTGCGCGTAGACGGCGGCATCGACGGGGCATGCGAACAACCTGCCGAACGCCGCCGGATTGGCGACCGTCGCGGCGTCCAGCGCGTACTCCTGCAGGTTCTGGCCGCTGCGCTGCGCGTCGTTGTGGTACGTGAATACACCGGGCAGATCGGTGACGGCGATTCGCGCGCTCGCTTTCTGGGTCGGCGCCGCGCGGCTCGTCGCGGTGACCGTGTGCTGGCCCGCGCTCGCCGGCGCGGTCGGCGCCGTGTAGAGGCCGGTCGCGTCGACGGTTCCGACCGCGGCACTGCCACCGACGATGCCGTCGACGTCCCAGACCACCGTCGTGTCGCCGCTTCCGCTTACCGTTGCGCCGAATACCTGCGCCTGCCCGATGGTCAGCGCGCCACGCACCGGCGCGATGCTGACCGGGCCACCGCCGCCCCCACCGCCACCACTCGAGGCTCCGGGCGCGCCGGCGCCGGCGCCCATCGCGCCGCTGCCGCCCCCACTGCCACAGCCCGCGATCAGGCTTGCAATCAAGCTTGCCATCAGGCTCGCCAGCAGGCGAGCCCGCAGGCGCGCGCGAAGCTCCGCGGCGGTCGCGTGCCACGACGACGCGGTCATCGATTCGAGGTGCATTCGACGCTCCATTCAGAGGCGCTCACGACGGGACGGCGCGACCCGCCGAACATCGCGCGCCGACGGTGGCAGCGACGGAGGCGCGCGCTGCGGCGCGGCGCCGCAGCGCGACACACCGGAGTCTGAACGCCGCAAACCGGCTAGGCAATCTCTTCGTATAGCGGCAGCGTCAGGAATTCCGCGAACTCGGCGCTGGTCGACATCGCCGCGAAGATTCCGGCGGCGCGATCGTAGGTCGGCGCCGGCGTCCCGACGGCCGCCTTGACCTTGACCAGCTCCTGGGCGATCAGGCCATCGACCAGGTCGGCCGTGACCTTGCGGCCGTCCGCCAGCGTGCCCTTCGGCGAGCGGATCCACTGCCAGACCTGCGAGCGCGAGATCTCGGCGGTCGCGGCGTCCTCCATCAGGTTGTGGATCGGGACGCAGCCGTTTCCGGCCAGCCACGAGCCCAGGTAGTGGATGCCGACGTTGATATTCATCCGCAGGCCGGCCTCGGTGATCGGGATCTCGGGCTGAAAGGCCAGCAGGTCGGCCGCCCGGACCTGGACGTCGGGACGTTGCCGCTCGATCTGGTTCGGGCGATCGCCGAGGACCGCGACGAACTCGGCCATCGCGACGGGCACGAGGCCTGGATGCGCGACCCAGCCGCCGTCATAGCCGTCGTTCGCATCGCGCGACTTGTCGCTGCGCACACCGGCGAGCGCCCTCTCGTTGGCCGCCGGGTCGCCCTTGATCGGTATCAGCGCGCTCATGCCACCGATCGCCGGCGCGCCGCGGCGGTGGCAGGTCTTCAGCAGCAGCAGCGCGTACGCGCGCATGAACGGTGCGGTCATCGTGACCGCGGCGCGGTCGGCCAGGCAGAAATCGCGGTCGAGCTTGAACTTCTTGATGCACGAGAAGATGTAGTCCCAGCGCCCGGCGTTCAGTCCGGCGGAATGGTCGCGCAACTCGTACAGGATCTCGTCCATCTCGAACGCCGCGACGATGGTCTCGATCAGCACGGTGGCCTTGATCGTGCCGCGCGGCAGGCCGAGCTCCTGCTGGGCGGCCACGAAAAGGTCGTTCCACAGGCGCGCCTCGAGATGCGACTCGAGCTTGGGAAGATAGAAATACGGACCGCTGCCGCGCGCGACGAGTTCCTTCGCGTTGTGGAACATGTACAGTGCGAAGTCGAACACGCCGCCGCTGATGCGCTGGCCGTCGACCAGCACGTGCTTCTCGTCGAGGTGCCAGCCGCGCGGCCGCACGACCAGCGTCGCGATGCGTTCATTGAGCCGGTACGATTTTCCCTCCGGCGAGTTGAAAGCGAGCGTTCGACGCACCGCGGCGTGCAGGTTGATCTGGCCCTGGATCTGGTTTTCCCAGTTGGGCGTATTGCTGTCCTCGAAGTCGCTCATGTAGCTGTCGGCGCCCGAGTTCAACGCATTGATGATCATCTTGCGCTCGACCGGGCCGGTGATCTCCACGCGCCGGCACTGCAGGTCGTGCGGCAGCGGCGCGATGGTCCAGTCGCCGTTGCGGATGGCCGCGGTCGCGGACGGGAAATCGGGCTTAACGCCGGCGTCGAGCTGCGCGGCGCGCTCGACGCGCTGCGCCAGCAGTTCGCGACGGCGCGCTTCGAAGCGCCGGTGCAGGCTGGCAGCCAGCGCGAGCGCGCCGGGGTCCAGGATCGCGTCAAACCCGGGTAGCAGCGGCGCATTGATCGTGACGCCGGCCGGTTGAGTCATCGTGATTCTCCAAAGTTTGCTACGAAAATCGAACGGCGTCCCAGGCGGGCATCAGGGGCCGGCCAACAGGTCGGCCACGCCGGCGAGTCCCGTGACGACATACGCCGGCTGAACGCCGAGACGCTCGGCAGGCGCGCCGAGACGATTGACCCAGCACGCGCGGTAGCCGAACCAGGTCGCGCCGATCGCGTCCCACGCGTTCGACGACACGAACAGCACCTCGGAAGCGGGCAGGCCCAGCGCGGCGGTGCCGAGCGCGTACGCCGCCGGCGAAGTCTTGAACGCGCGCACCGGATCGACCGACAGCACGTGGTCGAAACAGTCCGTCATGCCGGCGTGCGCAAGCGCCGCGGCGAGCAGCGCCGGATCGCCATTGCTGAGCACCCCGAGCGGACGTCCGGCCGCGCGCAGCGCTTGCAGCGCCGGTACCGCCTCGCCGAACGGCGCGAGCCGCCGGTACTGCGCCATCAGGCTGTCGAGATCGGCCTGGCGGGCGCGCAGGCCGAGCGCGGCGATCACGTAGTCGAGGGCGTCGCGCGTGAGCGCGCTGAAGTCGCAATAGCGGTTCGACAGGGTCCGCAGGCGCGAATAGTCGATCTGCTTCTCGCGCCACTGGCGCGCGATCGCCGCCCCGTGACCGGGAAATAGGGCCTCGGCGTGCTCCTGGACCGAATAGACGTCGAGCAGGGTGCCGAACAGGTCGAACAAAGCGGCGCGCAGCACGCGGTGCAGCCCTGGTTGTTGCAAGACAGCAAATTATACGGGCTCCGCGGGCGCTCGGCCCGCCGGCTCAGCGTTGCCCCGTGCGCGCCGGCCGCCGTTCACTGCCGAACATGGCCTGCACGTCGATCGTGCTGTGGCGGCCGAGCGCATCGCCATGGCGTGCGAGCCAGGTGGCCGCCCGCTCGCGGCCCTCGGCCTTGAGCTTGACCAGGAAAGGCAGGCTCGTGTTCAAGGACTTCTCGATCGCAAGGCCGCTGACCAGGTCGTCCGTCGCAACCATGTGGAAACAGCTTGCCGCGAGGCGGCGCTCCAGCGGCCCGCGCAGCCAGGCGACGCGCGCGACCTGCGCCTGTGCCTGGCCGATGCCGCGCATCTCGCGCAGGAAGCTCGAGTTCAGATGGATCTCGGTGATCCGCGCGCGTATGCCTTCCGCGCTAGTTGGCGCCGGATCGCGCTCGAGCGGCAGCAGCAGCACGATCACGACGTCGCGACTGCGGCAGCGGTACAGCAGCGGGTAGATCGCCGGATTGCCCGCGTAGCCGCCGTCCCAGTAGGCTTCTCCGTCGATGACGACGGCCTGGCTGATCGCCGGCAGGCATGCCGACGCGAGCAGATGATCGGTGCTGAGCTCGAATCGCTCGAACAAGCGCAGCGTCCCGCTGCGGACGTGGGTTGCGCCGATGAACAACTGCAGCGGCGACGCGGCGCGCAGGCGCTCGAAATCGATCAGCTCGTCGACGATCTGGCGCAGCGGATTGAGGTCCAGCGGATTGAGCTGGTAGGGCGAAAAGAAGCGCGTCAATCCGATCAGGAACTTGGCGGGCGCCGCCAGCGACGAGGCCAGCGACGTGGCCGCCGGACCGTCCGGCGGGGTCTCGCCGAATCGCAACGGCGCGGGATACGACGCCGTGCCGACCGCGTTCCAGAACTTGTCGAGCAATTCGCGGGCGCCGGCACGCCCCCCCTGCGCCATGCCGGCTGCCAGCGCGACGCCATTCATCGCGCCGGCGCTCGAACCGCTTATGCCCTCGAACTCCAGCCACGGTTCTTCGAGCAGGCGATCCAGGATGCCCCAGGTCAGCGCGCCGAGCGCGCCGCCGCCCTGCAAGGCGAGATTGACCACATGGCGGCGCGTCATGTCCGATCGCTCGCACGGGATTGGATCGTGCAGATTACAGGCTCGACGTGCACCGCGGCATGACGGCGCGCCCGCTTCGGCGCATGGGCCGGAACGTCGCCCATCTAAAGGACTTTCACTTCCAAGCCGGTACGTCCTGCCGGGCGCACAAAAAATAACGGGCCGCACATGGCGGCCCGTGAAATCTGCGTTTTTCTTCTTCTGATATTGGTTTTTGTTCTTGAGGCGTCCCCTACGACCCTGCCCCTTCGGTCTCCCTGCGCATGTCCACTTCGGTAACCATTTGAGCGCGTGAAGGTTATTAGGCTAGACCCGGCAACTCAAGCTGCAGTGCAACCGAAAGTTGCGCAATCGCAACCCGAATGCGCCGCAAAGCGCTGATTTGATGCCGCCTTGACGGTAGTCCGGCCAGACATACCATGGATGTGCGGTCATTCGCAGTGCGCGCGATCGCCGCGCGCACTGCGCCGCGCCGCCGAATCCGCGCTCAGGCGGCCTTCAACGGACGCGCGCCGCCGAGGAACTGCTCGTCCTCGGTCGAGCCCTTCAGCGCGGTCGTCGACGACTGACCCTGCTGGATCGCCTGCGTGACCGCATCGAAGTATCCGGTTCCGACTTCGCGCTGATGCTTGACGGCCGTGAAACCCTTCTCGGCCGCGGCGAACTCGGCCTCCTGCATTTCGACGAACGCGCTCATCTGGTTGCGCGCGTATCCGTAGGCGAGATTGAACATCGAGTAGTTCAGGCTGTGGAAGCCGGCCAGCGTGATGAACTGGAAGCGGTAGCCCATTGCGCCGAGTTCGCGCTGGAATTTCGCGATCGTCGCGTCATCGAGGTTCTTCTTCCAGTTGAACGATGGCGAGCAGTTGTAGGCGAGCAGCTTGCCCGGGAACTGACGGTGGACCGCCTCGGCGAAGCTGCGCGCGTAGGCGAGATCCGGCTTGCCGGTCTCGCACCAGATCAGGTCCGCGTACGGCGCGTAGGCGAGGCCGCGCGAGATCGCCTGCTGGAGACCGGCGCGGGTGCGATAGAAGCCCTCGACGGTGCGTTCGCCGGTGACGAAGGGCTTGTCGTTGTCGTCGACGTCGGCAGTCAGCAGGTCGGCGGCCTCGGCGTCGGTGCGCGCGATCAGCAGCGTCGGCACGCCCATCACGTCGGCGGCCAGGCGCGCCGCGACCAGCTTCTCGACGGCCTCGCGGGTCGGCACGAGCACCTTGCCGCCCATATGGCCGCACTTCTTGACCGAGGCGAGCTGATCCTCGAAGTGGACGCCCGCGGCGCCCGCCTCGATCATCGCCTTCATCAGTTCGAACGCATTGAGCACGCCGCCGAAGCCGGCTTCGGCATCGGCGACGATCGGCGCGAAATAGTCGATGTAACCCGGCGCGCCCGGCTCCTTGCCTTCCATCCACTGGATCTGGTCGCAGCGCGCGAGCGTGCTGTTGATCCGGCGCACTACCGACGGCACCGAGTTCACCGGGTAGAGCGACTGGTCGGGATACATCTCGCCGGCCAGGTTCGCATCGCCGGCGACCTGCCAGCCGGACAGGTAGATCGCCTTGAGGCCGGCCTTGACCTGTTGCATCGCCTGGTTGCCGGTCAGCGCGCCGAGCGCGTTGACGAACGGCTCGTCGGCCAGCGATTTCCAGAGACGCTCGGCGCCGTGGCGCGCGAGCGAATGCTCGACCGTCACCGAGCCGCGCAGCTGGACCACGTCATCGGCCGTATAGCCGCGGCGCACGCCCTTCCAGCGTGGATTCTCGGTCCATTCCTTCTGCAGGCGCTGCGCTGCGATCTTTCGTGCCGTCATGTCATCTCCATCTAAGAGGGATCCGGTGACCGGTTGCGAGCTTCGGTGCGGCCGGCCGGTGGGCGCCGGATGAACCGAACGCATGCAGCATCCTACGGCCGAGGCTGCATTGCATCAAGTCTAATGTCTTATAGAAGTTAATATTTTTTAGTGTTTGATTTCAATATATTAGAGTTTTTAGTTCATATTGTGGAATAAACTTCCCAACTATGGAACGCTCCATGCGGCCACGCAACATCGTCATTCCATATGGCGAGACGTTCGATTCACGTCATGAAAGTCACAGACGGCACGACGGCCGGGCAACCGGCGCGCGCCACATGCCGCGGCGCCGCCCGACGGCGGGCCGGCGTGCCGCGTCGGCGGCCAACCTGGTTGGGCAAGGTGGGATAATGAGCCCCTGGAATATCGAAGGAATCCGATGCGTCGCAATCGTTTCATTTCGCGCGCCCGCCATGGCGGGGATACCGAAACCCTGACCAAGCTGGCGCGCCGCCTGTCCGAGTCCGGCACCCGGCTCGAGGACCGGATCTGGGAGCGCCGCCTGGTCGAGTTGATCAACGACCGCCTGACGCGCGGCTTCGACAGCGCCATCGATGCGGCGCTCGAGGAACTGGCGCGGTCCAACAGCCGCGCCTACGACGACCTCGCGGACCTTGCCGAATCGAGCGCCGAAAGCGCGTCGATCGAGATCGACGGGCAGCCGCACGACGCGCTGCTGATCGCCGCGCCGCTGCTCGCCTGGTCGCGCTACCGGCTGCCGGCGACCGCGCTGAGCAACGCGATCGTCGACAGCCTCGGGGCCCAGGTGGCCGCGCACCTGGCGGCACGCGGCGCGCGCATCGCGGTTTCCGACACGCTGTTCTCGATCGACCAGTTGCCCGAATCGCTCGGCGAGGTCTTCGACCTCGCAAGCCGGATGTTCGCGGCGGCGGTCGATCGCCGGACGCTGAAGATCGATCCCAAGGCGCTGCGCGAGCCGATCGCAATGCTGGCCGATACCCGTTACCTGCTCGCTGCGATCGTCGTGCCGAGCGGCGCGCCGCTGTTCCACTGGCAGGAGACCGGCGTCGACCCCGATGCCAAGCTGACCGCGGTCGAGGCGTTCAACGAGCAGGCAATGGCGATCCTGCAGCCGAGCATGACGGGTTGCCGCTTCCGCACGCTCGCACCGCAGCCCTTCCACGCGGCGCTGCGCCAGGCCGACCGCGACTTGCGTGAATTCTCGCTGGAAGCCGCCGTCGCCTACCTGAAACTCGCCTACGACCTCGAACCGGTCCGTCTTCAGGCGACGTTCGCGCTGTTCGAGGACAAGCGCGAGACGGCGGCTGGGGAGATCCGCATCGGCATCGGCATCAACAGCGACGACGACTCGGTCATCGAGGGCGTCGTGTGGCCGCTGCTCGGCGACGAAGAGGAACGCGCCCAGGAGGACATCGACGCGGCGCTGCAAAAGCTCGGCGTCACGCGCATCGTCGCGCACGCGCAGCATTTCCCGATGGAATATTGCGACGACTGCGGCGCGCCGATGTTTCCGAATGTCGCGGGCCACGCGGTGCACACCGAGCCGCCCGAAGACGCCGAGGAACAGCCCGCGGCACCGCTGCACTGAACGCGCGCCGCGCGGAGACCCGCGTCAGGCGGTGACCGGCGCGTCCTGCCGTTCGACGGGATGGGCCGGCGCGCTGGCGACCTGGACCTCGCTGGCCGCCGCGGCCGACAGCGCGGCGGCCTCCTCTTCCTCCTCCTCCTCCTCCGACGTGATCACCATCGCATCCTCGAGGGCGCAGGCGTCGTCGCCGACGACGATCTCGCCGATGCCCGCACCGGCATCGCGCGCGAACATGGCGCCGATCGGGTCTCGACCGGCCAGGGCGCCGCTATCCGCGGCGGCAGGCGCCGGGTCCGCCGGGGCGGGGCTCGCCGGCGCCTCGTCGATCCGCGGCGTTTCCGTCGCCAGCGCGGCAAGCGCCTCGTGCGCCGACTCCTGTTTCGGCTGCGAGAGCAGGCGCCGCATCGCATAGGCGGCGACCTCGTCGGGCGGCAGCGCCTTGCAGAACAGGTAGCCCTGGACCTTCTCGCAGCCGAGGCTGCGCAGGAATTCGAGCTGATCCTCGCGCTCGACGCCCTCGGCGACGACCTCCTTGCGCAGCGTGTGCGCCATGTTGATCATCGCCGCGATGATCGTTCCCGCGTCATTGTCGGTCGCCGCATCGACGAGGAAGCTCTTGTCGAGCTTGAGCACCGTGGCCGGCAGAGTCTTCAGGTAGCCGAACGACGAATACCCGGTGCCGAAATCGTCGATCGCGACCACGACGCCCGCGCGCACCAGCGTGTGCAAGGCATCGAGCGCCGTTCTTCCGCCCTCGAGGAACATCGACTCGGTAACCTCGATCTCGAGGCTGCCGGGCGGCATCTCGGCGGCGCCGATCAGGTAGTTGACGGTGCGCACGAAGTTCGCGCGACGCAACTGGCCGTTGGACACGTTGACCGCGACGCGCGGTATCGGGACCCCGGCGCGGCGCCAGCGCTGGTGCTGCATGCAGGCTTCGCGCATGACCCACGCGCCGATCTCCGGAATCAGGCCGCCCTCCTCGGCGAACGGGATGAAGTCGCCGGGATACAGAAGGCCGCGCTCCGGATGCTGCCAGCGCACCAGGGCCTCGACCGAGCAGACCTTGCCGGTGACCAGGTCGATCTGCGGCTGGAAATGCAGCACGAGTTCGTCGCGTTCCATCGCCTGGCGCAGTTCGCGGTCGAGGGCGGCGCGGCGCCGGGCTTCGACGTTCATCATCTCCTCGAAATAGGCGAAGCGGCTGCGCCCGTCGTCCTTGGCGCGATACATCGCGGTATCCGCTTTCTTGAGCAGGTCGGCACCGTCGGTTCCATCGTCCGGATAGATCGCGATGCCGACGCTCGCTCCGACGTAGATCGTGTGGCCTTCGATCTCGAACGGGCGCGACAGCGCCTTGATCAACTGGCGGGCGATCGATCCGGAGTCCCGGCCGCTGGCAAGATTGCCCAGCACGACCGTGAATTCGTCGCCGCCGAGGCGCGCGACCGTGTCGTCCTCGCGCACGTTGCGCTTGATCCGTTCGGCGGCCCGCTGCAGCAGGCTGTCGCCGATCGCGTGGCCGAGCGTGTCGTTGGCCTGCTTGAAGCGGTCGAGGTCGAGGAACAGGACGCCGACGCAGGTCTTGCTGCGTGCCGCGTGCGCCAGTTCCTGCGCCAGCAGCGCCAGCAGCGAAGTCCGGTTCGGCAGCCCCGTCAGCGCGTCGACGTGCGCCATCGTATGCAGCTTGTGGTCGCGCTCGACGGTCGAGAACGCGACCTCGAGGCGGTCCGTGACGCCGGACAGCAGGTCGAGCTGGTTCGGCACGAGTTCCGGGCGCTCGCGGTGGCACAGCACCATGATGCCCCAGACGCGGTCGCCGCGTGCGATCGGCTGAACCCAGAACTGCTCGACCCCGTCCTCGCGGCGCAGGCGGTCCTGCAGTTCGCGCGGCAGCGGCGGATCCTCGACCCACGCCGAATCGGCCTTCAGCGGGATGCGCTTGCGCACCGCGCCCGGCAGCGCCAGCTTCGAGCGGTCGATATGGTTGCGGCCGCCCTTGCGCAGCGCGTAGATGCGCATCAGGTCGGCCGCCTCGGTCTCGAACAGGCCGAGGATCACGACGTCGACCGAGGTGATGTAGCGCACGCAGCGCAGCGCGCTCTTGATGACTTCGCCGACGTCGGGCTTGGACAGGATCGTCTGGTCGATCTGCGACAGTACGTTCAGCGTCGCGAAGTTCATCCCGAGCACGCGCGCCATGTCGTTGAAGCCGTGCGCCAGCCGCGCGATCTCGTCGCCGCCGTCGACGCCGATGGCGACCGCGAACTCGCGCTGGGCGATGCGTTGCGTGCCGGCGAGCAGCGCGTTGAGCTGAACGACCATCCGGCGCACGTGGCGCGCGCCGGTCCAGCCGACGATCGCCGCGGCGACCGCCGCGATCAGCACGATCAGCAGCTGGACCCAGCGCATCGGGGCCGACGCCGGCGCGGTCGCGATGATGGTCCAGGCGGAACCCTCGAAGTCCGGCTGCGGCACCAGATCGCGCGCGCTCGACAGGTAGTCGACGCGTTCGGACTGCCAGGAGACGGCCGAGCGATGATCGGCGCGCTGGTTCAGCAGCTCGGCGCGCGCCCGGGGCGGCACCTCGTGCTGGCAGCCGCTGACGACGCGCGTTTCGGACAGGATGCAGAAATCCGCGCGCGGCGCGCCTGCGCCGGCACCGCCGGCCAGGTAATCGGTGCGGATCACCGCCGCGACGTAGACGCGCTCGCCGCGGGCATTTGCCAGGCCGCGCCACAGCCCGATGCGCGGCGGGTCGTCCTCGACGACGGCTAGCAGCGAACGCGGCCCGGCAAGCAACTGCCGCGTCGACGCGTCCAGCGGAAGGATCGCGCCCGCGTTGCCCGCGCGAACGACCGGGGTGCCAACGCGGTCGAAGCGCACGACGGCATCGAGCTCCTTGCCGACGCGGCTCGCGAGCGCCGCCTCGACCTCGTCGGCGCCGCCGGCCGCAGCGGCGACGCTGATCGCGGTATCGACGAACGAAAACCGGTTCCGGACATCGCCGACGTAGGCGTCCGCGATGCTCGACAGTCCCAGCTCGCGCGCGTGCCGGGCGTCATCCTGCGCCGACTTGACCTGGACGATCGAGACGATCGTCAGCGCGACGAAGGTCAACGTCGCGCCGACGTACTGGCCGATCAGGCGCCGACCGATGACCGAGCGCAGCAGCCCGGGATTCGGCACGGCGCTCATCGGGACGACTCCGGGCCGCGCGGGCCGCGCGCGCCGCGCTGAACGCGCTCGCGGGCGGTCCCGCC
>Ga0213853_10887977_pt1 | contig 14063 bp, 9 predicted proteins | sample ABR_2016_MetaT_FD_164456 | JGI IMG/M metagenome (GOLD analysis project Ga0213853, IMG submission 164456) | Metatranscriptome of freshwater sediment microbial communities from post-fracked creek in Pennsylvania, United States - ABR_2016... | ecosystem: Environmental > Aquatic > Freshwater > Creek...
CGACCGCGCGTCCGCGCGCGCGCAGCGCCTCGTCGATCGCCGCGCCGATGGCCCGCGCGACGGCGTCGGCGAGCGCGTCGGCCGAGTCCAGCAGGTGGCGCGTCAGCGCCGCGGTCGTCGCAAGAACGCTGTCGCTCATCGGCGTTGCGGTCCGGCTGCCATGTCAGACCTCTTCGTGCCAGGCGCGGTTGTCGCGGCCGATCAGCGCGCTCGACGCCGCGGGGCCCCAGGATCCGGCCGTGTACGGTTTCGGCGCGTCGTCGGATGCGGTCCAGGCTTTCATGATCGGTTCGACCCAGGTCCACGCGGCGTCCAGTTCGTCGCGCCGCATGAACAGCGTCAGACGGCCGCGGATCACGTCCATGATCAGCCGCTCGTAGGCGTCGAGCATCCGCGCGCGATGCGCGTCCTGGAACGACAGGTCCAGCGAGATCGGCTGCAGCCGCATGCCGTCGCCGGGCGTCTTGGCCATCAGGTGCAAGGTCAGGCCGTCGTCGGGTTGCAGCCGGATCACGAGCCGGTTGTGCGCCGAGATGCCGCCGGGCGCCTGAAGGATCGGGTGCGGCACGTTGCGGAAATTGACGACGATCTCGGCGATGCGGTCCTGCAGGCGCTTGCCCGTGCGCAGGTAGAACGGCACGCCGGCCCAGCGCCAGTTGCCCAGTTCGGCCTTCAGCGCGACGAAGGTCTCGGTACGGCTGTCGCGCGGAATCCCGGGTTCCTCGAGGAAGCCGGGCACTGGCTGGCCGCCGCTGGCACCGGCGCGATACTGGCCGCGCACCGTGCGTTCGCGCACGTCGGTCTCGGAGAACGGCTTCAGCGCGCGCAGCACCTGCAGCTTCGCGTCGCGCACGGAGTCCGATTCGACCGAGGTCGGGGGCTCCATCGCGACGATGCACAGCAGCTGCAGCAGATGGTTCTGGACCATGTCGCGCAAGGCGCCGGTCTGGTCGTAGAACTCGCCGCGGCCCTCGACGCCGACTTCCTCGGCGATCGTGATCTGCACGTCGCGCACCCAGGCGCGCGACCACAGCGGCTCGAACATCGTGTTGCCGAAGCGCAGCGCGAGCAGGTTCTGGACGCTTTCCTTGCCGAGATAGTGGTCGATCCGGTAGATGCGGTCCTCGCTGAAGATCCGCCCGACCGCCTCGTTGATCTCGTGCGACGACGCGAGGTCGCGGCCAAGCGGCTTTTCGAGCACGACGCGCGCAGCCGGACTGACCGCGCCGACCTTGGCCAGGTGCTTGCAGATCCCGGTGAAGAGCGCGGGCGAGGTCGCGAGGAAGAAGACGCGCGTGCGCTGCGGCTCGTCGACCAGCTCCGAACGCAAGGCATCGAAGCCGGAGCCGTCGCCGGCGTCCGACGCGACGTACTGGACGTGCTGCAGGAAACCGTCGCAGGTCGCGGCGTCGAAATCGTGCGCGTCGAGGTTCAGCTGCAGGCGCTCGCGCGCCATCGCGCGGAACTGGTCGGTCGACAGGGCCTGGCGCGCGGTCGCGATGACGCGCGCATCGGGGGCTAGTTCGCCGTCGCGATACCGGAAATAGAGCGCCGGCAACAGCTTGCGGCTGGCCAGATCCCCGGTACCCCCGAAGAGAACCAGGTCGAACGATCGACGCGGCACGACTTCTCCCTGATGATTTCTTATGTGTCGAGCGCCGGCCAACCGCCGGCACGGTCCGAATAGGGGGGGGAATCACCCCGGGGGAACGCGCCGCGACCTCGCCGCGGAGGCCGAATCGACGCCCGACTTGACTAGTGCTAATGTAACAAAACTACATCTACGGGCAATCAAACGACCTCGATCCGGGGCCGCCGAGGCCCTGCGGAATCCCGGTAGCTGAATTTCAAGTTCATGATTTCATTGGTTTATTGACCTATGCCCGAGCGCCGTCCGGGCGTTTGCGTAAATGCAACACCTGTAGTTGGCTTACATCGCCACCGGTTGGCTTACATCACCACTTGGTTTTCCGCCCGGCGCGCCGCCTTGATCGCGGACCGATCGTCGACCCAGCAGCGAGGTTGTCCAGATGCCAGAACCCACTCCCGATCGGATGCACGCGACGGTCGTCGCCGTGACCGAACGCATCCGCCGCCGCAGCGGACCGTCGCGGACGGCCTATCTGGCGCGGATCGACCGGGCGGCCGGCGACACGACCTCGCGCGCGCGCGTGTCCTGCACGAATCTCGCCCATTCGTTCGCCGCTGCGCCGGGCTCCGACAAGCTGCGGCTGCGCGAGCAGCGCGTCCCCAACCTCGCGATCGTGTCGGCCTACAACGACATGCTGTCGGCGCATCAGCCGCTCGCCGAGTATCCCGAGCTGATCAAGCGCGCCGCGCGCGACGCCGGCGCGACCGCGCAGTTCGCCGGCGGCGTGCCGGCGATGTGCGACGGCGTCACGCAGGGCCAGGATGGCATGGAATTGTCGCTGTGGTCGCGCGACATCATCGCGCAGGCCACCGCGGTCGCGCTGTCGCACGCGGTGTTCGACGCGGTGCTGCTGCTCGGGGTCTGCGACAAGATCGTCCCGGGGCTGCTGATCGGCGCGCTGGCCTTCGGCCACCTGCCCGCGGTGTTCGTGCCGGCGGGCCCGATGACCAGCGGCCTGCCCAACGACGAGAAGGCCAAGGTGCGCCAGCTGTACGCGCAGGGCAAGGTCGACCGCGCAACGCTGCTGGCCGCCGAGATGGAGTCCTACCACGGCGCCGGGACGTGCACGTTCTACGGCACCGCCAACAGCAACCAGATGTTGATGGAGATCATGGGGCTGCACCTGCCCGGCACCGCGTTCGTCAATCCGGGCACGCCGCTGCGCGGCGCGCTGACCGAGGCCGCGGCGCGGCGGGCCGCGCAGATCACCGCGCTCGGCAAGGAGTACACGCCGCTGGGACGCGTCGTCGACGAGCGCGCGATCGTCAACGGCATCGTCGGGCTGCTGGCCACCGGCGGGTCGACCAACCACACGATCCATCTGGTCGCCATCGCGCGCGCCGCGGGGATCGTGATCGACTGGTCCGACTTCGACGAATTGTCGGCCGTCGTGCCGCTGCTCGCACGCGTGTATCCGAACGGCAAGGCCGACGTCAATCATTTCCATGCCGCGGGCGGCTTCGGCCTGCTGATCCGCGAACTGCTGGGCGCCGGCCTGCTGCACGGCGACGTCGGCACGATCGTCGGGCACGGCCTTGCACACTACGCCCGCGAGCCCTACCTCGAGGGCGCGACGCTGGGCTGGCGCGATGCCCCGGCCGCGTCGCTCGACGACACCGTGCTGCGTCCGGCGGCCGCGCCGTTCCAGGCCGATGGCGGCGTGCGGCTGCTGACCGGCAACCTGGGCCGGTCGATCTTCAAGGCGTCGGCGGTCAAGCTCGAGCATCGCATCGTCGCCGCGCCGGCGCGGGTCTTCGACGACCAGCGCGCGATGATCACCGCGTTCAAGGCCGGCGAGCTCGACCGCGACGTCATCGTCGTCGTGCGCAACCAGGGGCCGCGTGCCAATGGCATGCCGGAACTGCACCAGCTGACGCCCAGCCTCGCGGTGCTGCAGGATCGCGGGTTCAAGGTCGCGCTGGTCACCGACGGCCGGATGTCGGGCGCCTCGGGCAAGGTTCCGGCCGCGATCCACCTGTCGCCGGAATGCGTGGCCGGCGGCCCGCTCGGCAAGGTGCGCGACGGCGATCTCGTGCGGCTCGACGGGATCGCCGGCACGCTCGATGCGCTCGTCGACCCCGCGGCCTGGGCGGCACGCACGACGCCGGCGGCCGACCTGTCCGGAAACGAATTCGGCTGCGGCCGCGAGCTGTTCGCGACGCACCGCGCCGCTTGTGCCAGCGCCGAGCGCGGCGCGGTGTCCTGGGCGGGTACCCATCCGGTCTCGGCGCCCGATTGACGCGCGCGGTGCGCCCACCAACGAGAAGAAGAGGGGAGACATCGAATCATGCTCGAGATAGGCGAAGTGATGCGGACCGCGCCGGTGATACCGGTCATCGTCATCGACCGCGAGGCCGACGCGGTGCCCTTGGCCCAGGCGCTGGTCACCGGCGGCTTGCGGGTGCTCGAGGTCACGCTGCGCACGGCGTCGGGCCTGGCCGCGATCCGCGCGATGACGGCGGTACCCAATGCGATCGTCGGTGCTGGAACCGTGCTCGATGCCGAGCAGTTCGACCAGGCGGTCGCCGCCGGCGCCCGCTTCGTCGTGTCGCCCGGCTACGCGGACGACCTGCTTGCCGCGGCGAAGCGCACCGGCGTGCCGTGGCTGCCGGGCGTCGCGACCGCCACCGAGATCATGCGGGCCCGCGGCGCGGGCCTGCGCCACCTGAAATTCTTTCCGGCCGAAAGTTCGGGCGGCGTCGCGGCGTTGAAATCGTTCGCGTCGGTGTTCCGGGACGTGCTGTTCTGTCCCACCGGCGGCATCAGTCCGTCCAATGCCGCGCAGTACCTGTCCACCGCCAACGTCGCATGCGTCGGCGGATCCTGGGTGACGCCGGCCGACGCGATCGCGTCCGGCGACTGGGCGCGCATCGAACGACTCGCGGCACAGGCTCACCGGCTGCACGGGTGAGCGATCCGCGTGCGGCATGGGGTCCGCGTGCCGCGTGGGGCCAGGTCGCGCATTGCTGCATCGTCGATGCAGCAATGCGCGACCTGGCCCCACGCATGTCTCCAATCGATATCGCGCACGGCGCGCGCTGAGAGGCGCCGATGGCTGCTGTCCACGAACTGAAGCTGCTGGCCGACATCGGCAGCAGCTATGCGCGCTTCGCGGTCGAGCGCGAATCCGGGCGCCTCGAGAATGTCCGCGCGCTGCGCTGCGACGACTATCCCGATCTCGAGGCCGCGCTGCGCGCCTACCTCGCGACCGTCGCCGGCGGCGTGCGCCACGGCGCGCTGGCGATCGCCAATCCGGTCGAAGGCGACCTGGTGCGGATGACTAACTACCACTGGCGCTTCTCGATCGAGGCGACGCGCGAGGCCGTCGGCCTCGACACGCTGCTGGTGGTCAACGATTTCACGGCGCTGGCGATGGGCCTGCCCTACCTGACGCCGGGCGAGACGCACCAGGTCGGCGGCGGCCGGGCGCGCGAGCGCAGCGTGATCGGCCTGGTCGGGCCCGGCAAAGGCCTCGGCGTTTCGGGCCTGATCCCGGTCGACGACGGCGGCTGGGTCTCGCTCGGCTCGGAAGGCGGGCACGCAGCCTTCGCGCCGCGCACGCCGCGCGAAGTGTTCATCCTCGAGTACGCGCTGCGCCAGTTCGGCCACGTGTCGGCCGAGCGCATCGTCTCGGCGGCGGGCATCGAGCTGATCTACATGGCGCTGGCCGAACGCGCGGACCGGACGGTCGAGCCGCTCGGCATGCCGGAGATCGAACGCCGCGCGGCCGCCGGCCAGAGCGAATTGTGCAGCGAGGCGATCGAGGTCTTCTGCGAGATCCTCGGCACCGTCGCCGCGGACCTCGCGCTGACGCTCGGCGCGCAAGGCGGAATTTACATCGGCGGCGGCATCGTGCCGCGGCTCGGAGACCTGTTCACGCGCTCGGGATTCCGCGCCCGCTTCGAGGCCAAGGGCCGCCTGTCCGCGTACGTCGCGAACGTCCCGACCTTCGTGATCCTCGGGCAGACCTCGACGCTGGCCGGCGCCGCGGCGATCCTCGACGCGCAGTTGCGGCGCCGCGCCGGCGTCTCGTCGCTGATCGATCGCGTGCATCTGGCGCGCGACGAACTGTCGATCGCCGAGCGGCGCGTCGCCGACCTGGTGCTGGCGCAGCCGCGCAGCGTGTTGAACGATCCGATCGTCGGCATCGCCGCGCGCGCCGGCGTCAGCCAGCCGACCGTCGTGCGCTTCTGCCGCTCGCTCGGCTATGAAGGCCTGTCGGATTTCAAGCTCAAGCTGGCGTCCGGCCTGACGGGCACGATCCCGGTCACCCATACCCAGGTCACGCGCGCCGATTCGACGCTCGTATTGGGCGCCAAGGTGCTCGACAACACGGTGTCGGCGGTGCTGCGCGCCCGCGAACAGCTCAACAGCGAGGCGGTCGATCGCGCGATCGATCACCTGCTGGCGGCCACGCGGATCGAGTTCTACGGCGTCGGCAACTATGGCATCGTCGCGCAGGATGCCCAGTACAAGTTCCTGCGCCTTGGCATCCCGACGGTCGCCTACACCGACACGCGCCTGCAGTCGATGGCCGCCGCGGCGCTGGCGCCCACCGACGTCGTCGTCGTGATCTCCGGTTCGGGCAAGCTCAACGAACTGCTCAAGGCGGTGGAGACCGCGATCGCCGCCGGCGCGCCGGTCATCGCGATCACGCCGAGCCATTCGCCGCTGGCGCGCAAGGCGACCGTCGCGATCGCGATCGACCATCCCGAGGACGTCGCGACCCACATCCCGATGATCAGCCGGATCCTCTACCTTGTCGTGATCGACATCCTCGCGGTCGGCGTCGCGATGCGCCACGGCGGCAAGCCGCTGATCGACAGCGACGCCGTGAGGACACCGGCGCTGCCGACCGATCCGGCGCGCCGCCCGGATACCGACTTCACGCGCATCATTTCTCACAGTGGATGACTGAATCGCGTCCCGGCACCGTCCGCGACGCGATTCTCATGCTGCATCACACCATCCGCGCTCACCTACTGCGCTGCAGCATCGCGATACCCGGCACCGGGTGTTGTCCGCGCGCAACTTGAAAGCGATCCGAAAGCTTCGCGCACCTAGGCTGCGCCACGTCGTTCGCGCACGGGGCACAGGGATCCTCGTCGCAGCGGGCGCGGCCACGGCGCGAGTGCCGTGGTCAGGGCCAAGCGGTGCGGTTCGAGCCACCGGCCAGACCATTCCAATCCCGCCAAGGAGAACTCAATTGCTGAGCACCATTGAATCCAACCGGCGCGCGCCGTTCAAGCGCCTTGCAAGCCCGCTGGCGCTGGCCATCGCGGCGATCCTGCCGCTCGCGTCCGGCGTGGCGCGCGCCGACGAGGTATCCGACCTGAAGGCCCAGATCGACATGCTCGGCAAGCGCCTGTCGGACATCGAAGCCAAGCAGAAGGCGGCCGCCGAAGCCCCTGCCGCACCGGCTGCACCGAAGGCGGTTCCCGCCGCGCTGATGACGAACCAGGAAGGCGGCCCGCTCGACAAGGTGCCGAATCCGGTGCTGCTGTACACGAATGCGAATACCAGCCTGCGCCTGTACGGCATCGTCGAGGCCACGCTGAGCAACGTCAACCACCAGACCGCGCAGGGCGGCACCGCAACCGGCTACCAGGTTGCATGGTTCAGCGGCAACCGGCTCGGCTTCGACGTCGAGCACGCGCTCGGTTTCGGCGAATCCTGGGGGATGCCGGACCTGAAGATGATCTCGAAGCTCGAGACCGAATTCGAACTGCCGACCGGAGGCTCGGACACGAACGGCGTGCTGTTCAACCGCGATGCGTGGCTCGGCGTCTACAGCGACGGCCTCGGCAAGATCACGCTGGGGCGCCAGAACACGCTGACGCGCGATTTCACGCAAAACTGGGGCGACCCGTACGGCACGTCCGATGTCACGCTGAAGGAAGGCGGCTACTCGAACGTCAACAACTTCAAGCAATTGATCTTCTACTCGGCCGGCCCGGGCGGCGGCACGCGCGTGAACAGCGGCATCGAATGGAAGAAGCGGTTCGGCGAGCACATCGTCGCCGGCGTCGGCTTCTCGTTCGGCGCCGGCGGCAACGGCGGCAGCTCGGATCCGGGCGCCGGCGGCTCGACGCCCGGCGACATTCAGAAGGGCCAGAGCAAGGCGGTTTCGGTCGCCTACAACAAGCTGGGCCTCGGCGGCGCCTACCTGGACCTCAATGCGTCGTACGACCACGCGGATACCAACGACTTGAAGCACACGTCGCAACTGTTCGGCGGCAACCTGGTTGCGGGGATGTTCCGGTTCAATGCCGGCGTGATCCACTACACCGGCGAACAGGGCAAGGCCGGCGGCGTCAAGAACAGCGCCGGAACGCGGACCGACAATTCGTGGACCACGTCGTTCAGCTTCCGGCCCGGCAAGGGCGAGTACAGCCTCGGCTACCAGGTCATGAAGGGCAAGCACGCCGGGTTCAGCAGCGCCGGCAAGATCATCAACCCGTTCGGCAATACCGCGGGCGTGACGACCGTCGCCGACGGCCACAAGGACTCGCTGTACGGTTCGTTCGTCTATCACGAGGACAGCCAGACCGATTTCTACGTTGCCGCGGACTACTTCAAGGTCAACGGCGGCTGGGCTATCGGCGATGCGCAGGGCAATGGCATGCTGTACGGCGCCGGCCAGCCGTACCAGGGCGAGACCGAGCTCGCGATCGGAGCGCGCTTCAAGTTCTGATCCGGGCGCGATTCGTCCGGCAACATGAGCGAGCCGGCCCGTTCCAGGCCCGCTGCAAAGTGCCGCCGGTCGCAGCGCGACCGGCGGCCGCATTCCAGGAGAGATTCGTGATGGATACCCGGTTCAGGTTCACGTCGCGCCGTTCGCTCTGCGCGGCCGCGGCGCTGCTGCTGTTCGGCGCCGCCGCGACGATCGCGCACGCGCAGGCGCCGATCGTCATCAAGTTCAGCCACGTCGTCGCGCCCGACACGCCGAAAGGCAAAGGCGCGCAGCGCTTCAAGGAGCTCGCCGAGGAACGCACCAAGGGGGCGGTCAAGGTCGAGATCTACCCCAACAGCCAGCTGTACAAGGACAAGGAGGAAATGGAGGCGCTGCAGCTCGGTTCCGTGCAGATGCTGGCGCCGTCGCTCGCGAAGTTCGGTCCGCTCGGCGTCAAGGAATTCGAGGTCTTCGACCTGCCGTTCCTGTTCAAGGACGCCGCGGCGTTCCACGCGGTGACCGACGGCCCGGTCGGCGCCCAGCTGTTCGCGAAGCTCGAGCCCAAGGGCATCAAGGGCCTCGCCTTCTGGGACAACGGCTTCCACATCATGAGCGCCGGCAAGCCGCTGCACGAGGTCGCCGACTTCAAGGGCCTGAAGATGCGCATCCAGAGCTCGAAGGTGCTCGACGCGCAGATGCGCGCGCTGGGCGCGATCCCGCAGGTGATGGCGTTCTCCGAGCTGTACCAGGCGCTGCAGTCCGGCGTCGTCGACGGCACCGAGGGCGTTCCGTCGAACTTCTACACGCAGAAGACCTACGAGGTGCAGAAGCACATCACGCTGTCCAACCACGGCCACCTGGCCTATGCGGTGATCGTCAACAAGAAGTTCTGGGACGGCCTCGCGCCGGACATCCGCACGATCCTCGAGGGCTGCATCAAGGATGCGTCGACCTACGCCAATGCGATCGCGACGACCGAGAACCAGCAGTCGCTCGAAAAGATCATCGCCAGCGGCAAGACCACGGTCTACACTCCGACCGCGGCCCAGATCAACGACTGGAAAAAGGCCTTGATGCCGGTGCACAAGGAGATGGAGTCGCGCGTCGGCAAGGATACGATCCAGCTGGTCTACAAGGCCGCCGGATTCGTTCCGCCGAAGTAATCGACCGCGGCAGCGGCAGCCGGCGGCGGGGCGGGCATGCCCCGCGCCGCTGTCCACTGTCTGCTGCCGGCGCATCCGGCTCATCCGGCGCGGCCGCGGTGCCACGGGGTAGGCGCATGCTCGGAAAACTGCTCGACCGGCTCGAAGAGTCGCTGATCGCGTTCCTGATGGGCGCGGCGACGCTCGTGATCTTCTTCGCGGTGCTGCATCGCTTCCTGTCCGGCGTGCCGTGGATCCAGGATTACGCGATCCGCATGGACGTCAGCTGGACCCAGGAACTGTGCATCTACATGTTCGTCTGGATGGCCAAGTTCGGTGCCGCCTACGGCGTGCGCGCCGGGACCCACGTCGGCGTCGACGTGCTCGTGCGCAAGCTGCCGCCCGAGCGCGCCCGCTGGCTGATCCTGTTCGGTCTCGCCTGCGGCGCGCTGTTCACCGGCATCGTCGGCACGCTCGGTGCCGGCTTCGTCTGGGACAACGGATTCCACTACGCGCTGTTCCATGCGCTCGGCGTCGAGACCGGCGACCTGCCCGAAGGGCCGACCTCGCCCGACCTCGAACTGCCGACCTGGATCGCCTATTCGTGCGTGCCGCTGGGCTCCTACCTGATGTGCTTCCGCTTCCTGCAGGTCGGCTGGCATTTCCTGCGCACCGGCGAGATCCCGCACCATGAGCCGGGGCACGTCCAGGGCGTCGACGACGCCGTGCTCGACGCGACGCCGGCCGGGAGCCGCTGATGAACGCGCTGATCATCTTCGTGCTGCTGATCGTGCTGATGCTCACCGGCATGCCGATCTCGATCTCGCTCGGCCTGACCGTGCTGACCTTCCTGTTCACGATGACCACGGTGCCGATCGAATCGGTCGCGCTGAAGCTGTTCACCGGGATCGAGAAGTTCGAGATCATGGCGATTCCGTTCTTCATCCTGGCCGGCAACTTCCTGACGCATGGCGGGGTCGCGCGGCGGATGATCAACTTCACCGCGTCGATGATCGGACACTGGTACGGCGGCATGGGGCTGGCCGGCGTCCTCGCGTGCGCGCTGTTCGCCGCGATCTCCGGCTCGTCGGTCGCGACCGTCGTCGCGGTCGGTTCGATCATCCTGCCGGCGATGGTCAAGCAGGGCTACCCGGCGCGCTTCGGCGCCGGCGTCATCACGACGTCCGGCGCGCTCGGGATCCTGTTCCCGCCGTCGATCAACCTGGTCATCTACTCGATCGCGACGACCGGCATGAGCGTCACCGGCCCGAATGGCGAGGCGGTCGGCTCGGCGTCGATCGGCCAGCTCTTCCTCGCCGGCGTGCTGCCCGGCCTCGTGCTGTCGGTGCTGCTGGGATTGACCACCTGGTTTCGCGCGCGCAAGTTCGACTACCCGCGCATGAAGCGCGCCAGCTGGGGCGAACGCTGGCGCGCGTTCCGCGAGAGCGTCTGGGGCCTGCTGCTGATCGTCGTCGTGATCGGCGGCATCTACAGCGGCACGTTCACGCCGACCGAGGCCGCCGCGATGGCGGCGGTCTATTCGTTCTTCATCGCGGTGTTCGTCTACAAGGACCTGAAGCTGCGCGATGTCCCGAAGACGCTGCTCGGCGCCGCGGCAATGAGCGCGATGCTGCTGTACATCGTCACCAACGCGGTGCTGTTCTCGTTCCTGATGACCTCGGAGCAGATCCCGCAGGCGATGGCCGCCTGGATGACGAGCCAGGGATTCGGCCTCGTCGTCTTCCTGCTGCTCGTCAACGTCATCCTGCTCGCGGCCGGCAACTTCATGGATCCCGCGGCGATCGTGCTGATCATGGCGCCGATCCTGTTCCCGATGGCGGTCCGGCTGGGCGTGCACCCGGTGCATTTCGGGATCCTGATGGCCGTCAACATGGAGGTCGGCCTGTGCCATCCCCCGGTTGGCCTGAACCTCTACGTCGCCTCCGGCATCACGAAGATGGGCATCACCGAATTGACGGTCGCGGTGCTGCCCTGGCTGCTGACGATGCTCGCGTTCCTGGTTGTCATCACCTACTGGCCGCCGCTGTCGCTCGCCTTGCCGATGGCGTTCGGCGTCGTGCCGCGCTGAGCGCGATGGCGCGCTCCGGCAGGTCGACCGCGCGCCGCCGCGCCACTTGGCTGCTGCTGCGGCTGCTGGCGGCGGCGCTGGCCGGGCCGGCGTTCGGCGCCGACAGCGACCGCATCGTCATCATGGTCGGCGGCATCGACAAGCAGATCTACCTGCCGGCACCGCTGGCCGAACAGCTCGGTTATTTCCGGGATGAAGGCCTCGACGTCGAGCTGCAGAGCGAACCGTCCGGCGTGCATGCCGAGGACGAGCTGCTGGCCGGCGCGGTGCAGGGCGTCGTCGGCTTCTACGATCACACGGTCGACCTGCAGGCCAAGGGCAAGGCCGTCGTCTCGGTGGTCCAGTTCAGCCAGGCACCTGGCGAAGTGCTGCTGGTCGCGGCGCGGCTGGGCGATGCGCTGCGCTCGCCCGCCGACCTCAAGGGTCGCGTGCTGGGCGTCACGGGCCTCGGGTCGTCGACCAATTTCCTGACGATCTTCCTCGCGGCGGCCGGCGGCGTGCGCGCCAGCGAACTGAACCTCGTGCCGGTCGGCGCTGGCGCGACCTTCATCACGGCGCTGAAGCAGGGGCGGATCGACGGCGGCATGACGACCGAACCGACCGCGTCGCGCCTGTTGAAGTCCGGCGCGGCGCGCATCATGGTCGACCTGCGGCGGCCCGACGAGACCGAGCGCGTGCTCGGCGGCCTGTACCCCGCCGCCTGCCTTTACATGCAGTCGGCGTGGGTCGAGGCGCATCGCGTCCAGGTGCAGCGCCTGGCCAATGCCTTCGTGCGCACGCTGCGCTTCATCCAGACCCACGGCGCCGACGAGATCGCCGCGCGGATGCCGCCCGACTACTACGCCGGCGATCGCGAGTTGTATGTCCGGGCGCTTGCCAACGGCAAGGCGACGTTCACGCCCGATGGCCGGATGCCGGCCAGCGGTCCGCCGACCGTGCTGCGCGTGCTCGCCGCGTCGAGCAAGGCCGTGCAGGGCAAGCAGATCGACCTCGCGCGTACCTACACGACCACCTTCGTCGATGCGGTGAAATGACCGGCCGCGCCGGTCAGCTTGCGGAAGCGGCAGCTGCCGGCACCGGAAAATCGACGGTCACGACGAGTCCCCGGCCCTGCGCGGGTGCGCCGAGCCGGACCGTCGCCTGCGCCGCATCCGCGATCTCGCGCACGATCGCCAGGCCGAGGCCGCAGCCGTCGGAGTCGTCGTCGCGCAGCCGGCTGAAGCGCTCGAACGCCCGCTCGTAGTCGTCCGGCGTGATGCCCGGGCCGTTGTCCTCGACGCGCAGCGTCGTGCCGCCGTCGCCGCGGCGCGTGAGGACCGCGGTCACGCGCCCGCCGACCGGCGTGTAGCGGACCGCGTTGTCGACCAGGTTGACGACCAGTTCGCGCAGCATCGGTGCGGCGCCGCGCACGCCGGGCGGCGCACCGTGCTGCTCGAAGCCCAGGTCGATCTCGCGCTGGCGCGCGAAGGCCGCGAGGTCCTCGAGCACCGCGCGGACGATCGCGCCCAGGTCGCAGTGTTCCCGCCCAAGCCCACGGCTGCGTCCGGCCTCGGCGCTGGTGAAGGTCAGCAGCTGGTTGACGATGCGGATCGCGTGACGCAGTCCCTTGTGGATCGCCGGCAGCGCCTCCGCGGCGACGTGGGCGTCGCCCGAGCGGCGCGCGAAGGTCAGCTGCGTGTTGAGCACGGTCAGCGGGGTGCGCAGCTGGTGCGACGCGTAGGCGATGAAGCGGCTGTGCGCCGACATGTGCTGGTCGAGACGGCTCACGTAGTCGTTGATCGCGCTGGCGAGCGGCGCGAGCTCGGCCGGCACGCCGCTCGGATCGAGCGGCTCGAGCGAGCCCGGCTGGCGCCGCTGCACGCGATCGCGCAGCTGCAGCAGCGGCCGCAGGCCGCGGCGCAGGCCGAGCGCGAGCAGGGCGATCGTCAGCAGCAGCATCAGCAGCTGCTGCGCGACCGTATTCTTCCAGATGCCCTGCGCGAGCCGCGAACGCTCGTGCAGCGTCTCGGCGACCTCGATGATGACCAGGCGCCCGGCGCCGGCGCCGAACAGCGGCTGCGCGAATGCCAGCGCGCGGATCGGCTGGTTGCGGAACTCGGTGTCGAAGGGCCGCGCCTCCTCGGAGCGCAGCGTGCCGGGCGGCGGCGGCAGTTCGGCATGGCCGAGCAGCAGCTGGCCTTCGGCCGTGGCGATCCGGTAGTAGACCCGATCTCCCGAATCCGACTGGAACAGCTCGAGCGCCGCCGGCGGCAGGTCGGCGATGACGACGCCGTCCTCGACGCGCAGTTGCTCGCCGATGATCCGCGCCGAGCCGAGCAGCATTCGGTCGACGATCTCGGTCGCGGTCTGCGCCGCATTCCGGTAGGAGCTCCAGGCGTCGAGTGCCGCGAGGATCGCCAACGGAAGAATGATCGACAGCAGCAGCTGCCGCTGCAGGCTGCGGCGCTGGCGCGCGAATCGCACCAGGCGTGCGAGGATCGGCTCGCGCGCCGGGCGCGGCGCCGCGCC
>Ga0213853_10189182_pt1 | contig 13882 bp, 11 predicted proteins | sample ABR_2016_MetaT_FD_164456 | JGI IMG/M metagenome (GOLD analysis project Ga0213853, IMG submission 164456) | Metatranscriptome of freshwater sediment microbial communities from post-fracked creek in Pennsylvania, United States - ABR_2016... | ecosystem: Environmental > Aquatic > Freshwater >...
CCTCGGCGCGCCGCCGCGCCAGCGCGATGCCGGCGCCGACGACCGCGCCCGCGGCGATCAGCACCGCGGCGTAACGGAAGATCGTGATGTCGTCGAGCAGCTTGGGGAGCATCACGATGATCGTCGCGCCCAGCAGCGCGCCGGTGCGGGTCTTGCGCCCGCCCATGATGACGCCCAGCAGGAACAGCACGGTCAGCTCGAAGTTGTAGGTGTTCGGCGAGATGTACTGCTCCGAAAACGCGTAGAGCGCGCCGGCGAGGCCCGCCAGCCCGGCGCTGATCACGAACGCGTAGACCTTGTAGTGGTAGACGGAGACGCCCATGCAGTCGGAAGCGACGGGGCTGCCGCGCAGCGCCTCGAAGGCGCGGCCCAGGTGCGAGCGCAGGATGCGATGCACGGCGATCAGCGCCAGCACCATCAGCAGCGCGACCAGCCAGTAGAACTCGCGCTCGTCGAGCCGATGGCCGAACAGCATCGGCTTCGTCAGCTTGATGCCCAGCGGCCCCTCGGTCAGGAAGTCCATCTCGTTGATCAGGATCTGGATGATCGTGCCGAAGGCCAGCGTCACCATCGCCAGGTAGGGGCCGGTGACCTTCAAGGCCGGCAGCGCCAGCACGGCGCCGAACGCCGCGGTCACGAACAGCGCGGCGGGGATCGCGAGCCAGGCGCTGGCGCCGGCCTTGAACACCAGCACGCCGGCGGTGTAGGCGCCGATGCCGAACAGGCCGGCGTGGCCGAGCGAGACCTGGCCGGTGTAGCCGACGACGATGTCGAGCCCGAACAGCAGCACCGCGTGGATCAGGATCGTCTCGACCAGGTGGATGTAGTAGGGGTTCGCGACGGCGATCGGAAAGAGCGCGAGCGCCGCGACGCCGAGCAGCGCGAAGACCAGGGAGCGGGGATTGCGATGCACGATCAGACCTTCTTGATCGCGGTCTTGCCGAACAGGCCCGCGGGCCGGATCGCCAGCACCAGCAGCAGCAGCACCAGGCCAGGCACGTCCTTGTAGCCCGTCGACAGGTAGTAGCCGGTGGTCGTCTCGGCGATCCCGAGGATGATGCCGCCGACGACGACGCCCAGGCCGCTGTTGAGCCCGCCGATGATCGCGACCGCGAAGGCCTTCAGGCCGAGGACCGCGCCCATCGTCGCGCCGGTCAGCGTCAGCGGCGCGATCAGCACGCCGGCGAAGGCTGCGGTCATCGACGACAGCGCGTAGGAAAATGTGATCACCAGGCCGGTGTTGATGCCCATCAGCTTGGCTGCGTCGCGATCGTTGAAGGTCGCGACGACCGCCTTGCCGTAGATCGAATGGCGGTTGAACAGCTCGATCGCGAGCATCATCAGCAGCGCGCCGACGACCACCAGGATCTCCATCGGCAGCACATTGGCGCCCAGGAAATGCAGCGGCGCCTCGGGCAGCGGCGACGGGAACTTCAGGTCGTCCCGTCCCCACAGGTTCTCGGCGACGTTCTTGAAGATGATGCCGAGCGCGATCGTCGACATGATCCAGCCGAACTCCGACTTGATCTTGATGGCCGGGCGCACGCCGATGCGCTCGACGAAGGAGCCCTGCGCAATGCCGAAGACGCAGACCAGCGGGATCATCAGCCAGTAGTTGACGCCCAGGTCGACCAGCGTCAGGCCGACCAGCGCGCCGAGCATCAGCGCGTCACCCTGGCCGAAGTTCAGCGTATCCGAGGTCGCGAACGTCAGCTGGTAGCCGAACGCGATCACCGCGTAGATCATGCCCAGCGCAATGCCGCTGAAAACAAGTTGGGTCAGGATAGCCACCGGTGCCCCCGCTTCGTCCGTCGTAGGCGCCGCCCGCGATGGGCCGGCGGCGCAATACGCGCATGGGCCGGGGGCGAGCCCCGGCCCATGCGCGGTTCAATCCGGTAAGTCGCCGCGCCGCGCGCCGCCGCCCATGTTGCGGCGGCGGCGACGGCACGGATGGCGCGACGCTACTTCTTCAGCGCCCCCTTGGCGTTGACGTCCTTGACGCGCACCTCCGACGCGATCTTCGCGTCGCTCTCGTAGGCATAGACGACCCGCGCGCCCTTGACCTCGCCGAACACCGGGATATTGGCGGTGATCGCCTCGTGGTCGTCCTTCGTGAACGGATGGTTGTAGGTCGTCACGACGCCATCGACCGGCGACTTCAGGTCCTCGAGCGCGGCGCGGATCTTCGGTCCGTCGGTCGAGCCGGCCTGCTTGATCGCGGCGGCGAGCAGGTACACCGAGTCGTAGCCCTGCGCGGCCGACACCGGCGAATCGATCCGGCTGTTCCTGGGCTTGAAGTTCTTCAGGTAGGCGATGATGAAGGACTGGCGCTTCGGCGTCGTCGGTTCCTGGATGAAGGTCTGCGGCATCCGCGCGCCCTCGCCGCCCGGGCCGGCGTTGTCGATGAAGCTGGCCATCGACAGCGTCCAGCTGCCGACCAGCGGCACCTTCCAGCCCAGCTTGGTCATTCCGTTGGCGATCTGCGCCAGTTCGGGTCCGATGCCGTAGGTCAGGATGGCCTCGGCGCCCGCCTCCTTGGCCTTCAGCAGCTGGGCCGTCATGTCGACGTCCTTGATGTTGAACTTCTCCACGGCCACGGGCTTGATGCCTTTGGCTTCGAGCGCCTTCTCGAGGTCCTGGCGGCCGAGCTGGCCGTAGTTGGTCGAATCGGCGAGGATCGCGACCTTCTTGTAGCCGCGGCGCGTGATGGCCTCCTCGACGATCATCGGCGCCTGGATGCTGTCGTTGGCCGAATTGCGGAAGATGTAGTTGTCGGGATACTCGGGCGCCTTGAACTGCTTGGTCACGATCGAGCCGGTGGCCACGTTGTTCATCACCGGGATCTGCGCGTCCTGGAAGAAACGCTGCGAGGCCAATGCGACGCCGGTGTTGATGTAGCCGACCACCGCGACGACCTTCTCCTTGTTGACCATTTCCTGGGCGACCTGCACGCCGCGCTCGTTCTTGGCCTCGTCGTCGCGCTCGACCAGTTCGATCTTGCGCCCGAGAATGCCGCCGCCAGAATTGATTTCGTCGACCGCGAGGCGCACGCCATCTCGCATGCTGACCCCCATCGACGACGACCCGCCGGTCAGGGGACCGATCAGGCCGATCTTGATCGAGTCGGCCGCGCAGGCTACCTGGGCCGCGGCGAACGCCACGCCCAGAAGCGAAAGCTTCCATTGCAATTTCATGCTGTCTCCAACTTGTCTTATTGGCGCGACGCCGTCACCGTGACGCGTACGCCCCCTTGCCGCAGGGGCGGAAGTGTAGAAAAGATCCGGGCTCCGATGGGTCGTCGTTGCCATTTATTTTGTCGGTGGGCGCTCGCAGACGAAAAAAGCCAAATCCGGCGAATTGAACCTTTTCCCCCTTGCAATGCACCAATTGGCACTCGAAAGCCTCGAGTGCTAAAATTCACCAGTAGAAGGTATTGCTGGAGGAGATCCAATGACGGCAACGATGAATGCACTGGTCGCACCGGGCGCGGGTTCGCAGGCTCTCGGACTGGTGCCAGGCAGCCTGGGGAATCTGGACGCCTATATCTCGGCGGTCAACCGGATTCCGCTGCTCACCGCGGAAGAGGAGGGGCGGTTGGCGCGCGACTTCCGTGACCGCGCCGACCTGGTCGCCGCGCAGCGGCTTGTCTTGTCGCACCTGCGGCTCGTCGTCGCCGTCGCGCGCTCGTATCTCGGCTACGGCCTGCCGCACGCCGACCTGATCCAGGAAGGCAATGTCGGCCTGATGAAGGCCGTCAAACGCTTCGATCCCGAGCGTGGCGTCCGGCTGGTGTCCTTCGCGCTGCACTGGATCAAGGCCGAGATCCACGAATATATCCTGCGCAACTGGCGGCTCGTGCGCCTGGCGACCACGAAGGCCCAGCGCAAGCTGTTCTTCAACCTGCGCAGCATGAAAACCGGTCGCGGGACGATGACCCGCGCAGAGGTCGAGGGCATGGCCAAGGCGCTCGACGTCAAGCCCGAAGACGTCGTCGAGATGGAAACCCGGATGTCCGGGAGCGACCTGGCGCTCGAGGGCCGCACCGACGACGGCGAAGACGAATTCGCGCCGATCGCCTACCTGGCCGACAGCGCCGCGGAACCGACCGAGGTGCTGCAGCGGCGCGAGTTCGACGAACTGCAAGGCGAAGGCATCCGCCGCGCGCTCGACGGGCTCGACGACCGCAGCCGGCGCATCGTCGAGGCGCGCTGGCTGCGCGAAGGCAGCAGTGGCGAGGTCGAGGGCGCGACGCTGCACGAACTGGCGGTCGAATTCGGCGTCTCGGCCGAACGGATCCGCCAGATCGAGGCCAAGGCAATGCTGAAGATGCGCGCGCAACTCGCGCCCGAGACCGCGTAGGTGCCGCGTCCGGCCGGATGCGATCAGCCGGCCGCGAGCAGCTGTCGCAGATCGGCCGTCATGGCCGGGACCGGCTGGCCGTACTTGATGAACAGCCGGATCCGGCCGGCGGGATCGAACACGAAGGTCCCGGCGGTGTGGTCGAGCGTGTAGCTGCCTGGGCTTTCGCCGGGAACCTTCTGGTAGAACACCTTGAAGTCCTTGGCGGTGCGCGCGATCTGGTCGGGATTGCCCCACAGCCCGACGAAGCTCTTGTCGAAATTCGGCACATAGGACGCCAGCAGCGGGGGCGTGTCGCGCTCCGGATCGAGCGTGACGAACAGCACCTGCAGGCGGTCGCCGGCCGGTCCGAGCGCCGTCTTGACCTGCGCGAGATCGGCCATCGTCGTCGGGCAGACGTCCGGGCACTGGGTGTAGCCGAAGAACAGCGCAACCACCTTGCCGCGGTAGTCGGTCAGCGAGCGCGGCGCGCCACCGGTATCCGTCAGCTTGAAATCCTGCGCGTACGACGCGCCGGTGATGTCGACCGCGTTGAAGCTCGGCTTCGACTCGCAGCCGGCAAGCGCGGCCAATGCGGCGAGCGTGAAGACAGCCGCGGCCGCCGCCAGTGCGCGGGCGGCTGCGGCGCCGCGCAGCCGGGAACGGCGCGGCGCCGCGAGGGTCATCGCGCGTACTTGTCCACCAGCAGGACCGCGAACAAGGCGGCGAGGTAGACGATCGAGTAGTTGAACGTCGCGCGGGCCAGCTGGTCGTCGTAGGCGCGATACAGCCGCCACGCATAGCGGACGAAAATGGCGCCCAACACCAGCGCGCCGACCAGATAGAAGCCGCCCGACTGCCCGATGGCGAAGGGCAGCAAGGTCGTGCCGACCAGCGCCAGCGTGTAGAGCAGGATGTGCAGGCGGGTCAGCTCGGGCCCATGGGTGATCGGCAGCATCGGCAGGCCGGCGCGACGGTAGTCGTCGATCCGGTACAGCGCCAGCGCCCAGAAATGCGGCGGCGTCCAGACGAAGATGATCAGCGCGAGGACCCAGGCCTGCGCCGGCGCGCTGGCGGTCATCGCGGCCCACCCCAGCACCGGCGGCATCGCGCCGCTGATGCCGCCGATCACGATGTTCTGCGGCGTATTGGGTTTCAGCAGCACCGTGTAGACGATCGCATAGCCCAGGAAGGTCGCGAAGGTCAGCCACATCGTCAGCGGATTGACGAGCGCGTAGAGGATCCACATGCCGGCGCCGCCGATCGCGCCGGAGAACAGCAGCGCCTGGAGGGGCGTCAGGTCGCCGCGCGCGAGCGGTCGCATCCGGGTGCGCGCCATCCGTGCGTCGACGTGGCGTTCGATCAGCGAGTTCAACGCGAAGGCGGCGCCGGCGAGGAGCCAGATTCCCAGCACGGCTTTGAGAACGCGCTCGAGCGAAGGCAGCGTATCGGAGGCAAGCAGCATCCCGATCACGGCACAGAACAGCGCAAGCTGCGTGACACGCGGCTTGGTCAACTCCCAATACTGGCGCGCGAGAACCGCAAACGAGAGTCGCGCGCGCCGGGCGGCAGCGTACATGCGCAGGGTTGCGCTCATGACGAGCGCCGGGCGGAATGAGCGCGGAAGTCTATCACCGCAAGCAGCGCCACCAGCGCCGCGGCGCCGGCGTTGTGCGCGGCGGCCGCGACGATCGCCAGCGCAAGCGCGGCCAGTGTCGCGCGTTCCCCGGGGGTCACGCCCACGTCGAAGCGTCCATGCGGCGGGCCCGCCTCAGCCGATCGACGAGGCCGCGAGCAGGCGCAGCAGGTCGCGCTTCATCCGCTGTGGATCCTCGTCGCGCGGCCAACGCAGCATCAGGTTGCCGAGAGGGTCCACGAGCCAGATGTGGTCGGACAGGCGGTCGAAGCGTGCCGCGGGCCCGGCGGATGCATCGTGCGCGCCGGCGCCCGCGGCCAGAGGCAGGAAGCCGGCGAGCTCCGCGGCGTCGGCCCGCAACACCAGCGTGCCCTCGTGCTCGCGCAGCAGCAGCGGGTCGATCGCCGCGTCGTCGGTGACCAGCCACAGGCGTTGCACGCGCTCGCGCTCGCGCCCGGTCGTCAGGCGCAGCTGGCGCAGGATCCACAACTGGCGACGACACCCGGCATCGCAGGCGCCGTCGCCGACCTGCAGCATGACCCACTTGCCGCGCAGCCCGCTTGCCGCATAGGACGTGCCGTCGAGCGCGCGCAAGGCCAGCGCCGGCGTCGGGCGCTGGGGCTCGATCAGCGCCCCAAAGTTGGTCCGCCCGCCGGGTTGCATCGCGTAGTACGCGAGGTAGGACGCCACCACCGGCGCGGTGCAGACGGCGCCGATCAGCGCCAGCATCCGGCGCTGACGGCGCCGCGGCCGCGCGTCGGGTCCCGCCGGCGGCGGCGCGCCTGGATCCTGCGGGCCGGGTGTCACGGACGGGATCGCAGCGAACTGCCGAGCCGGGCGAGCCAAGGCTTGACTCCATGGATGAACATCAGGATCGCGATCAGTGCCGCGGCGGCGTACCACTGGACCGCGTAGCCGCGGTGCGTGGCGACGCCGTAGTCGGGGCGCGGCCAGCGGCGCGCCAGGCCGTCGCCGTCGGGGCCGGTCTGCAGCAGGACCAGCCGCGCCACCCGCAGCCCGCTGAGCCGTTCGTAGACGTCGAAGTCGAGATTCTGCCAAATGGCCGGCAGCGGGCCGGTCGGGCCCGCGCCGAGGGCGAAGCTGTGCGGCAGTTGCGACAGCACCAGGCCCTGCAGTGCGACGTCCCCTGCCGGCTGCCCGATCGCCGGAAGGCGCGCTCGATCGCGCGGGTCGCGCGGCACCCAGCCTCGGTTGACGAGCAGGTCGCCGCCGCCGGCGACTTCGAGCGGCGTGACGACCCAAAAACCGGCGCGGCCGTCCTGCGCGCGGTTGTCGAGCCACACCGTGCCGGCGTACCGGAACCGCCCGTGGACGAGCACGCGCGCCGGCGGGTGCAGCACGCCCGCCGCGAGATCCGCCGGCTCCAGCGCGTGAAGCGATGCGGCAAGCGCCGCGTCCCAGTTCGACTGCAGCGCCAGCTTGGCCTGCGCGCGGTGGGTCTGCCAGTTGCCCAGCGCGAGCGTCGCGGCGACGCCGCCGAGCGCCGCCAGCATCGCGAGCAGCGTCCGCCAGTTGACGTCGCCGCGCCTCATTCCGGGTAACATGGATTGGTCGCGTAGCGGCAGATAGGCGGGCAGGCGGGTGGGCAGGCGAGTGGGTGGGCGAGCAGGCAGACTGGGCGGCAGACGCGTCGGCAAACGGATCGACAGAAGGCGGCCGTGAAGGCGTTCATCGTGGTGGCATTCATCGGCATCGTCGTGGTCCTGGGCGCGGCGCTGGTGTTCCTGATGCGCGATCGCGGCAGCAGCGGCCGGATGCTCAACATGTTGCGGCTGCGGGTTGCGCTGTCGGCCACGCTCGTCGCGCTGATCTGGTTTTCCTACTACATGGGATGGATCCGCCCCCATGCGTATTGATCGCGGCGCAAGACTACGGCAATTCGACGAACGTTTGCGTCGCGATCAAATACAAGACAAGCAATGTCGTCATGGTCGTGGCGGTCGGGACGCTAGTCCGGGTGGACGCTGCCCGCGGCGCGGCGCATTCGTCGGTGCGGCACGGCTGGCAGCGCCGTGCCGAAAGTGCTGCAAGCGTCCGCCGCGCGGCGCGGCGGCCTGCCCCGCGCGGCAACAGGTGCCGCCCGTCGTGCCGGCGCGCCTGTCCATCGACCCGTGGCACAAACCTTGCACAACCCTCACTCAAACTAGGCATGCGCAGCGGCGCCTTGGCCCGGAGCCGACATCTGGCAGGTGAATGGAGAACTTTTCGGACCTTCCGGCTTTTCATGTAGGCCTAGTCTGGAACTGCAGCGTTTACGGTTAAGTACCGTTTGACGGTCGAGCGGCTGATGCCGCACAGGAGGTTCGATGAACGCGCCCACCGAAGTCTTTTCCGCGTTCCGTGACGCATTCGTGCGGTCCCAGGACGAAGAACTGGGCCTGGAGGACTACCTGCAGCTGTGCAGGAAGGACCGCTCGACCTACTTCTCGGCGCACGAGTGCGTACTCGAGGCGATCGGCAAGCCGCGGCTGGTCAACACCGCCGAAGACCCGCGCCTGTCGCGCATCTTCCAGAACCGGGTGATCCAGGCCTGGGACACGTTCGCCGAGTTCCACGGCATGGAAGAGACCCTGATGTCGCTGTACTCGTACTTCCTGCATGCGGCGCAGGGACTCGAGGAGCGCAAACAGGTGCTCTATCTGCTCGGGCCGGTCGGCGGCGGCAAGTCGTCGCTCGCGGAGAAGATCAAGAAGCTCTGCGAACAATTCCCGATCTATGCGCTGAAGGATTCGACCAGCGGGCGCGTGTCGCCGCTGCTCGAGTCGCCGCTCGGACTGTTCGACCGCGATCGCTTCGGCACGCTGCTCGAGGACCGCTACGGCATCCCGCGGCGCACGCTGACCGGCCTTTCGAGCCCGTGGGCGCTGAAGCGCCTGAAGGAATACCACGGCGACGTCAGCAAGTTCCGCGTCGTGCGCGTAATGCCCTCGGTGCTGAACCAGATCGGCATCGTCAAGACCGAACCGGGCGACGAGAACACCCAGGACATCTCCACGCTGGTCGGCAAGATCGATCTGCGCATGCTCGAGCGTTTCGCGCAGGACGACCCCGACGCGTACAGCTATTCCGGGGCGCTGTGTCTCGGCTCGGCGCGCTGCGTCGAGTTCGTCGAAATGTTCAAGGCGCCGCTGAAGGTGCTCAATCCGATCCTTACCGCCACCCAGGAGGGCAACTTCAAGGGTACCGAGGCGCTGCCGGCGCTGCCGTTCTCGGGCTTCATCATGGCGCACTCGAACGAGGCGGAGTGGTTGAAGTTCCGCAACAACAAGGACAACGAAGCCTTCATCGACCGGGTCTACCTGGTCAAGGTCCCGTACTGCCTGCGCGTCGACGAGGAAATCCGCATCTACGACAAGATGCTGAAGTCCTCGACGCTGTCGGGCGCGCCGTGCGCGCCGCAGACGCTGCACACGCTGGCCGAGTTCACCGTGCTGTCGCGCCTGACGGTGCCGGAGAACTCGACGATCTATTCCAAGCTTCGCTCCTACAACGGCGAGACCCTCAAGGACGTCGATCCGCGCGCCAAGAGCGTCAAGGAGTACCGCGACGACGCCGGCAACGTCGAGGGTTTCTCCGGGCTGTCGACGCGCTGGGCGTTCAAGACGATCTCCGCGGCCTTCAACCGCGACGTCTCCGAGATCGCCGCCGACCCGGTCAACCTGCTGGTCGTGCTCGAGGAGCGCCTCGCGAAGGACGACCTGCCCGACGAGTACAAGCGCCGCCTGCGCGGGCACATCAAGGAATGGATCATCCCGCGTTTCGCCGAGTTCCTCGAAAAGGAACTCCAGATGAGCTACCTGGATGCGTACGGCGAATACGGCCAGAACCTGTTCGACCGCTACGTCACGTATGCCGACAAATGGCTGCTCGACGAGGACTGGCGCGATCCCGACACCGGCATGCAGTACTCGCGCGAGGCGCTCAATTCCGAGCTCGAGAAGATCGAGAAGCCGGCCGGCATCTCCAATCCGAAGGACTTCCGCAACGAGGTCGTCAACTTCGTGCTGCGGGCGCGTGCCCATGGCAAGAACCCGCACTGGACCAGCTACGAGAAGCTGCGCGTCGTCATCGAGAAGCGCATGTTCTCCAAGACCGAGGACATCCTGCCGGTGATCTCCTTCGAAGCCAAGGGATCCACCGAACTCGACGAGCGCCACAAGTCCTTCGTCTCGCGGATGGTCACGCGCGGCTACACCGAGAAGCAGGTCCGGCGCCTGGTCGACTGGTACATGCACTTCAAGAAGTCGGCGCAATCCTAGCCAAGGGCCGCCGGGCAGTCGATCGATGAACGCTGCGAAGCACCTCGACCAGGCCGATCTCGGAAACGGCGGATGTCCAATTCCAAGCCGCCGATAGTGGGCACGCGCATCGTCGACCGGCGTTCGGATCCCCCGGGGCGCGGCGCGGTCAACCGCGAGCGCTTCATCCGGCGCTTCAAGGACGACATCAAGCGCGCCGCGGACGACGAATTCTCGAAGCGCTCGATCAAGGACATGGGCCGCGGCGGCCGCGTGACGATACCCGGCCGCGGACTCGCCGAGCCCTTCCTGCGCCACGACCACAAGACCGGCAGCCGCGATTTCGTGCTGCCGGGCAACCGCGAGTACATCCCCGGCGACAACATCGACCGGCCCAAGGGCGGCGGCCAGGGCGATGGCGGCGATCAGGCCGGCGAAGGCGAGGGGCGCGATTCGTTCGCCTTCGTGCTGTCGCGCGACGAATTCCTGGCGCTGTTCTTCGACGACCTCGAACTGCCCAACCTGGAGCGCACGCGCTTCGGCAACGTGACGCTCGAGCGCAGTCGCCGCGCCGGCTACAGCCGCGACGGCGTGCCGGGCAACCTGTCGCCGGCGATGACGGTGCGCATGTCGATCGCCCGCCGCATTGCGCTGCGCGGCGCGCTGCAGCGCCGCATCGAGGAGCTCGAGGCCCAGCTGGCCTTGACCGACAGTCCCGTCGTGCGCGCCGAAATAGCCGCCGAGATCGAGCGCCTGCAGGCGCGCCGCGCGTCATTGCCCTACTTCGAGGACATCGACCGGCGCTACCGCGCGCGCGCGCCGATGCCGTCGCCGGCGACCCGGGCGGTGATGGTCTGCATGATGGACGTCTCGGGCTCGATGGACGAGCGCAAGAAGGACCTCGCGAAGCGCTTCTTCGCGCTGCTCTACATGTTTCTCGAGCGCAAGTACGGCCTGGTCGAGATCGTCTTCATCCGCCATACCGAAACCGCCGAAGAGGTCGATGAACAGACCTTCTTCCACGACCCCTTGTCCGGCGGCACGCTGGTGAAGCCGGCGCTGGAACTCGCCAAGCACGTGATCGAGACGCGCTACGGCGGCCCGGACTGGAACATCTACGGCGCACAGGCCTCCGACGGCGACTGCACCGAAAGCGACGGACGGGCCAGCGCCGCCTTCCTCGACTCGGAACTGCTGCCGCTGGTGCGTTACTTCGCCTACGTCGATATCCCCGGCCAGGGCGGATGGTTCAATCGCCCGTCCGACCTGTGGGGCGCCTACGACTCGATCGACAGCACCGCGTTCGCGCGGCGCAAGGTCCACGGACGCGGCGACATCTGGCCCGTGTTCCGCGAACTGTTCGGCAAGAACAAGGAGGCGGCATGACTGGCAAGGCGGTCGGCGGCGCGAGCGGCGCCGATTCCGGTCCGCCGCGCGAGCGTGCGTGGCCCAAGCTGATCAGCCGGCCGACGGTGCCGATGCCCGATCCGTCGCGGCCGCGCCTCGAGCAGCGCATCGCGAGCGCGTCGGAATGGACCATCGGGATGCTCGAACCGTTCGACCAGGCGCTCGCGGCGCACGCGCGGCGGCTCGGGCTCGAAACCTATCCGATCCAGTACGAGGTGATCACCGCGGACCAGATGCTCGACCTGTGCTCGACGGTCGGCATGCCGGTGCACTACGCGCACTGGAGCTTCGGCAAGCACCTGCTCGGCCAGGAGCGCGACTACCGGACCGGGCGCTCGGGGCTCGCCTACGAGATCGTCATCAACACCGACCCGGCGCTGGTCTATTTGATGGAGACCAACACGACCGCGCTGCAGGTCCTCGTGATGGCGCACGCCGGCTACGGGCACAACGCGTTCTTCCGCAACAACTACCTGTTCCGCCAGTTCACGCAGGCCGACGCGATCCTCGACTACCTGCAGTTCGCGCGCGGCTTCATCCAGGATTGCGAGGAGCGCTTCGGCTCGCGCGAGGTCGAGAAGGTGCTCGACTGCTGCCATGCGCTGGCACCGTACGGCGTCGATCGCTACCGCCGGCCCGCGCGACTGTCGGCGCGGCGCGAGCGCGAGCGCCTGAACGAGCGCGTGCGCTTCGACCAGCAGCACTACAACCCCGACTACGAGCACCTGCACATGAAGGACGGCGCCGCGAAACCCGCCGCCGACGTGACGCCGGGATTCGAGCCGCAGGAAAACCTGCTGTACTTCATCGAGAAGGGCGCCCCGCGGCTTGCGCCGTGGCAGCGCGAGCTGGTGCGCATCGTGCGGAAGGTCGCGCAGTACTTCTACCCGCAGCGCCTGACCAAGGTCGCCAATGAAGGTGCCGCGACGTTCTGGCACTACACGCTGCTGCACGAGCTGTACGATGCCGGCCAGGTCGACGACGGATTCATGATGGAGTGGCTCGCGAATCATTCCGACGTCGTCTACCAGGCGCCGTTCGACGCGCGCCACTACAACGGCATCAACCCCTATGCGCTCGGCTTCGCGATGTTCCGCGACATCCGCCGCATCTGCGAACGCCCGACCGACGAGGACCGGCAGTGGTTCCCGCGCCTGGCCGGCAGCAGCTGGACCGAGGCCATCCATTTTGCGATGGCCAACTTCAAGGACGAGAGCCTGATCGAGCAGTACCTGTCGCCGAAGGTCATCCGCGAGCTGCGCCTGTTCCTGCTGCGCGACGCCGAAGACGACCGCAGCCACTACGGGGTCCAGGCGATCCACAACGAACGCGGCTACATGGAAGTGCGCCAGGCGCTCGCCGCGCAGTACCGGCTCGAGACGCACACGCCGACGATCGTCGTCGGGCGCCAGAACGAGGAATCGGACCGCGCGCTGCTGCTGCAGCACCGGGTCGAGAACGGACGCCTGCTCGACAGCGAAAGCGTCGACGCGGTGCTGCGTCACGTGAAGGAACTCTGGACCTACGACGTCGTGCTCGAGGAACTCGACGGCGACGGCAACCGCCTCAAGATTCATCGCACCTGAGGCGCGAAGGCGCCCAGAGGCGCACGATGCCGGGCGGCGCGGCGGCCGCCCGTTCATCGCAGTGCGCGCACCCTGCGGCGCCGGCGCTACAGCCAGTAGACGACCAGGTAGAGGCCGAGCCAGACCACGTCGACGAAGTGCCAGTACCAGCTGGCGGCCTCGAAGCCGAAATGCTGGTCGGGCTTGAAGTGGCCGCGCATCAGGCGGGCGCAGACGACGGTCAGCATGATCGCGCCGATCAGCACGTGGCAACCGTGGAATCCGGTCAGCATGAAGAATGTCGACCCGAAAACGCCCGACGACAGCTTCAGGTTAAGCTCGCTGTAGGCCTCGTGGTACTCGAACGCCTGCACCGCGACGAACGAGAACCCCAGCAGCAGCGTCACGATCAGCCAGCTGATCGCCTTGCTGCGCAGGTTCTCGCGCAAGGCGTGGTGCGCGAGGGTCAGCGTGAAGCCCGAGCTGACGAGGAGGATCGTGTTGATCGTCGGCACGGGCCACGGATGGATCTTCGTAAACGGCTCGACGGTGCCGGCGGGGCCGGCATTCGGCCAGGCGGCCGCGAAGTCGGGCCACAGAAGGCGGTGGTCGAAATCTCCGAGCAGCGGCATCGAGATGTTGCGGGCGTAGAACAGCGCGCCGAAGAAGCTCGCGAA
>Ga0213853_10277899_pt1 | contig 13879 bp, 14 predicted proteins | sample ABR_2016_MetaT_FD_164456 | JGI IMG/M metagenome (GOLD analysis project Ga0213853, IMG submission 164456) | Metatranscriptome of freshwater sediment microbial communities from post-fracked creek in Pennsylvania, United States - ABR_2016... | ecosystem: Environmental > Aquatic > Freshwater >...
CTGGTGATGAACATCCTCAACTTCTATATCTTACCCTATGTGTTCTGAGCGGGGATGACCGCCGCCATGGCGCCAAAGACCGGTCCGGGCCGCTTTTTTGAGGATTTTCATGTCGGCCAGGCGTTCGTCCACGCGACGCCGCGCACCCTCACCGCAGGCGACGCCGCCCTTTATGGCGCGCTGTTCGGCGCGCGCTTTGCCGTGCAGAGCGCCGAGACCTTCGCGCGGGCGATCGGCTATCCCGCCAGCCCGCTCGACGACCTCCTCGTCTTCCACGTCGTCTTCGGCAAGACCGTCGCCGACGTCTCGCTCAACGCCGTCGCCAATCTCGCCTACGCCGATTGTCGTTTCCTCAAGCCGGTCTTCCCAGGCGATACGCTGTCGGCGACGTCGGAGGTGATCGGCCTGAAGGAGAATTCCAGCCGGCAGAGCGGCGTCGTCACCGTGCGCTCGCGCGGCTTCAATCAGCGCGCCGAGGCGGTCCTCGACTATGTCCGCCTGGCGATGGTGCGCAAGCGCGACCCCGCCGCTCCCGCGCCGGCGCAATATGCGCCCAAATTGCCCGCCGCGGTCGGCGCCGTCGATCTGGGCGCGGCCTGCCCGCGCATCGACCCCGCGCATTACGATTTCGCGCTGGCGGGCGCGCCGCACCGTTGGAGCGACTATGCGCCGGGCGAGCGAATCGACCACGTCGACGGCGTCACCGTCGAAGAGGCCGAGCATCAGTGCGCGGCGCGGCTGTTCCAGAACAACGCGAGGGTGCATTTCAACCAGTTCAGCGAGGGCCAGGGCCGCTTCGGGCGCCGTCTCGTCTACGGCGGCCATGTCATCTCGCTGGCGCGATCGCTGAGCTTTAATGGCCTGGCCAACGCCTTTCATCTGGCCGCGATCAACGGCGGGCGCCATGTCGCGCCGCTGTTCGCCGGCGAGACCGTCTTCGCCTGGAGCCAGGTGCTCGAATGCGCCGTATTGCCCGGGCGCGCCGACGTCGGCGCCTTGCGCCTGCGCACGATCGCCACAAAAAACCGCCCCTGCGCCGATTTCCCGGGGCCGGCGGCCGAGGGCTATGATCCCGCCGTGATTCTCGATCTCGACGCCTGGGTTCTCATGCCGCGTTAGGAGGGTTCGTCATGCGCCTGCCGTGCGACGCCGCGCTTGTCGTCATCGACATGCAGGAGGCGATCGACGATCCGCGCTGGGGACCGCGCAACAATCCGGGCGCCGAGGCGGCGATCGCCCGCCTGCTGGCCGCCTGGCGCGCCGAAGGGCTGCCGGTTTTTCATGTCCGCCACGATTCCCCCAACGCGAATTCGCCCTACCGCCCGGGCGCGCCGGGCCATGCGTTCAAGCTGGCGACGCGCCCGCTGGCGGATGAAGCGGTGATCGGCAAATCCGCCAACAGCGCCTTTGTCGGCACGGGGCTTGAGGCCGCGCTCGACGCGATCGGCGCGACGACGCTGGTCCTGTGCGGCGTCTTGACCAACAATTCCCTTGAGGCGAGCGCGCGCCATGGCGGCGATCTCGGCTATCGCGTCTTTGTCGTCGCCGACGCCTGCTGGGCGGTCGACAAGCGCGACCGCGCCGGGCGGCTATGGCCGGCCGCGGATGTCCATGCAATGGCGCTCGCCAATCTGCAGGGCGAATACGCCGAGGTCGTCGATACGCCGACCGCCGTCCTGGCGGCTGCGCGCGCCACGCTCCGGGCGCGGCGTCACGCGCCCGGATAGTCCTCGATCCGCCCGACGGCGGGCGGCTTTTCCTTGCGCAGACGCTCGCCGATGCGCTCCACCGCGCGCATGACGCGCAGGAAATTGCGCGAGGCGATCTTGGCGCATTGGTCCTGCGAAAAGCCGCGCCGGATTAGCTCGGCGAACAGATGGGGAAAGCGGCCGACATGCTCGAGGCCGATCGGCTGCGCGCCGCCGAAGAAATCCGAGCCGATGCCGACGTGGTCGATCCCCGCTATCGCCACGAGATGCACGATGTGGTCGGCGAGTTGGCTGAGCGTCGCCTTGGGCGCGACGCCGTGCCGCTGTTCAAGCTCGGCGAGCTGGGCCTTCGGGTCGGGGCTCAGCGGCGCCTTGCCAAAGCGGTCGCGCGAGCGCGCCAGCCAGTTGCGCAGATCCTGCGAGATAAAGCCGGGCACGAAGGTCGCCATGACAATCCCGCCCTTGTCCTTCAGGCGGCGCAGCAGGTCGTCGGGCGCGTTGCGCGGATGATCGCACAGGGCGAAGGCGTTGGAGTGCGACAGCACGAGCGGCGCTTGCGACGTCTCCAGCACGGCCTGCGCGCCTTCATGCGAGACATGCGAGCAGTCGATGATCATGCCGAGCCGGTTGAGCTCGCCAATGACGGCGCGCCCGAAGGCGTTGAGGCCATTGCTGCGCGGCGTATCGGTGGCCGAATCGACCCAGTCGAGCGATTCATTGTGGCACAGAGTCATCAGCCTGGCGCCGGCGGCGCGCCAGACGCGCAGCGGGCTCAGCGAATTCTCCAGGCCGACGCCGCCCTCGACGGCGATGAACGAGGCGATCTTGCCGGCGCGGCGCGCGCGCGCCACGTCGGCGGCGCAACGCGCCGGCAGAAAGACGTCGGCGTGCGCCTCCTCCAGGCGCAGGATGACATCGATCTGTTCCAGCGCGGTGCGGGCGGGATGGGGCGCGCTGGTCGGCTGGAACGCGGCCCAGAACTGCGCCCCGACCAGCCCCTCGCGCAGGCGCGGGATGTCGGTGTCGCCGTCCTGGCGCAAGCGCTCAAGCCCAAAGGCGAGGACGTCGCCGCGCGCTTGCCGGTCGTTGCGGATGACCCACGGCAGGTCGTTATGGCCATCGAGCAGCGGCACGCGCCGCAGCAGCGCCTGCGCCTTGGCCAGGGCGTTGTCCTGTCGCATGTCTGTCATCGTCTCCGGCAAAACTCGCCCATGATGCTTCGATCATTTCGAAGCCGGCGACAAGGGCCCAGCGCGGTTTTGCCGGCGTGGCGCCCGCTGACGCCGCCGCCAGCGCGTCACATGCGGAAATCCTCGCCCAGATAAAAGCGCCGGACGTCGGGATGCGCGACAATGGCTTCCGGAGCGCCCTCCGTCAGCACATGGCCGCTGTGGATGATGTAGGCGCGGTCGATCAGGCCGAGCGTCTCGCGCACATTGTGGTCGGTGATCAGCACGCCGATGCCGCGCCCCTTGAGATGGCGCACGAGATCCTGAATGTCGCCGACGGCGATCGGGTCGATGCCGGCGAAGGGCTCGTCGAGCAGCATGAACGAAGGTTTGCCCGCCAGCGCGCGCGCGATCTCGCAGCGCCGCCGCTCGCCGCCCGAAAGCGCGATCGAGGGGGCCTTGCGCAGTCGCGCGATGTCGAATTCCTCGAGCAGGGAATTCAGCGTCGCCTCGCGCGTCTTGCGGTCGGGCTCGGAGACTTCGAGCACGGCGCGGATATTGTCCTCAACGTTGAGGCCGCGGAAGATCGAGGCTTCCTGCGGGAGATAGCCGATGCCCAGGCGCGCGCGCTGATACATCGGCAGCTTGGTGACGGCATGCCCGTCGAGCCGGATCTCGCCTTTGTCGGGCTTGATCAGGCCGGTGATCATGTAAAAAACCGTCGTCTTTCCCGCGCCGTTCGGCCCGAGCAGGCCGACCGCCTCGCCGCGCCGGACGGAAAGGCTGACGTCCTTGACGACGGCGCGCCCGCCATAGCTTTTGCCGAGATTGTAGATCGCCAGAACGCCGTCTTCGCCCGGGTCGAAGCGGCGCTCGAGCGCCATGGCCGTGGGCGGGACAAGCGGGTCACGGGGGGGCCGGCGCGCGCCGCCCTCTCCCAGCAACCGGCCAAACAAGCGCGGCGTCTTCGCGGGCCTGGCGTCCTCGTGGAGGATGTCGTCGCTCAAGTCGGCCCATTCCCTGTCAATTGCGCCGCCGCCATCCTATTGCGGCGCGGCGCCATTGTCAGGCGCGAGCTTCTTCTTTGCCTTGGACTTGTCGCCGGCGTCCGCGCCCGCGTCGCCCGAGCCGGGAAGGAACTGCCCGTGCACGCGCCCGCTGGTCTTGCCGTTATCGACGGTGGCCTGGCCCGTCGTCAGATCATAGGTCAGCTTCTCGCCTTTGGTGACGTTGCCCCCGTCGCTGAGCGTGACATGGCCAATCAGCCAGACCTTGTTGGCCGGCTTGTCGTAGGAGCCGGTGTCGCCCGTCGCCACTTGCGTCTTCGAGACGACCGTCACGGGACCCACGGCGTCCATGTGCCGCACTTGGCTCGCGCCCTGCCCAGGAGCGGGATCGCCCGCGTCGGGCGCCTTGGCCGGCGCGGCCTCGCCCGCCGCCTCGACGCGCGTCATGAAGATGGTCATCTGCGAACAGGTCAGCTTGGTGTCGCCCTGAATGACCACGACATTGCCGGTGTAGATGGCCTTCTGTTCCTTGTCGAAATAGTCGAGCTTGTCGGCGTCGATCTGGATCGGCTCCTTGGAGCTGGCGCCGGGCAAGAACGGCGTCGATGCGGCCGCCTTGGGCGGCGCCGCCGCCCAGGCCGCGCCGCCCGGCGTCAACAGCGCCAGCGCCGCAACGGCCAGGCGGGCCCCGACGCCGGCGCGGCTCATTGCTGCGCGCCCTTGATCGAAGCGGTTGTGTCAGCCGTAGCGGCGGCGGGCTGAATCGAGGAGCGGACATGGCCGGCGAAAGCCAGAACTTTGCCGTTGTCGCTCGCCGTAACCGAATCGGCGGCGATCGTCGTGCCATTGCGCGTGACGATCGTCACCGGGTCGCTCGAGGCATAGCGACCGGTCTTGAAGTCGATGCTGGCGCTCGACAGCCGCACGTCATACTGCTCGCTCTTAATGCGAACGTTGTTCGACACGTCCATGTGTTCTTTCGTATTGTCGTAAAATCCGGACTCGGCGGTCAATCGCACCGATTTGTTGTCCGCCATGGCCAGTTCGGCGTCAATGCCGCGCAATTCGACCAAAGTCGGTTTGCTGACGTCCTGGATGGCCTTGTCGGCGTTGACGAGATAAGCGCGCCCGTCGTTGCGGTAGCCCGACAGCCTGGGGCGCTGCATCGTCACTCGCGTGCCGTCGACGCCGACCGCGCCGATCGACAGCCCGGCCGGCTTCTTGCCGAATGGATCGAAAACGGCGACCGCGATCAGTACCGCGACAACGCCGAGCGCGCCGCCGAGCAGGCTGACGCGCAGCACGCGCACGAGCGACGAGTGGCGACGCGCCGCCGCGAACGCCCTCGCCCTGGCGTTTGGCGCGGGGCGCCCTTTCGCGCTGGCGAGATCAGTCGCCAGGCTCAAGGCGATCGCGCGGGGCCGTTCGAGTGTAGCGGCGCTTTCCGCCATGCCATTCCATCGGGTTAAACCACGCGCCGAGCGCGCCGATTAGCATAGGAGCAGCGCCTTTGAAAGGAAAGGAATGGCGAAGTTATGGCGCGCCGCTTCGCCGGCGGGCGCCGGGGCGCACAAAGGCTCGCGGCGGCGATTGCGTTGACAGGCGTTTTGCGTTTAATGCGGCTCCCGGTCGCGCCTGACCCGGGCCGGTAGCTCAATGGTTAGAGCCGGCCGCTCATAACGGTCTGGTTGCAGGTTCGAGTCCTGCCCGGCCCACCAGCGTTCGTCGCAATCGCCTGTCTGCCGGAGACGCAGCCTTGTCGTCAGCACAGCCAGCGTTCATTGGCGTGGATTGGGGCACGAGTTCGTTTCGCGCCTATCTCGTCGACGCGCGTGGCGGCCTTATCGAGCAGATCGGCTCGGACCGCGGCATCCTCAGCATCGCGCCCGGCGCGCACGAAGGCGTTCTGGCGGGCGCCGTCGCGCCCTGGAAGGACGCCGATCCGACCCTGCCCATCGTGATGTCGGGCATGATCGGCGCGCGGCAAGGCTGGATCGAGGCGCCTTACGCGAATTGCCCCGCCGGCGTCGCCGAAATCGCGGCGGCGGTGGTCACGATCCCGACGCAGCGGCTCGGCCGGATCAGCCTGGCGCCGGGCGTCTCACGCGTCGACGCCCACGGCGGGCCCGACGTCATGCGCGGCGAGGAGACGCAAATTCTCGGCGCGCTTGCCGCGCTCAAGGCGCGCGCCGGGCTGTTCGTGCTGCCGGGCACGCATTCGAAATGGGCGCGTGTGGAGGACGGGCGCATCATGTCCTTCGCCAGCTACATGACTGGCGAGGTTTTCGCCGCCTTGAAGGACCACACGATTCTCGGCCGGCTGATGAGCGGGGCGGGCGCGCAGGGCGAGGGATTTGCGCAGGGCGTTGGCGCGGCGGCGCGCCTTGAGCGTCCGGGCGACCTCCTGCACGCCATCTTCATGACGCGCACGCTCGGGCTGTTTGACCGGCTCGGCCCGGATCAACTGGCTGACTATCTCTCCGGCCTGCTGGTCGGCGCCGAACTGCTGGCCGGCGCGCGTGGCGCCGCCAGCGCCGTCGTCATCGGATCGCCCTCGCTTACTGCGCGCTATTGCAAGGCCGGCGAATTGCTGGGGCTTCGCTTGACCCCGGCGCCGGACAATTGCGTCCTGCTGGGCCAGTTCGCTTTGCTGGAGCGCTTGTAGCGGCGCAACGGACCCGGTCGCGCAAAGGACGGGCGCGCGCTCTAGCGACTGCCCTCGTGGAAAAATTCATAGACGAGCTTGGCCGTCGCCGCGTTGACGCCCGGCGTCTTTTCGAGGTCTGCGAGGCCGGCGCGCGCGACGTCCTTGGCGGTTCCGAACGCGTGCAGCAGCGCGCGCTTGCGCGCCGGGCCAATGCCGGGGATTTCGTCGAGCGGGCTCTTGACGAAGTCCTTCTTGCGCCTGGCCCGATGCGTGCCGATGGCGAAGCGATGCGCCTCGTCGCGCAGACGCTGAACGAAATACAGCGCGGGATCGCGCGGCGACAGGCGGAACGGTTCGCGGCCCTCGACAAAGAAGGTCTCGCGTCCGGTGTTGCGGTCCGGGCCCTTGGCGATCGCGGCAAGGCGGATGTCGTCGATGGCGAGCTCTTTGAAAATCTGCCGCGCAACTTCGAACTGTCCGCGCCCGCCGTCGATCAGGACGAGATCGGGGCGTTCGGGAAATGCGCCCTCGTCGCCGGGCGCCGCTTCCCCCGACTTGGCGAGCCTGGCGAAACGTCGGCCCAGCACCTCGCGCATCATCGCGCAATCGTCGCCCGGCGTCAGCGTAGCGCTCTTGATGTTGAAGGTGCGATATTGATTTTTGACGAAGCCGTCGGCGCCCGCGACGACCATCGCGCCGATCGCGTTGGTCCCCATGATATGCGAGTTGTCATAGACCTCGACGCGGCGGATCGGTCTGTCGACCTTGAACGCCACGCCCAATGCGCCGAGCAATTTTTCCTGGCTCGCCGCGTCGGCCAGCTTGCGCGCCAGCGCCTCGCGCGCATTGCGCAGCGCGTTGTCGACGAGCTCCTTCTTTTCGCCGCGCCGCGGCGCGCCGATGGCGATGCGGCGGCCCGCCCGGGCGCTGAGGACCTCGCGCAAGACGTCGTGGCTCTCGATGTCATGGGAGAGCAGCACGAGGCGCGGCGCCGGCCGCTCGACATAGAACTGCGCCAAAAACGCATCCAGCACTTCGGCCACAGCCATCGTCCGATCGGCGCGCGGAAAATAGGCGCGATTGCCCCAGTTCTGATAGGTGCGGAAAAAGAACACCTCGATGCAGAACTGCCCCGCGTCCTCGCAAATGGCGAAGACGTCGGCCTCGGGAATGCTCTTGGGATTGATGTTCTGCTCGCCTTGAATGGCCGACAGCGCGGCGATGCGGTCGCGCAGCCGCGCCGCCTTTTCGAATGCCAGCGCTTCGGCCGCCGCGCTCATTTCCTTGGCGAGGCGCACGCGAATCGCGCGACTGCGCCCGGCCAGAAAATCGCGCGCTTCGTCGACAAGCTTGCCATAATCGTCCAGCGCGATTTCGCGCGTGCAAGGCGCCGAGCAGCGTTTGATCTGGAATTGCAGGCAAGGGCGCGTGCGGTTGGCGTAGTAGCTGTCCGAGCAGGTGCGCAGGAGAAAGGCGCGCTGCAATGCGTTGAGCGTGCGAAACACCGCGCCGGCGCTGGCGAACGGGCCGAAATAGTCGCCCTTGCCGGTCCGCGCGCCACGGTGTTTGGCGAGCTGTGGCGCCTCGTGATCGCCTGATATGACGATATAGGGGAAGCTCTTGTCGTCGCGCAGCAGCACGTTATAGCGCGGCTTCAGCTGCTTGATCAGGTTGGCCTCGAGCAGCAGCGCCTCGGCCTCGGTCTCGGTGGTCATGAAGACCATCGAGACCGTCTGGGCGATCATGCGGGCGATGCGGATCGACTGACGTTCCGGCTTGGTGTAGCTGGCGACGCGCTTCTTGATCGAGCGCGCCTTGCCGACGTAGAGCACCTCGCCGTCGTCGCCAAACATGCGATAGACGCCGGGCCCCATCGGCGCATGAAGCCAGAACGACTTGATGACCTCGGCGCCGCGCGCCAGCCGGCCCGGCAGGGTCGCTTCGGCATCCGGCTCGAAATCGACGGCGGCGTAAGCCTCGTCGTCGCGCTCGCCATTCGCATCGAACGTGGACGGCTCGGCGCCAGGGGCTTGGGCATCGGCGTGTTTTCGCGGCGCAGTCATGGCGCCTCAGATTTAGGCGGTGATCCGCAATTGCGAAAGGGCTGATTGCCGCAACGCGGGCGAAGTTGCCCGAAAGCGGCGAAAATGATCTTCTGTCCCGGTTAAAGTCCAACAGAGGGCTGCGGCATGAGCGGCGAAGTCAATCACAATCATTCCGAGCTTTCCGAAGTCCAGTTGCGCGTAAAAGCTCTGGAAACGATCCTCATCGAAAAGGGCTATGTCGATCCCGCCGCGCTCGACGCGCTCATTGAGACCTATGAGACCAAGGTTGGCCCGCGCAATGGCGCGCGGGTCGTCGCGCGCGCCTGGAGCGACGCCGGCTTTCGCGAGCGCCTCCTGGCGGACGCGCGCGCCGCGATTGCGGAATTGGGCTATGGCGGGCGGCAAGGCGAGCATATGGTCGCCATCGCGAACACGCCGGCGCGGCACAATTTGGTCGTATGCACATTGTGCTCCTGCTACCCCTGGCCGGTGCTGGGTCTGCCGCCGGTCTGGTACAAGTCGCCGGCCTATCGCTCTCGGGCCGTGTTCGACCCGCGGGCCGTGCTCGCCGAATTCGGCGTGAGGCTGGCGCCGGAAGTCGAAATCCGCGTCTGGGATTCGACCGCCGAACTGCGCTATCTCGTCGTGCCGATGCGCCCGGATCAAACCCAGGGCTGGAGCGAGGAGCGATTGGCGAGGCTTGTCACGCGCGACAGCATGATCGGCGTCGGACTCGCTCTCTCGCCTGAGCGCGCGGCAGCGCTCTCGTGAACGGCGCGCAGGATCTGGGCGGCATGATGGGCTTTGGCCCGATCGCGCGCGAACCCGACGAGCCGACGTTCCATCACGAATGGGAAAAGCGCGCCCATGCCTTAACCCTGGCCGCGGCGGCGTGCGGACAATGGAACCTCGATATGACCCGCCACGCGCGCGAGACCTTGCCGCCCGCCGCCTATCTCGCCAAGAGCTACTACGACATTTGGGCATGCGGCCTGGAAAAACTGCTGCTGAGCACAGACATGGTGTCTGAGCAGGAAATGAAGCAGGGCAAGGCGTTGCTCGCGCCGCGCCCGGGCGTGGGAAAGCTGGCTGGCGCCGATGTCGCAAAGATGCTCGCGAAGGGCACGCCTTTTGACCGGCCGGCGCGGACCCCCGCGCTCCATGCGCCTGGCGACGCGCTGCGCACGAAAGTCATGCACCCCAAGACCCATACGCGCCTGCCGCGCTACGCGCGCGGAAAAATCGGCGTCGTCGAGGCCGTTCGAGGCTGCTTCGTCTTTCCCGACTCGGACGCCCATGGCGGCGGCGAGGACCCGCAATGGTGCTACACGCTGCGCTTTGCCGGACGGGAATTGTGGGGGGCCGAGGCAGACCCACGCCTGATAGTGTCGATCGACGCCTTCGAGCCGTATCTTGAACGCGCCTGAAGCGCCGCCGTTCGACGAGCCTTGGCAGGCGCAGATCTTTGCGATGGCGCTCGCGCTGCACCAGCGCGGGTTGTTCAGCTGGGTCGAATGGGCGCAGGCGCTCGGCGCCGAAATCGCCGCCGGGGCGCAAGAGGCCGGCAATGAAGCGTATTTCCAGGCGTGGCTGCGCGCGCTCGAAAAGATCCTCGCCGCCAAGGGGGTGGCGAGCGCGGCCGAGCAGGAGCGGCTTGCGCGGGCGTGGCGCGCGGCGGCCGACGCAACGCCCCATGGCCAGCCGATCCTGCTCGACGGGCGTCCTTGACAGGAGCGCCTTGCCGTCGCAAGCGCCGATGACGGCAAATCATTCGCACTGGTGAGCCGGCTCGGGAGATCGCCATGCCCGTCCATTTCTCCGAATCCGAAATGTCGGCCCGCAAGCGTCGCCTGATGGCGGAAATGGCGGCGCGCGACCTCGACGGCATGCTCCTGTTCGCCCAGGAGAGCCTGTACTGGCTGACCGGTTACGACACCTTCGGCTTCTGCTTCTTCCAGTGCCTTTATTTCGGCGCCGATGGCCGCACGGCGCTGCTGACGCGCTCGGCCGATTTGCGCCAGGCGCAGCGTACGTCTGACATTTCGGACATTCGCATCTGGCGGGATAGCGCAACCGCCAATCCGGCGCGCGATTTGCGGGCGATGCTGCAAGACCTGGGCGCGCGCGGACGCCTCGGCGTCGAATACGACAGCTATGGCCTGACGGCCTTTAACGGCCGCCGGCTCGACGCGGCGCTGGACGGCCTGGCTGCGCTCGTCGACGCCTCGCTTGTTGTTCCGCATCTCAGGGCGACAAAATCCACCGAGGAGATCGTCTGCGTGCGCGAAGCGGCGCGGCTTTCCGATTTGGCCGATCGCGCCGCGATCGAGCGTACCCACGCCGGCGCCGACGAGGGTGAAATCCTCGCCGCCATGCACAGCGCGATTTTCAGCCAAGGGGGCGATTATCCCGGCAACGAATTCATCATCGGCTCCGGCGCGGACGCGCTGCTCTGCCGTTACAAGAGCGGCCGGCGCAAGCTCGACGCCGACGATCAGCTAACCCTCGAATTCGCCGGCGTCAGCCGTCACTATCACGCCGCGCTGATGCGCACGCATGTCGTGGGGCGCGCCCGCCCGCTGCATCGGCCCTATCACGCAGCGGCGAAGGCGGCCTTGCTCGCCTGCGAGGCGGAGCTGCGCCCCGGCCGAACGGCGGGCGACGAGTTTGCCGCCCACGCCCGCGTGCTCGATGCGCATGATCTGGCCAACCACCGCCTTAACGCCTGCGGCTATTCGCTAGGCGCCAAGTTCACGCCCTCCTGGATGGACGCGCCGATGTTCTACGAAGACAATCCCTTCGTCATCGCGCCCGGGCAAGTCTATTTCCTGCATATGATCCTGATGGACAGCGACAGCCTGACGGCGCTTTGCCTCGGGCGCACCTATCTCGTGGGCGTTCACCATGCCGAGCCAATCAACGGCGCCGATCTGGACCTCGTGCGCAAATAGGGTTAGCAGTCCGTTAACGGCCAAGGCGGCCAAGGGCGGGCCCTTGATCGGGAGATGTGTAGCAACATGCGTGAGTTAGCGTTGAGGCGCCAGGGTTGGCGAGCGGGCCTTGCGTCCTGCGCCGCCATTGGCGCTGCCGTCGCCCTGTCTGGCTGTCTTGAAACAGCCGCCGAACTGGCGCCAAAGAGCGAAGGCCGCACTCAGATCGCCCGCCGCGACGGCGTCAGCCTTGCCGACGCCAGCGTCGCCTTCGTGTCCGTCGAGGGGCCGCCGGCGGCGATTTCCGCGCGTTTTTCGCAAAGGCTTTTGCAAGAGGCGGCGGCGCGCGAGATCGCCGTGGTCGACGCCAAAAACGCCAAATATCTCGTGCGCGGCTATCTCTCCGCCTACGTGACGGCCGATGGCGCCGCGGTCGAATATGTCTGGGACGTTTTCAACAAGGAGAAACAGCGCGCGCAGCGCGTCAATGACGTCATCGACGTCAAGGGAGAGGGCGCCGATCCCTGGACGATCGCCAGCGAGACAGCGCTGGCCAGCGTCGCCGCCAAGAGCGCCGACGACCTCGCGGCCTTCCTGTCGAACACGCCCGAGGCGATCGCGCTGGCCAAGACGCCCGGCGAACTGCTCGGCGCTTCGGTTAAGCCTTTGAGCTACGCGCCGTTGCAATGACGCGTTAGCAAGCGCCCGCCACGGTCGCGCGCCTGTGGACAGCGCGCCGTCCCGTCGCGTTTGTCATCGCCCCGCCATGTTGTTTGGGCTCCGCCCGGCTGCTATGACCCGCCGGCCGCGACCTCAGCGAGCGCCGTTCGCGCCGCAGCGTCGGCGATTGGGAATGCCAAAGGGGCCGCGCATGGTTGGGGCGATGAAAATACTGGCGGGCAATTCCAACGGCCCGATCGCCGAGGCCATCGCCGCGTATCTGGGTGAACCGCTGACGCGCTGCCACGTCCGCCGCTTCGCCGATCTCGAAATCTTCGTCGAGATTCTCGAAAACGTGCGCGGCCGCGACACCTTCATCATTCAGTCGACGTCTTATCCCACCAACGACAATCTGATGGAGCTGCTGATCATGATCGACGCGCTGCGGCGCGCCTCGGCGCAGCGCATCACCGCCGTCATGCCCTATTTCGGCTATGCCCGTCAGGATCGCAAGCCGGGACCGCGCTCGCCCATTTCCGCTAAGCTGGTCGCCAATCTGATCACCCGCGCCGGCGCCGACCGCGTGCTGACCGTCGATCTTCATGCTGGGCAGATCCAGGGCTTTTTCGATATTCCGACCGACAATCTGTTTTCGGCGCCGACAATGGTGCGCGACATCAAGGAGCGCGGCGCCCTCACGGACGTCATGGTGGTCTCGCCCGACGTCGGCGGCGTCGTACGCGCCCGCGCGCTCGCCAAGCGGCTCGATGCGCCCCTCGCCATCGTCGATAAGAGGCGCGAGCGGGCCGGCGATTCGGAGGTCATGAACATCATCGGCGACGTTTCCGGGCGCAACTGCGTGCTGCTCGACGACATCGTCGATTCCGGCGGCACGCTGTGCAACGCCGCCGACGCCTTGCTCGACCAGGGCGCGCTCAGCGTGTCGGCCTATATCACGCACGGTGTCCTGTCGGGCGGCGCGGTGGCGCGCATTGCCGCCTCGAAACTGAAGGAACTGGTCTTGACCGATACGATCGCGCCGACCGAGGCGGTGCGCGTCGCCCGCAACATCCGCGTTATCTCCATCGCGCCGCTGATTGGCGAAGCCATCGCCCGCATCGCCAAGGAAGAGAGTGTCTCGGTCCTGTTCGACTGATGGAGCGGCCGGCTAGGAACCCGGCGCGATCAGCCCGAAGAAGATCAGCGGCGCCTTTGCGCCGCGCTTCATTGGCCGCACAAACGGCTTGATGGCGCGCACGGGGACGCCTTGAACCTGCGTGTCTTCCGCCAGGGCGCGCGGCGCCACGACCAGCGCGCCGCGCTTGCGCACATCGGCAAAGTCGATCCACGGCGCGTTTTGCAGGTCGCCGCTCTCAACCACGCGGGCGCGATAGGGCAGGTCGAAGACGATGGATCCGGCCGCTTGCAGGCCGCGCTGCTCATCGAGGCTGACGATGTAGGGGATCGGCCCGATTTCGCGTTCCGCCCAATAGGCTTGCGCCAGCCGCGCCAGCGCCGGGCCGTCCATTTCGACATAGGTCGGCTGCGACGACAGCAGCGGCGAGAGCAGCCGAACGCCGACATAGGCGAGCGCCAGGATGGCGGCGAGGGCGCAATATGCCAGAGCGGCCCGGCGCGGCGCCTCGCGCGGCCCGGCGCGCGCCGCCGCATGGCCCCACCACGCGGCGAAGCCGATCGTCAGCGGCGTGATC
>Ga0213853_10826172_pt1 | contig 13875 bp, 5 predicted proteins | sample ABR_2016_MetaT_FD_164456 | JGI IMG/M metagenome (GOLD analysis project Ga0213853, IMG submission 164456) | Metatranscriptome of freshwater sediment microbial communities from post-fracked creek in Pennsylvania, United States - ABR_2016... | ecosystem: Environmental > Aquatic > Freshwater > Creek...
AATGGAACGAGTAAACAAGAAGAATTGTATAATGAGCTCGTTAGAGATAGTCAAGTAGTTATCGGAGGCACATGTCCATGCTTGATTGCAGGTGGAAATAAAAAAAAGTATGGAGGATCCGAACCTAATATTTCTACATTAGAAGCCCTTATAGTTGACTTAGCATCCGAATTATCTAAATTTGGAATAGATAAAATTAATCCAAAAGATAAAAGTATAGCACAAGTTATTGAAAATATAAAACAATATTTACCACCAACTGGTAGTTTATATAATAGATTATCTAGTGATCCAGATAAACTAAAAAATGCAATAGAAAAAATAAAATCAGTTATTAACAAATATGTACCAAATTCTATTTCTGGTACAACTGTTGCAGAAATAATGAATCAAGCAGATGCATTATTAAGAAAATGGATAACAGCATTGTATGAAAATATATTACGTCTACAAAATCAAGCCGAAACTACTCAACGAATTATTTTAGATTTAATTGCATTAATGAATAACATGACAAAAATAGATATAAATAAATTAACAGATGCAGCTAGAGTACAGTTTCAATCTGTTTTAGCTGCTATATTAAAAGAGCTTAATAATATTTTTATTAGAAATCAAGAAGTATTACATGCATTTCAACCAGATAAAGATAAAGCAACAGAATTAGTAGCACAAACATCTTCTATTGAAGAAACAGTTAAAAGATTAAAAGCATCTGCTATAGCTCCAGATACAAAAGCTGCTGTATCATTCTTATTAGCACAATTACAAACATCATTATTAATGGCAGCTCATCTACAAAGAATGTTAGAAGTATTAGGTATCAAACAAGAAGAATATGCTAAAAGTACTAATATGGAAGAATTAAGAAATTTATTAGCAGCAAAAGTATTAGATAAAATTCCTACTACTCCTGATGAATTAAGAAATATAACACAAGCAATAGATTTTTTGGAATCACAAGGAATGTCATTATCTCCTAAACAAGGTGGTTCAGAAGGTACAGATGAAAATATTCTTGGTGGTACAGAATTAGAATATATTCCTGTTAATAAACAAGCAATTAACTTATTTATTCATGCAAATTTAATAAAATTAACAGAACCATTTAGAAGAATTCATGATGCTGTAGATAAATTAGTAGATAGATTTGTAGATGCAGGAATAACTAATACACAAGGACTTAAAGCATGTGTTATAGTTCTAGAGTTAGTACCAGATATTAATGTCGATAATATTCTTCAAGTATTTAGTCTTCCAACTACTCCAGAATTACAACAAGAACAAACAACTATTACAATGATTTTAGAACAATTAGTAACAGAATTTAGTAATTTATCGAGAGATAATGTTCCAGGTGCTACTAAAAATATCTTAGAAGAAATAATTATGAACATCAAAGAAGTTATTAAAATCATAACTGAATTATCAATTCAATTGAAAGAAAAACGAGAAAAAATTGGTGGTGCAATATTTACAGCAGATTATAGTATTATGGAAGCAATAAAAGATCTTAGTAGAATAAGAAAGAAATTATTACATAAATTAAAATATTTATCATTTATTATAACATTTAAACAATCAGTTGAAGGGTTAAAAACACAAGCAACAAAATATCCAGAAACATTAGGTAGATTTATAGCAAGATTAATGGATGAAGAAGCAAAGGTGCATAATAGTTATCTAAATAGCTTTAAAACTATATTAGAGACAATAGATACAAATATTCAAAAAGATAATGAACCAACTATTACAAAATATAAAGAACATCTTGATCTAGTTCATAAAACAAAAATAGATATGTTACAAGTAATAGAAGCACATGAATTATCTCTATTAAAAACAGAAACTTCTATGAGAGAATCATTATCGTTTACACAAATAAAAGAAATAGAAGATTTATTTAAAATAATAGAAATAATTCCTACTACATTAACAGATAAAACACCATATTATATAGCTAGAACATATGAATCTGTTCCATCTACTCAAATAGCTGGTGTAAAATATTATTCTAATATAGATAAATGGATTTTGTCTGAACTTAATTATCCATATCAAGTTATAGTAGCATCAGCATGTCATTATGTACATCCAAATTATGTTAATCAGTTGGCAGACATTGGACCAGCTATACATAATAAATTTACAGCTGATTCGGTAAATGTTGGATTTAAAATTCAAGCACCTAAAGCTAATGTTATTCCACCAGATAATGCTATAACTACAAAATTAGTTGGTTGTCCATTATTTAATATGCCTATTGTAGATTATACTAATAATAAGAAAGATATATTAGCAGCTCTTAAAGATAATATTACAAATATTTGGAAAATGCCATTAATAAAGAATTTTATCGCTATTTATTATATGTTGTTAGATTATATTAATCCAACAAAAGAAAAAGATAAAGAACCATTATCTAGACGTGTAATATTTGATAGAATAAATAAATATTTAATATTATCATGCATAACAACAGTAGATAATAGAGTTAATAATTTAGAATATCAAGCAGATTCAAATATTTTACCATCAACTTTACCATATTATACTAATGCTAGTACAGTAGCACCAGATATTGTAAATAATGTAGTTAGTGCATCTAATTTAGGTGCACAATTTACTCCATTACAAGCATATGATAATAATATTATAAGATTTTCTACTGATTTAGATAATAATCAATTTTCTTCTAGGAAAAGTGATAATGAAAAATATACTGATATTCGTATTCAAAAGATAACAAATGTTATGTTACGAATGATACCAACTATGGCATTTAATATTGTTGGTCCTGGACCATTGGTATTAGCAAGACCTACACCTGCACAAATAGCTGGTCCAACAAATAAAGATCATATTAGAAGTTTATATGAATCTGTAGATCCATTGTTTATTCGATTTATTAAATCTATTTCTATAATGTGTCTTAATGTTATTTATCTTAATTCACTTAAAGATGATAGATTTGTTGATCAATTAAGATTTGGATCAGAATTTAGACAAATTGTTGGTGGTGCAGAAAAAGTAGAAACAATAGAAACAATAGAATATGAAGATAAATTTATAGAATTAGTTATACGTGGATCATTATTAGTAGAATTTATTGATAGAATGTTACAAATAGAAAATGCACCAGAATTACAATTTATTTGTAGACCATTACCTGGATCATTATTATACAGAATCTATTATATGTATAAATGGAGAAAACATTCAGATGGTTCATTTTCTGATACTGTAATGAAAATTATGATAAATTCTTGGTATGAAATTTATACACAATTTCCATCATATAATATTCAACAATTACTAGAATTTGTTACAAATGAATTAAATAAATCATGTTTCTTGGCAAGTAAAGAATATATTGAAGGTGAAGAAAAGGAAATAAGAGAAAGATTAACAACAACATCTTTGTTTGATAAAGACTTTGAATATGAACGCTATCATAAAACTATTGATCAATCTACAATGGGAAATTTAACAATATTTCCATCACAAACATTTACAAAAGAAATAGATCTTAATAATTTATTCAAAAAGAGAAGAGAAAAGAAATATCCAGAAATTACTATTGAAGCGTATGATAGTATTTATAAACCATATATTGAACGATATATGACAGAATTATCTAAACTTAATGATCAAGAAATGGAACATTCATCATCTCTTATGAATTATATAGCATCATATAGAGCAGATATTAAAGATGCTTCATCTAAAGAAGAAAAATTAAAATTATTAATGAAAACTTATCAAGATGGAAATACATCATCACCACTAAATACATATATGATGTTAATTTTTAATGAAATAATAGCAAAACCCATAGCAGATCTAACAGCTGGTGTATTATTTGTAGAAAGAATAATTTCTTCAGTATCAACTATGTATGAAGTTGTATCACATATTAATGATGCAAATTTAGATGAATTAACAGTATATACTAAACTTATGGAATTAGGATATTTAAGAGATTTTTATGGAGATATCTTAAGAGCCAATGAATATACTTCATCTATAGATATAGATGCAAGAACTGATTATCAATATAATATTAGTGATAGTCCACCTATGTCAACATTTAAAAGAAGATATTCTGATTTTCCAGTAACATTTCTATCATTTAGAAAATTAGTTAATATAAATTTTTATCATGTAACTGATATTAATTTTAAGAATTATTTACGAGAGCTTATTACAAGATATTATGTTAATTTACCATTATTATTTCACACATTCGTTGAAACTATCCAATTACTAAAATCTCCAGATAAATATACAACAGTAGAAATAACAAATAAAATTGTTACAGCAAATTTAACTAAACTTATAGATGATATTCAAAATGGTTATAAACAACTTGATAGTGTAATGAAAAAGTATTTTGTTATTTATGTTCCAAAATCTGTAAGAAAACAATTTATGGAACTTAAATTAGATAATCGTGAAAATGTTGGATCATTATCGTGGTTAAAATCTAAAATAGATGAAATAATATTAGATGAAATTAATGAACCTAAAAAGCGTAAATTAGAAAATATAAATTTACATCTAACGAAAATTTTACAATATTTAACTAGATCATATAAATATAATCATAGATTAGTAGCAGGACCATGGTCTGGTGAAATTGGAGTAAATGGTTTAGCATTTGTAAATGCTGTTATAGCAGGTGGACAAGTAATTGTACCACCAACAATTAGAGTTCATCCAATAAATACTAGAGGTGCAGATTTTGGACAACCTGCAAATGAAACATCTTTTTATACACATTTATTTATAGATTATGATAATGATATGAATGTATTAGGAATAGGATCAAAATCTTCTATTTTAACAAATGCAAATCAAGTAACATATGATAATGTGAATATACCATTACATGTTTCTAGTCAAGGTATCTTTGTAAATACAAATGGTGTTTATAGATCAAATATATATGCTCATATGGGAATAATAACTGAACTATCACCAGGTTTTCATATTCCAAGGAGAACTGGAGTACCACAACCACCAAGTACTTTTGTAATAAGAGCACCAGCTGCTGGTGCTGGTAATGTAATTAGAGCTGTAGATTTATTAAATATTAATTATAATGGATATGAAACATTTCCAACTGATACTAATAATCCATTTGAAGATAAAAATTATGTAATAATGAAACAACCAATGAGATTATTTAATATAGGATTTCCATTAGATTGGAATGGAAGATTACAAGAAATTGATCCTGATACAAGTATGTTAGTTACTCGTGATGAAGGATATAAATCTTATAATAATTATTTTACTCAATTACAAGAACTTATTTATGTTCCACTTTTACCAGAAAAGAAATTACCAGTTATAAATACACCACATTATAAAATTAAATCTGAAACTATTAGTGGATTATTTGGATACACATTCAATAAAACAAATAAAACTTTATTAACTGCAAAAGCTGGTGAACCAATAGTTCAAAATATTCATGATGATAGTGCAAATAGTTTCTTAACATTTTATCATACATCTAATGGAATGAATCCAAAATCACCAAAATCTATGGTTGTTATGTTTAATCAAATAATAGCTTCTGTTATATACACATTCTTATGTCCACCATATGATAAATTATTTGAAGGAGTATATAAAATTTTAGTAACAACATTTAATCAAGAAATGTCATCAGTTGATGGTGGTTTAAAAGATTTATTAGTATATGATCCAAAAGAAGATAAAGAATTAATAAAGAATATCGGACCAGGATTAGCTAGATTAGCTCCAAATCCTATAGCAAATTTAGCATTCTTAAATGCTCTAGGTACAGTATTTGGTTCATCTAGAATATTAGGATATACTCAAGCTGGTGGTGCAAGAGAATTAAATAGACATTATAAGTATATGGCAAGAAATGCAATTGCACTTGATAGAAGAAATAAAGGATTATTTGCAGATAATATAACACCTGAATATTCATCACCAGATGTTTTATGTCAATCATTAGTTGTAGCATTAACACAAATAAGAGAAGCAAAAGCTGGTGCAGATCCAATGTTTATTTCAAATTCTATAACAGAATCACCAACATATTGTAAAGATCATCTTAAAGCTATGATACCATTATTTACTTTAATATTTAAAGAAATGATTTCTAGATGTAAAACATTACAATATTTAGTCGATAATATAGATTGTCATATGGATTCTGTATTTAAAGAATATCCTGGTGATATTGGAATAAAACATTGGACATATATTAATCCAAATATGGCAGTTGAAACTATTTATAACCAACCTGCAGTGGGTATGACAGGAATAATACCAGATGTAGTTCCAGGTTTTCTACAACAAGCAACTACATGGTATGAATCAATATATAAACCAAAAGATATTGTTAAAAATAATTTTCAAACTAGATTAGATAAAATAGTTCAAGTATCTACAGCTATTGTAGATCAATTTAGCAAAATAATGCCAATGTTACATGATGAATCACCATTTTTAGGTGAATTATATCCAGAATTTAATATGAAAGATAAATTATTATTACCATCAATGATGTTAATATCATATGTTCCTAAAGATAATGATTTTGGATTATTATCTTCTAGTGTAGAAAGTATATTAAAAAGTACACTTTTACCAATTCATCCAAATACTGATTCAAGATCTATGTTAGCATTTGCACTTAGATCATTTGTGCAAGAAAAATTAGATTTTTCTAGATCACAAATTCCAGATTTATTAAAACATTATAATTCAACTGCACGTGTTGCAATTAAACAAGAAGATGCAATATCTATTTTAAATATATCTGCAAGATTAACACATCATTTAGGATTGTATAAAGAAACAATAGGTAGATTATTTCATCCATATAAATTAGATAATAAATATTTGTGTACTAATACATCACTTGTACCAACTTATGAACCATATTTATTAACTAACTATATTGAACAAAATAATATGATGCCAATATTTATGAAAATGTCACCAACAGATATAGTAAGAACTATAGAAACAAAAACAAAACAAGAACAATATACAAAATTCTTATCTAATTATAATGCACAAATGAAAACTAGAGATTCTTTAGAATTAGCTAATATTTCTGATATAAATATTAGTCCAATTCAATTATCAGTATTTACATCTGAAACACCTTGTTATTATTGTATAAAACATGGTGATTTGTTTGATATGTTTATAGATAGAATGGCAAAAAAAATCTAGTAAAATTGGTGGGTTAGATATTATTGGTGGATCAATGCATGGTGGATATCATGATGGTGATAATTATCATGATGGTGGTAATGGTAGTTTTCATAGTGGTGGAGCTAGAGTTAGTAGATCACCAAGAAAATTATATGATGATTTTCTTAAGAATCCATTTTTAGATATAGATTTTACAGATTATAAATATTTGATACAACAAATTATGAGAGGTAATACAGATCATCCAGGTAGTACTATGCCAAAATATTTAAATATTCCAATTTATATGCATACTTTATTTGGAGATTTATTTACAGAATTAGATGATTATACAGAAAATTCAACTACTGTATTTAAAGATAATAGAGATAGTGCATCGTTTATTTATGGAAATTTACCAGATATTTTCTATAATATTCTTAGACATGTATATAATAATCATGATATTTATTTATCATTTACTAATTATAAATATCAAATAGTTAAATCAGCAGAAGCATTAGCTGCAATACAAAATGAACTAATTGCAGCTAATAATGATGTTAATGCTGCTAATGCATTACCAGCTGGACCAGCTGCTAATTTAGCAATAGCTGCAGCACAAGCAAGATTAGCTGCAATTAATAATGTAAATGCAATAGCTGGTAATGATGCTCAATTTAGAGATCATGTAAATACACTTATGTTAAATTATCTATTTGGAGATGGTGGTGTAGCTCCAGCTATTCCATTTCCACCTAATGTAAATCCATTTCTTGCATTACCACCTAATACACCTAATCTAACAAATTTATATGATGCTATACCTAATATTGAAAAAGAAATTTCTATTATTTATGAATTATTAAATATAGAAACTTTAACATATGATGGAATAAAAAAAGGTATTAATAGTGTATTTAGAAATAGAACATTTCATAATTATATGTATGATAATGAAATGTATGATTATCTTGTAGGTATTATTTTCCATTTAATAGGGTGTGTTTTATTCTTTAGACAACGTGCTGTTATAGAAGATATGATTAAATATAGTAATTCTCATCCAGAAAATAAAATAGATGCATTAACTAGATATATGTTAGCTATTTTAATGAGAAAATCATATGAATCATTTATATCTCCATATTCAATGAAAGAAATTAAAAATTTAACTATGATTAGATTAATAAAAAATTCATTTTCTGGACTAGATTATCAAGAATTTAAAAGCGATGTAAGATTAACAATTTTACATAGTGAAGATATAATACCAAATCAAGGTATTTTTAGACAATTACCATTTGGTGGAGAATATGATACAAGTAATGTTGGATTAACTAATGGTTTACAAAATATGGATGCAGCACTTATTCCAATGTTAATAAGAACATCAACAAATTCATTATTAACACCGGCAGATCCAAATTTACATGCACCACGTGGTATTTCAGCTAATGTAAGTAATCATTTAATGCAACAACCTCCTGCTGCTGGAGTAGCATATTTTGCAAATTCAGCATACGGATTTGCTGAAGAAAATTTTGATTATTTAGATATACGACCAGGTGATGAACATTTATCTAGTTTAATAAGATTAGGATCAATAAATAGATTTTGGCTTATTTATAATTTAGAATTAGATTTAATATATGATGATGATGTACCATTAGATATTTATACTAATACAAGTATACCTTTTGATAATACACAACCTGTATATTTTGATAATATAATGAATGATCCAGAGCTTCCATATTTTGATATTCAAGTTGCAGTAGCAACTGCAATAAATCGTGGATTATTTAATACAGTAGCTGAATATCATAGTGTTATAGATGAAAATCCTAATATTGGTTTAATAAATCCTGAAAAAGTTCTACTAGATTTACGAACTGCACAATTATATGAAGCAACTTTATCTAAATTTTTAAATAGATTTCGTAGAATGACACTTTATAGTAAATTAGTATTTGATATTATACCACAACAATTATTACGTACACTAGATTATGTTACTGGTGATAAAATTATTGCAGGACGTTGGATTATGATGTTTCCAAGAGGCTATGTTGTAACGCAACCACAAGGAACTCCAATAGCAAATATAATAAATGCAGTAAATGGTGCTGGTGTAAATTTGGCTGCATTACTGAATTTAGCAACACAAGCTGGTTTTGTAGTACCTGGAAATCCAAATTTAAATCCATTTACTGTGGGTGCATTACAACCAACTCCTATTAATATTACAAATATAGTTATAGCATATGATAATATTAAAATTAATGCATATAATATTTTAATTGGATTTAAAAATTATGATTTTAGAATAAAATTTTTAGAAAATATATTTGTTAATCTTCAAGTTGCAAATATTAATAATGCAAAAATAAAAATAGATACAGATGTAAATTCTTTAGTAATATTTTTGAATAGTATTAAAAGACATTTAGAAAATAATAATGCATTATTTAATATACCTAATGATATATTAACAACTTTAATAAATGATCTTAATAAACCTAATATGCATTATTCCGATAATTTTCCAACACTAGATAAAAGATCAAGTGATAATACTTTTAACAATATATTATGGTATTTTGAAAATGATAAATTTAAGAAATTAGGATTACAAGATGGAATAAAAGAATATTTACAAAAAATAGGATATATTAGATTTAATACAGTATTAAATAGATATATATTTTGGTTTGTTCTAATACAAAGATTAATATTTTCACATTTACGACAACAAATAGAAACACATGAAGATGTTAATAGAAACTTAAGAGGTATGGAAATATTAGATGCAAAATTATTTGAAGAGGAAATGTAAAATATATTATATCTATATAAAATGCGAGATATAGGTATTATAATTATTATTGTTATAATTTTGTATTTTATTTATAAATACTATGGAGAATCATTTAGTGAATACATTCCACATAAAATAAAACATAATAATAGAAGAGATAGATTTAGTGAATATATTCCACATAAAATGAAACATAATAATAGAAGAGATAGATTTAGTGAATATAATACAACACCATTACAAAATACTCCACGATCATGGGGACAATCACTTAGAGATAATCAAATAACACCAGATATAAAAGCTAGACATCAGGCAGATATGGTTGATGTAACTCCAATATATTCTTCTGGTGCTGGTTATTCAGAAGTAGAACAAGATAATAATAATCCAGCATTTACTCAATGGCGTGGATTTACTAGACCCGATTATATTCCATTACTACCAGATGCTCGTCAATTACCAGATATAGATATTGAACAAATGAAAAATTTTCATACAATATCTTGGGGTCCAAGAGCAAGATTATAATTTTAAAAGTTGATATAAAAAATTATATTAAAAAATGGATTATACTAAAAATTTCTTATTATGTGATAAACACGAAAGATTTTTTACATTAAAAATTAATAAAGAATATTATTTCATACCTTATAAATTACAATCAAAAAATCCAATATATTGTGCTATAAAAATATTACTTATGGATATAGATTCTATTTTGCATACTCTATCAATAGAAAATCTTATGGTATTCATAAATACACGTAAAATTACAAATATAAAAATATCTTCTCATATATATAAAATTTCAGATAATATAATAAATAAAGTATGCAAAATAATACTTACTTTAGAAGATAATACAGAAATTCATATATCATCTATTTATACGGAAATTGTTACATTTGAATTTATAACATCAATTCCAAATAATACTAAATCTGTTGCATTTATGATAGATAATGAAAATATTCTATTAGAAAGTAAATTATTTGATAAAAATGATATTATAGAATTTAAACATCATGTACTTAAATTCAGAAAACAAGAAAATAAAATATTACTCTATAGAGTAAAACCACCACATTATTTCTATGAGAGACAAATATACTCAAAACAAATATTTAGTATTATTCCATTACAATATAAAGAAAAATATCCATATGTATATAAATTATTATTATTTTGTCACGAAAATACTATAGAAATAAATCAAACTGTTTCATTAGATTATGAAAATTATATGAATGCAGTTGGAATATATGATTCTGTTCCATACACAGAAAATTATAGATTTATATCTAATGGTATAAATATAGATATAAATAAAAATATTAACAAAATTCCATATAATAGTTTAAAATATCATAAATCTGTTGATATGTTAGAAGCTAAAAAACACTTAATGCGAACTGATAGTAATATACTTGAAAAGGTTGATTATCATCTTATTCATACTATTCAAGTTATATTTAAAAATGATAATAATGAATTTTTGATAATAGATTTAATACGAGATGAACATTGTAATCATATACAAACACGATTTTCAGATAATATACATTCAAAAGAAGAATGTACAAATATTCTAATAAATTTATATATAGATGAAAAAACATATACTATATCTGGTTATATAATTACAAATTTAACAGTTGGATATCATCATATTCGTATTCCAAATACGAATATATTAGCTCGTATACATATTAAAAGAAATGATAACATGATTATATTTTCAATAACTTCTATTTTATCTTTTGTTGTTTATGTACCTCTCACAATTTGCATAAATTGATTTTTTTGTTATAAGTAATAATGTCGTTAGGAATTTATGTACAATGCTCGAATAAAATATCATTAAATCTTATATTTGAAAATTATCATTTAATATTATATTATTATAATATAGATAGTATAAATGCATATTTTAATAATAAAATTGGTAATGTCAATGCAAGAGCAACTTTTATATTCGAAAAATATCCATATTGTAAAGAAAATATAATTAGTTTAATAGATGCACATTTACTTCTTTCTAGTAATAAGCAATATTATAAATATACACCATTTATTTATTATAATTATTTGAATGGTGAATATACTTGTATAAATGGATTTGAAATTTATTATATTACAGAAACATGTGAACATAAAATATTACGTGTTTATAGTTCATTAACTATGAAATTACCAGAATTACCAGCAACTACTGAAAGACATCATTTTAATAACAATAGTGCACATTATTCAAGATATTTATTTAGAGAAAATATAAAACCATTATATCATTTAAAGAGAATGTGTGTAGTTCATGATAATATATTATATGAATATGCAAGAGAACCATATTATAATATAAATCAAATAAGTAAACGACCTAAATGTGTTGTTTACGATGTAAAATGGCAAAATACAGAAAGTAAACCATTTAATGATTTTCAATGTGAAATTTATCATACTGAAGTTAATGTAAAAAAAATAATTATAAAAGATTTAGAAATTAATAGTTCACAAAGTTCACATGGTTCACAAAGTTCACATGTTTATATTTATAAATATCATAATACAAAATATATAATTAATGGTGGTTCAGTAAACTCACATTTTAATTTATTAAAATATATATTCTATTTTAATCTAAATGAATCTTATCCATTTAAAAAATTTAAAATTCGTAATAATACACCAGTTATATTACTTGGAATAAGATTTTTTAGTAAAGATAATAAAGATGTATTTATCGAATTTGTAATAAGTAAAGTAGTTCAAAAAAAATATGAATATGAATATAATATAATTGAAGAATATTGTGTTACAGATATTGTTGATGTATCCAAATTTATTCCAGATTTTAATTTTAAAAAATTAATGAATGATCTAATTTTAGATAAAATATATTATCATTTAGATGGAAATAATGTATATGAAATTTTATGTAAAGAAAAATCAGATACACATGTAAAAATAAAAATTAGTAAAATGTTAGTATTAGAATTTGATAGAGATGTATTCATCTCTCTATTACATAATAAAAATTTAGTTTATAATATTTTTCTTTAAAAAAAATATAATTTATTTACTATCAACCACATCACCCCATTTTTGATTATTAAATGTTTCATAATATTTTCTATCTAATGTTGAATTATATTCTTTACCATATGTATAAAATGTATTTCTATTATTAGATTTATAATAAAATTTAATATTATCTTGTAAACATTTTTTTACATCAATTTGGCAACCCATTTCTGGTTTATTTGTAACTAATTGTAATGCACCCATTTTTGTTGTTCTAATATTACCATCACCACTTCCAATTCGTTCATGAATATCAGATCTATAAATTCTATAATAAAGATAAATTGGTAAATCTTCTATTTTAGCTTCAACCATTTTTATTTGAGAATCAATAATTCTACGTAAATCTTCAATATGACCATCTACTGCTCTAATTAATAAAATACCATTTGTAAATTCTGTAATAAATCTAGAATCATTTTTAAATTTGTCATAAGCTTCTTGATCTGTATATTGTAATCCGAGAATATCTCGTTGAAAATCTTTCCATCTAAATTTACCACCAGCAATAACTGGTAATGTACTTACATTTCCATTTCTAAGTTTTTCTAAGATTGTTGATAGAAATAATTCTGCATCCATTGTTTTAATATGTTTTATTTTAAATAGAATAAAAAAATATTATTATGCTTTGGTATTAGAATATTCACTAGACATTAATCGTTTTTTAGTATTTAATATAACATTATTAGCTAGATTATACACACTTAAAGTTTTTAATTCTGATAATATTTTTAGATTATATTTTTTTTTCTCTAATTCGATAATTAATTTAGAAT
>Ga0213853_10324895_pt1 | contig 13844 bp, 11 predicted proteins | sample ABR_2016_MetaT_FD_164456 | JGI IMG/M metagenome (GOLD analysis project Ga0213853, IMG submission 164456) | Metatranscriptome of freshwater sediment microbial communities from post-fracked creek in Pennsylvania, United States - ABR_2016... | ecosystem: Environmental > Aquatic > Freshwater >...
GGGTTCGGTGGGGTTCGGCGGCGAGCGGCAGCCCGGCGGCTCAGCGGCCGCGGATGCCGCCGGCGTCGGCCTGCGCCTTGTTGAACAGCGCAAGCGGAATCAGGATCATGACCACCATCGTGACCGCCACCGCGGACGCCATGGCCCAATCGTTGTTGCTGAAGAATTCGTCCCACAGCACGCGCCCGATCATCAGCGTATCGGGCCCGCCGAGCAATTCGGGGATGACGAACTCGCCGACGCTGGGGATGAAGACCAGCATCGAGCCGGCAACGATGCCGGAGCGCGACAGCGGCACGGTGACGAGCCAGAACGCGGCAAGCGGCGATGCGCCGAGGTCGTTCGCGGCCTCGATCAGGCGCGGGTCCATCTTCACCAGCGTCGCGTACAGCGGCAGGATCATGAACGGCAGGTAGGTGTAGACCATGCCGATGGTCATCGAGAACGCCGTGTGCATCATCTTGATCGGGCTGTCGATGACGTGCGCCCACAGCAGCACGTTGTTGACGACGCCGTTGTCGTCCAGCAGCCCCTTCCATGCGTAGACGCGCAGCAGGTAGGAGGTCCAGAACGGCAGCGACACCAGCATCAGCAGCGCCGGTCGCCAGCGCGCGGGCGAGCGCGCCATGAAATAGGCGAAGGGGTAGCCGATGAAAAGGCAGCAGAAGGTGTTGATCGCGGCAAAGCCGATCGACGAGCCGTAGGTCTCGATGTAGAGCGCGTCGCTGGCCAGGAACAGGTAGTTCGACAGCTTGACGCTCAAGGTGGCGACGCCGTCCGCGTAGGTCAGCAGGTTCTTGTAGCGGACGCCGTCCGAATCGGACACGCTGATCTGCAGCACCACCAGGAAGGGCAGCGAGAAGAAGAGGATCAGGAACGCGTACGGGATGCCGATCACCGACCGGCGACCCCAGCCGTGCCGCAGCCGTGCGAGCAGGCCGCCCGCGCCGGGCCGTGCCGCGCTCGCCTCGACGGTGGGTTTCGTGCTATCCGCGTTCATCCGGGCACGCGCATCATCGTCGGATGCGGCGCTACTGGGTCAGCACGACCAGCGCATCGGGTGCGCAGCTCGCGTAGACCTGCTCGCCGACGCGGATCACGTCGGCGTGCCGCTCGGTGTTCGGGATCGTGACCTGCAGCCGCATGCCGCTGTCGAGCTGCACCCGGTACAGCGAGGAGCTGCCGAAATAGGCGCTGTCGGCCACCTTGCCCGACAGGCTGTTGTAGCGCGCGTCGGGCGCCGGCGTGCGTGCCAGCTCGAGCTTCTCGGGACGCACCGCGACGCTGAGCGACTGGCCCTGGACGCCGCTTATGCCGTGGCCGACGTAGAACTGCGCATGCGGCGTCGCGATCACGCAGTGGTCGGTCTCGTCCTCGACGAGCGTGCCGTCGAAGAGGTTGACGTTGCCGATGAAATCGGCGACGAAGCGGCAGTTCGGCGTCTCGTAGATCTCGCGCGGACTGCCGACCTGGAGGAATTTCCCCGCGCTCATCACGGCGATCCGGTCGGCCATCGTCATCGCCTCTTCCTGGTCGTGCGTCACCAGCACGCAGGTGACGCCGACCTTCTTGACGATGTTCGACAGCTCGAACTGGGTCTGCTCGCGCAGCTTGCGGTCGAGCGCACCGAGGGGTTCGTCGAGCAGCAGCAGCTTGGGTTCGAGCGCGAGGCTGCGCGCCAGCGCGACGCGCTGCTGCTGGCCGCCCGACAGCTGGTGCGGCTTGCGCTTCGCGTAGGGCTTAAGCTGCACCAGCGCGAGCATGCGCTCGACGCGCTGCGCGATCTCGGGCGCGGCGACCTTGTGGCGCCGCAGCCCGAAGGCCACGTTGTCCCAGACCGTCAGGTGCGGGAACAGCGCGTACGACTGGAACATCATGTTGATCTGGCGCTCGTAGGGCGCGAGCTTCGAGATCTCGCGGCCTTCGAGGTGGATGGCGCCGGCCGTCGGCGTCTCGAAGCCGGCAAGCATGCGCAGCAGCGTCGACTTGCCGCAGCCCGAGGAGCCGAGCAAGGCGAAGATCTCGCCCTTGGCGATCGCGATCGACACGTCGTCGACGGCCGCCAGATCGTCGAAGCGCTTGGTCAGGCGTTCGACGCGTAGGAATGCCGGGTCTTCGGCGCGGGCCGCGGCGACCTCGTTCATGCGTGGTCCCTCGTCCCTCAACGGCCGGTCTTGAATCGCTCGAACAGGCGCGTGCGCAAGCGTCGGGTGTCGTTGCCGACGGGCGCGGGCGGCACGAGCCGCTCGAGTTCCTCCTTGCTGACGAATACCCCCTTGTTGGCGGAGACCTCCGGCCTGACGAGCTTCTCGGCCGCGCGCACGGGATTCGCGTACAGCACCTTGTTGACGATCCCGGCCTGGACTTCCGGGCGATAGATGAAGCTCATCCATTTGTAGGCGTTCTCGACGTGCTGCGCATCGGCCGGGATCGCCATCGCATCGAAGAAGAGCACCGCGCCGCCCTTGGGCACCAGGATCTGCACGTTCTGGCCGTTCTTGGCCTCGCGTGCGCGCGTCCCGGCGATGGCGATGTCGCCATTGAAGCCGACCGCCACGCACAGCGTTCCCGCGGCCAGGTCGTTGATGTAGCCCGAGGACGAGAACAGCGTGACATCGGGCCGGATCGCCGCCAGCATCTTGGCCGCGGCCTGGTAGTCGGCCGGATCCTTGCTGTAGGGCGGCTTGCCGATGTAGCGCAGCGCCGCGGAGAAGACCTCGTCGCTCGAGTCGAGCAGCGAAAGGCCGCAGGACTTGAGCTTGCCGGCGTACTCCGGATTGAAGACCAGGTCCCAGGCGTTGTCCGGCAGCGGCTTGCCGCCGAGCGCGGCCTTGACCTTGTCGACGTTGATGCCGACGGTCGTGTAGCCCCACATCCACGGCATCAGGTAGTCGTTGCCGGGGTCCATCGACGTGAGGCTCTTCAGGACCCACGGGTCGATGTTCGCGTAGGTCGCAACCTTGGACTTGTCGAGCTTCTTGAGCAGGCCGCCGTCGATCTGGATCTTGGCCCAGTGCGAGGACGGCACGACGATGTCGTAGCCGCTGTGGCCCGCGACGAGCTTCGCGTGCAGCGTCTCGTTGGTATCGTAGGTGTCGTAGCGCACCTTGATCCCGGTTTCCTTCTCGAAGTCCTTGACCGTGGTTTCGCCGATGTAGTCGGACCAGTTGTAGATGTTGAGGACCTTCGCGTCGTCGGCGCGAACCGCGCTCCCGCCGCCGGCGGCGAACGCCAGCAGCGTGCAGCCGAGCACCCGCCAGGCACGCCCCCGCCGCAGCGCCTGCGGACTCGACTTCGTCATCTCGCTCCTTTCCATCGATCAGCCTTTCCGGACCCGTGGCGGGCTCGCCGCCACGCGCGAGCGCAAGAAATGTTCCAGCCTAGCAAAATTCAGACGTGCAGCAGCAGATGCTCGCGTTCCCACGAACTGATCACCTTCATGAACTCGTCGTACTCGAGTTCCTTGACCAGGCGGTAGACGCGCACGAAGCGGTCGCCCAGCACGGCGGCCAGCTCCGGTGCCCCGACGAGCCGGTGCAGCGATTCCGACATGCTGCGCGGCAGCTCGAACTCGCTGTGATAGGCGCTGCCGGTCGATTCGGCGCTCGGTTCGAGCCGCTCCTTCATGCCCAGGTAGCCGCAGGCGAGCGTGACAGCCGTCGCGACGTAGGGATTGGCATCGGCACCGATCACGCGGTTCTCGACGCGCCGGTTCTCCGGCGTCGAGCGCGGCACGCGGATCCCCACCGTGCGGTTGTCGCGCCCCCAGCGGATGTTGATCGGTGCCGCCGAGTGGCGCACCAGGCGCCGGTACGAATTGACGTAGGGCGCGAGGAAGGCCATCGCCGCCGGCAGGTACTTCTGAAGGCCGCCGACGTAGTGGCGGAAGGCCTCGGAGGCCGAGCCGTCGGCGTTCGAGAAGATGTTGCGCCCCGACTTGCGGTCGACGATGCTCTGGTGGATGTGCATCGCGCTGCCGGGTTCGTTGGCCATCGGCTTGGCCATGAAGGTCGCGTACATCTTGTGCTTCAGCGCGGCCTCGCGCACCGAGCGCTTGAAGTAGAAGACGTCGTCGGCCAGGTCGAGCGGGTCGCCGTGCAGGAAATTGATCTCCATCTGGCCCGCGCCCATCTCGTGGATCAGCGTGTCGACGTCGAGATCCATCTTCTCGCACCAGTTGTAGATGTCCTCGAACAGCGGGTCGAACTCGTTGACGGCGTCGATGCTGTAGTGCTGGCGGCTGGTCTCGGCGCGGCCGCTGCGGCCGACCGGCGGAGTCAGCGGCAGGTCGGGATCGGTATTCTGCGCGATCAGGTAGAACTCGAGTTCGGGCGCGACCACGGCCGACAGGCCGTCCTGCGCGTACAGCTCGCGCACGCGCCGCAGCACCGAGCGCGGCGCGAAGTCGACCAGCCGGCCGTCCTCGAAATAGCAGTCGTGGATCACCTGCGCGGCGCGGTTGGACTCTTCGGCCCAGGGCACCAGGCAGACCGTGGTCGGATCCGCCAGCAGCTCCATGTCGACATCGTTGTCCGAGATGACCTCGGAATACTCCTTCGAATCCGGCGCCTCGCCGGTGACGGTCATGCCGAGCACCGACTCGGCCAGCCGCATCCCGCGGTCCTCGGTGAACTTCGCGCGCGGCAGGATCTTGCCGCGCGCCACGCCGGTGAGGTCCGGCACGAGGCATTCGACTTCGTCGATCCGGTTCTCGTTGAGCCAGCGGTCGAGATCGGCGTTCGTGAAGTTGTCGCGTATGCCCATTCAGGTGGCTCTCGTTTGCGCAGGGGAATCCGGCCGGCGCATGCCGCGACCAAGCGCCCACGCCCGCAGGCGGAGCGGAACCGGGGGCACGCTGCCGTGCAACCGGGGACGAGCGATTCGATCGCGCGGCGGCGGCATCGCCTGCGCGCGCTCAGGCCGCCTGGTGCAGCGCCTGGCGCCGCCAGGCGCGACAGGCGGCGCCGAAAGCCGCGAAGATCCGCGACGAGACCGGATCGCCGGCGGCGCGCCATTCCGGATGCCACTGCAGCGCCAGCGCGAAGCCCGGATGGGCGACGATACGCACGGCCTCGATCTGGCCGTCGGGCGCGTGGGCCTCGGCCTGCAGCCCGGCGGCGATCCGGTCGATGCCCTGGCCGTGCACCGAGTTGACCTCGAAGCGGCGCTGTCCGACGATGCGCTCGAGCTGGCCGCCGGGTACGACGTCGATCGGATGGGCGAGGCCGTACTGCACCTCGACGTCGTCCGGATTGCGCGCGCGGTGATCGATCCGACCCGGCACCGAATGGACCGCCTGGTGCAGCGACCCGCCCAGCGCGACATTGATCTCCTGCAAACCGCGGCAGATCGCCAGCAATGGAATGCCGCGCTCGATCACGCGCCGCACGAGCGGCAAGGTGACCGCATCGCGCTCGACGTCCAGCGGCAGCGAGGGATCGTGAACGGCCTGGCCGAAATGCGAGGGGTGCACATTGGCCGGCGAGCCGGTCAGCAGCACGCCGTCGGCGAGCTCGAGATAGGCGTCGACGTCGGCATTGCCGCTCGTGGGCACGATCAGCGGCAGGCAGCGGGCGACATCGTGCACGGCGTCGGCGTATTTTTTCCCGAGCACGTGGAACGGGTGGTGTCCAAGCATGCGGTTGTCGCAGGGAATCAGGACGTACGCGGCGGGCGATGCGGCGGCGCCGGCATCGCTGAGTTCGACAGGGACTGGACTGTGCGGCGCCACGCGCGGATCTGACGAAAAGACGATCGGTGGAACGGGTAAGCCGACCTGGACCCGTCAAAAGATCCACTTTAGCATGGGCGATGGCCACATCCAGCCAGGGACGACGTGCAGCGGTGTGAGCGGAATGAGCGGAATGAGGAGCGCCTGACCCGCGCCTCGTACTACCCGACCACCGTGGTCCGCGCCGGCGCCTCGCCGCCGCTGAAGGGCGCGCACCGCGCCGACGTCTGCGTCGTCGGCGGCGGACTGACAGGACTGTCGGCGGCGATCGCGCTGGCGCAAAGCGGGCTGCGGGTCGCGCTGCTCGAGGCGCACGAGGTCGGCTGGGGCGCTTCGGGGCGCAACGGCGGCCAGGCGCTGGTCGGCCTCGCCTGCGACATGGACGTCGTCGCGTTGCAGCTGGGCCGCGACGCGGCGCGCCGGATCTGGGACATGACCGTCGACGCGATCGCGCTGATCCAAGAACGGCGCCGCGACTTCGCGATCGACTGCGAGTGGCAGGACGGCCATATCACCGCGGCGATCGGCGCCGCGAAGACGCGCGCGCTGCACGCCGGGTGCGCGGTGCTGGCGCGCGACTATGGCTACGACCGGATGCAGCCGATCGCGCCCGGGGCGATGCGCCAGTGGGTCGACAGCCCGCGCTATGCGGGCGGCGCCTACGACCCGTACTCGGGGCACCTGAACCCGCTGAAGTACACGCTGGGCCTCGCGCGCGCCGCGACCGCGCTCGGCGTGGCGATCCACGAAGGCAGCCGCGCGCTGCGCATTGCGCACGGCCGCGAACCGGTCGTTCACCTCGCCGATGGCCAGGTGCATTGCACGGCCGTGCTGCTGGCCGGCAACGTCTACCTCGGCGCGCTGGCGCCGCGCCTTGCGGCGCGGATCATGCCGGTGGGCACCTTCATCGGCGCCAGCGTGCCGCTGGCGGCCGCGCGGGCGCGGGCGCTGGTGCCGAGCCGCGCCGCGGTCTGCGACACGCAGTTCGTGCTCGACTATTTCCGGCTTGCCGCCGACGACCGCCTGGTCTTCGGCGGGCGCGTCAGCTACAGCCGCCGCCCGCCGTCGGACCTCGCCGCGGCGATGCGCGGCCGGATGCTGGCGGTGTTTCCGCAGCTCGCCGACGTCGCGCTTGAGTACGCCTGGGGCGGCTATGTCGACATCACGATGAACCGGGCGCCGGACTTCGGCCGCCTGGACGCGAATGTCTACTACCTGCAGGGATTCTCCGGCCACGGGCTGGCGCTGAGCGGACTCGCCGGCGTCGTCGCCGCCGAGGCGATCGCCGGCGACGCCGGGCGCTTCGACCTGTTCGCACGGCTGTCGCACCGGCCGTTTCCCGGCGGCCCGCTGCTGCGCACGCCGGCGCTGGTGCTCGGCATGCTCTGGTACCGCCTGCGCGATATCGTCGGCTAGACGTAGCCGCGCTGCTCGAGTTCCGCGAGCGTGAGATCGAGGCAGCGCCGGATCAGGCCGATCATCGCGTCGATCTGCGCGCGCGTGATGATCAGCGGCGGCGCGACGATCATCCGGTCGCCGACTGCGCGCATCACGACGCCCTGCGCGAACATGTGTCCGCGGCAGATCATTCCGACCCTCAGGTCCTCGGCGAACGGCGTCAGCCGCGCCTTGTCGCGCACGAGCACGAGCCCCGCCATCAGGCCGCAGGTCTCGGCCCGCCCGACCAGCGGATGGTCGGCCAGCGCCTCGAAACGCTGCTTCAGGTAGGGTCCGGTGTCGCCGGCGACCTTCCCGACGAGGTTCTCGCGCTGCAGGATCTCGAGGTTCGCGAGCGCGACCGCGCAGGCGGTCGGATGTCCGCTGTAGGTATAGCCGTGAGCGAACTCCTCGCCGCGGTCGATCAGAACCTGCGCGACGCGCGCGCCGACCAGCACGCCGCCCAGCGGGATGTAGCCCGACGTGACGCCCTTCGCGAAGCTGATCAGGTCCGGCCGCGCGCCCATCAACTCGCAGCCGAACCAGCGGCCGAGTCGCCCGAATCCGCAGATGACCTCGTCCGAGACCAGCAGCACGCCGTGGCGGTCGCAGATGCGCTGGATTTCGGGCCAGTAGGTCGCCGGCGGGATGATGACGCCGCCGGCGCCCTGCACCGGCTCGCCGATGAACGCGGCGACACGATCGGGTCCGAGTTCGAGGATCTTGTCCTCGAGCCAGCGCGCGGCAAGAAGGCCGAATTCCTCGCGCGGCAGCGTGCCGCCGTGTTCGAGGTGGTAGGGCTGGTCGATATGGACGATGTTCGGGATCGGCAGGTCGCCCTGCGCGTGCATGCCGGCCATGCCCCCGAGCGAGGCGCCGGCGACCGTCGAGCCGTGATACGCGTTGCGGCGGCTGACGATGACCTTGCGCCGCGGCTGGCCTTCGAGGTCCCAGTAGCGGCGCACCATCCGGACCACGGTGTCGTTGCTCTCGGAGCCCGAGCCGGTGAAGAACACGTGGCCGAAGCCCGGCGGCGCAACCGCGGTCAACGCCGACGCGAGCTTGATTGCCGGCACGTTGCTGGTGTTGAAGAAGCTGTTGTAGAAAGGCAGTTGCATCATCTGCCGGTATGCGGCGTCGGCCAGTTCGCGCCGCCCGTAGCCGACGTTGACGCACCACAGCCCCGACATCGCGTCGAGGATGCGCTGGCCCTCGGAGTCCCAGACGTAGATGCCCTTGCCGCGCACGATGACGCGCGCGCCGGCGGCGGCGAGCGCCTTGTGATCGGTCGCCGGGTGCAGGAAGTGCGCGCTGTCCTCCGCCTGCAGCGCGCGCGTGTCGTAGCGGGCGGCCCCCGGGCGCGGAGCGCCGGCGGCCGGCGGGTGCTTGCGGTCCATCGGCGCGTTCCCCGTCAAACGTGCAGCAGCAGGTGTTCCCGCTCCCACGGGCTGATGACCTTCATGAACTCGGCGTATTCGAGCTCCTTGACCGACAGGTAGACGTTGACGAACGAGGTGCCGAGGATCTGGTGCAGCGCGTCGGCATGGCGCAGCGCGGACAGCGCCTCGGACAGGCTGCGCGGCAATTCGTAGTCGAGCGAGTACGCGCTGCCGGTGCTTTCAGGGGTCGGCTGCAGTTGCTCGACGATGCCGAGCCAGCCGCAGGCGAGCGTCGTCGCGATCGCCAGGTAGGGATTGGCATCGGCGCCGATCACGCGGTTCTCGACGCGGCGGTTCTCGGCGTTCGAGCCGGGAATGCGGAAACCCACGGTGCGGTTGTCGTGGCCCCATTGAATGTTGATCGGCGCAGCGCCGTGCCGCACGATGCGCCGGTAGGAGTTGACGTAGGGCGCGACGAGCGCCATCGCGGCCGGCATGTACTTCTGGAGGCCGGCGAGGTACTGGTTGAAGACCCGCGACGGCGCCCCGTCGGGATCGCTGAAGATGTTCGCGCCGGTCTTCGCGTCGATCAGGCTCTGGTGGATGTGCATCGCGCTGCCCGGCTCGCTGGCCATCGGCTTGGCCATGAAGGTCGCGTACATCTCGTGGCGCAGCGCGGTCTCGCGCAGCGTGCGCTTGAAGTAGAACGTCTGGTCCGCCAGTTCGAGCGGGTCGCCGTGCAGGAAGTTGATCTCCATCTGGCCCGCGCCCACTTCGTGGATCAGCGTGTCGATGTCCAGCTCCATCGCTTTGCAGTAGTCGTAGACGTCCTCGAACAGCGGGTCGAACTCGTTGACCGCGTCGATGCTGTAGGCGCGGCGCACGGTCTCGGCGCGTCCGCTGCGGCCGATCGGCGGCGACAGCGGCATGTTCGGATCGGCGTTCTTCGCGACCAGGTAGAACTCGAGTTCGGGCGCGACGATCGGCATCCAGCCGCGCTCGCGGAACAGGCCGATCACGCGCCGCAGCACGGAGCGGGGGACGAAATCGGCCGGCTCGCCGTTGCCTCGGAAACAGTCGTGGATGACCTGGGCCACCGAGTCGGCGGCCCATGGAACGATGCAGATCGTGTTCGGGTCGGGCCGCAGCACGAGGTCGTGGTCGGTGTACCCGATCACCGAGCGGTAGCCGGCGTCGGAAGCCGGACGGTCGCCGTTGACGGTCATCGCCAGCACCTCCTCGGGCATCCGCATGCCGCGGTCCTCGGTGAATTTCTCGCGCGGTAGGATCTTGCCGCGGGCCACGCCCGCCAGGTCCGGCACCAGGCACTCGATCTCCTTGATGTGGTGCTTGTCGAGCCAGGTTTCGAGGTCCTTCTCGGTGAATCGGCTCGGGGTCACGTAGCCCGCCATGTCGTTTCCTTGCATGCGCGATCGGCCGTCCGCCGGCGGCGGCCGCCCGGCTGGCGGAACCGCCGGCCACGGTGGCGCCCGCGGCGCCGGCCCGGGTCATCGGATCAACTCACTTTAGCCCCACCGCCCCCCAAGGGCGGTGGGGAGGCCGGCTAGATGATTCTCAGGTCGCGCATTGCCACGTCTTCCGCGTGCGAAGTTCATGCGGGCGCGCTGTGGCGGCTCGCGCCATGCGCGGTCGAATGCAGCATTGCGCGACCTGGCCCCAGCGCTCAACAAGAGCGGGAGGCTAGGCGACCGAGGCGAAGCGGCGCAGGCCGGAAAGCGCGTCGCCGAAGCGGGTCATGATCGAGCGTTCGATGCCGGCGGCATCGAGGCCGCAGTCGGACAGCAGGCGCGGCGGATCGCCGTGATCGATGAACCGGTCCGGCAGGCCGAGATGCAGCATGGGCAGGGTCAGGCCCAGGGCGGCGAGCGCTTCGGCGCATGCGCTGCCGGCGCCCCCGGCGATTGCGTTCTCCTCGACCGTGACCAGCGCATCGTGGCCGGTGGCCATCCGGCGCAGCAGCGCAATATCGAGCGGCTTGACGAAACGCATGTTGACGACCGTCGCATCGAGCGAGGCGGCCGCGTCGAGCGCCGGCGCGACCATCGAGCCGAACGCGAGGATCGCGAGGCGCCCGGCACCGGTGCGGCGCTGCGATTCGCGCCTGAGTTCGGCGACGCCGATCGGCAGCGTGGTCAGTGCGCGCGTCACCGCGACGCCGGAGCCGCTGCCGCGCGGGTAGCGCACCGCTGCCGGGCCCGCATGGCGCGCGGCAGTGGTCAGCATCTGGCGGCATTCGGCCTCGTCGGACGGCGCCATGACCACGAGGTTGGGGATGCAGCGCAGGTAGGACAGATCGAAGGCACCGTGGTGGGTCGCGCCATCGGAGCCGACCAGGCCGCCGCGATCGATCGCCAGCGTGACCGGCAAGTTCTGGATCGCGACGTCGTGGATCAGCTGGTCGTAGCCGCGCTGCAGGAAGGTCGAGTAGATCGCGACGACCGGGCGCATGCCGTCGCAGGCCAGGCCGGCGGCGAAGGTCAGCGCGTGCTGCTCGGCGATGCCGACGTCGAAGTAGCGATCGGGGAATTCCTGCTCGAAGCGCACGAGGCCCGAGCCCTCGCGCATCGCCGGCGTGATGGCGACGAGCGTGGGATCGTCGCGCGCCATGTCGCAGACCCAGTCGCTGAAGATCGACGTGTAGCTCGGCTTGCCGGCGGGCGCCTTGCGGATTCCCTTCGCGGCGTCGAACTGGCCGGGCGCCGCCGCGTGGTACAGGACCGGATCGGACTCGGCGAGCTTGTAGCCCTGCCCCTTGCGCGTGACGACGTGCAGGAACTGCGGCCCGTCCAGGCTGCGCAGGTTCTGCAGCATCGGCACCAGCGCGTCGAGGTCGTGGCCGTCGATCGGCCCGATGTAGTTGAGGCCGAACTCCTCGAACATCGTGGCCGGCAGCACGATGCCCTTCGCGTGCTCCTCGAGGCGGCGCGCGAGTTCGAACACCGGCGGCAGGCGCCGCAGCATCTGCTTGCCGGCGTTCTTGGCCGCGGCATAGGCGCGGCCGCTGAGCAGCCGTGCCAGGTAGCGGTTCAGCGCACCGACCGCCGGCGAAATCGACATGTCGTTGTCGTTGAGAACCACCAGCATCCGGATGCCCTCGGTGACGCCGACGTTGTTGAGCGCCTCGAAGGCCATCCCGCCGGTCATCGCGCCGTCGCCGATGACCGCGACCGAGTGGCGCGACGAGCCGAGCTGGCGCGCGGCGACCGCCATGCCGAGCGCCGCGGAGATCGAGGTCGACGAGTGCGCCGTGCCGAACGTGTCGTAGGGCGACTCGCTGCGCCGCGGGAATCCCGAGATGCCGCCGTACTGCCGCAGCGTCGACATTGCCTCGCGGCGGCCGGTCAGGATCTTGTGCGGATAGGTCTGGTGGCCGACATCCCAGACGATCCGATCGTCGGGCGTGTCGAACACGTAGTGCAGCGCGATCGCGAGCTCGACGGTGCCGAGGTTCGAGCCGAGATGGCCGCCGGTGCGCGCAACGGAATCGAGCACCAGGTTGCGCAGCTCCCCCGCCAGGCGCGGCAGCTGGTGGCGTTCGAGCCGGCGCAGGTCTGCCGGGCTGTTGATCGAGGTCAGCAGGTTTTCCATGGCCTCAGCTACTGCGCAAAACGATCAGGTCGGCGAGCTCGTGCAGGCGGTTCGTGCCGCCCGGTCGCAATTCGTCGAGCGCGCGATGGGCTTCCTGGCGCAGTTCTTCCGCCCATCGGCGCGCCGCGTCCAGGCCGATGACCGAGACGTAGGTCGGCTTGTTCTGCCGTGCATCCTTGCCGGCGGTCTTGCCGAGCTGGGACGAGGTCGCCGAAACGTCCAGGATATCATCGACGACCTGGAAGGCCAGTCCGATGGCGTCGGCGTAGCGGTCAAGCGTTGCGGCCGCCGTCGCGGTGCAGGTGCCGGCCATCGCGCCCATCCGGACCGACGCGCGCAGCAGCGCGCCGGTCTTCATCCGGTGCATCTGCTCCAGGTCGCGCAGCGTCATCGCCTGGCCAACCGCCTCCAGGTCGATCGCCTGGCCGCCGCACATGCCGGCCGTCGAGACCGCCTGCGCGAGTTCCCGGATCAGCGCGACGCAAACCGGCGCCGCGACCGGCGCCATGCCGAGCACCCTGAAGGCCTCCGCCTGCAGCGCGTCGCCGGCGAGCATCGCGGTCGCCTCGTCGAACGCGACGTGCACCGTGGGCTTGCCGCGCCGCAGGACGTCGTCGTCCATGCAGGGCAGGTCGTCGTGCACCAGCGAATAGGCATGGACGTACTCGACGGCCAGCGCGACGCAATCGAGCGGCCGCTCGGCGGCGCCGGACAGCTCGCCCGCAGCGTAAACCAGCAGCGGACGGATGCGCTTGCCGCCATCGAGCACCGCATAACGCATGGCCGTGTGCAGGCGACCCGGACTTACGGTGACCGGCGGCAGCTCCGCGCCGGCAGCGCGCTCGAAACGCGCGAGGCAGCGACGGATCCAGGCGTCGAGGGAATCCTCGCGCTCGCCGGCCGGTGCTGGATCGGGCCGCGTCTCGGTTCCTAGGCGCTCGGCGCTCACTGGCCGGCCCCCCGCAGTTCGCTCGGATCGAGCGCCTTGAGCACGTCGCCGTCGAGCACCTTGATCTTCTGTTCCGCGACGTCCAGCAGACCCTTGCAGCGCGCCGCCAATTCGGACCCGCGCTGGTACGCGGCGATCGAATCGTCGAGCCCGAGCGCACCGGTTTCCATGCGCCGCACCAGCTCATCGAGTTCGTCGAGCGCCTGCTCGAAGGTCAACTCCGAAACCGCCTTGGGCGTGCTGGTCCTGGCCATGTCGGATCGCGCTTTCCTTGCCGGCGACCTGCGCCGGCGTCGAGCCGCGCAAAGCGCAGCAGCCGTCCATTCTACCGACCGCACCGGCACCGCTAAACTGGCGGCGCCCGCGCTGCGCGGACCCGACCGACAGGATGAACGCCGATGCGTTACGCGACGCTGATCAGCGCGGCCGAACTGGCGCCGCACCTGGACGATCCCGACTGGTGCGTCGTCGATTGCCGCCATGACCTCTCCGATCCCGAAGCCGGCCGGCGCGCGTGGATGTCGGCGCGCATCCCGGGAGCCGTGTTCGCCCATTGCGACGAGGATCTCGCCGGTCCGCGCCGGCCCGGCAGCGGCCGCCATCCGCTGCCCGAGCCGCAGGCGCTGGCCGAGCGCTTGCGCGGCTGGGGAATCGGCAACGCGACCCAGGTCGTTGCCTACGATGCCCAGGGCGGCTCGTTCGCCGCGCGCCTCTGGTGGCTGCTGCGCTGGCTCGGGCA
>Ga0213853_10643097_pt1 | contig 13776 bp, 13 predicted proteins | sample ABR_2016_MetaT_FD_164456 | JGI IMG/M metagenome (GOLD analysis project Ga0213853, IMG submission 164456) | Metatranscriptome of freshwater sediment microbial communities from post-fracked creek in Pennsylvania, United States - ABR_2016... | ecosystem: Environmental > Aquatic > Freshwater >...
GGTCGCCAGGACAACCCGGGCCGCGCGAACATCGGCGTGGTTCGTGACGACGCGAAATTCGTCCGCGCCGCGCTCGACGTCGACCAGCGGCGCCGCCAGCGCGACGCGCGCGATCGCGTAGCGGCCTTCGAGCGGGTCGAGCTCGTCCAGCGTCACCGCGAGCTCGTCGCACTTGAGCATCGGACGGCCGTCCAGCGCGTCGACCTCGAAGGCTTTCAGCGCGGCGCTGCCCTTGAGCGCGAGGCTGGGCGAGCGGCCGGCGGACTGGCGAAAGCTTGCGCTCAGGCGCGTCGTGAGCCGGGCTCCCGGCAGCTTGAAGCGCGGCTCGAACGGCAGGTAGGGGAGGAACCGCGTCAGGTCGAGGTCGTCGAGTTCCAGGTCGAGCGTCGCCTCGCGCGGATCGGCGAATGGTCGCGCCTTGCCGTTCAGCGCGAGCGGAGCGTCGTCGACGACGGCGCGCAGCGCGGGCTCGACGAAGATCTCGACCTGCGATGGCAGCGTCGAGATGAAGGGCACGGCCAGCTGCAGGCCGCTGATCGTGTGGCGCGCGTGCTCAGGGCGATCGTCGAATTCAACGCGGCCGTCGTGCAACTGGATGTTGAACACCGAGTAGCGCGCGGGCGCGTCCCGCGCGGATGGCGCGCCGTCGGAGGTTGCCCCGAGCGCCAGCAGATCGTCGATGTTGTAGCGGTGCGCGTCGATGCGCACCAGGCGCACCGATGGCGAGTCCAGCCGAAGCGCCCGGATCACCGGCGCCAGGTGCCGCAGCGATTGCCCCGAGACGTCGACCTGCAGCAGCGCGAACGACGCGAACGGCGTGACGCCGTCGGGCTCGAACAGTTTCACGTCGCGGATCGCCAGGTCGAGCGCCAGCGGATGGATCTCGATCGTGCCTATCGTCAGCTTGCGGTGCAACCTTTCGGCTACCAAGCGCTCGGCCTGCGACTTGACGATCGAGGGCAGTGCGTAGCGCGCGATAAGCACGATGGCGATCGCCATCAGCGCCGCGCCGATCAGCGTGCGGCGCCCGCCGCGCGAACGCGCGACGGCGCCCACGCGTTGCGCGAGATTCATCGGATCGGCAAGGCGTTGCGCCGGTGCGCGCGTGTCGCCACGGTGCTCAGCCGAGCGGGCTCAGGCCGATCCACTTCGCATGCAGCACGAACGCGAACAGCGCCCACGCCGCGAGCCCGGCGAAGACGACGATCGCGTCGGGCCCGGCGCGGCCCGGCGCCTGGATCGTGCCGGCGGCGCGATCGCGTCGCCGCGCCGCGATGAAGTCGACGATCGCCCACGCGAGGAAGGCGCCGAACAGGACGATGTCGTTGAGCCGGCCATTGGCGAGCAGGTGACCGAAGGCCCAGGTCTTGACGGCGGCGATCATCGGATGACCGATCGCCGCCTTGATGTGGTTCGACGGCACGTAGGCCGCGGCGAGCAGGATGAAGGCGACCAAGGTGAGCAGAGCCGTCACGTGGCGCATGGCCGACGGCGGATTCCAGATCACCGGCGTGTCGGCGCGCGACAGGCCGAAGCCCCAGACCAGCAGCGCGAAGCCGGCGAGCGAAGCGATCGAGTACAGGCCCTTCCAGCGGCGCTCGCCGAATCGGCCGATCTGCGCGCTGCGCCAGTCGTCGGCGACGATGCGGACCGAGTGGACGCCGAGAAAGAGCACCAGACCCAGGATCAGGATTGAGAAACCCATGTTTTATATCCCCGCGGGATGACCCCGTCCTCCAGCGCGGAGTATGCCGGATCGAGGCCGCCCGCGCGCAGCGCAGCATGTGCAGCACCCGATGCGCGGCGGCGCCTACGTCGCGCGTTGCACGAGCAGTCCGCTGTGGATCCAGCCGGCCAGCATTCGTGCGGCGAGCGCGGCGGCGGTGTCCGCGCCGTGCTTGCGCGCCAGCGCGGCGCACAGGTCGCCGAAGGTGGCGCCGGCAGCGAGCCCTTGCAGCGCGTCCGCCTCGTCGGGTTCGAGCGCCCGCCAGACGGCCTCGAGTCCCTGCCGCCAGATCACCAGCCGGTGCGCGTGCGCCTCGGGCTCGCAGACCGCGGCGTGCTCGTCGGCCTTCAGCGCGCGCACCGTCGGTTCGACGGCCCAGCTCATCGCGAGCACCGTTGCCGACGGCGCCAGCGCGAAGCGCAGCGCATGCCAGGCGTCCGGCGCGATGCGCTGCAGGTCGGCGATCGCGACGCGCGCACCGGGGGCGACGTCGGCCGCGTCGAACGCGAGGCCGAGCGCCCACTCCATCGCGATCAGGTCGGCCAGCGCCGGATGCGGCAGCCTGTCGGGTTCGCGGTCGACGAAGCCATGCAGCGCCTCGCCGAACCAGCGTATCGAGCGGCGCGCCGATGGCGCCGCGGCGATGAAGGCCGCCGCAAGCGCCTCGAACGCCTCGTCGCCGAGCACCCGGTGCAGCACGGGGTAGTTCGTGCGCAATGCCCCGGTGAGCCGCGTGCGATAGCCCCTGGCGTAGATCGCGAAGCGTTCGTCCGCATTGCCGCCGGGGTCGGCCGCGATCAGCGCGCGCGGCAGCGCGCCGGCCAGCACGCCCGACTGGAAGCCCCGCTGGGCCTCAGGCAGCGAGGTCGCGGCGCGCATCGTGCAGATACGGCGGCGTCGTGCCCGCCCGGGCGCGCATGGCGAGGTCGCGCGCCAGCGCGAGTTCGGCGAGCAGCGCGTCGAGCGGCGGAATATTGTCGTCGCGCTCGATCATCGTCGGCACCGCGCCGATGCGCTGCACCGTATCCGCATAGAGCGACCAGACCGCCGGGCAGATGTCGTGGTCATGCGTGTCGATGATGTGGCTGCCGTGATCCTCGTGGCCGGCCAGATGGATCTGCCGCACGCGGTCGGCGGGAAGCGCGGCGATGAAGCGGCGCGGGTCGAAGCGATGGTTGATGCTGCTGACGTAGACGTTGTTGACGTCGAGCAGCAGCAGGCAATCGGCCCGCCGCGCCAACTCGGCGATGAAATCCCATTCGCTGAGCTCGTCGGCGCGCCAGGTCACGTAGCTGGAAACATTCTCGAGCAGGATCTGCCGTCCCAGCACGTCCTGCACCGCGGCGATGCGCTGCGCGACATGGCAGAGCGCGGCCTCGGTATAGGGAAGCGGCAATAGGTCATGCAGGTTGGTGCCGTTCATGCCGGTCCAGCACAGGTGGTCCGAAATCCACGCCGGCTCGAACCGGTCGATCAGCGTCTTCAGTTCCGCCAGGTAGCTCCTGTCGAGAGGATCGCTGCTGCCGATCGACAGCGACACGCCATGCATGACCATCGGATAGTCGCGCCGGATCGTGTCGAGAAAGTGCAGGGGCTTGCCGCCGGGCACCATGTAGTTCTCGGCGATGATCTCGAGCCAATCGACTGCCGGACGCCGGTCGACGAAGTCGCGGTAGTGGTCGACCCGCAACCCGAGCCCGAAGCCCTGAATCGCATCCATCGGGAACAGATCCTAGGTCACGCTCATCGGACCGCCTGCCGCCTCTGCGGCGACGTGCAATGTCGCGGTAAAAGGACAGGGAGGAGCACGAGGGGGGCGGCACGCCCCCCTCGTAGCCCAACCTTCAGCCGTATCCGAAGCCGTCAAGGCGTCAGAAGGGCTGGTGTCACTTGACAACCTTGCCGCCGGCCGACGTGCACTCCGCCGCCGTCTTCTTGCCGATCCAGCCCTGTCCCTTGCAGGAATTCTGGCCCTTGCAGTCGTTGCTCGCCGACTTGCATTCCGAGGTGCCCTTGCAGCTGTTGACGCCGGCGCACTTGACGGCGCCATCGTCGGCCTGGGCGACGCTCGCCAGGCCACCCAGCGCGAACAGCGAAGCGGCCGCCGCGGCGATTGCGATACCCGATTTGAATCCAGCCATTTTTGATTCCTCCGTCGATGAGTGGTGGAACAAGATGAGTCCGTCGATAGGTCCAAGGCTCGATGCCGCCAACCGCGGTTGCAGCGTCCAGCAGCGGCTTGGTCGACCCGGACGGGCGGTCCTTACAACGGTGCAGGATGACCGCGCGATTCCGAGTCATCGACGACTACGACGCAACAAGACGCCCGGATCGCCCCATCGCGTGTTCATGTGGGGGAAGGGGCGCAGGACGCGCCGCAACATCGGAGCCGGCCTATCCGTAGCCCCAGTCGGTGATAATGCCGCACCTTGAAACCGGCGCGGGGGATCGCCTCGTGCAGTGGGCAGCGGGCATTCGGCAGGCGGCAAGCGAACCGGGTAAGAAGTTCGCAGTCATGTTCCGACCGTCGAAATTCGGAGGACGCATGGACTTTGCACAATCGCAGCGCAACCCGTCGCGGCACCTGATTGGCTTCGGTGCGGTGATTCTGCTGCATGTGCTGATCGTGTACGCGCTGTTGACCGGCCTGGCGCGCAAGGTGGTCGACGTGGTCAAGGCGCCGCTGCAGGTGAAGGTGATCGAGGAGATCCGCAAGCCGCCGCCGCCGGAATTGCCGCCGCCGCCACCCCCGAAGCTGGTTGCGCCACCCCCGCCGTTCATCCCGCCGCCGGAGGTGCAGATCGCGCAACCGCCGCCGCCGGAACCGGTGATCACGGTCGTGACGAAGGAAGCGCCGCCGGAACCGACGCTGCCGAAGGAGATCCCGGTGCCGGCAGCGCCCCCGGCGCCGGTGGCGCCTCCCGCGCCGAAGGTCGCCGCGATCGCCGCGGTCGGCGCCGTGTGTCCGAATTGGGCCAATGTGAAGTCGGAAATCGCCTATCCGCGGCAGGCCCAGCTCGATGGTATCCAGGGCGAGGTGCAGATCGAATTCACGGTCACGCCGAGCGGCGAAATCAAGGACGTGACGGTCGTCAAGTCGGCGAACCGGGTCTTCAATGCGGTCACGGTCAAGGCGGTACGCAGTCTGAAGTGCGTCGGCCAGGCGCAGGACATCAAGGTCACCGCGCCGATTTCGTTCAAGCTGGAATGAGGGGGCGGCATGATCGGACGCAGCCGCAAGATCAAGAGCTCAAGAAAGAGAAGGGTGGAGAGAACATGCTGACGATGAAGACGTTGCGTAGCGCCGCGCTGGGCGTGGCATGCATGCTGGTACTGGGCGCGGGCGTGGCCCAGGCGCAGGATGCCGCGAAGCCGGCGGCGCCGGCGGCCGAGGCGCCAGCGGCCGACGCCGCGGCGGGGCCGGTGGTCACCAAGGAGACGGTCGACAATCCGTATGGACTCGAGGCGCTGTGGAAGGGCGGCGACTTCATCGCCAAGGGCACGCTGATCATCCTGGTGATCATGTCGATGGGCAGCTGGTACATCATCTTCACCAAGGTCTACGAGCAGGCCAGGCTGCTGCGCGATGCCGGGTCGATGCGCAAGACATTCTGGGGCTCGGGCTCGGTAGTCGACGGCATCAAGGGGCTGAAGGAGCGCAGCGCGTTCCGGTTCATCGCGCAGACCGGCGTGGACGCGAACGAGCACCACGAAGGCACGATGACGCAGAACATCGACCTGCACAGCTGGGTCACGATGTCGATCCAGCGCGCGGTCGACAACGTGCAGAACCGGCTGCAGGACGGCCTGGCGTTCCTCGCGACGGTCGGCTCGACCGCGCCGTTCGTGGGGCTGTTCGGCACGGTTTGGGGGATCTACCATGCGCTGACGGCCATCGGCATCGCCGGGCAGGCGTCGATCGACAAGGTCGCGGGTCCGGTCGGCGAGGCGCTGATCATGACCGCGATCGGTTTGGCCGTCGCGGTCCCGGCGGTGCTCGGGTACAACTGGCTGGTCCGCCGCAACAAGGTGGCGATGGAGGCCGTGCGTTCGTTCGGCGCCGACCTGCACGCGGTGCTGATGGGCGCCAGCCAGGCGGCCCGCGTCGGCAAGTAGCGGGACCAAGACAAGAACAGGGAAAGGGAGCCCGCGATGGCGATGAACGTCGGCTCGGACGGCGGTGGCGAGGACGAGGTCGTATCGGCGATCAACACGACGCCGCTGGTCGACGTGATGCTGGTGCTGCTGATCATCTTCCTGATCACGATTCCGGTCGTCACGCATACGGTGCCGGTTGACCTGCCGAAGGAAAAGAACCAGCCGCGCCAGACCAAGCCGGAGAACATCGACCTGTCGGTGACCAAGGACGGCGACGTCTATTGGGGGCAGAAGCTGCTGAAGGACAACAACGAACTGGTCGAGCGGCTCAAGAAGGTCGCGGTGCAGTTGCCGCAACCGGAAGTCCACATCCGCGGCGATCTGGCCGGCCGCTACGAATTCGTCGGGCGGGTCGTGTTCGCGTGCCAGCGGGCCGGCATCCAGAAGGTCGGTTTCATCACCGAGCCGCCGCCGCGCAGCGGTTGAGGCGGGGCGGCTTCGGGCGGGCGGGCGGCGCGCCGCCGCTCGATGGATGCACTTGGCACTTGCAGTTGACGGTCGAATCAGCCGGGCGGGACGAACGAAGATGGCAATGAACGTGGGCAGTGGCGGCGGCGAGCAGGAAGTCATGGTGGACATCAACACGACGCCGCTGATCGACGTGATGCTGGTCCTGCTGATCATGCTGATCATCACGATCCCGATCCAGCTGCATGCGGTGAGCCTGAACATGCCGGTGGGCAATCCGCCGCCGCCGCCGGTGCCGCCGGTGGTCGTGACGATCGATGTCGATTTCGACGGGACGATCCTGTGGAACGGCGAGACCGTGCCCAATCGCGATGTGCTGGAGGCCCGGTTGACCACGATCGCCGCCGAACCCGACCAGCCCGAGGTGCACCTGCGCCCGAACAAGCTGGTTGCCTACAAGGACGTCGCCGCCGTGATGGCCTCCGCGCAGCGCCTCGGGGTCCGCAAGCTTGGCCTGGTGGGCAACGAACAGTTCGTCAAATGAGGCCCACGGTGAATCCGTTCCTCCCGATGCTCCGCGCCGCGCTGTCTTCCGCCGTGCTGCTGCTCTGCGCCGCCGGCGCGTACGCGCAGGACACGGTCCGGCCCGAGGTCGGCAAGCCGCTGCAGGCCGCGCAGGACCTGATCAAGGCGCAGCGTTTCAAGGATGCGCTGAACAAGCTGCGCGACGCGGAGACCGCGCCCAATCGCACGGCCTACGAGAACTTCATGATCGACCGGATGCGCGGGTCCGCGGCGCTCGGTGCCGGTGACGCGGACCTCGCCGCGAAGTCGTTCGAGTCCGCGTTCAATTCCGGGCGCATGCCGGAGGCCGACCAGCCGCGCGTCGCCGCGAGCCTGGCCAACGTCTACTACCGCAGCAAGGACTACAAGTCGAGCGCGAGCTGGGCCGCCAAGGCGCTGAAAGCCAATCCGGGCGATGCGGCGACCCGCACGCTGATGATCCAGGCGCTGTTCCTCGAGGGCGACTACGCGGCCGCTTCGCGCGAGGCGCTGCTCGACGTCCAGACGGCCGAAAAGGCGGGGCAGACGCCGCCCGAAGACAAATTGCAGCTGCTTGCCAACTGCACCGCGCGGCTCGGCGGCGATCCGTCGGCCTACGCGAACGCGATCGAGAAGCTCGTCACCTATTATCCGAAACGCGAGTACTGGGCCGATCTGCTGCGCCGCATCGGCGAGAAGCCGGGGTTCGCGCCGCGCCTGCAGCTCGACCTGTACCGGTTGCGGGCGGCGAGCAAGACGCTCGATACGCCGAACGAGGTGTTCGAGATGGCCGAGCTCTCGCTCAGCGACGGGCTCGCCGGCGAGGGCAAGCGGATCATGGACGAGGGATTCGCCAGCGGCGTGCTCGGCAAGGGGGCCGACGCCGACCGCCAGAAGCGCCTGCAGGCGCTCGCGGCCAAGCGCGCGGCCGATGCGACGAAGGATCTCGCCGCCGCCGAGGCCGAAGCCCAGGATGGCGATGCGCTGGTGCATGCCGGCTTCGCTTTCGTGATGCTGGGCCAGTTCGAGCACGGCCTCGCGCTGATGCAGAAGGGCGTCGCCAAGGGCGGCCTGAAGCGCCCGACCGACGCCGCGCTGCATCTGGGCGAGGCCTACCTGCTGGCGGGACAGAAAGCCAAGGCGGCGACCGCGCTGCGCGGCGCGACCGGTGCCGATGGCACGGCCGACCTCGCCCGGCTCTGGCAGAAGGTGCCCTGAAGCGAGTCGCGGGGGCGGCGCCGGCCCTGCGGCGCGTTCGCCGATGCCGCCTTGACGACGCGGATCAATTCGTCGCCGCGCGCGGCGACGGCGCGTAAGGTGTGCGTAAGAGCCGGTTCATAAGGTGACGCTGGTCGCCGTTGCGTCCAAAATCACGGTTTCCGGCACGATTCCCTGCTGCCCCGCTTCAGCACGAGTCCGGCCATCGAAGCCGGCGGGTGGGTGCGGGCGTGTGCGGGCATTCAGGGCATCAGGCGCGTTCATCGATCTACTGGAAGGGGTCCTGCCATGAGCAACATCGAGACCGTCGTGCACGAGCAGCGCATTTTCCAACCACCGGCGGAGCTGTCGCGCAATGCCAACATCGCGGGGATGCCGGCCTATCAGGCGCTGTGCGCCGAGGCCGAGCGCGATTTCACCGGCTTCTGGGGGCGCCTGGCCAAGGAGAACCTGCTCTGGAGCAAGCCGTTCACGCAGGTGCTCGACGAGACCGATGCGCCGTTCTATCGCTGGTTCCACGACGGCCAGCTCAATGCCTCGTACAACTGCCTCGACCGCAACCTTGCCAACGGCAACGCCGACAAGGTCGCGATCATCTTCGAAGGGGACGACGGCAAGGTCACGCGCATCACCTATCGCGAGCTGCACGGGAAGGTCTGCCGGCTCGCCAATGGCATCAAGGCGCTCGGCTTCGCGAAGGGCGAGCGCGCGATCATCTACATGCCGATGTCGATCGAGGCGGTGATCGCGATGCAGGCCTGCGCGCGGCTGGGCATCACCCATTCGGTGGTCTTCGGCGGCTTTTCGGCCAAGTCGGTCCAGGAGCGCATCGTCGACGTCGGCGCGACGCTGGTGATCTGCGCCGACGGGCAGTTGCGCGGCGGCAAGGCGATCCCGCTGAAGCCCGCGATCGACGAGGCGATTGCGCTGGGCGGTTGCGAGAACGTGCGCAAGGTCATCGTCTACGAACGCACCGGCGGCGCGACGGCCTGGGCCGAGGGCCGCGACCTCAAGATGAGCGACGTGATGGCCAAGCAGCCCGCGACTTGCGAGCCGGTGTGGGTCGATGCCGAGCACCCGCTGTTCGTGCTGTACACGTCGGGTTCGACCGGCAAACCGAAGGGCGTCCAGCATTCCACCGGCGGCTACCTGCTGTGGGCGATGCTGACGATGAAATGGACCTTCGATGCGAAGCCGTCCGACGTGTTCTGGTGCACGGCCGACGTCGGCTGGGTCACCGGCCACACCTACGTGACCTACGGGCCGCTCGCGGCCGGAATCACCGAGATCATCTTCGAGGGCGTGCCGACCTATCCCGATGCCGGCCGCTTCTGGCGCATGTGCCAGGACCACGGCGTCACGGTGTTCTACACGGCGCCCACGGCGATCCGATCGCTGATCAAGGCCAACGAAGCCGCGCCGGCGACCCACCCGACGCGCTACGATCTGTCGCGGCTGCGCATCCTCGGTTCGGTCGGCGAGCCGATCAATCCCGAGGCCTGGATGTGGTACTACGACAACGTCGGCGGCAAGCGCTGCCCGATCGTCGACACGTTCTGGCAGACCGAGACCGGCGGTCACATGATCACGCCGCTCCCCGGCGCCACGCCGCTCGTTCCCGGGTCGTGCACGCTGCCGCTGCCGGGCATCATCGCCGCGATCGTCGACGAGACCGGCAACGACGTGCCCAACGGCCAGGGTGGACTCCTGGTGGTCAAGCGGCCCTGGCCCTCGATGATCCGGACGATCTGGGGCGATCCCGACCGGTTCCGCAAGTCCTACTATCCCGCCGAGCTCGGCGGCCACCTGTACCTGGCCGGCGACGGCGCGATCCGCGACAAGGACACCGGCTACTTCACGATCGTCGGGCGCATCGACGACGTGCTGAACGTGTCCGGGCACCGGATGGGCACGATGGAGATCGAGTCCGCGCTGGTCGCGCACCCGCTCGTTGCCGAAGCCGCGGTGGTCGGACGCCCGGACGACCTGACCGGCGAGGCGATCTGCGCGTTTGTCGTGCTCAAGCGGGCGCGCCCGACCGGCGACGAATCGCTGCGCATCGCCAAGGAGTTGCGCGACTGGGTCGGCAAGGAGATCGGTCCGATCGCGAAGCCCAAGGACCTGCGCTTCGGCGACAACCTGCCCAAGACGCGGTCCGGCAAGATCATGCGCCGCCTGCTGCGCTCGATCGCCAAGGGCGAGGAGATCAGCCAGGACACCTCGACGCTCGAGAATCCGGCGATCCTCGATCAGCTGAAAGTCACGAACTGACGCGCCGGCCGGCGCCGATGTAGCCTCGCACGGTGCCGGCGCATCGCGCGCCGCGACCGCGGCGGCTCTGTCGCGAGCTGTCGAGGGATTGCGTATAGTCCTGCGCGCATCGGTCCCGCGCCGGCGCACGTCGATGGCATTGACCCTTTCCATACTGCAGACGCTGATCTTCGTCGCCCTGCTGTCGCAGGTCGGCCAGTTCGCCGTTGCGCTGTTCTGCTGGCGCCGGCGGCGCGAAAATCCAATCTACCGGCTCTTCGACCTCGTCGGCAGCCCGGCGCGCCACGTCGTGCGCCGGCTGATGCCGCGCGCCGTTCCCGATACGCGGATTCCGGCGCTCGCCTTCGCGCTGCTGTGCTGCGCCTATCTCGGGGTAGGGTTCTCCCACCGGGATGTCTGCCTGGGTGACCTCAATCAGTCCGGCTGCGAAAAGTGGCTGCGGGCGCGCGCCGCACGAGGGATCGGCGATGCGGCCGGAGGCGGCGGCGATGCGATTCGCGGTGCTCGTCCCGCACCGGAATGACGTACCATCCCGCTACGCGCCGGCACGCCGAGGGGCGCCGATCAGCCTGGAGAAGGCATGGCGATACGACCGGACATCCGTGAGCATTGGCGGCGCAGCAAGCGCCTGACCTTCGAGCTGCTCGCGATCTGGTTCATCGTGTCCTTCGTGATCCCGTTCTTCGCGCGCGCACTCACGCCGATCACGTTCTTCGGCTGGCCGCTGCCGTTCTACATGGCGGCGCAGGGCGCGCTGGTCGTCTACGTCGTCATCATCGGCATCTACGCGGCGCGCATGCGCCGCCTCGACCGGCAGTTCGGGCTCGGCGAGGAGGGGCGGGGATGAGCGCTCAGGTCGGCGGCAATGCCGCGTTCTTCGACCAGCTGCGCCGCTATTACACCTGGTACACCATCGCCTTCGTGGTCTTCGTCCTCGCGCTCGCGCTGCTCGAGCAGGCGCACCTGTCGCGCACGTGGATCGGCTACATCTTCCTGTTCGCGACGATCACGCTGTACGCCGGCATCGGCATCATGAGCCGCACGGCCGACGTGGCCGAGTACTACGTTGCCGGCCGCCGCGTTCCGGCGCTCTTCAACGGCATGGCCACCGCGGCCGACTGGATGTCCGCGGCGTCCTTCATCGGCATGGCCGGCGCGCTCTACCAGCAGGGCTACGACGGCCTGTCGTACATCATGGGCTGGACCGGGGGCTATTGCCTGGTGGCCTTCCTGATCGCGCCCTACCTGCGCAAGTTCGGCCAGTTCACGATCCCCGATTTCCTCGGCGCGCGCTACGGCGGCAACACGGCGCGCTTCATCGGACTGTGCGTCGCGATCCTGTGCTCCTTCGTCTACGTCGTCGCGCAGATCTATGGCGTCGGCCTGATCACGACGCGCCTGACCGGCGTCGATTTCGGCGTCGGCATCTTCCTCGGCCTGGCCGGCATCCTGGTGTGTTCCTTCCTCGGCGGCATGCGAGCGGTCACCTGGACCCAGGTCGCGCAGTACATCGTGCTGGTGCTGGCGTATCTGATCCCGGTGATCTGGCTCTCGATCAAGGTCACGCACCTGCCGCTGCCTCCGCAGATCGCCTATGGCGAGGTGCTGGCGCAGCTCAGCCAGCGCGAAAAGGCGCTGACGACCGACCCGAAGGAGATCCAGGTCCGGCAGATCTTCGCCCAGCGCGCCGAGTCCGCAAAGGCCAAGATCGACGGCTTGCCCGGATCGTGGGCCGAGTCGCACGATGCGACGCAGAAGAAGCTCGAAGACCTGCGCGCGGTACACGCGCCGGTCGCCGAGATCAAGGCGGCCGAACGCGCCGTCGAGAACTATCCCAAGACGCCGGAAGACGCAGCGCGCGCCTGGCAGGGCGAGGTGGCCGCAAACACCGCGCGCGCCGCGCCGCCCGCGCCGCATGCGGAGCCCTACTTCAGCGCGAATCCCGATCCGGTCAAGGCCGAGGCGGAACGCGCGCACAAGCGCTTGAACTTCCTCGCGCTGACGTTCTGCCTGATGTTCGGCACCGCGGCGCTGCCGCACATCCTGATGCGCTTCTACACGACGCCGACGGTCGACGAGGCGCGTCGCTCGGTGTTCTGGTCGATCGCCTGCATCTTCGTGCTGTACTTCACGGCGCCGGCGCTCGCGGTACTGGTCAAGTTCGACGTCTACTCCACGGTCGTCGGCAAGTCCTTCTCGGACCTGCCGCTATGGGTCGCGGCCTGGGCGAAGGTCGATCCGCGCCTGATGTCGATTGCCGACATCAACAAGGACGGCATCGTGCAACTGGCCGAGATCGCGCTCGGCCAGGACATCGTCGTGCTCGCGACGCCGGAAATCGGCGGTCTGCCCTATGTGATCACCGGACTCGTCGCGGCCGGCGGGCTGGCGGCCGCGCTGTCGACCGCCGACGGCCTGCTGCTGACGATCACCAATGCGCTGTCGCACGATCTGTACTACAAGATGATCAATCCGAACGCGGGAACGCAGCGGCGCGTCACGATCTCGAAGATCCTGTTGCTGTTCGTCGCGCTGTGCGCCGCGTGGATCGCACGCGAGGCGCAGGCCGGCATCCTGTTCATGGTGGCTGCCGCATTCTCGCTGGCCGCCGCCGGATTCTTCTCGCCGCTGGTGCTCGGCATCTTCTGGAAGCGGGCCAACAAGTATGGCGCGGTCGCTTCGATGATCGTCGGCGTCTCGGTCGCCTTCTACTACATGGCGACGACGCAGCCCTGGCTGCGCGACGTGTTCGGCGTCACCGCGCCGATCGCGAGCAGCATGTGGTTCGGGATCGAACCCATCTCGGCCGGCGTGTTCGGCCTGCCGGCGGCGGCGCTGACGCTGGTCGTCGTGTCGCTGCTGACGCCGGCGCCGTCGGCCGAGGTGCAGGCCTTCGTCGATTACGTCCGCTATCCGAAGGTCGGCATCGGCGAGGCCGAGGACTTGATCTAGCGCGGCGCCGGCCTCCGACCGGCCCGCCTATAATGCGCGCGCCTGACAGTCATGCCGATGTACCGGAGAGGTGGCCGAGCGGTCGAAGGCGCACGCCTGGAAAGCGTGTATCGGTGAATAACTGATCGCGGGTTCGAATCCCGCTCTCTCCGCCAGGACATCAATAAAATCAACAACTTAGAGAATTTATGCTGTCTTGCCCCTCTTTCTACCCACCGCGCGCTAATCGCACCCCGGTAGCGCCTTTCGGACTCTTCGGGCCAGCGGACTGAGCGACGACGATCGGCCAGCCGCAACGCGCACGGATGACAACGTCCGCGCGTCAAGTATCGTTCCCCTTAGGCCGGCCGCGCCGGGATTTCGGGGGATTGGGATGAATCGTACTTCGCTTGTCGTCGCCGCTGTCCTTTGCTGCATCGCGCCCGGGGCGCGGTCCGAGGTCTGCTCGGCCATCACGCATGAGGTGGTCACGGTCGACGGCCGAAATGACGAATGGACCA
>Ga0213853_11475915_pt1 | contig 13739 bp, 12 predicted proteins | sample ABR_2016_MetaT_FD_164456 | JGI IMG/M metagenome (GOLD analysis project Ga0213853, IMG submission 164456) | Metatranscriptome of freshwater sediment microbial communities from post-fracked creek in Pennsylvania, United States - ABR_2016... | ecosystem: Environmental > Aquatic > Freshwater >...
CGCGTGCTTCGACAGCGGCGCCGATCGCCTCGACGTCCTTCGCGTCCCTGACCGAGTAGCCCTCGAAATTGATGAACAGGATGTTCTGCTGCGCGTCGTAGAACAGGCGCTGCGCCAGCGGGACATCGAGCAGGTCGCGCCGCAGACCCATGGGCCCGGGTCGGAAGATGCGCACGTCCATCGCGCGCGGCTCGCCGTCGACGATCGGCTTGAAGTCCATGCGTGCCAGGATGTCGCGCTCCAGGTCGACGCCCGGGGCAATCTCGACAAGCTTGAGTCCAGCAGCGTCCAGCTCGAAAACGCAGCGCTCGGTGACATACAGCACCGGCTGCCCCCGCGCGGCCGAATGCCGGCCGCTGAAAGTGCGTTGTTCGACCTCGTGCACGAACTTGCTCGCGCCGGCCTGGTCGAGAATCCGCAGTCGGCCGTCGCCGACGTCGATCTGCAGCCGGCCCGCGTTGAAGGTCCCGACGAAGACGACCTTCTTGGCGTTCTGGCTGATATTGATGAAGCCGCCGGCACCGGCCAGCTTGCTGCCGAACTTGCTGACGTTGACGTTGCCCTCGCGGTCGGCCTGCGCCAGGCCGAGGAAAGCCAGATCCAGTCCGCCACCGTCGTAGAAATCGAACTGGTAGGGCTGGTCGATCACGGCCTGCGTGTTGGTGGCGGCACCGAAGTTCAGTCCGCCGGCCGGAATGCCGCCGATCACGCCGGGCTCGGCGGTCAGCGTGATCAGGTCGATGATGCGCTCCTCCGAGGCGACCTCGGCGATGCCTTCCGGCATACCGATGCCCAGGTTGACCACGCTGTTGGGCCGCAACTCCAGCGCCGCGCGGCGCGCGATGATCTTGCGCTCGCTCATCGGCATTGCGCCGCCGGCCGCGCGCGGCACGCGGATCTCGCCGGCAAAGGCCGGGTCGTAGGCGACGGCGAAGGTCTGCCAGTGATGCTCGGGCGAGGCTTGTACCACGCAGTCCACCAGGATTCCCGGCACCTTGACCTGGCGCGGGTGCAGGGTTCCACGCTCGGCGACGCGCTCGACCTGGACGATCACCACGCCGCCGGAGTTGCGCACCGCCGTTGCGATCGACAGCGCCTCCAGCGTGAGGGCTTCCTTTTCCATCGTCACGTTGCCATCCAGGTCGGCCGTGGTGCCGCGGATGATGCCGATGTCGATCGGGAATGCGTGGTAGAAAAGGTATTCCTGGCCGCGCACCGACATCAGCTCGACGAGGTCATCGGTGGTCGAGGCGTTGAGCTTGCCGCCGCCAAAGCGCGGATCGACGAAAGTGCCAAGGCCGACGCGGGACAGGTGGCCGGGCCTGTGTGCCGCGATGTCGCGAAACAGGTGCGAGATCACGCCCTGCGGCAGGTTGTAGGCCTGGATCCGGTTGGCGATCGCCATCCGCTGCAGCGCCGGCACCAGGCCCCAGTGCCCGCCGATCACCCGCCGCACCAGGCCTTCGTGCCCCAGGTGATTCAGGCCGCGGTGCTTGCCGTCGCCCTGGCCGGCCGCATATACGAGCGTCAGGTTGCGCGGTTTGCCGACCGACTGCGCAAAGCGGTCCTCGGTTGCAAGGTAAAGCTCTTCGAGCGCCACGGCGATCGCTTCGGCAAATCCGATGCCGACGAATCCTCCGGTGGCCACCGTGTCCCCATCCCGAATCAGGCGCACGGCGTCCACGGCGCTGACGAGCTTGCCGGCGTGCGCGGCGCGCAGTTCGGCCAGCAGCGGATGGCTGCTCAACATGCGGGCTCGCGCGGCGACTCGCGCGCCGGCACCCGCTCGATCGGCGCGCTGTTGGATCCGAAGCCCGAACAGCTCAGCGTGTCCCCGTCCCGGAGGATCGCAACGGCTTCGCCGGGCGACACGATCTTGCGTCTCATGTGGGTCTCCTCCTGCCGAAACGCCCGAGTCCCGCTCCCGGCAACCGTCTTGGCCGCGCGCCGCCCCGCGCCGGTTCACCGGGGCAGGGCGGGCACCCGCGCGACGGCCCCACCCCGGGCCACGACCGGGCCGGCATTGAGGCGGATCGCTTATTCGGGAATATGCACCGTATGGTCGCTGAACGTGATCAGGTGATCGTCGGCGGGGTCCGGGTCGATCGGCGGCAGGTTGGCCGTCGTGATCTGCGGGGCGGCACCGGGCGTTCCGCCGCGCGGCGTCGTATAGACGACCTGCGATGGCGGCAGCGGCGCGCCGTTCTTCAGGTGCGCATACATCAGGTTCAGCGCCTGGATCAGGTAATAGTGCAGCGGCACCAGGCGCGAGTCATAGCCCTTCAACGGCAGGAAGGCGTCGAAGTGCTGGGCGTTGGTGATCTCGTAGTAGTGCAGCCGGCTGTGCCGGCCTTCTTCCAGCCGGTTCAGTCCCAGGTAATAGCGGGAGGAAAAGTTCACCGGCACCAGCGTGTCGGAGCGGCCATGCACGATCAGCACCGGCTTGCCGTGCAGGTTGCCGTCGCGCAGTACGCGCTCGATTCCGTCCCGGACCCGGTCCGACTGCCGCGCATCGCCGCCTTCGCCGGTGTACAGATTGCGCAGGCACAGCGCGCCGTCGGCGTTGTAATCGGCCGTGCCGCTCGAGGCCGACACCGAGGCCGCATCCAGGCGCGGGCCGCCCACCGAGTCGTCGTTGATGATGTTGATGCCGCTGGTGGGCGGCACGCCGTTGCCGCTGGCGAAGATCTGCGCCACCGAAGCCGGCGCGACCGCCGTCGGCGCGCCGGTGGCGGCGACCGTCGCGCCGAAGCTGTAACCGCACAGCTTGTCGGCAACGCTGAAGCGGCCGTAGGCGTTGGCATAGGTCAGGGTGACCGCCGGCACCGCCAGGCCGTAGTGCGACGCATGCAGCAGGTCGGATTCGGGCTGCCAACCGGCCGAATGCAGCACGGCCAGCGCCTCGTCGGCCCGGGCGGCGGTCGTCGTCGCCGTCAGCAGTCCCTCGGCCTTGAGCGCCGCGCATCGATTGGCGGCCAGCACCGGGTTCACGTAGGCGGCGAGCTCGGGGGCGCTGGCCACGACGCTGGCCGACTGCGCCGCGCAGGGCTGATACAGATCAGCCAGCGTGAAGTAGTCAAGAAGCGCCTTGCCGCCGGCCGCCAGCGGCGGGCCGCTGCCCCGCTGGATCAGCAGGCCCTCTTCGCGCCTGGGCTGGATCTGCGGTTCGGACACCGCCACGCCGTCGATCAGCCCCTCCTCGTCCTGCTCGGCCGCGGCAATCGCCGCGCCGGCGCCGTTGGACGCGCTCGATGCGATCACGAGCGTATTGGCGCGCGTGAAGCGCCGGAGCTCGTGCCTGCCCGCCGCGGCGAAATGCTGGTTCAGGATCCTGAAGGCGAACTTGACCGCCAGCAGGGTGTGCCGGCCCCAGTCCTTTTCAGGGTTCTGCTGCGAATGCGCGTGCTTGAAAGCGAACCGGTTCGGCGTGGCGGCATTGAAGGCGGCCAGCTCGGAGGCGGAAAGATCGGCGGTGAAGTTCGACTGCGAGCCCGCCATGGCGGCATCCTGCCGGGTACCGTCGATGAGGTTCACGGTATCGGCCTGAAGGTCGTACGCACCGTTGCCGGTGCCCTTGTCGCTGTAGGCAACGGCGCAGCCGTGCTTCAGGCCCCATTCGCCGGCGGTTGCAATCGCGCCGTAAACTCCGCGCGACCCGCTTGACACCGCGGTGACGATGCAGGCGTTGGCCGGATCGAACGACGAGGGAACCTGCACCATCGTCGTGACGTTCTGCCGTCCGCTGCCGTCGTCGGCGTAGGCGAGGTATTCATCGCCGGCGATCTTTCCTGCGCCCAGCGTGTCGGCACCGCTCACGTCGATGTTGGGTCCATAAAGAACGCCATACCCCCCCTTGGTGGTGATATCCACCAGGGCGCGGTAGTTGTTGTAGATGGCCCGCGTCCTCAATTCGGCCGCGGTCGGATGCAGCGGATCGGCGAAGGCCGGGGCGGCAGCCTGCAGCCCGCTCTTGCCCAGGCCGCCGGTCAGCAGGTCGTTGCTGGTGCCGTCGTAGAACTGGTGTCGCACGGCGCCGAAGTGCCAGGCGTCCTCGTCCCGCGATTCGGCGCGGGCAGGTTCGGCCGGCATGGTCGATGCAAGCATCAGCGCTGCCGCCAGGATGGCTGCGTATTTCATATCGATCCTCCTGCAGGAAGTCGGCGTCGATCCGGGATTGTGCTCAGGCCCGGTTCGTTCATCCAATCTCATCCGCCTCTAGTTGTTCCAAAGGACCGAGCCGGGCGTAAAGCGGCGCCGGTCGTCCGCGATCGGTTCGACCTTCAGGCGGCTGTAGCGCGCCAGCACGCGATCCAGGGTGCCGTCGTCCTGGATCTGCCTGAGCGCATCGGACCAGCGCCGCACCTCGGCCTCGGGCGTACCCACGGAAAACGCCAGGTAGATCTCGCTGGGTCGCACGATCTGGCCGAAATTCAAGGTCGATGCGTCGGCCCCGATCTCCTTGTAGGCGTGGATCACCATCAGCCGCGGCGCCAGCCAGGCATCGATGCGGCGCTCCTTCATCTTGGTGGCGTTGAGCCACTCCTCGCGCGACGCCTGCACCCGCGCGAAGCCCAGCGAGCGCACCAGCGCCTCGGCGCCGCTGTGGAACAGCACGCCGATCGGCCGGTCCTTGACCTTCTCCAGGCTGGAGACATCGACGCCCTGGCCGCCCACCAGGATCGGGTCGTCGGTGACGATGCGGCAGCACCACTGGTAGTGCTCCTCCCGTTCCGAGGTGCGCGTGATCGACAGGATGCCGATGTTGGGCCGGCTCAGGGCCAGCTTCTGCGCGCCGTCCCAGTCCATGTACTCGATCGCCACCGAAGTGCCCAGGCGCCGCGCCATTTCCACCACGGCTTCGTGCACCAGGCCCTGCCCGGGCCCGGGCTCCTCGGAGACGGTCGCAGGAGGCACCTGAAAGGTGTAGGGCGGCAGTTCCGCGGTGACGAACCGCAGCGTCTCGGCGCGCGCCGACAGCGCCGCCATGGCCATGACGGTCAGAATGATCGTTTGCCTCATCGCCGGCCTCAGAACGTTCCGAACAGGGCATTGAGCAGGATCACGCAGATGCCGGCGAACACCGTGATCATCGAGGCGACGACGAAGATATCGAGGAACGACTCGCGATGCTTGAGCCCGCAGATGCCCAGCAGCGTGATGACGGCGCCGTTATGGGGCATGCAGTCGAAGCCCCCCGCCGACATGCTGGCGATGCGGTGCATGATCTCGGGGCTGACGTGGGCGGCCTGCGCCAGGTTCAGGTAGTACTCGCCCAGCGATGCCATCGCGATGCTCAAGCCGCCGGACGCCGATCCCGTGATCGCTGCCAGCACGTTGACGGTGATTGCCACCGACACCACCGGGTCGCTCGTCAGGCTGGTGATCCCGTCGCGCACGACCCCGAAAGCCGCCAGGGAGGCGATGACGCCGCCATAGCCCACTTCCGAGGCCGTGTTCAGCATCGGCAGCATGGCGCCGAGCGTGCCCTTGTTGACCGTGTCGGTGGCGTCGGCCAGGCGCCGGCGGTTGGCGAGGAAGGCGAACAGCGTCGCGCAGGCCACCGCCAGCACGATCGACCAGATGCCGGCCACCGACCCGACCTTGATGCCGCCGTACTTGGCCTGCGACAGGAAGCCCGTGTCCATCGCCGGTATGACCCAGCGCGTGAAGACGAAATTCAGCCCGATCACCAGCAGGATCGGAATCAGCGCCACCAGAAAGCCGGGCGCATTGCCGCCGTCCTTGGCGGCCGCATCGCTCTGGTCGTTGTGCTTGCCATATCCCTCGCCGGCCGCCCGTGCACGGCTGGCGCGGCGGTTCAACCACACAATGCCGCCGACAAACATGATCACCCCGCCGATGACGCCCAGTCCCGGGGCCGCGAACGGCGTGGTGTGGAAATAGGCGGTCGGGATCGCGTTCTGGATCGCCGGCGTGCCGGGCAGCGCCGTCATCGTGAACGTGAACGAGCCCAGCGCGATCGCACCGGGGATCAGCCGCTTCGGAATATCCTGCTCGCGGAACAGCGACTTGGCGATCGGATAGACGGCGAATGCGACAACGAACAGCGACACGCCGCCGTACGTGAGCACGCCGCAGGCCAGAACGATCGCCAGGATCGCCTGGCTCTTGCCGGCCAGCGCGGCGATCTTGTGCGCGATGACGCGGGCCGAGCCCGAGTCGTCCATCACCTTGCCGAACAAGGCCCCCAGCATGAACAGCGGAAAGAACTTGGCCAGGTACTTGCCCAGCTCTCCCATGAAGACCTGGGTGTAGGTGCCCAGCAGCAGCGGCGTCGTTGCCCCGCTGAACAGGACCGCGAGCAGTGCCATGATCGGTGCCAGCAGCAGCACGTTGATGCCGCGGTAGGCCAGGAACATCAGCAAGCCGAGGGAAAGGCAGATTCCGAAAATCGCAACCGCCGTCATCGCGCCTCCTCCTGATTGCCCGGGGCCGCGCTATCGAGCACGGTTCCCTGTCCCGCCTCGGAATCGAATGTATTTAAGCACGGCGGTCGGCACGCAACAAGCACGCCTCGACCGAGACTGCATTCGCGCGCCGATTCCTGCCCCATTTCGGCGCACGCGATCCATTGCGGGAATCCGCGCCCGCGCTACTGCGCCGGGAAGAACCAGAGATTGCGGATCAGTCCCTCGGCGACGTCGTAGACGACCACGACCTCGAACGGCGCCTCCCGTATGCCCGAGACGCGCTCGTGATCGACGACCTTGTTGCCGGCCACGATGCGCCCGAGCAGTTCGGCGCGCAGGTGCGGCAGGTTGAAACGTTGCGTCGCGTGGAACTGCGCCAATGCCGCCTTGCCGTCCATGGCTGGCTCCGCGGCCGGAGGCCGGAAGGCCTTGACCTCGTCGGCGTAGACCTGCAGGAATCGGGCGAGGTCGCGCGCGTTGTAGGCATCGAGTTGCTGCTGAACGGCGGCTTCGGGTTTCACCGGTGCGATCCTTCGCGAAAAAGCTGTAATTTTAGAGTGACATGTAACCGTCGACTCGGGAGTGACTTGCCCCCGCGGCCGGTTCAAGGCGATGAGCGTTGCTTCCACTGCTGGGCCGACAGCCGGTACAGGCAATGTTCGCGCAGCACGCTGCCGGCCGGGACCGAAGGGTGCTCGAAGCTGGCCGCATCGCGCTTCATGCCCAGGCGTTCCATGACCGCGATCGAGCGCCGGTTGCCCAGCGCCGTGAACGAGACGATTTCCGGCAGCGCCAGGGTCTCGAAGCCGAAGCGAAGGGCTTCGGCCGCCGCCTCGGTGGCGTAGCCGCGACCCCAATGCTCGTACGCCAGGCGCCAGCCGACCTCGACGCAGGGCGATGGCGGCAGTTCCGGAACCGGAATGTGCAGGCCGACGAACCCAATGAAGACCCGGCTGTTCCGCATCCAGCCCCTGGTCTCGACGGCCCACAGGCCCCAGCCTCGCTGCTCGATCAGCCGCTGGCAGCGCTCGATCAGCGCGTCGCTGGCCTCACGCGTCAGCGGCACCGGGAAGTACTGCATCACGCGGGCGTCCATGCCCATCGCGGCGAAGGGCTCGTGGTCCGACCGGTGCCACTGGCGCAGGCGCAGGCGTGCCGTTTCGAGTTCGAACAAGGCCGACATCGGCATACTCGCTCGCGGGCCCTCGCCGGTCGCTAGAGCGCGCGGGCGGCTGTCAGGGCCAGATAGCCGCTCCAGAGGAATTCGATGCCGATGCACATCAGGATGAACGCCGACAGGCGCACCAGGACCTCGACGCCGGAGGCGCCCAGGAAGCGCGTCAGATTGCCGGCGAATCGATAGGCCACGTAGATGCTCACGCTGATCGCGAGCAGGCCCAGGCCGGCGCCGATCGTTTGCAAGGCGAGTTCGGTCAGGTGCATCGGGTTGACCGGCTGACGGCTGCCGATCGAAACCGCGACCGACATCGAACCGGGGCCGACCGTGAGCGGCATCGTCAGCGGGTAGAAGGCGCCGGCGCGCTCCATCGCGTCCTGCGGCACCTGCCTGGGTGTGTGGTCCGACCACTGGTCCTGGCTCAACAGTTTCCAGCCGATCGAGGTCACCACCAGGCCGCCGGCAATGCGCAGCACCGGAAGCTCGATGCCGAAGAAGACCAGCAGCCACGGTCCCAGCACCATTGAACCGAGCAGCAGCAACAGCCCATTGACGGCGACCTGGCGGGCCAGCGCATGCTGGCGCGCGGCCGGAAGCTCGCGCGTGAGCACGTGGAAGAACGGGGCCACCTCGAGCGGATTGACGATCGGGAACAGCGCGGCGAAAGTGACCAGGAAGGCGGCGGCAACGGTGTGCATGGTCGCGAGGGTTACGCTCGGTCGGACATTTTCGCTGTTTCCGGCGCGCCTGCGAAGCTTGCGTCGGCACGCTGGCGCAATACGAACGCGACCCGCGGTGCCCGGCTTCAGCGCAGCAGATGCCGGTAGACGCGCACGACGCGGCAGCCCAGGCCGCCGGGAAAGCGCAGCCGGCCTCCGCCGTCGCGATCCAGGCTCAGGAAAGCCGTGGCCGAACCGGCCGCAATCACGCAACCGACCGTGTTCAGGTAGAGCTCGCGATCGTCGACCTGATACCAGCCTGCCGCTTCGGCGCGCGTGAGCACGACCCGGTACTCGCCGCGCTCGATGAGCACCGGCGCGTACAGGTCGATCACCCGGCACAGGCCCGGCGGCTCGGCGAAGCGCAGCCAGGACCCGTCGGCCTGCCGTTGCAGCGTCGCTTGCGCGGACGGCGCCGACACAGCGCATTTCTCGGTGCGCGCCACGAGCGCGGGCGCGGTGAGCTCGTACAGATCGGTGCCAAGCCGCTTCACGTTCCCGGGCGTAGGGTCGGCGGCTTCCCCAGCTGCGCTCGTGCCTGCAAGCAGCGGTGCGAGGCAAAACGCCGCGGCGGCCTTCCTCATCGTCAGGGCTTCAGGTACGCGTAGCCCTCGCGGGCCTGCAGACGCGCGAGCTCGGCGATGCCCGAAGGCACGACCTGGGCCTCGGCCACCAACTCCGAAGGCAGGATATGCCGCCGGCTCAAGGTGTTGTTGCAGGCGCGGAACTGCACGCCACGATGCTTGAGTTCGCTGATGATCGGCTGGAACGGCGTGCCGTGCGAATCGCTTGCTCCTTGCAGCAGGAAGGAGATGCCGGGACCAAGCGCCACGACCACGATCTGCACGCCGGGTTCCGCGTCCAGGTGGTTGGAAATGTTTCCCAGGCCGAAGGCGGCCTGGTCGCTGCCTTCACTGACGTGATAGACAACCTTGACCGGGTCGGCGCTGCCGCCCAGAGCCGGTCGCAGCGCCGCCAGGCCGGCGGCAGCAAGGACAAATTGTCTGCGCATCTAGTTCCCCGAGTCAGAAGTTCGCCGCACAAGAACGTCGAGAATCGACATGGTTGTTTAGAAATCCGTGGGTCGGAGTACCAGGCCTCCCGGCCGACGGTCGATCGGCCGCGGCGCCAGCGCGTTCGGATCTTACGCGCGCCGCATCCATGCTGCCGGGCCGACTTCCTGCGGGGCAGTACATAATTCAGCAGCCGCGGCGATCCGCCGGTCGCGCAAAGGATTTCGCCGACGAACCCCGATGTGGCGCATCTCGATTCATCCGGAATGGGTACTGGCTTCGGGCGGAGGGGAGCCTCAGCCGCTGCCCGAATTGCTGCCGCTGCTGACGGCGATCCAGGCGTCGGGCAGCATTGCCGATGCCGCCCGCACGACCCGCATGTCCTATCGCCGCGCCTGGGGCATGCTGCGCCGGTTCGAAAAGCAGTTCGGCGTTTCGCTCGTCATCAAGACGCGCGGTCAGGGAACGCGCCTGTCCCCCCTGTCGCAGAAGCTCCTGTGGGCCGACCGTCGCGTGGCGGCGCGGCTTTCGCCGACGCTGGAGAGCCTGGCATCGGAACTGGAAGGCGAGCTCGAATCGCTGCTCATGGCGGCCCGCGCGAGCCTGCGGATCAACGCCTCCCACGGCTTTGCAGTGGCCGCGCTGGTCGAGGCCCTGGCGCGGCACAAGACCCCGGTCGACCTGAAGTACCGCAACAGTACCGAAGCCGTCGCCGCGCTGGCGCGTGGGGAGTGCGATCTGGCCGGATTCCACGTCGCCGAAGGCGCCTTCCAGAAGGCTTCGGTCGCGCCGTACCTGGTCTGGCTCGACCCTCGGCGACATCAGCTGATCCACCTGGCGCATCGCAGCCAGGGACTGTTCGTCGCGCCGGGCAATCCGAAAGGCGTCAAAGGCATCGAGGATCTGGCCCGGCAGGACCTGCGCTTCGTCAACCGCCAGGTCGGATCGGGAACGCGGGTCCTCATCGACCTGCTGCTGTCGCGCCACCACATCGAACCGGCTCAGGTCGTCGGCTACGAAAGCGCGGAATTCACGCACGCCGCGGTCGCGGCCTACATCGCAAGCGGCATGGCCGATGTCGGATTCGGCCTGGAAACCGCGGCGCGCCGGTTCGGCCTGGAGTTCATCGGTCTTTTGCGCGAACGCTACTTCTTCGCCTGCGACACCGCCGCGGTGGGCAAGAGCCCGCTGCGGGATGTCGTGAACCTGCTGCGAGGGTCCGACATGCGGGCAGTGATCGATGCGCTGCCGGGCTACGACAGCCGCATCACCGGCACCGTGATCGAACTCGAGCAGGCCTTCGGTCCGCGTCTGGCGGCTGGGGCCTAGTACTGCGGCCACAGGTTTCGAAAAGTATGGCCGCAGTACCGGGGCGCTGCCGGGCCGCACCGTCGGGCAAGTGCTCAGGCACTTACGGTGGCGTGCGGCCGGGTCATCGTCGCGGCGGCCGTCCCGAGACCGCGGCTTCATTTTGCCGAGCGTTCCGTCTCAGCAAGGCGGGATGCGGACCGTTCGATATGATCGGGTCGGCGCGCAGCGATGCGCGATCTGTCGAAGGGAGTCGACGGGATGTTGCTCTGCCAGATCAGCGACCTGCACGTGCTGGCGCGGCGGCAGCACGCCTACGGCAGGGTCGATACGGCGGCCTGCCTGGAGCGCTGCGTGCAGCGCGTCGTCGAGCTTGAACCGCGGCCCGACCTGGTTGTTGCCCCGGGGATCTGGTCGATATCGCCGAACCGGCGGCTTACGGGCTCTTGCGCGAGCTGCTGGCGCCGCTCGGCATGCCGGTGTACCTCGTGCCCGGCAATCACGACGAGCGCGGCGCGCTGCGTGCCGCCTTCCCGCATCATGGCTATCTGCCGCAGCGGGGCGAGTTCCTGCAATACGTGATCGAGGATTTCGGCATGCGACTGCTGGTGCTGGACACCGTGACTCCCGGGCAGGCCATCGGCAGCCTGTGTCCGCAGCGCCTGGATTGGCTGGAACGGACGCTGGCGGCCTCGGACACGCCGACGATCATCGCGCTGCATCACCCGCCGTTTGCCACCGGCATCGGATTCATGGACCGGATCTCGATGCAGGATGCGTCCGGCCTGGAAGGGATCGTTCGCCGGTTTCCGCAGGTGCAGCGCCTGATCTGCGGGCACGTTCACCGGCCGATCCAGGCCTTGTTCGGCGGCACGCTCGCGTCGAGCTGCCCGAGCAGCGCGCACCAGGTCAGCCTGGATCTGCGCGCGGGCGCCCGCGCGAGCTTCGTGACCGAACCACCGGCGCTTCAGCTTCACTGGTGGAGCGGCGCAACGCTGGTCACGCACACCGCCTTCATCGATCGCTACGACGGGCCCTTCCGCTTCGACGCGTGAGCGCTCCCCGGTCGAGGCCGGTCCCGAGGCCTTCGGGCTCAGGAGTCGATCGGCGGAAGCGGCCGCGCCTGCCGATTGTCGTCGGTCGCGACATAGACCAGCGTTGCCTCGGTGACCTTGGCGATTTCCTGCTTCAGGCGGTTGCGTTCGGTGTAAACGCTGACGTCGACCGTCACCGAGGTGCGCCCGCTGCGCACCACGGTGCCGTAGATCGAGACCAGATCGCCGACGAACACCGGCTTCTTGAACACGAAGCTCGTCACGGCGATCGTCGCGACCCGGCCGTTGGCCCGGCGGGCTGCCAGGATGCCGCCCGCGATATCGACCTGCGCCATGATCCATCCGCCGAAAACGTCCCCGTGCGGATTCGAATCCGCCGGCATCGGCACGACGCGCAGGATCGGCTCCTCGTCCGGAAGGCGAACTTCGATGTTCATCGATGACCCCAAGACGCCGGTCGAAAAGCCGGCCCCAAGCGCGCGATAATACGTGCCGGCAGGCCTGCGCGCGGGAGCGTGCAGGCGCACAGAGCGAGCGAAGCGATCGAAGCGATCAAGGCTGTTGAAGCGACCCGGGCGAACGAAGCGGCCATTTTCGCCGCCGGACCCGCGGTGTCAAGACGCCATCGGGGCGACTCGATGCCCGAATCCGGAGGCAGGCAGACGGATCGGAGCCGCGCACCATGAGGGGCATGCTCCCCAGGGTCGGCCATGAGCCGCGCCCGGCACCGGAGGCGGGCCACCGGGGCGAGGCCTGGCGCACGATACGCACGCTGCTGCCCTACCTCTGGGCCTACCGGCTGCGCGCGCTGTTTGCGGTCGCCTGCCTGATCGGGGCCAAGCTCGCGGTGGTCGGCGTGCCGGTGCTTCTCAAGCACATCGTTGACCGCCTCTCGGTTCCAGCCGCGCTCGCGCCGGTGCAGGTGCCGATCGCGCTGATCGTGGCCTACGGGGCCCTGCGCCTGTCGACCTCGCTGTTCACCGAGCTGCGCGAATTCTTCTTCGCTCGCGTCACGCAGTCGGCCGTTCGCACACTGGCGCTGAAGACCTTTCGCCATCTGCACGCCCTGTCGCTGCGCTTCCACCTGGACCGCCGCACCGGCGCGGTGACCCGCGAGATCGACCACGGCATGCGGGGAATCACTTCGCTGGTGAGCTACACCCTGTACTCGATCGTGCCCACGCTGGTCGAAATCACGCTGGTCTTCACCTATCTGCTGACACATTACGAGGCGAGCTTCGCCGTCATCGTCGCCGTCAGCCTGAGCCTTTACATCGCCTACACGCTGACCGTCACCAACTGGCGCACCCAGTTCCGGCGCCAGGTCAACGAGCTCGATGCCAAGGCGTCCTCGCGTGCGGTTGATTCGCTGCTTAACTTCGAGACGGTCAAGTACTTCAACAACGAGGAGTTCGAGGCGCAGCGCTACGACAACACCCTGGCCGACCAGGAGCGGGTGGCGATCCTCTCGCAGCGCTCGCTGAACCTGCTCAACAGCGGCCAGCAGGTCATCATCGCGGTGGGCCTGACATTCATGCTCTGGCGCGCCGCCGCCGGAGTCGCGGCCGGGCGGATGTCGATCGGCGACCTGGTTCTGGTGAACGCCTTCATGCTGCAGATGTACGTGCCCTTGAACTTCCTCGGCGTGATCTATCGCGAGATGCGCCAGGCCCTGGCCGACCTGGACCGCATGTTCCGTATCCTGGGCGAGCAGCGCGAGATCGCCGACCTGCCGGGCGCCCGCGCCCTGGTGCTGCCCGCCCGTGGTTCGAGCCCGTCCCTGCGGTTCGAGCACGTCGATTTCGCCTATGACCCGCGCCGCCAGGTGCTTTTCGACATCGATTTCACGGTGGCTGCGGGGACCACCTGCGCCGTGGTCGGCGCGACCGGCGCGGGCAAGTCGACGCTGTCGCGGCTGCTGTTCCGCTTCTACGAAGTCCAGGCCGGGCGCGTCCTGATCGACGGTCAGGACGTGCGCGAGGTGACGCAGCAATCCCTGAGGGCGGCCATCGGGATCGTTCCGCAGGACACGGTCC
>Ga0213853_10102553_pt1 | contig 13711 bp, 12 predicted proteins | sample ABR_2016_MetaT_FD_164456 | JGI IMG/M metagenome (GOLD analysis project Ga0213853, IMG submission 164456) | Metatranscriptome of freshwater sediment microbial communities from post-fracked creek in Pennsylvania, United States - ABR_2016... | ecosystem: Environmental > Aquatic > Freshwater >...
CGCGGGCGGGTTGCCCGGATCTCCGCGCGGATCCCGACGTCCCTGCCCCGGATCTCCTGGCGCGACCTCGCCACGACGATCGGCCCCTTCGTCGGCGCGCTGCTGATCGCGACGCTGATCACCGTGCATTACCTGCACCCGGCGCCGCCCAGCACGCTGACCATCAGCGCCGGGCCCGAAGGCAGCACGTTCAACCGGGTTGCGGAACGCTACCAGAAGATCCTCAAGCGCAACGGCGTCACGCTGAAGATCCTGTCTTCGCAGGGATCGAGCCAGAATCTCGCGCGGCTGCTCGATTCGAAGTCGCACGTCGACATCGGCTTCGTGCAGGGGGGCGTCGCGGGGACCACCGACCTGACGGAATTGAATTCGCTCGGCAGCCTGTTCTACGAGCCTCTGTACATCTTCTATCGCAGCCCGGCGCCGATCAAGCAGATGACGCAGCTGCGCGGACTGCGCGTCGCGGTCGGTCCCGAGGGCAGCGGCACCCATACGCTGGCCCTGCTGCTGCTGAAGGCCAACGGCATCGAGCCGCCGGACGGCGCGATGCTCGACGAGGCGAGCGGCAAGGCGGCTGCCGACGCGCTGATGAATCGCCGGATCGACGCGGCATTCATGATGGGCGATTCGGCGGCACCGGACAACATTCGCGGATTGCTGCACGCGAGCGACATCCGCGTGTTCGAATTCACCCAGGCGGACGGCTACATCCGCCGCTTCCGCTACCTGAGCAAGCTCGAGTTGCCGCCCGGCACCTTCGACCTTGGCGCGAACATCCCGCCCGCCACGCTGACGTTGCTGGCGCCGACCGTCGAGCTCGTCGCTCGCATCGGGCTGCACCCGGCGCTGTCCGATCTGCTGATCGAGGCCGCACGCGAAGTGCACGGGCACGCCGGCGTGCTGCACGCCGCCGGCGAATTCCCCGCGCCGCTGGAGCACGAATATCCAATCAGCGACGACGCGGGCCGCTTCTACAAGTCGGGCAAGAGCTTGTCGTACCGCTACATGCCGTTCTGGCTTGCCAGCCTCGTCGACCGCATCCTCGTGGTGCTGATCCCGGCGATCATCGTGCTGGTGCCGGCGCTGAAACTGATCCCGACCATCTACAGCTGGCGCATCCGGGCCCGGATCCATCGCCGCTACGGCGAACTGATGGCGCTCGAGCGTGTCACGCTGGAAACGACGTCGGCGGACGAACGCGAGCCGCTGCGGCAGCGCCTCGAGGAGATCGACAAGGCCGTGATCAACCTAAAGATCCCGTCGGCGTTCGCCGACCAGGTCTATGTGCTGCGCGAGCACATCAAGTTCGTGCGCGAGCGGCTGGCCGAGCCGCCTGCCGCCGCGCCGGCCAGACAGGCCTGATCGTCCCGGCACGCGCGCTTCGAGCGAACCCGCCGAGTGTCCCGAATCGGGACGCTAGCGCTGCGCATAGCGGGCCGCGAACGCTTCCCACGCCTCCGGATTGACCAGGTTCACCGGGCGCCGCCCGGCCAGGATCGCGCCGACGGCAGCCGCGGCACCCTGCCCCATGCGCAACATGCTCGGTTCCGAGATTCCCGCCAGATGCGGCGTCAGCACGACGTTGTCGAGCCCGCACAGCGGGTGGTCGGGGGCGAGCGGTTGGCGCTGGAAGACGTCGAGCGCCGCACCGCCGAGCCGGCCGTCCAGCAGTGCCGCGAGCAGTTCCGCCTCGTCGACGACGGCTCCGCGCGCGACGTTGATCAGGCTTGCGCCCGGCTTCATCTGCCCGATCCGGCGCCGATCGATCAGTCCGCGCGTGCCGTCGTGCAGCGGCAGCGCCAGGACCACCCAGTCGCTGCGCGCTAGGAGTTCCTCGAGCGTGACGGCGGTCGCCTCGGCGGTCGGCTGAAGCGGCGTCCGGCCGGTCGCCAGCACCTGCATGCCGAAGCCGTTCGCGCAGATCCCGGCGATCCTGCGCCCGACCTGCCCGAAGCCGACGATGCCGACCGTGGTGCCCGACAGTTCGCGCCCCTGATCGGCGTGTGCCCGCGCGACGGACCAGCCCGCCGCGGCTTCGCGCAGGTCGCGCTCGATCCTGGGGAACCGGCGCGCGAGCATGATCATCGCGCCGACGACGTACTCCGCGACCGACTGGGCGTTCGCGCCGGGTACGTTCGCGACGAGCACGCCGTGCGCGGTCGCCTGCGCGATGGGAATCATGTCGACGCCGGCGCCATGACGCACCGCGCCGATCAGCCGTGGCGCCGCATCGAACACGTCGTCCGGCAGCGGCGCGCGCACGACGATCGTGTCGGCGCTGGCGGCCAACCGGCGCAGCGTATCGGGACGCTGGTCCGGCGCGACGTCGACCGCGCCGAGCGCCGCGAGCGCGCGCTGGACGTCGGGGTGGATCGCCTGCGTCAGCAGGATGCGTGGCACGCGTGCTCGATGCGGCACGGCGAGCGCCAGGGCCTGTTCACGCTATGGATGCCCGTGCGAACGGGCTGGCACGGCCTTCGCGCGCGCGCGCCGCGTGCCCGTCTTGCGCGCAGGCGATCGCGCGGCGTTTCCCGCCGGTCCGGCCGCGCCAGCGGCGGCCTTGCCGGCATCGGCGAAGAACATCCGGAAATACGTGTCGACGCCCTTCAGGTGCCGGCGCAGGATCCCGGTGCCGCGCTCGGCATCCTGGTCGGCGATCGCCTTGTAGAGCTGCTTGTGCTGCGCGTGCGAGCGCAGGCTCTGGCCCGGCTCCTTGAAGTAGATCGCGCGGCGCTTGCGCGACATCAGGTAGAACACGTTGATGAAGCGCAGGAAGACGTCGTTCTGCGTTGCCGCGACGATCGCCTTGTGGAATTCGGGGTCGAGATTGGCGAGCGACTGCCCCTTGCGGATCACCTGTTCGCTGCGCTCGAGGATCTGCTCGAGCCGTTCGAGATCGGCGGTCGTGCGCCGTTCGCAGGCAAGGCGCATCGCCTCGACTTCCATGATGCCGCGCAATTCGACCGACTGCTCGACTTCGGCCGCCGTCAGCGGCACGTCGGTCTCGGCGAACAGCACCATCGCCTCGATGCTGCGCTCGGCCGGGATCGCGCGAAGGTAGATGCCCGACTGCGGCCGGCTGCCGATGATGCGCAGCGTGTCCAGGCGGGTCAGCGCCTCGCGCAGCGCGCCGCGACTCATCCCGAACAGGGCCGACAGTTCGCGCTCGGACGGCAGCTTGTCGCCGGGATTGAATCCGCGCTCGTGGATCAGTCGCAGTACTTTGCGGGTATTGTCCAAGCGTCGTCCCGTTTCCCGAACGCGCGCCCGAGTGGGCGGCTAGCTTCGAGCATACCGTTCGAGAAAGTCGTCGCGCACCGTGATGCCCAGGCCGGGCCGGTCCGGAATGCGCAGCATGCCGTCGGCCACAGGAAACGCCTCCTCGACGAGGCCGTGGATCATCGGGTTGGCGCCCAGCGAATACTCCAGGATATGCGCCGCCGGCGAAGCCGCCGCCAGGTGCAAGCCGGCCGCGAACGCCGGCGCGCCGGCCCACAGGTGCGGGGCGAGGCGCAGGTTCGCGGCACTGGCCAGCGCCGCGATGCGCAATCCCTCGGTGATGCCGCCGCAGATCGCCAGGTCCGGCTGCAGGATATCGACCGCCTTCAGATCGATCAGGTCGCGGAAATCGAAACGCGTGCATTCGCTCTCGCCGCTGGCGATCGGGACATGCGTGCCGCGGCGCACCTCGGCGAGGCCCGCCTTGTCGTCGGCCGTCACCGGCTCCTCGAACCAGGCGAGATTGCAGTCGCGGACCAGGTGGCAGAACTGGCGCGCCTCCGACACGGTGAACGTTCCGTGCGCATCGCACATGATGTCGATGTCCGGGCCGAGCGCGCGGCGCGCCGCGTGGACGCGCTCCGCCGATCGGGTCGGCGATCCGTCGAACACGCCCACGCGCATCTTGACCGCCGTAAAGCCGCCGCGATCCACGTAGCCCTGCAGCTGTGCACCGATCGCATCGGCCGACGCCCAGCCGCCCGACGCATAGGCCGGCATCGATTCGGACCGGCGCCCGCCGAGAAGGCGCCAGACCGGCGCGTCGAGCGACTTGCCGAGAATGTCCCACAGCGCGATGTCGATGCCCGAGAGCGCGGCGATCGACATCCCGCGCCGGCCCATCGCGGGGAATACGTGGCCGCGCGCGAGCGCGTAGTGCGCGCGCGTACCGTTGTACAGCTGTTCCCAGATCCGGACCGGCTCGCGCGGATCCTGGCCGACGAGCGCGGGTCCGAATTCCCGGTTGATCACCGCGACGACGCCGTGATAGTCGCCGACGCTGCCGGCGGATACCTTCGCCTCCCCCCAGCCGGTGATGCCGGCGTCGGTATCGATGCGCACGATCGCCGCGTCGAAGGTCGTCGCGCGCCCGAAGTCGCTCGAGTGCTGCTGCTCCGGCGGAATTGGAACCTGGACCCAGCTCGCCTCGACACGGCTGATTCTCATGCCGCGGCACCGGCCGCCGGCGTGCGCGGCGTGGGGTCCGCGAACCGGCGGTACAGCGCGGGCTGGAACCAGCGCTCGCGCGCGACATAGCGATGCCGGTCGTCGATGGCCGGCGTCGGCTCGTGCTCGGCGGCCTGGTGAAACGTCAATTCCAGCATCACGCCGTTCGGGTCGTGGATGAACAGTTGCCACAGCGGCGTCGCCGGCACCAGGTTCTCGCGCCAGTCGAGCTCGAAGCTGCGGAAGCGGTCGCGGAACCGCGAGTAACCCTGGGCCAGCACCGAGACGTGGTCGACCGAGCCGGTGCCGTCCAGGATGCTGCCGTCCGGCTCGCGCGCCGCATCGCCGGCATAGATGTGGAAGATCGCGTCGCCGCCTGGCGCGGCCGGCTTGATCCAGACGCCGGGAAAACCGATCGGAGGGCGGTCGGCGACGATCATCCCGAGCACCTCGGTGTAGAAGCGCGTCGTCGCGTTCAGGTCGGCCGTGCGGATGGCCACATGAAAGAGGTGCCCGAGCAGCATGTTCGCGTCCCTTCGTTGCCGGTGGTCGAAACCGTCGCGCCGCGCGCCCGCGACGCCGCCATCCGGGCATCCATAGCGCGAACAGGCCCTAGATCAGCGGACGCAGGACCGCGGTCGATTTTTCGAACAGGCCCGTGTAAAAACTGTCGGACAGCAGGCTCGAACCGTGGTCGATGATGAACTTCATCTGCTCCGGCGAGACGTCGACCGGATGGGTCTCGACCTGCTCGCCCCAGCGCCTGACGGTGGAGCGGTCGACCGTGGCGACGAATTCAAGCGTCAGCGCACCGTCGTATCCGGTGGCGCGGATCGTCTCGACGATCTTCGGGAAGTCGAGCGTGCCCATCCCCGGCGCGAAGCGATTGTTGTCGGCGATGTGTACGTCGAAGGTGCGGCCCTTCCCCCTGCGGAAGGCCTCGTGGATGTCGGATTCCTCGATGTTCATGTGGAACAGGTCGAGGCAGATGCCGCAATTCGGTCCGACCTCGCCGGCCAGCGCCAGTGCCTGGTCGCCGCGGTTGATCAGGTAGGTCTCGAAACGGTTCAGCGGCTCGATCGCCAAGCGGATGCCAGCTTTTTCGGAGTGGCCGTAGACCTCGCGCAGGCCCTCGACGAGCCACTTCCATTCGTTCTCGGCGGTCGAATCCGGGATGACCTTGCCGACCGTCACCGGCACGACGGTGACGATCCGGCCCTCGATCTCCTTGGCCAGCGTGACGACGCGCTTCATGTAGTCGACGGTCTTCGCGCGCTGCGCCGCATCCTTCGCCGCAAGATTGCGGTCGGACAGCGTCAGCGTCACCGAGCCCCAGGCCTTGCGGCCGTATTCCTTCAGCAGCGCGCGCACCTCCTTCGCGTCGTACTGGTCGGGCTCGCCGGAAATCTCCAGCGCGTCGACGCCGGTCTGCTTCATCCGCTCGATGGTGCGGCGGATCGGTTCCGGACGCATCCAGTTGTGGGTTGCGATGTGCACGTTGCACTCCTCGGGGCCTGGGGTTGATCGAGCGGACGATCGCGGCGCGCCGCGCGCGGCGGCCGGAGCGTTTTGTAGGCGCGGGCCGGGACGCTGTCAAGTGGTTCGACCAGTTTCCGTCAAGTGGTTCGACCAGTTCTTGACGCCCGCGGTTTTCTAATCGATTATCGCTGCCGGTCCGCAGCTCGCGGCACGGCATTAGGAAAACGGCAACGTCGATGCAGCGCACCAAAAAAGCCTGGCGGGCGCTTCGATCCGGCGATTTCCCGCGCGCGCCGATCGGCCGCCGCGCCGGCGCGGCGCTCGTCGGCGTCGGCGCCGCCCTCGCCTGATCGCACCGCAACGATCGCTCCGGTGACCGACTCCCATTGCGCCGTCGCGCTCGACGCGGTCGACAAGACCTACGGCTCCGTGCGCGCGCTCGACGGGCTGACCTTCCGCGTTCCCGAGCACCGCTTCTTCGTGCTGTTCGGGCCGAGTTCGGTCGGCAAGACCACCACGCTGCGCGCCCTCGCCGGCCTGGTCCGCCCGGACCGCGGCACGATCGAGGTCTTCGGCGCGAACGTGACGCACGCTCCCATCAAGGGGCGCGGCATCGCGATGGTGTTCCAGTCCTTCGCACTCTATCCGCACCTGACCGTGTTCGGCAACCTCGCCTATCCGCTCGCCGAGGCGCGCATTGCGCGTGCCGAAGTCGAGAAGCGCGTGCGCGAGACCGCGGCGATGCTGCGGCTGGAGCACCGGCTCGAGCGCAAGCCGGCCACGCTGTCGGGCGGCGAGCAGCAGCGCGTCGCGCTCGGGCGGGCGCTGATCGGTCGACCCAGGATCCTGCTGCTCGACGAGCCGCTGACCAACCTCGACGCGAAGCTGCGCCACGACATGCGCGCCGAACTGAAGCGGCTGCACCGCCAGTTCGGCATGACCGTCATCTACGCGACCCCCGACGAGCTCGAGGCCCTGTCGATGGGCGACGAGATCGCCGTGCTGCGCCACGGCCGCGTCGTGCAGCAGGGCACGCCGGACGAGCTTTACGAACGGCCCGCCGATCTGTACGTCGCATCGAAGATCGGCTCGCCGCACATGAACACGATCGGCGTCACCGTGCGCAGTGACGGCGCAGGGCTCGATTCGCCGTTCGGCGTGCTGCCCGTGCCGCCGCTGGCCAGAGGCCTGCATGCCGGCGAGCCGCTGATCCTCGGCATCCGGCCGTCGGACCTGCGCGTCGCGCAGGGACGGGGCGTCGCGCCCAGCGTCGTCCCGCAGGTCCAGCAGGTCGAACCGCTCGGCGACACGACCGTCGTCTCGATGACCGCCCACGGACATTCGCTGCGCATCGTTCTGCCCGAGGCGCAGGCGCTCGGCATCAAGGCCGGCGACGGCCTGCCGATCCTGATCGACGCGGGTCGGCTGCACCTCTTCCGAAGCCACGACGGGTCGGCCCTAGACCGGCAATCGTGACCGTTTGCTGACACTAAACACACACAGGGAGGCCACACATGCAACGGCAAGGTGAACTGATCGCGGCCGCGTGCACCGCGGTATTCGTCGCGCTGGCGGTCGCGACCCCGACTTCGGCGGCGGCGGCCGACGTCACGCTGCGGATGGCGGTGCAGGACTGGCCGCCGACGCACATCATGAAGGACCTGTTCGACAAGCAGTACAAGGCCGCGTCGGGCAATGCCGTGAAGCTCGAGCTCGACTTCATCCCCTGGCCCGACTACTACACGCGCCTGAACGCCTCGCTGACGTCCGGCGAGAAGCAGTACAACATGGCGGTGTCCGACAGCCAGTGGCTGGGCGCGTTCATCGAGGGCGGCTACTACCTGAACATCAACAAGTACGTCGACGCCGATCCCGGACTGCAGGCGGTGTTCAAGGACCTGCATCCGGCGGTCAAGGACTCGTACTCGACGTACCCGTACAAGTCCGACAAGCTCTACGGCTTCCCGCAGATGCCGGATCTGGTCGTCTCGTACTATCGCAAGGACGTGCTTTGCGACGCGACCGAACAGAAGAATTTCATGGCGAAGTACAAGTACAAGCTGCCGTGCTCGCCGGAGGAGATGGACGGCAACGACTGGGACAAGTTCCGCGACATCGGCGAGTTCTTCCAGCGCAAGAAGGGCGACATGCTGATGGGCAAGCCGGCCGACGACGATTTCTACGGCATCGAGTTCCAGGTCGGCAAGGGCTACGACTTCTTCACGACCTCGTCCTACGAGTTCCTGTGGCAGCACGGCGGCGAGATCTGGGACGAGACCAAGCAGCCCAACGCGCACGCGCTCGGCGTCATGAACTCGAAGGTGGCGGTCGAGTCCTTCGATCACCTGCTGTCGATGGTCAAGTACATGCCGCCGATCGCGAAGACCGGCGGGCTGGACATCTTCAAGACCGACGAGCTGTTCCGCGAAGGCAAGGTCGCGATCAACCTCGAGTGGATCGGCTTCGCCGAGAGCTCGATCAATCCGCAGACCTCGAAGGTCGCCGACAAGGTCGCGTTCGCGCAGATCCCGGGCCTGAAGACGCCCAAGGGCATCGTGCGCTGGTCCGTGATCGGCGGCCAGCCCTTCGTGCTGATGACCTGGAACACCGACATCCAGAACAAGGAAGCGCTCGATTTCTGCAAGTGGTGGCTGTCCAAGCCGACGCAGATCGCCTTCGCGAAGGCCGGCGGCCAGAGCGCGCTGCGCTCGGTCTACAAGGACCCGTCCTACGTGACGTTCCGCCCGTGGAACCGCACGTGGGCCGCGAGCCTCGACTGGCAGAAGGACTTCTGGCACGTGCCCGAATTCTTCGAGCTGCTGACCGAGCAGCAGGAGGAATACACGAAGGCGGTCACCGGCCAGCAGAACGCGCAGACGACGCTGGACAACATCGCGAACTTCCAGGAGAAGCTGCTGAAGGACGCCGGGCGCATCAAGTAGCCCCAGCCGGCCGATGGAGCGATCGTCCCCGACCGGCGGCATGGCTGCCTCCCCGGCCCTGTCGCCGGCATTGCCGTCGGCGTCGCCGCCGGCATTTGCGCCGGCATTGGCACCGGCATTGGCACCGATACCGCGGCCGGCGGGCCGGCTGCTGCGCTGGAACAACTGGCAGGCGGCACTGCTGGTCTTCGTGGTCGGCATGCCGCCGGCGATTGCGCTGTTGCCGCCGGCCTTCTCCTTCTGGGTTGCCGCGGCGCTCGCCGTGCTGCTCGCGGCGACGCTGGTCGTCAACGCGTGGGGCCGCCATACCGGCGGCCTGCTCGTCGCGCCGGCGCTGGCGCTGCTGTTCGTGATGAACATCTATCCCTTGCTGTGGTCGTTCGGCCTGTCGTTCTTCAACTACCGCGCGAACCGGATGAAGCAGCCGACCTTCGTCGGCCTGCAGAACTACGCCAATGTGATCACCGATCCCGTCGTCTGGGACCGGCTGCACACCACGGCGATCATGGTCGTGCTGACGGTCAGCGTCCAAATGGTGATCGGATTCCTGCTGGCGCTGCTGTTTTCGAAGCAGTTCCCGCTGCGGCGCTACCTGATGATCCTGGTGCTGACCCCGATGATGCTGTCCTTCGTCGCGGTCGGCGCGTTCTTCCGCTACTACTACGAGCCCAGTCTCGGCTTGCTGAGCCAGTTCGTCCGCCTGTTCACCGGCGAGCCCTATGTGCTGATGCAGTCGGTCTGGGGCGCGCGCGCCGGCATCATCCTGGCCGACGCGTGGATGTGGTCGCCGTTCGTGATGCTGCTGGTGCTCGCCGGCCTCGTCAGCGTGCCGAAGTACCTCTACGAGGCGGCGGCGATCGACCGCGCGCCGGCCTGGCGCCGGATGTGGTCGATCACGCTGCCCTACATCCGCGGCCTGCTGCTGCTGGCGCTGCTGTTCCGCACGATCGAGGCCTTCAAGCTGTTCGATGTCGTGTTCCTGCTTACCGAGGGCGGCCCCGGCACGGCGACCGAGACGATCGCCGTCTATGTCTACCGGGTCGCGTTCCAGTACGTCAAGACCAGCGAATCGACCGCGCTGACCTACATCCTGCTGTTCACGGTCATCGTGCTGACGAACCTGTACCTCTATCTCGCCAACCGGCGCATCAAGGAGGCCTGAGCCCCGATGTTCAAGCTTGCGCTCCCCCGATCGGCAATCGCTGGCGCCGGCGGCGCGGCAATCCCCTTGCTCGAGCGCCTGGGCTTGCGCGCCGCATCGGGCGTCGGCGAGGCGGGCTGGGGGCGCACGGCGCTGGCCGGCGTCGTCAGCTTCCTGTATTTCTTTCCGGTGCTCTGGATCATCCTGACCGCGTTCAAGAGCTACGACGACGTGCTCGCGGTGCCGGCCAAGTTCTTCTTCACGCCCACGCTCGACAATTTCCGCCAGGTCTTCAGCCGCGCCTACTCGGTCCAAGGTCAGGTCCAGGACACCGGATTCGCGCTGTTCTTCTTCAATTCGATCGTCATCGCGACAGTCAGCGTCGCGGTCGCGCTGGTGCTCGGGACCTTCGCCGCGTTCGGCTTCTCGCGCTACCCGCTGAAGGGCAACGACACCTACCTTTTCATCATCCTGTCGACCCGGATGCTGCCGGCGATCGTCGTGATCATCCCGATCTTCCTGATGTTCCGGATCACCGGCCTGGCCGGCACCTACCTCGGCATCATCGCGCTGTACACGACGTTCAACCTGCCGTTCACGATCTGGATGATGAAGAGCTTCTTCGACGAACTGTCGCCGGACGTCGAGGACGCGGCGCGGATCGACGGCTCCTCCGATGCCCGCGTCTTCTTCAAGATCTGCCTGCCGCAGGTCGTCGCGGGCCTGGCCGCAACCGCGGTGTTCGGCCTGATCCTGACCTGGAACGAGTTCCTGTTCGCGCTGCTGCTGTCCGGCGTCGAGACGCGCACGGTGCCGGTCGCGATGGCCCAGACGATCGGCGGCGACATCGGCGTGCGCTGGGGCCTGCTCGCCGCGATCGAGACGCTGTTCCTGGTCCCGGTGATCATCGTGACCTTCGCGCTGCAGAACCAGCTGCTGCGCGGCGTCACCTTCGGCACGATCAAGCGCTGAGCGGACCAGACCGTGTCGACCATCGAACTCAGGAAGGTCAGCAAGCGCTTCGGCAGCTTCGTCGCGGTGCGCGGGATCGACCTGGCGGTGCGTGCCGGCGAGGTCGTCTGCCTGCTCGGCCCATCGGGCTGCGGCAAGACGACCACGCTGCGGATGATCGCCGGCCTGGAGCGGCCTACCGGGGGCGATGTCCTCGTCGCCGGCCGGCGGGTCAACGAGCTGAAGCCCGAGCAGCGCGACATCGCGATGGTGTTCCAGTTCTACGCGCTGTACCCGGCACTGTCGGTGCGCGAGAACATCATGTTTCCGCTGCATCACGAGAAACTCGACGCCGCGACCGCCTGCGCGCGGGTCGCGAAGGTTGCCGCGCTGCTGCACCTGGACGGCATCCTCGACCGCCAGCCCGGGCGGATATCCGAGGGCGAGAAGCAGCGCGTCGCGGTCGCGCGCGCCGTGGTGCGCGATCCGAGCTGCTTCCTGTTCGACGAGCCGCTGAGCCGCCTCGACGTCGAGCTGCGGCAATCGATGCGCAGCCAGATCAAGAGCGTGCTGACCGGCCTGTCCAAGGCGACCGTGATCGTCACGCACGACCAGCTCGAGGCGCTGACGATGGCCGACCGGATCGCGATCATGCGCGACGGCGTGATCGAGCAGATCGACTCGCCGCACGAGGTGTTCGCGCGCCCCGCCAACGTCTTCGTCGCAAGCTTCATCGGCACGCCGCAGATGAACCTGTTGCCGGCGCGCTTCGACGGACTGTCCGACGGCAAGGCCGCATTCGATGTCCAGGGCCAGGCGATCCGGCTGAAGGTCGACCCCGCGGTACAGCGCCTGGCGCGCGGCAAGGTCACGATCGGCGTTCGCCCGCGCGCGCTGGTCCCGGCGAGCGAGGCGTCGGCCGATACCTTCACGAGCCGCGCCGAGCTGATCGAACCGATGGGCGCCGAGACGCTGGTTCATGCGCGCACCGGCGGCGGCGACGACATCCGCGTGGTCGTGCCGCGCGAAGCCCGCGTGCAGGTCGGCGAAACGCTGCACCTGCGCACGGATCTGCATCAGACCCACGTCTTCGACGCGGACGGAAAGGCCGTGCGCTGATGAGCGGATCCCCGATGCAGCCGGGTTCCGGCGGCGATCCGGTCGTCCGGGACGTCGCACCCGGCCTGAGCCCGCGCGCCGCGACGCGACTGGAATGGGCGATCATCGGCCTCGGCGTATTTGCGCTGCTGCTGATCTTTCAGCCGTTCAGCCTGCCGCTCTTCGGCATCGGCTGCACGCTGGTCGTCTTCGCCGGACTGGTCAACAATCTGCTGCCGCTGTGCCGGCCGGGCGTGACCGTCCGCGCGCTGGTCCGCGGCGGCCTCGTGGTCGCCGGCGTATTCGTCACGATGCTCGCGATCGCGCTGGCGTCGGCGTTCCTGTACGCCCGCTACTTCGTCGGGCACTGAATTCGGACAGACACGAGCACCTTTCCAGCGGGAGCACACGGCGATGAAGACGATCAAGGGTCCGGCCATATTCCTGGCGCAGTTCGCGGGCGACAGCGCGCCGTTCAACGGGCTCGATGCGATCGGGCGCTGGGCGGCAGGGCTGGGCTACACGGGCGTGCAGATCCCGAGCTGGGATGGCCGGCTGTTCGACCTCAAGCGCGCGGCCGACAGCCGGACCTACTGCGACGAGGTCAAGGGCCTGCTGGCGGGCCACGGGCTGCAGATCACCGAGCTTTCGACCCATCTGCAGGGCCAACTCGTCGCGGTGCACCCGGCCTACGACCAGGCCTTCGACGGCTTCGCGGATCCCGCGGTGCGCGGCAACCCGGCGCGGCGCACTGCCTGGGCGGTCGACCAGATGATGCTCGCCGCGAAGGCGTCGGCCAACCTCGGCCTGACGGCGCACGCAACGTTCTCGGGCGCGCTGGCGTGGCCTTATCTGTACCCGTGGCCGCAGCGCCCCGCCGGTCTCGTCGAGACGGCCTTCGACGAGCTGGCGCGGCGCTGGCGCCCGATCCTGGACGCCTTCGACGGCGCCGGGGTCGACGTGTGCTACGAGATCCATCCCGGCGAAGACCTGCACGACGGCGTCAGCTACGAAATGTTCCTGCAGCGCGTGGGCAATCACAAGCGTGCGTGCCTGCTGTACGACCCTTCCCACTTCGTGCTGCAGCAGCTCGACTACCTGGCCTACATCGACATCTATCACGAGCGCATCCGCATCTTCCACGTCAAGGATGCCGAGTTCAACCCGACCGGCCGCCAAGGCGTCTATGGCGGGTTCCAGTCCTGGGTCGACCGCGCCGGGCGCTTCCGCTCGCTCGGCGACGGCCAGGTCGACTTCTCGGCGATCTTCTCGAAGTTCGCCGCCTACGATTTCCCGGGGTGGGCGGTACTCGAATGGGAGTGCTGCCTCAAGCACCCCGAGGACGGCGCGCGCGAAGGCGCGCCTTTCATCGCGCAGCACATCATCCGCGTCGCGGAGCGCGCCTTCGACGACTTCGCCGCCAGCGGGGTCGACAAGGCGATGAACATGAAGGTGCTGGGCCTGGGCTGACCGATACGGTCGGGTCAGGCGGCCCTGAAGCCTGCCGCCGCGGTGGCGGTGCGCGAAACGCGGACGACGCGCTGCACGAAGATGCCCGGCGTGACGATGGTTTCGGGATCGAGCGCGCCGCGTTCGACGATCTCGTGAACCGAGGCGATGGTCAGGCGCGCCGCGCTCGCCATGATCGGCCCGA
>Ga0213853_11511822_pt1 | contig 13711 bp, 8 predicted proteins | sample ABR_2016_MetaT_FD_164456 | JGI IMG/M metagenome (GOLD analysis project Ga0213853, IMG submission 164456) | Metatranscriptome of freshwater sediment microbial communities from post-fracked creek in Pennsylvania, United States - ABR_2016... | ecosystem: Environmental > Aquatic > Freshwater > Creek...
CACCGCCGAGGCGCTGCGGGCGCAGTTCGTGGGCGCTCTGGATCGGCCGATCGCCGAGCTCAGCCCGATCGAACACGCGATCCTGCTGATCGCGACCTACGAGCTCGCCCATCGCGCCGAGATTCCCTATCGCGTCGTGATCAACGAGGCGGTCGAGCTCGCCAAGGAATTCGGCGCGAGCGAGGGCTACCGATACGTGAACGGCGTGCTCGACCGGCTCGCCGGGCGCCTGCGGGCGCACGACGCGCCACGCCGGCCCGATGAGCGTTGAACGAGTTCGAACTCATCGCGAGGTATTTCGACTGGCCGTCGGGCGAGCGCCAGGGCGTCGGCGATGACTGCGCCCTGATCGACCTGGGCGAGCGCACGATCGCGATCACGTCCGACCTTCTGATCGAAGACAGGCACTTTTTCCCCGGCACCGATCCGGCAAGCCTTGGCCACAAGGCGCTCGCCGTCAGCCTCTCGGATCTGGCCGCGGCCGGCGCCCGTCCGCGCTGCTTCGTTCTGTCCCTGGCGCTAGCCTGCGCCGATCCCGACTGGCTGCGGTCGTTTTCCGCGGCCATGCAGGCCCTGGCGCAAAGGCAGGCTTGCGCGCTCGTGGGGGGAGATACGACACGCTCGCCGGATATCGGCGGAGCACGCGGCGCCACGACGATCGGCGTCACGGCGATCGGCGAGGTCGATCGGCGGTTCCTGCGCGGTCGCGCCGGCGCGGGGGCCGGCGACGATCTCTGGGTCTGCGGCGAGCTAGGTGATGCCGCGCTCGCGGTGGCCCATCGGCGCGGGGAACTGGAGCTGTCGCCAGCCGACGCCCGCGACTGCGGGCGCAGGCTCGACTGGCCCGAGGCCCGTGTCGAGCTGGGCATCGGCCTGCGGGGAATCGCGACCGCGGCGATCGACGTGTCCGACGGTTTGATCGCCGATCTGGGGCATCTGCTCGCGCGTTCCGGGCTTGGCGCCGTGCTCAATGCGCCCGACGTTCCTCGCTCGACGCTGATGCGGCGCATGCCGGCGCGTCTGCAGCAGCGCTGTGTCTTTGCGGGCGGCGACGACTACGAACTGCTGTTTGCCGCTCGAGCCTCGGACCGGCCGGCCGTCATGGCCTTGGCTCAAAGTTTGTGCATTGCAATAACTCTCATTGGATCATTTACTTACGATCTCGGACTCAAAGTGCTGGGCGCGCCGGATTTCGACGCTACACTGCGCGGCTACGACCACTTTGCGGATGCCGCCGGCCCCCCGTCCGGCGAGCCGACGCGCTGAGTCAAGGCTGAACCCATGGCGGCGATCGAACCCGCCGGCGTCCCGCGGGCGCGACCCGGCCTGTCTTTCCTTTTTTCGCACCCGGCCCACCTGATCGCGCTCGGCTTCGGCAGCGGGCTCCTGCGTCCGGGCCCCGGCACCTGGGGCACCCTGAGCGGATGGCTGCTTTACGCGGCGGCCGATGCTCTTTTCGGGCTTTCCTGGCCGCTGCGCGCCGCGGCCGGGGTGATCGGGCTGCTGGTGGGCACCTGGGCGGCCGCGCGAGCAGGGGCGGCATTGGGAAGGGAGGATGCCGGCGAAATCGTCATCGACGAGATCGTGGCGTTCTGGTGGCTGCTGCTGCTGCTTCCCGCCGGGCACCGGCAGTGGACGCTGCAGGCGGCTGCTTTCGTGCTCTTTCGGGTCTTCGACATCACCAAGCCCCCGCCGATCGGGGCGATCGAGCGGCGCTTGCCGAACGCATTCGGCGTGATGCTCGACGATCTGGCGGCGGCGCTGTTTGCCCTGATCCTGCTTGACCTGTGGGTGTACCTGCGATGACGACCGGCGACGCGGCCGCGCATTTGTGGCGAAGCGCCCAGCAGCTCGGCAGCCTGCTGCTGCGCGATCGCCTCTTGCTGGCGACCGCCGAGTCCTGCACCGCCGGCGGGGTGGCCTATGCGGTCACGCAGATTCCGGGTTCGAGTGCATGGTTCGACCGCGGCTTCATCACCTATTCAAACGAGGCGAAGATCCGCGTGCTCGGTGTCTCGCCCGTGTACCTGCGCGACTATGGGGCCGTCAGCGAACCGGTTGCGCGCTCGATGGCTCTGGGCTGCCTGAACCACAGCCAGGCGCAGACGGCCGTGGCGGTGACCGGCATCGCCGGGCCGAGCGGAGGCGCGCCGGGCAAGCCCGTGGGAACGGTGTGCCTGGCCTGGGCGATCCGGCGTGACAGCGCCGTCGCTCCCTGGGTGCGCACGGCCACGCGGCTTTTCGAAGGCGACCGGGCTGCGGTCCGAACGCAATCGATCATCGAGGCTCTCGACGGCCTGAACGTGCTGCTGCAGCAGCGCCTGGACGTGTGAGCGGAACGACGCGCCCGCAGGCGCGACACCCGGGTGCCGGTGCGACGGGCACCCGGGCGCACAGTTCGGAGGCCTCGCGGGCCTCGCGGGCTTCACATCGCCGGCGCATCAGCCTGGGCGATCGTGAGGTCGTGACGCTTGGCATGCCTCGACGCTTCTGGCAGGACCTCTACCATTTCTGCATGACCGTCGGCTGGGGCGGACTGTTCGCGCTGCTGGCGGCGTTTTATATCCTTCTGAACCTGGTCTTCGGCGCGATTTATGCGACCCATCCCGGATGCATCGCCAATCTGAATCCCCCGGGTTTCCTCGGATACTTCTTCTTCAGCATCGAAACCAGTGCGACCGTGGGCTATGGAGACATGCATCCGCAGACCGTGTTCGGCCACACGCTGGCATCGATCGAGATGTTCATCGGCATGATGAGCCTGGCGCTGATCACCGGCGTGATGTTCGCGCGGTTTTCGCGGCCCAGGGCGCGCATTCTGTTCGCCCACTACGCGGTCATCCGACCGCTCGACGGTCGCCCCACGCTGATGCTGCGCGCTGCCAATGCGCGCCAGAATGTCATTGTCGAGGCCTCGGCGCGCCTCCGGCTGGTCCGGGAGGAGGTCAGCGCCGAGGGGTTCCGGATCCGGCGCATCCGCGACTTGGAATTGCTGCGCGATCAAAACCCGATCTTCGTGCTCGGGTGGAACCTGATGCACGTCGTCGACGAAACCAGTCCCATGTCGGGCGAGTCCGACGCTTCCCTCCACGCGGCGAAGGCACAATTGATCCTGACGATGCGCGGAACCGATGAAACGACGGGACAGGAAGTCATGGCCCGCACGCTCTACCTTCCACACCAGCTGCGCTGGAACCACGCCTTTCGCGACATCCTCAGGCACGACGACAGCGGCGGCGAGGTGATCGACTATCGGCATTTTCACGAGGTCGAACCGCTGGCGGACCCACCCGTGGCGTCATGAGATGAGGAAACGACAGGCCTGTTGTCGCCTCTTCGGGGCCGCTCAGGCTCGCGGCGCCAGGCTGCCGCGCAGGGCTTCGATCTGATCGCGTAACTGCTGCGCCGCCTGTCGGGCCTGCTGCGCGAAGGATGCGCCGGCGCCCGCGTAGAGGATCGCCCGCGATGAATTGATGATGAGTCCGTCGCCTTCCGAGGAAAGGCCGGCGCGCAGCGCGGCCTGCAGATCGGCGCCCTGCGCGCCGACGCCCGGAACCAGCAGCGGCAGCCGCGGTGCAAGGGCGCGCACGCGTCCGAGCTCCTGCGGGAAAGTCGCCCCGACGACGAGGCCGATCTGCCCATTGGCGTTCCATTGCGTGGCTGCCAGCCGCGCGATCCGTTCATAGAGCGGCTCGCCGTCCGCCACGAGTTGCTGGAGCTCCGATCCGCCGGGATTGCTGGTCCGGCACAACAGAAAGGCGCCGTGGAACGGGTTGGCCAGAAACGGCTCGATCGAGTCGTATCCCATCAGCGGCGACAGCGTGACCGCATCGGCGCCATAGCGCTCGAAGGCCTCGCGCGCATATTGCTTCGCCGTGGGACCGATGTCGCCTCGCTTGGCGTCCAGGATGACGGGGACCCCGGGATGCCGGGCCCGGATGTGGCCGATCAGCGTCTCGAGCTGGTCTTCCGCGCCGAGCGCTGAGAAATAAGCAACCTGGGGTTTGAACGCGCAGACCAGGTCCGCCGTCGCGTCGACAATGTCCCGGCAGAAAGCGAGCAGGGCATCCTTGCGGCCGGAAAAATGCGCCGGCAGTCGGACCGTGTCGGGATCGAGCCCGACGCAGAGCAGGGTGCGATGGTCCCGCCAACGCGTCTGCAGGCGCTCGATGAACGTCGCGGCGTTGGCGGACATGCGCACGATTGTACGGGCCCCAGGGAGCGTCGAACGCGCGGGACCCAAGAAGGGTCGATCGCACGGGGCTCAAGGAGCGTCGATTGCACCTCGCAAGGCGAGCCGGCACTGTCGGCGCGAAGCTGCGCTTCGCGAAACCCCGTCTGCGCCTCTCGCGTTCCCCCAGCTGACGTTCGAACGGGCAGGTGGCCGGTAGCGGCCATATGGGAAACTGCCCTAGGCCGATGCGCGCGCGGCCAGGTACTGACGGATCAGCCTCAGGAGCTCGTCTTCCTGGTAAGGCTTGCCCAGGTATTCGTTGACGCCGAGTTCGAGCGCGAGGCTGCGGTGCTTGCCGGCCGTACGCGAGGTGATCATCAGGATGGGAATGTTGGCCGTCGCGGGGGCCGAGCGTACTGCGCGCGTGAAGTCATAGCCGTCCATGCGAGGCATCTCGATGTCAACCAGCAGCACGTCGGGCAGGGCCTCCTGCATCTGGCGCAACGCGTCGACGCCGTCCTTGGCCAGCATCACCTGGAAGCCCTGCCGTTCCAGCAGGCGCTGCGTGACACGGCGCACGGTCAGCGAGTCGTCGACCACCATGATGGTGGCGCCGATGATCTCGGCGTCGCCGTCCTCGTCGACGGTGGCGCCCGACTCCGGAACCGGAGCGGGCTCGGGGGCGTGCGCGATCAGCTGGACCGGATTGAAGATCAGGACGATCTCGCCGCTGCCGAGGATCGTGGCGCCCAGAACGCCGGTGAGCCGGGCGACCTGCGGTCCGACGTTCTTCACCACCACTTCCTGGTTGGACGTCAGCTCGTCGACGACGATCGCCAGGCGATCCTCCCCGGAGCGCAACAGGGCCACCGGCGTCTGGCGGCTCAATCCGAGCGGGACCTCGATCCCCAGCAGCTGTGCCATCGAGCGCACGACCACCATTCCGTCGCCTCCGAATTCCAGGCTGCCCTCGCGCAGGGCGGCTTCGACCTCGTAGGCGCGGTAGCGCCGGACCTGCTGGACCATAGCTGCTGGAATCGCGTAGCGGCGGCCGCCGACGCTGGCCAGTACGACCTGGGTCACGGCGAGCGTGAGCGGCAGATAGGCGGCGAAGCGGGTGCCGCGTCCGGCTTCCGTGGTGACGGCGACCCGGCCCCCGAACGAGGCCAGTTCCGATCGCACGACGTCCATGCCGATCCCGCGCCCCGCCAGTTCCGTGACCTCGCTCGCCGTCGAAAAGCCCGGCGCGAAGATGAGCTCGGACAATTCCCTCTCGCTCGCCTTGCGCCCCGGATCGATCAGCTGCAGCTCGATGCCGCGCTCGCGGATGCGCTCGAGGTTCAGTCCTGCGCCGTCGTCGGCGAACACGACGATGATCTCGTTTCCTTCCTGCTTGACATCGATGCGCAACTCGCCGCTTTCGGCTTTCCCGAGGGCCCGGCGCCGCTCGGGCGATTCGATCCCGTGCACGATCGCGTTGCGCACCAGATGCTCGAACGGGCCGCTCATGCGCTCGAGCACGCCGCGGTCGATCTCGGTCCCGCCCCCGACGATTTCCAGGTGCACGCGTTTGTCGACCTCCTTGGCGGTCTGGCGCGCAACGCGGTAGAGCCGTTCGGAGACGTTCGCAAACGGCACCAGGCGCACTCGCATGAGCTGCTGCTGCAGTTCGCGCGTCAGGCGCGACTGGGCCGTCAGGTCGTTGTCGGCGAGCTGCAGCCCTTTGAGCATCGTGTTTTGCACCATCGCCACGTCCTCGACGGACTCGGCGAGCATGCGCGTGAGCTCCTGCAGGCGCGAGAAGCGGTCGAACTCGAGCGGATCGAAGCTCGCCGATTCGCGCGCGAGCTGGTCCGATCGTGCCTGGATCTGGGCGTCGGCCTGGATCTCCACCTCGCGCAGCTGGCTGCGCAGGCGTTGGATGTTCTCGGTCAGGTCGGTCAGCGATCCGCGCAGGGTGCCGACCTCGGTTTCCAGCTTCGAGCGGGCGATCGACACTTCGCCGGCGTGGTCGACCAGCTTGTCGAGCACGTCCGCCCGGACCCGGATGAAGGGCGATGAGACGGCGGCAGTGGCTGCGGCCGCCGCACGCTCGCCCTTGACGGCCGGCTCGGCCGACGCGTACTGCGCCGGTCCGATCTGTGGCCTGCCCGGCGCCGGCGCCGAAGCGGGCGCCGACGAATGGCCTGCCTCGCCGGCGGCGGCCTCAGGCGCAGGCGCGGCAGGCTCCGACGTCGGGCCGGTGTCCTCCGGCGCCCCGGGCTGCAGAGCGTCGAAAAGACTCAGCGCCCGATCGAACTGGCTTTGCAGATCCTCGATGACCACGCCCGGTACGGTGACGAGCTGCATGGCCGCTTCGATGCGCGTTTCCATTTCATGGATCAGTTCGCCCAGGCGCATGGCCCCCGCCATGCGCGCGCTTCCCTTGATCGTGTGCAGATGGCGCATCAACTCCCGCGCAAGCTCGCGCTCATTCGGATTGACCGCCAGGGAGCGCAGGCTCACGCCAATCGCCGGCAGCAGGTCGTGCGCTTCCGTCACGAACACGGGCAGCAGGTCGGCATCGAGTTCGTCCCTGATCGCACTTTCGGCGGCCACTGACGTGCCCGCCTCGAGCGCGTAAGCGGCCTCGGCCGAGGTATCGGCCTGTTCCGCAAGCGAAGGCCCGCCTGGCGCGACCTGCTCGACCACTTCCATCGCTGGCGGCGGCGACCACGGTTCGCGCGCAGATTCCGGTGTCCGAGGCTCCACGACCGAAGCCGGTTCCGGCGCCGGCTCGAGAACGGCTTCCGGCAGCTCGAGCGCGGATTCGGGCAATGCGAGCATCTCGTCCGCCAGGTCCGACGCGGGTTCGGGCAGATTGAGCGTGGGCTGCGGCAGGTCCGACGCAGATTCGGGCAGGTCGAGCGTGGGCTGCGGCAGGTCCGACGCGGGCTCGGCCAGGTCGAGCGCGGGCTGCGGAAGGTCCGACGCCGGTTCGGGCAGGTCGAGCGCGGGCTGCGGCAGGCCGGGCGTGACTTGCTCCGGCATCGAATCCGGGGACGACGCGGCTGGATCGTGCTCGATCGGCGCAGGTGCCAGATCCAGCGGCGCAGGCGCACTGAGCATGGTCTGATCGTGGCGATGCTCGATCTGTGCCCGGATCACACTGAGCAGGTCGTGCATGGCACCTGCTTCCAGCGGCGCCTCGTCCGGGAAATTACCGGCGGCGAACTCGTGCAGCATGCCGCGCATTTTTTCGATCCCGCGCTCCACCACGTCGAATTGCGGCGGCGTCAGGCTCGGTGCATTTGCGCGGCTGCTGGCGAGCTCGTGCATCAGGTTTTCGAGCGGATCGGCGATCGCAGTGACGGGGTCCAGACCGACGGTGGCCGTGATGCCTGCGAGCGAGTGGGCCCGGCGCGCCGCTGCGGTCGACACGGCCCGTTCAGGCTCATAGCGCCATTCGCCGATGTCCTGGGCAAGGTCGCGGATCGATTCGTCGGCCTCGTTCAGGAACACCGAGTACAAGCCGTGGCTGATTTCGATATGGCCGATACGGCGCGTGTCTTCCCGCATCGGCGCATCGGCGCTTTCGTCGTTGGCGCTGCGCGCATCCACGGACGCCTGCCCTGGCGCCGGGGGCGCGCTCACCGGCTCGGCGAAGTCCTCCACGACGACGATCGAGCCCGCGTCGTGGTGCAGGCCCGAGATCTGCGCCCAATCGTCGGCCGCCAGCTGTTCGGTTTCGCGACCGGCGCCCGCGATCGCCGCATCGGCGAACGCGTCTGCGTCTTCCTTCGCGCCGACGCATGTCGGGCTCGGCAGCGCGGGCGACTCCTCGGCCTCCGCGCCGCCGTCATCTTTTGGGCGGTGCGATCGCTCCGCAACGCCTGGCAGTGCCTGGATCGCCAGAAACGAGCCGCCCTCGCGCACGGTGCGCGCGTTGCGGATCATCGTTTCGGCATCGATCAGGGCGTCCCTGTCGGAAGCGACCGCCCGCAACCAATCACGCATCTGGTCCGCCGAGCCCTGCGCCAGGGCGATCAGATCGGGCGTGGCCGGCTTTTCCTGGGCCAGCCAGACGTTGAAACACTGCTCGACGGCCCAGGCTCCATCGGCGAAGTTCTTCAATCCGACCATGCGCCCGGAGCCCTTCAAGGTATGGAATCCGCGCCGCACCGTGGTGAGCAGTCCCACATCGGCAGGCTGACCACGAAGTTCGACCAGATGCTCGACGATGGAGTCGAGCACTTCCGAGCCCTCGCCGACAAAGATATCGTGCAGTTCGCGGTCAGCTGCAACCTGGCTGGCCGGCATGGGCGCCGTGATTTCGGGCATGGCCGGCCGGCTCGGCGTCAGGCGAGCCAGCAGCTCGACGGCGGCGGTGCGGCCGCCTCCTTGCTGCAGCGTTCCGAGCAGGCGCGTTCCGTCGGCGACGAGGCCCGCGAGCGTACTGTCGTCGAGCAGGTCGGCATCATGCGAAAGCTGGCCGAGCAGGTCGGCGACCTGGCCCTGGATCGCCCGGTCGTGCGGACTCACCGCGAGTCGTTCGGCCAGCGTATGAGCCTTGGCGAGCCGGTGATGGGAGGCGGCTTCGACGTTGTCGGGGGCTGCCGGCGTGGTCGCGTGCTCCGGCATCGCGAAGGCGGGGGCGTAGTCGTCGGCGGCGTCCGGTGACCGGGTCGCCTGGAACTGGGCCAGGTCGGCCGAGAACACGCCGCTCGCCGGGTCGTAGCGGAACATGCCCCGCGGCGGCGCGCCATCCTGCGCAAGCGTTTCGACGAAAAACCCGATCGCGCCGAGGTTCTGGGCGATCCGCGAGAACTCATCCTGCGTCGTCGGAGCGGTCCCGTCTTCGAAATGCGCCACCGACTGCTTGACGTGGCGCAGGGCCGTGACCGGTTCCTCGTGTCCCAGTATCGACATGACGCCGCAAACCTGATCGATCAGCGGCCCGATCCCAACCAGCTCTTCGCGCAGCGCCGGGTTGCGGAAGAAACGGTCCAGGCGCTGCTCGATCTCTCGCAGCGTCGCCTGGGTCTCGGACACGACCGTGCCCATGGAAAGGCGATCCTGCGCGCGGCGCGCCAGGTCCGAGAGCCATGGACCGGCCTCGGGCAACTCCTGTCCCTGGGCAGCGTTGCGTAGGCGTTCGATCACCTTCATCGCGCGCTCGCCGGACTGCGGGTCCAGCTGCGGCAAATCGTCGGCGCCGGTTTCGACAAAGAGAAGGGCCGATGCGACCTCCAGGCCGAGTCCTTCACGCACGGGCGGGGGCAGCTGTCCGAAGCCTTCGGTCACCTGGGCGATCTGGGCCAGCACATCGGCGAGCGGATGCGCTTCGACCCGCGTCGCGGCGACCCGGGCCTGGTCGATTTCGTGACGGAAGCGGGCCGGGTCCGGGCTGACGCTGGTCACCAGCTGGCCCCACAGCGTCTTGCCCTGCGCCAGCGCCTCGCGCAGCGCGCGCAGTGCGTCCGGATCGACCGCGGTCAGCGTCGCGCGTTCGAAATCGCTCGGAATCAGCGCCTCCAGTCCGTAAAGGCGCTTGATTTCGGCGACCCGCGCGACCTTGTCGTCGGCTCGGCCGACGTAATAGAGGGCGTCGACCATCAGCCGTTCAGCAACGACCTGGCCGCCCTCGACGAGGCGGCGCAGCTGAAGATTCAAGCGCGCCAGCAGCCGCTTCAAGTCCACATCGACCACCAGGCGATGCGAATCGAGCGCATCGAGCAGCCCCCGGATGACCCACCAGAAGCTGCGGGCCAGGCCACGCTGGGGCAGGTGTTCGAGCTCGTACAGTGCATCGCGCATCTGCCGGCGCGCGCGCGCATCGTCGGCGTCGCGCAGAAAACCGAGCAGGCCTTCCTCGTAAAGGACCCGGCGCATTCGCAGCTGATCGCCGCTGAACTGGCGCGCCTCGATATTGTGGAAGGCCGGGCGCCGGGTCAGGTCGGGGAAGATCAGGTCGGCGGGGTGCACGCGGGCGGCTTGCGTGAGCTGCAGCACCTCGCGGTAATAGGCAAACAGGCGGATTGGCTGGTTCGGCCGACCCGACAGCAGCGATTCGAGGTAGGCCCGTACCGCCGCGAGCGCCGACTCGACGCTGCGAACGGAGGAAGGCAGGCATTCGGCCGGCTCCGCCTCCCAGCGGCCCAGCAGCTGTTCGACCGACTCCGTCACCAGGGCGACTCCGCGCAGGTCGAGCAGCTGCAAGGCGCCATTGCTCTGGTGAATCTGGTTGCGGGCCGCGCGCAGACTGTCCAGGTCCTGCTTGTTGCCTAGAAAGGCGCGCATGGCCGTCAGTGCATGCCCGAAGGCCGTGCGGATCTCGTCGATCACCCAGGCCAGCGGTGCGATGTCCTGGGAGGCGCCGATCAGCTGATTCGGGTCGTGGGTTTCGGTCATGAAAGGCGGGCCACCGAAGTCGTGAGTTCGCGGCGCATCAGTTCACCCGGAAGCGGGCGACCGACGCCTTGAGCTCGCGCGCCAGGGTCGCCAGCTGACCGATCGACTGGGCGGTCTGCCGCGTGCCGTGCGAGGTCTGCTCGGTCACCGAAAGGATCCGCTCGATCGACACGGCGACGCCGCTGGCTGAACTCGCCTGCTCGGATGTCGTCATCGCGATGCGTTCGATCAGCTCGGCGAGCTGGCGGGAAACCCGTCCGATGTCGGCCAGCGCGGTACCGGCCGCGTCCGACAGCTTGGTGCCCTCGACCACTCCTTGCGTGCTGCGCTCCATGGCCGTCACTGCATCCTGGGTGTCGGTCTGGATGGTCCGGATCAAGGCGCCGATCTGCTTGGCCGCCTCTGCCGAGCGATCGGCCAAGCGCTGGACCTCCTCGGCCACCACCGAGAATCCGCGACCGGCCTCCCCAGCCGAGGCAGCCTGGATGGCGGCATTCAAGGCGAGCACGTTGGTCTGCTCGGTGATGTCGGTGATCAGCTCGACGATTTCGCCGATTTCCTGGGAGGACTCGCCCAGTCGCTTGATCCGCTTGGCCGTGTCCTGGATATGCTCGCGGATCTCGTTCATGCCCGCAATCTGGTTATACGCGGCGCGCTGGCCGCGCTCGGCGGCGTCCAGCGATGTGCGGGCCACCTTGGCCGATTCGCCGGCGCTGTTGGATACCTCGTTGATCTGCTGGGCCATCTGCAGCACCTTCTCGCCCGTCCCGCGGATCTCGCGGCTTTGCGACTCGGACGAGGTCAGCAGCCGCGTGGCGATATCGCGCGCCTGCGTCGAGGCCGTGTTGACCTGCTCGGCCGTGCTGTTGATCCGGCCGACCAGGCCACGCAGTTCCTCGACCGTGTAATTGACCGAATCGGCGATGGCGCCGGTGATGTCCTCGGTCACGGTCGCCTGCACCGTCAGGTTGCCGTCGGCGACCTCCTGCAGTTCGTTCATCAGGCGCAGAATCGCCGCCTGGTTGCGTTCGTTGCGACGCTTGCCCTGGTCCTCGAGTCGCTGCAGTTCGACGAGTCGCTGCTCGGCCTCGCCGGCGCGACGGCGCGAATCCTCCAGCAGGACCTTGGCCACAGCCAGCGCCGACAGCAGGGCCACCAGTCCGCAGACGGCCATCAGCCAGAATTCCAGCCCGCGCCCCCGCTGCTCGACCGATAACGAAGCGAGCACGGTCGCGATGCTCTGTCGCAGCGGCTCGGAGCCGGCGACGAGCGTGCGGACCGCATCCTTGCCCTGGACCAGGGACTTGGACGCCCCCAAGGCCTCGCTGGTCGGCACAAGCAGGTCCCGGTAGAACTTCAGGAGCTCGGCCAGGCGCGCCCGCGTGTCGGCTTCCCCGCCCGCTGAAAAAAGCCCCAGTGCCTGGTCGTGGAACTGCGCGATGTCGCGCGCCAGGCCGGCCGCTGCATCGGCTCCCGGGCCGCTACCGGCCACGATCGAGTTCGCGTCCAGGATCAGGCCGCGGGCGGCCGCGAGCAGCTGTCCGGACGACGCGACTTCGCGGGGTGAGCCGCCCTGCAGTTTGGCCGCAAAAACCGCCTCGGCGAGCTCCTGCACCCGTGGCGCGGCCTCGGTGATCTTTTGCGCCAGTTCGCCGAAGGCCTGCAGGCTCTTGCGCTGGCTCAACAGCAGGGCTGCCGCGGCCTGGTTCGGGCGCCACTTTTCCTGGAGCTGCTGAAGCTGGGGCTGAAGGCCCGGGCTTGCGGCGGCAAGGCCGCTCGTCGGGTCCCCGCTGAGCAGGGCGGCCAGATCCTGGTCGATCTGGTCGCGGCTGTCCTGGAGCTGTTTCAAGGCCTCGGCCGAGCCCAGCAGCACCGCGGGTGCGGCGCGTGCCAGCCTCTGGGACTGCATCTGCATGTCGGCGGCACGGGCGACGTGCTCGCTGGCGCGGCTCGACAAGCTCGCCGCGACGTAGATGACGATGATCGTGAGGATCACGAACACGGCCATCAGCACTCCGAGGATCTGGATCTGCTGGGCGACGGGGCGCCCGCCGATCCACGGCAGCGGCCGGCGCATGAAGCCCGAAAAGCCCCGGGACGAACTGCTCAGGGGCTGCACGACGGTCGCGGGTATCGCTCGCTCGGGCCGGCGCGGGGTGGCCGCGCGGGCCGGATTGGGCCGGGCAGGTTCCGGACGGCCGAAGGCCGAATCGGGCGAAATCATCCCTGGCGGCCGGGGCGCGGTCGCCTTCGCTGGGGTCAGAGGTGGGTCCAAAGCCATGTCGTTTCCCGCACCCGTCGGCGCGGCTCGAGGTCCGCTGCTGTCATCCTATGCCAAGCTTGCCCGCTTCGCCCTCGCACGACCGCGGGGTCACTGTCCGATCAAGGAAAACTGCTCGGTCGCCACCAGGCGCCTCAGGTCGAGCTCGATCAGGGTCGATCCGTCGGGCTCGCGATATCGCTCCCTTTCCCAGGGACGCGTCGGGTCCGACACCGATCCCAGCGGCTCGAGGTCCTTGACGTTGCGCAGCCCGAAAGCCCGGGTGACCAGCAGCGCCGCATTGACCTTCAGGGTGTCGCCGAAGACGATCAGCTGCAGCGACTGTTCCGGCGTCATCGGCGCCCGCCCCGAGAGCAGCATCAGGTCGATCACTCCCAGCAGGCGCCCACGCACGTTGGCCAGCCCGAGGAACCACGGCTTGGTCCAGGGCACCGGCGCGATCTCCGGCACCGACACGATCTCGCCGGTCGTGCTCATATCGAACAGGAAGCCGGCCTCGCCAAGCCGGGCCGCGAGCCGTGCCGGTTCCGGCCGCTGGCTGGGCGCCTCGCGCAGCCGCTCGGCGAGCTGGTTCGAGAAGTCCCGCAGACGCCCGGACTTGCGGCGCTCCTCGAGATCCAGCGATTCGTTGTCTGGCGCACTCATCCCAGTGCCGCGATCTTCTCGAGCAGGTCGTCGGCCTTGACCGGCTTGACGACATAGTCGCGCGCACCCTGGCGAAGGCCCCAGATGCGGTCGGTTTGCTGAGACTTGCTGGTGCACATGATGATCGGAATGGCTTCGGTCGCCGGGTCCTTCGACAGCTGGCGCGTGAGCTGGAAGCCGTTCATGCCCGGCATGACGACATCCATGAGGATCAGGTCGGG
>Ga0213853_11552614_pt1 | contig 13674 bp, 12 predicted proteins | sample ABR_2016_MetaT_FD_164456 | JGI IMG/M metagenome (GOLD analysis project Ga0213853, IMG submission 164456) | Metatranscriptome of freshwater sediment microbial communities from post-fracked creek in Pennsylvania, United States - ABR_2016... | ecosystem: Environmental > Aquatic > Freshwater >...
CAGAATGTGCGCCGCGTCCCGTTTATCGGTCTTTTGCTTGCGCACGTAACGGGCCCGGATCTGCGCTGCATCTCCGATCCAGATCTCGTGCCCCAAGTCCTCGACCAGTTCAATGAACCACTGACTGTTGCCCGTGGCCTCCATGCCGATCAGCACCGGTGCCGCCACTTGCTCATAGAACGCCTTGGCATCCCCCGTGGCATGCACCAGTTTCTGCTCCCCCACTTCTCCCGTCTCCGTGTCCAACCAACTCACTTGTTGCCAGCTGGGATGGAAATCACATCCTATAATCATCATGCGAAGGCTCCTTTCTTCCCAGCGTCTTCGTCCTCAAACCAAGATTACTGGGTTCGATCGAGCCTTCGCTCTTATCCAATCAACCCAAGCGCCTTTTGCTTGGGTGGGGTTTTTCTCTTTGCTTCACCAGAGCTACGCCGAAATTCCCTGGCCGTCTCCCCATTTGCCCCCTGCCCCGCTCTCCGCTATCATCTTCCTTCCGCCATGTTCGACGATTTCCACGCCATCGATCGCTGGTCCAAACGCGATGTCCATTGCCTCTACCAGGCCGTCGTCGTCGCCATCGCCACCCGCCACGCCGACGCCGTTGACATCAAATTCCTCGTCGATGGCAAACCCGTCTGGATCGCCTTGCCCCATCCCTCCTGGGTCGAATACCACACCCAAACCGGCAAGATGATCACCGACCGCCTCGCCATCCAGATCGCCGGCCACTACCTCAAAACCGCCATCGAATCCGGCGAACACACCGGCCAGGAAATGTACGCCCTAACTGTCCCGGAAACCCTGCGCCACTTGGATGCCGCCCTTGCCGAAATGTTGGCAGGCGCTGCTAAGTAGCACCCGGGTATGTTCGCCCGCAAGATCCGTGTCGAATATGAGCAGAATGGCCACCTCCACCCCTGCCCCCTCAAGTGGCTCGATAGCTTCTCCATGCGCAACTTCACCAACGCCCCCGTCTTCGACGACACCCTCCCCACCGCCGACGCCACCATGGAGATCGGCCGTAACGTCCCCCTCCCCCAGCTCCACGACGCCATGGAAGACTGGTTCCGCAGAAAAAGCTACCTCCCCAAGGAGTCCCGCCTAGTTTTGTCCGAACTTTCCCGTTCTGAGCCCGTTTGACCCCCCGCTTTACCCGATTCGGTATTTTTTTCTCGGAAAATTTACCCGGCACTTTCTAATACTTGCCAAACTTGTCCATGTTTTGAGAGACTTACCCCCTCTTGCTGGCTTGGTAGGTTACGTGCTCCGAGCCAGCCGTTACGGCTAACAAAACAAAGCCCAAGTCGGAGTCCCCCAAATGGCCAAAGCGAATGCCCAGAACTATCGCCTCAACTGGAATGTCGTCCTCGCCTACACAGGAGTCGTCGTCCTGAGCCTCGGCGTCTGGGGAGCCATCATCCGCGCCGCCGAATCCCTCGTTAAGTAGCCCTGCCATCCGTTATCCAGTCTGCCCCGCCCGGCGCGCCTTTCGAAGCGTGAGTTACGGTACGGTACGGTACCGTCCCACCCCTCTTACTTGCCGCCCCCGCCCCCAATCTGAAATCTAAGATCCAAAATCTTCAATCTGCCTCCTCAATCTATCCTCTTTGACACCCCCTCCCACCCCCTCCGATAATCCCAATGTGCCCCCTCGCTCCGCCCTCTTCACCCGCTCCTTCCGCAAACAATTCCCCGCCGCCGTCCGCGGCGAAGGCCCCTACCTCTGGGACGCCGACGGCCACCGCTACCTTGACTTCTCCGGCTCCGCCGCCGTCAACTTCATCGGACGCGGCGTCAAAGAAATCCACGCCGCCATAGCCGCCCAGGCCTCCCAGCTCGAATTCGTCCACACCAGCCAATTCACCACCCCCGTCGCCGAAGAATACGCCGCCGCCCTCCTTGCTTTCGCCGGAGAAAACTTCCGCGGCGGCGCCGTCTACTTCACCTGCGGTGGATCCGAATCCATCGAAACCGCCCTCAAACTCGCCCGCTGGTATCACGTCGAAACCGGCCACCCCGAGCGTTACCACGTGATCAGCCGCACCCAGAGCTACCACGGCGCCAGCCTCGGAGCCCTCGCCGTCTCCGGCAACCGGCGCCGCCGCGAAGCCTATCTCCCCATGGTCCGCGAGTTCGCCCACATCGGCATGCCCTACTGCTATCGCTGCGCCTTCGACTGCACCGACGGCTGCGCCAACTGCGGTCGCAACTACGCCGATGAACTCGATCAAGCCATCCGCGATGCCCGAGGCGCAGCCGCTGCCTTCATCTTCGAACCCCTCAGCGGAGCCTCGCTCGGCGCCGTCGTTCCTCCGGTTGGCTATCTCCAGCAGATCGCCGAAATCTGCCGCCACCATGACATCCTCTTAATCGCCGACGAAGTCATGACCGGCATGGGCCGCACCGGCCGCAACTTCGCCGTCGACCACTGGTCCATCGCCCCCGACATCCTTGTCACCGCCAAAGGCCTCTCCAGCGGCTACGCCCCTCTCGGCGCCGTCATCGCCAGCAAGAAAGTCGTCGACGCCATCGTCGCCGGCTCCGGCGCCTTCCTCCACGGCTTCACCTACAACGCTCACCCCATCTCCGTCGCCGCCGGACGCGCCGTCCTCCGCCACCTCCAGCATCACAAACTGGTCGCCGCCGCCGATTCCACCCGCCCCGGCACCCCTGCCGCCCATCTCCGTTCCTCTCTCGAAACACTCCGCGACGCCGAAACCGTCGGTGACGTCCGCGGCCTCGGCCTCCTCTGGGCCGTCGAATTCGTCAAAGACAAGAAGACCAAAGCCGCATTCCCCGCCGCCCAAAACTTCGCCGGCAAAGTCGCCGAAGCCGCCAAAAAACGTGGCCTCCTCCTCTACCCCATGCAAGGCTGCATCGACGGCCTCTCCGGCGACCACACCCTAATCGCCCCACCCGCCACCCTCACCTCCGACCAGATTCAATGGGCCGTCGCGGAGCTCCGCGCCGCCATCACCGAAGCCGCAACCCTTGCCTAGCTGGGGTGCCCCACCCAAGCTCTGCTTGGGTGGGAGGCGCGTGGCCTGCTCTGTGTCGGCGAGACATTGGCCTGTGTGGGGGCGGGTCTCTGACCCGCTCAGGCCGAGCCTCCGGCTCGGCTCCCTCCCCCGCTGAATCTCTACTCTCCCCCACCCTCTTTACAATCTCCCAACTCCCCCAAGCCACTCCGCCTCTTTTGCTAGCATCTATCCACGTATGCCCCAAAAACTCGCCGCCCTACTCCTCTGCCTGCTCATAGCCAACCCCCTGCCCGCCCAGGACGCCGACAAACGCGACGTCGCCGCCACCATGTCGGTCAAGGTCAAGGTCGTCACCCTCCCCGTCACAGTCCGCGACAAGCACGGCGCCCTCGTCAACACCCTCACCAAAGACGACTTCACTCTCCAAGAAGACGGCCGCCCGCAATCCATCCGCTACTTCACGCAGGAGAAGGATCTTCCCCTCACGCTCGGCCTCCTCGTCGACACCAGCCTCAGCCAACGCAACGTCCTCGACGAAGAGCGCGCCGCCAGCAAGAAGTTCCTCGATGACATGCTGACCGAGTCCAAAGACCAGGCCTTCCTCATCCACTTCGACCGCGAAGTCGAACTCCTCGAAGACCTCACCGCCTCACGCGAAAAACTCCGCGCCGCCCTTGAGGACCTGCACACACCGCCAATGGATCGCGGCAACAGCGGAGGCAGCAACGACCCCAACTCCGATCCCGACTCCCGTTCCGCCCGCCGCGCCGGCACTCTGCTCTACGACGCAATCTACCTCGCCTCCGACGAGCTCATGAAAAAGCAAAAAGGCCGCAAAGCCCTCGTCATCCTCACCGACGGCGTCGACCGCGGCAGCAAGAAGACCCTCGAAGACGCCGTCGAAGCCGCCCAGCGCGCCGACACCGTCGTCTACACCGTCCTCTTCACCGGAGAAGAGCGCGGCGGCTTCGCCCGCGGCGGTGACCGCGGTCACGACACCGGCGGACGTCGCGGTGGCGGTTGGCCTGGTGGCGGCGGAGGAGGAGGTTGGCCCGGCGGTGGAACAGGCTGGCCCGGCGGAGGTGGCGGCGGACGGCGTCCCAGCGGCGGTGGTGGCGGCGGCCAGCGCCATCCCGAAGAGCCTCGCGCCGACGGCAAGAAAGTCCTCGACCAGATCGCCCGCGAAACCGGCGGCCGCCTCTACGAAGTTTCAAAGAAAGAAAAGATAGACCAGATCTACGCCAGCATCGCCGAAGAACTGCGTACGCAATACAGCCTGGCTTACACGCCCGACAAAGAGAATTCCGGAAGCGGCTACCACCGCCTCACGTTGACGACAAAGAAGAGCGACCTGACCGTCCAAACCCGCGAAGGCTACTACGCCGACTAGCCTGTGTGGCGCGGGCACTCTTGCCCGCGGATCCTGTCCGTGTACTCCACGCTGCTGGGGCAGTTTTCCCCTCGTGGTCTAATTTAGTCATCCTTAAGTCTGGTCTTTCGTTTTGGGCCATCTGCCTTTACCTCTATTCCTGGATCTGCATCCGTGAAGAGAGGAAGCGACCTCGGCTCCGGCTTGCCGAATGCCATGCTTGTTATGCCCAGTTGCTGTCCACGATTCAGTGCCCTTTCGTCAAGCGCATAGAACGTTCGACAGCCTAGTTTGATAGCCGTGGCAATATGAAAGCAGTCCCATTTTCTCCGTTTGTTATCCTCGCGGTCATTGACCCTCATCTGGTCAATGATCTGAGCTTCAAGTCTTGCTGCCTCTATCGCAATTTCTTTGGTGATTCCTTCGATTCTGGCAAGTTTGCTCACCTTGGCGTAGTTGTCAGTGGGGACCGCCCCTTTGCGGAAGGGTTTAACTGAAACCTCTTGGATCGTGATGACAGACGTGTAGATTCTGATCTTGTCGCGCCGAAGCTCTTTGAGTAATTCTTTGATAACCGGACCGCTCGCCTCGCCCATGAATATCGCGAGGAATACGCTGCTATCAAAATAGACGGGGTCGGCCAATCAGTCCTCTCCCCGCATCTCTCTTAGTGCCTGCTGAAAGTCATCGCCGTATATTTTGCGGTCAGAGCCATATAACTCATCAAAGGCCTTTTCATAGTCGCGCTGTTGGTCTTGGGTGATGTCCAGTGCAACTAGCTTTGGAGCAGCGATGCGATAGTATTTTGCCGTTCCGGTAACTGCGACCTGCTTCCTGAACAATGCCGCAGCCTCTTCAGCGCTGTCAACGGTGAACTGAATGCGCCATGTGTCGCCGTTTTCGCGGCGCAACTCTCCCCAAAAACCGCCTCCGCTTTCGTCTTCTAAATTGCTGTCTCTCAGTTCGTAGAGCTTTCCATAGATGGTGATTCCTTCCATCTCGAATTCTGGAGCTCGCAGGGACCATGCAGTGGCCGCCGCAGCTTCGTTGAAAGTGGCAGCCTCTGGCCTATGTTTCCCGGGCTTTTGCAGTTCGAGGTGCAACTCGGTTTTGTCGCGCTCTCTAATTCTGTTAATGCGGTTAAGACGGCGGACCAGACTCCGATCCGCCTCAGTTGCGAGAACTGGTTTCTTCTTCGCCAGGGAATCAATCGTTTCGACGATGTGTCTTGCCGCAAGAATGCCTACATCTATATTGCTGGTAATTGCTACAGAAGCCTGTACGCTACCGGATTGAAAGACGAAGCCTTCTGCATCTGCAAGTAGTTCCAGCCCGAAGTCTCCCGTCGGCTTTTCCATCCCCATGTCCCGCTGGATTTCTCGGCCAACATCGGAGAACATCTGCCGCACTTCCTCGAGAATCGTGATCACGTCCGCGAAAGGCAACCGTCTCAGGTTGGCAAGGCCGCCCTGCAATCTGACAAGAAAAACCGGAGAGTCAATTCTTGTGCCCGTAATCGGCGGTTTACTTTTGATCTTCAGTGTCACGGCGGCCTCCTATGATACACTTTACCTTAGGTCGCCTAAAGGACCGATGTTTCGTGGCCCGCCTGCCAGCGGGCCTCAATTTTTGCTTTCGGTTCGGTTACATCCTAACTCTTCAGACTCGCAGGCTTCAACGACGACTGAGGCGCCCCCGGTTCACCCCTTCCCCCAACCCCCTGACTCCAAACCACTTCCCAGTTTACCTCCCCGCGCCCCACGTTTTACCTGCCGTGCATTGTCTCCCGCCCCCACCCGCGCCACACTCGCCCCAGTAGTCAGGAGGCACTCCATGTCAGCCGCAATGGTGGAACTCTGTGAACAAAGCGACCCGCGCCTGCTGCAGCAGGTCCGAACCTCGGCCCACTTCCGCGACGCCAGCCGCATCCATCAGAGCCTGCTCGCCGCCCCAGAAAAACACGCCCTCATTTGGATGGCTGAGCGCACCCCCGCATGGATCAACTCCGACCATCTCACCCTGTTGGGCTTCGCCGCCCAGATCGCGGCCGGAGTCTGTTACGCCGCGGCGCGCTCCCACCGCGCCGCGCTGCTCGCCGTCATCGCCTGCCTCGCCCTCAACTGGCTGGGCGACTCCCTCGACGGCACGCTCGCCCGGGTTCGCCGCCAGCCGCGGCCGCGCTACGGCTTCTACGTCGACCACATGATCGACAGCTTCGGCGCGCTGGCCCTCATGGGAGGCCTCGCCCTCTCCGGCTACATGAGCGTGCCTATCGCCATCGGCCTGCTCATCGCGTTCCTCATGCTGTCCATCCAGTCGTACCTCGCGACCTACACCATGGGCGAGTTCCACATCTCGTTCTGGCGGTTTGGGCCAACCGAACTCCGCATCCTCCTCTCCGTCGGCAATCTGTTCCTGTTATGGAAACCGATGGTCCACATCTTCGGCCACGCCCCCTGGCCCCTGTTCGACGTCGGTGGCGCCATCGGCCTCGTCGGCATGACCCTGATGTTGGTAGTCACGACACTGAAGAACACGCGCCACTTGTACACGGAAGAACGAATCCAATGACCCGCGGACCGGCGAACTCGTGTGGTGGCATGAGCCCGTGTGGGGGCGGAGGTTTGTGTGGGGGCTCGTCTCTGACCCGCCCAGGCCGAGCGCCAGCCCGGCCCCTCACGGTGCAACGCCCCGCACACCAGCCGCAAAACAACAATGGCCACGCCGAAATCCGGGTTGTATCAGGGCATCGCTTTAGCGATGCCGCAACCGGCACGAAATCACTCGCGCCTTTAGGCGCTGCGTCCCTTGTGCGCGGGAGATCCTCGCGCACTACGCGCGTCCTCCTCCGCTACCTCAAATTCAACCTGGTCGGCTTCCTCGGCATCCTCATCCAACTCGCCGCCCTCGCCCTCCTCAAATCCGCCCTCCACCTCGACTACCTCCTCGCCACAGCCCTCGCCGTCGAAACCGCCGTCCTGCACAATTTTCTCTGGCACGAGCGCTTCACCTGGCGCGACCGCATCCACATCGCGTGCCGCGGCTCCCTCCGCCGCCTCGTCCACTTCAACCTCACCACCGGAGCCGTCTCCATCCTCGGCAACCTCTTCTTCATGCGCTGGCTCGTCGGCGACGTCCACTTCCCCTACCTCGCCGCCAACGCCATCAGCATCGCCCTCTGCTCCCTCGCCAATTTTTTCGTCGCCGAACTCTTCGTCTTCCGGCGCACGCCCGCTTCTGATTTCTACTGACCGCAGCCTCCCCTGCGGTCACCCCACCCGAGCGTCTCTTGCTTGGGTGGGTTTTTTTCTGTGCATACGGAAGCGCCGATCCCGGCTAGGGTGGCTATGGCCGAAGGAGATTGCGACAGGTGCACATTCAGGGATTAGAATTGCCTGGGCGCTCTTATGCTCCTATCACGACTCATCGAGAGTCTGCTGAAGCTGATAGAGAAGGCCCTCACAGAGCAGTCGGTTCGGTCGCTCACTTAGCGGTCGCCGGAACAAAATCAAAATTCAAACCCTCTTTCATGGCAACACCGAAACCAAGATCAAATCTGATCCACAAATCCCAGCCAATTGAGCATCCTCCGTCCTGATCGGGTTCTTTGCAACAGGTTGAGAACCGCCACCGACCCGGCTGCCGACTCCCCCGGCAAATCTGCGATCTGAAATCTAAAATCCGCTAAACTGTCCCTTCCTGCACCCGCGGCCGAGACTTCTTATGCCGATGCCCCGCACCAACCCGCTCTCCTTCCTCACCGACGAACTCACCGCCCTCAAAACCAAAGGCACCTACTTCCGCCTCCGGGTTCTAGAAGACGAACAAGCCCCCCTCTGCACCTTCGACGGCCAGCACGTCATCAACCTCGCCTCCAACAACTACCTCGGTCTGACCACCCACCCCAAGCTCCGCGAAGCCGCCCTTGCCGCCACTAAGAAATATGGTGTCGGATCGGGCGCCGTCCGCACCATCGCCGGCACCATGCGCATCCACATGGAACTCGAAGAGCGCATCGCCCGCTTCAAAAATGTCGAGGCCTGCGTCGTCTTCCAGTCCGGCTTCACCGCCAACGCCGGCACCGTCTCCGCCATCCTCGGCAAAGACGACTTCATCATCTCTGACGAGCTCAACCACGCCTCCATCATCGACGGCTGCCGCCTCTCGCGCGCCAAGATCCTCGTCTTCCGCCACAAAGACGTCGCCCACGCCGAAGAGCAACTCGCCAGCGTCCAAGACCAACCCGGCCACAAACTCCTCATCACCGACGGCGTCTTCTCCATGGACGGCGACATCGGCCCTCTCCCCGGCCTCTGCGCCGCCGCCGAAAAATACGGCGCCATCATGATGGTCGACGACGCCCACGCTTCCGGCGTTCTCGGCCGCAACGGCCGCGGCTCCATCGACCACTTCAACATGCACGGCCGCGTCGATATCCAGGTCGGCACTCTCTCGAAGGCGATCGGCGCGCTCGGCGGCTACGTCTGCGGCACCCGCGACTTCATCGAGTACCTCTACCACCGCGCCCGGCCGGTCCTGTTCTCGACCTCGCATCCGCCGTCCGTCGCCGCCACCTGCGTCGCGGCCTTTGATGTTCTGGAACAGGAACCAGAGCGCATCGAGAAACTCTGGGAGAACACTCGCTACTGGAAGAAGGAGCTCGGCGCGCTGGGCTTCAACATCGGAGGCGTCAACACCCCCGCCAGCGAAACCCCCATCACCCCCATCATCATCGGTGACGGCAAACTAACCATGGATTTTTCCCGCGCCCTCTTCCAGGAAGGCGTCCTCGGCACCGGCATCGCCTTCCCCACCGTTCCCGAAGGCAAAGCCCGCATCCGCACAATAGTGACCGCCACCCACACCCGCGCCGACCTCGCCCGCGCCCTCGAAGTCCTCCACCGCGTCGGCAAGAAAATGGCCATTCTGCCCTAGCGCGTTGCGCGCCGGAGTCTGTGTGAGAAGACCCTGAGTAAAGCAGTGGGCAGGCCGCCGGAAATCGAGCCCCGGAGGGACGACTGACCCAGCCGCGCCCCCACCCAGCCCGCAGGGCGGCACTTCGTTAGCCCAGCGCGTCAGCGCTGGGAAAAACGCGCAAAACCAGCTCGAACCCTATCAGGGCGGAGCCACCCTACGGCAAATTCTCCCGGAAGAACCGCAGCGCATTCCCACCCATAACCTTCCGAACCTCCTCCTCGCTGAACCCCTGTTGCAGCAGGGCATCCGTGATCTGCACCAGCCCGGTTGCGTCGAACGGTTCGGTGACAGCCCCGTCGAAATCAGAGCCCAAAGCGACGTGCTCGACGCCCACAACGCTCACGGCATGCCGAATCGCCCGCGCAATCGCCCCGGCATCCGTCCCACACGTCGCCGTATCCCAGAATCCAATCCCAATCAGCCCGCCGCGCCGCGCGATCGCCGTCAGTTGCTCATCGCTCAGATTCCGGTTGTTGTCGCAAGTCCCCTTCACCCCCGTGTGCGAAACAATCACCGCTCGTCGCGCCACTGCAAGCACATCGCGAATCGTCGCCCCGGACGAGTGCGCCAGGTCAACGATCATGTGCCGTGCTTCCATCTCCGCGACCAGTTGCTTGCCCAGAGGAGTGAGTCCGGTCTTGCGCTCGCCCGCCGCCGATCCGGCAAATTCATTGTCGAAGAAGTGCGCCAGCCCGATCACCCGGTAGCCTGCCGCGTACACCCTCGCCAGATTCTCCAGCTTCCCATCCAGCGCGTGCGCCCCTTCCAGCCCGAGAATCCCGGCGGTGACGTTGCGATCCTGCCCCCGGCGCTCGAGGTAGCGGGCCAGATCGGCAGAACTATGTATGACCGTGAAGTGCCCGCCCGAACGTTCCGCGAAGGAATCAAGCCGCCTCGCTTGGTAGAGAGAGCGCTCCGTGAGGCTCGACCAGGTCGCGACAGGCCAACGCTGTGACACCGCCAGCCAGAATATCTGGTCGCTCTTGTCGTTGTTGCGCTCGATGTTCAGGCCCCAGGGCGTTTTGCTGGGAAAGGTGAAGACTTGTAGTGCGACGTTCCCCTCGATGAGTCGCGGAATATCGATATGCCCGCGCCTGCTGCGCTGAGTGAGGTCGCGTCCCCAGAGCAGAGAGTCCGCATGCAGATCAACCCCGTCGAGCGTCCCCTGCAGCGCTCGTGCGCGCTCGGAAGCCGAATAAGGCGTCGCCTGCAACACCCCGTTCATGCGCAACTCAACCGCGCCCGGCACCACCCCGAAGAACACCAGCAGCAAGAGCCCCACCACCAGCAGAGCCCGCACCAATCTCTTCATAGCGTTTCACTTCGATAACAGCGCTAGCGCTTCCCGGAACAGCCCGTCAAACCCCATCGCCTTCCCGCTCTTCCTCACCTGCGCCAGCGCCCGCTCCGCCTCTGCCGCACGATACCCAAGATTGCCCAGCGCCGAAAGCACATCCTCCTCCACCGGCGACGCCGCCGTCAGCGGCGCTTCCGCTACATCCACCGACGGAAGCTTGTCGCGCAGCTCCAGGACCAACCTCTCCGCCGTCTTCTTCCCAATCCCCGGCACATGCGTGAGCCGCCCATGATCGCCAGTGCGAATCGCTGCAATCATCTGGGCTGTGTCCGGAATCCCGCTGAGAATGGTAATCGCCAGCTTGGGCCCAATCCCGCTCACCGAAATCAGCTTTTCGAAAAGCTGCTTCTCCGTCGCCTGCAGAAACCCATATAGCGCCAGCATATCCTCGCGCACATGCGTATGAATATGGAACGCCATCTCGCTCCCGACCCCCGGCAACGCCGAGAACGTCGGCACGCTGATGGTCACCTCATACCCAACCCCGCCCGTCTCGACAATCGCGCGATTCGGATGTTTCTCCAGCAATCTTCCGCGCAGGTGAGCAATCATGTTGCCGGTATTGTACCCCGCCGCATCCAGCCCTGTTAGAAGCGCAACAGGTACGACACCTTCACAAAGAACTGGCGGCTGTCATTGACGAAGCGAGTCGAGTAGACGGGCGCGTGCGTGAGGGCATCGGGGCCCAGGAAGCCGGGGTTTTGCAGGTTCGTGTTGTAGCCGACATAGATGGCGGTGCCCGGGTGAAGCAGGTAAGTGATGAGAAAGTCGGTGTTGAAGCGCCGGTCCGCCGCGAGTGAAGTGAGCGCGGGGTGCCCAGTAGTACCGAGGTTATTGGCCAAGGTAGCGTTGTATTGCAGAATCAGCCGTACCGAAAGTTCGCGCGTGAACTGCCAGTTCCATTTGCTGCGCAAGGTGTGGTCGTTAAAGATGGCCGCGCCGTTCGTCCTGGACCGGAGACGATCGAACAGATAAGTGTTTTCGATCTTCAGCGAGCGAAAAGGCTTGACCGTGAGAGAGGCATCGAGTTCATCGTAGCGGGCGAGGTACGGAATGCACAGGTTCGGAGTTGGGTTGAGGATGGCGTCAGGATTACAGTCGGGCGGCGCGGCGGGCACGAAATTGATGCGATTTCCCCAGTAATAGTACGCGTTGAAGGAAAGCTGCGAGTAGGGGCTGGCGCCGGCGGCGCCGGCGCCGATGTGTTCGTGATAGTCCCGATTCGAGGAGAGGGAAGAGAAATCGATGGGACGGAGGCGTTCGCGGTTTTCGGTGTAGGGGAACAAGGCGAGGAAAGACTGGCGTTTGAAGACGAACTGGAGAATAGGGCTGTAATAGGTGTCGAGTCGGGTGCCGTCGTGGGCCCAGACGGGATCGAGGATGACGGTGCCGGTGGCGGAGAGGAGGAAGCCAGACCTGGGACGGTACTGGTAACTGAGGTTCTGGTAGGCCTCGCGAATATCGACGCGATTGACGAAGCCGGATTCGGTGAGGAAGCCCGGGCTGTAGTCGTTGAAGGTGCCGGTGTAGGCAAGGTGATCGCTGGCGTATTGCAGGTTCGCTTTGTAAGCGGGGCCTGCCTGGTAGAGAGAGCCAAAGCGAGTGGAACTGACCACGCCCTGAAAAACGCTGGTCCAGTTGCGATTGAATTTGAGGCGGCCGTCGAAGCCGCCGACGCGATTAAAGGAGCCGGTGAAGGGGAGTTCGCGGTCGGTGTAAATGACGCCGAGGCTGGATTGATTCCAGAGATCGCGTTTGAGGCGGGCAACCGTGAAATAGGCGCGCTCGCCGGAGAGCGGATCAGCATCGGGAACGGAATTTCCCGGAGCGCGGTCGTCTGTGGCAAGCAGGCCGACGGAGTAAGGGCCGGCTTTGCCGGTGAGGCGAAGGCCGGCGGAGGGGTTACCGATACTGCGCGTGAAAAGGAGGTTGATGGGAGTGGAGAAAACGTCTGTGTTCTCGATGAAGAACGGACGCTTTTCGGGGAAGAAGATGGCGAAGCGCTGGTTGACGGTGACCTGCGGCTCGTCGGACTCGACCTGACTGAAGTCGGGATTGACGGTGGTATCGAGGACGAAGTTATCGCGGAAGACGAACTTGGAATCGAGGCCGATGCGGCCCTCGGCGAGACGATGGGAAAAGGTGGGGCTGGAGGGGTCGCGAAAATCGGGAGCGCGAAAAGCGCGCATGGCGGCATAGGGAATGAATTGCAGGTTGCGGCCGGGTGAAACGTCCTTGACGCCGTCGGCGGAAGCGGCTTGGTTCAAGCGGCCCTCGATCTTAAGGGAGATTTCGGGCCAGAAGGCGTTTTCGTTATCGCGATTGATGCCGCGATAGAGGATGATGCCCCACTGTTGATCTTCTTTCGGAACGAAGCGGAGGCTGCGGAAAGGGAGGGCGACCCAGACGACGTAGCCCTGGCTGGTCAGTTTGCCCTTGGAGTACCAAAGGGTATCGAAGGAAACGTCGAAGTGGGGATCGGGGGCAAAAGGATCGGTACGAGGAGCCTCCGTCCAGATGGCGTCCCACTGCACTCCCAGCGGATTCATCTGAAACGCATACGCCCGCCGTTTGTCCTGAAACGTGTCGAGCATGATCTCGACTTCGTCGTCGTCGTATATATCTTCCCGCCGCCCCAGGTGCGCCCTTACCTTCTTGGGATCGTCAAAGCACACGAACACCGCGTAGAACTGTTTGGAGTCGTATCCCAGGTAGGCTTCAGTGCGCTGTGAGACGGGCTCGCCGCCGTGCGGGTAGCGCTGCACGAAGCCCGTGACCTTCAACATCTGCCGGGCCGTGTCGCTTCCCGCTTCCATGTTCAGAAAATCGTCGAGGGATGGTGCCGCGCTCAGATGGGGAATTGTGATCCGGGGAACGGGAGCCGCTTGCTCCGCTACCGCAACCGAGAGCCCCAATCCTAAGAAAATAAAAAGCCAGGAATAACGCAACGAACCCGACTGCACCTTGAGCCCCCCGGAACGGCGGCG